>Ga0209067_10000619_pt1 | contig 22441 bp, 16 predicted proteins | sample ColStrG_CSR_2013_FD_187199 | JGI IMG/M metagenome (GOLD analysis project Ga0209067, IMG submission 187199) | Freshwater sediment microbial communities in response to fracking from Pennsylvania, USA - Cold Stream Run_MetaG_CSR_2013 (SPAdes)... | ecosystem: Environmental > Aquatic > Freshwater >...
GTTGGGAGCGCGGTAACCTCTTGATAGATTAAGTTTCAGAGCCCAGGCTTCATCGATCAAATAACTGAACCCTACACTTCCCGTAAGCCCATGGAAGATTGTGGAATAATTGCTAAAGGGTTTATCCGCTCCTGCGATATCAATCCCCGACACAGGTTGATCAAAACCGCTTACCGGATTTGGTTTGGTGTATAATTCATGATTATTAAATCTTCTGACATCGTACCGAGCTCCTCCAGAGAGGTTTAATTTCCCAAAGTCTTTTTTTATGGTGGCGAATCCTCCAAAATCAAACTGGTTATAGGAGGGAATAACGAACTCGGTTCCCTTGGTTACATCATTCACTTGGTACATTCCATTTACGCCTACAACTGTCTCCCAATTTTTGAATTCAGGTATGAAATATTTGACATCATAGGTTAGCGTATTTAATTGTAAGTAAAGCCCGGCCACATCTTGGTAGGGTGCTTCCGGGTGGCTGAATTCTCTTCTTACACTCCTTTGAAAACCTACATTGGCATCCAGCCGGCTCTTTTCAAAGAAGAAACTATTTTTCAGATACGCCCTGTAATGTTGCACGTGTTGGTGCAAAACGGTAATGCCGTAGGAGTTTAGTTCGCTGTTGCTTACGATCGGCCTAAAAGTGTCTGCTTCGGTGATTTGCTTCGTGAATTGTCGAGACAAGGAATCTCTACTGCCATCAGGTATCTCTTGCAAGTTATCGAACAAGGACAATCGCAGGTGACTCCCTCCCCATTTTTTGTGAACACCCAAAAAACCATTTACATCCGTCTCTTTAAAGGCGGTGTTATAAACTCTGCCATCAATGGGGTTTTGATAATCTTTTGCAGTCCGTTGGGAAACCCTGGTTCCCCACTCGAAACCATTTTTATTGCCAGTTACGAAAGCGGAGCCACCAAACATTCCATTGTTCGATTGGTACTCGGTGGTAACGCTTCCTGAAATTTTGTTTTCGGCGCCAGGCTGACTAGGGATAAGATTCACTACTCCCGCCAAAGCATCGGAACCATACATTAAACTGGCAGGACCTTTAATGATTTCTATTCTTTCAAAAGCATAATTATCCATTTCAATCCCATGTTCATCGCCCCATTGCTGCCCTTCTTGTCGCATTCCATCAAAGAGCGTCAGAATACGATTGAACCCTAACCCTCTGATCACAGGCTTGGAAACATTTGGCCCCGTCGTAATAGCACTGACTCCAGGTATTTTCGCAATGGCATCAATAATGTTAGTGGACAAGTTCGTTGTCAGGTATTGCTTGTTAACAGAGGCAATCGATATCGGTGATTTTTTGATCACCGTTGCTTTTGAAGATCCCGTGACCACAACTTCAGCAAGTTCGGTGGCACTTTGGTTCAATTCAAAATTGATTATAGATGCACCGCTCACCGAGATAATTTTTGAAAAAGTTTTATATCCTACCGCACTTATCTGCACTTGGTAAGTGGCCTTGGGAAGTTTTTCAAAATGATAATTTCCAAGCGAGTCGGTGCTTGTGCCAGCATGCAAGTCGGGTATTGAAATGCTTACGTAAGGTAATGCCTGATTTGTTTCCTTATCTGTTATTTTTCCAGATAACGAATTTTGTGCAAGCAATGGGAAGGAATAAAATAGCACTATGAATGAGAGGACAGAATTTAGTTTCATCTTGCTTGGATTCTGAGGTTAGAATTGTAAGTGTACCTTCAAATGAGGTGTCCAGTGCGTCAGTGCAGACTGTACGAATAATCGAAAGAGTCCGAAGGCATGGACGGCCTACTGAAATTCGAAAATGAGATTGACGCTAAACACCAATCACTCTTTTTCGATAAAATTTAGACGGAAGCGGGAGGCGCGCGGCCTTGAGAATAGGAAACGGTAATTCGCTCAGTGTTGAAGTTGAATTGAACTTCGTGCGAGCCAAAGATCGGGTGATCAAAAGTTAAAAGCGCTGACGGAATGAACGCGTGGTTGTAGAAATCAATGGAACAAACCTTACAGTGTTCATCATGTTTTTGAATTCCGGCCGCTCCGTCTTTAAGGGGAACGGAAATGGATTTTAACTGGTGAACATCGTGATTGTTGTGAAAGAAATTTACGGCGACCTGTGCAAACAGTAGCGACCCTATCAGGAAAAAAGATGAAATAATATGGAGTGCTCTTGATTTCAAGGTATGCAAATATAAAAAGGCGTTACTTTTTACCAAATCAGACTTTGACCAGGCTCATTATTTAAGGGGTAGTTAAAAACTAATCGTTCCAATCAGCACCTCGATGGAGAATCCGGTGTAATTGACCACCTAAATCCGGAACAACGAAGATCCGGAGGGTCAATACTCTACGGTCATGGCGTATTTGCGACCAATTCTTTGTTATAAACCATTCTGGTTTTTTCATAGTGTGATTGTTTAAATTTTATAATTCAAACATCCACCTGATTGGGCAAATACAATTAAGTATCTTAATCAGGGGTGGTAGCAATCGACTGCCTACAGACTTTTCTTAAAATGACCCCAATGAATTTGGGCCGTGAGTAGGGGATTTTTTCTCTTACTCTTTTAAGTGTATGAGTCAAATGTTCGCCTGATTTGGCTATTATCTTCAGGTATTTTATTATTTCCTTTAACTTAGGAACCAGAGAGAGATGTGAAACAAATTAATCTTCTATGGCAAACGAACTATATAAATTCGGCAGTAATTGGGCATCAAACTATGATAATTACCTCGGTCGGTTCTTGTTCGAACCATTTGGCAAGGAGATGGCCACACGAGTCCCCTCCACCAATGTCAATTCAGTTTTGGAAATAGCAAGTGGAACGGGACGTTTAACCCGTCACCTCCGCGACCAGCTACCTTCTTCTGTAAAGTTTGTCGCTTCCGACCTTAGCGCTGAAATGCTGGAGGTGGCAAAAAGTAAGCTCAATAACTCTGGTGTAGTTGAAGTAGTGGTGGCCGATGTTTTGATAACTAATTCAAGAGCCCAGATGCCTTCAATCCTGCCCGACTTCGAATACGACATCTTCACTCAAATTTAACACCCTTTCATGAAAAGAATATTTACCCTAGTGTTTCTTCTGATTAGTGGTTCTTGTTTTCCACAAGAGAGGTGTTTTCAATGCGAACGAGATTCCCTTCGTGCACTCTTGCACAAAGCCTCAACGGATAGTGAAAAACAGGACTTGCTCAAGAAAATCGTTACCACCCAACTCATCGTTGAAGTGAATGACTTCGATTCCACAAAAACTGAATTAAGTGAATTAGTTGAACTTGGAGAACAAAATAAATTGACCGGTATCGAAGCGTATCGAGCTTGGAAGGAGGCGTATGAGGCTTCAAAAAGAAAAGATTTTGCAACGTCCCTTGAAAAATACAAGATGGCTGTCATTTTATTCGATCAGAGCAAGACCCAAATTCCCTGCATCATCGGCCACCTTCGAAATATTTATACAAATTTGAACATGCAAGAGGAAAAATTTAAATTCTACCAGGAGAAGATAAAGCAGTATCAACTGAATGGCCCTCCCGAAAATTTAGCGGCTGCATATCATGGCCTCGCCAATTACTATAACATCAATGCGGAATATGGTTTAGCTATTTCCAACTATTTAAAAGCAGGCGATATTTTCAAAAGATCTAACCCACGTGTGTATCGATCCCTTTTAGGCGTGGTGGCGGACGTATATACGGTCTGGGGAAACAAGGAAAGGGCGGCGAGGTACAGCGATGAACGCGCGAAACTTGCCAAACAATTAAATGAAACTGCAACATTACGTTCAATGGCTTTTTCCAAAGCATTCGATCTAAAAGATTATAAACAGGCATTAATCTTGATGGATAGTTCAATGTTTGATCCGAGAAAAAGCATCCTGCCTGCGTTTCGAGCCAGACTACTACTGCAGTGTGCTTCTATTTTTCTGGCTTTGAAAAGAGATTCCGAAGCTTATAATTTACTCGACAAAATTCGAAGCCTGGTTGATTCAGCGAAGGTCAATTTCACAACCAGCTCTGGATCAGTTGAAGTTGATTATGGCTTTTACGAATATTACATGGCGAAATCCAATTTTGGAAGCGCAGAAAAATATTTATTAGAAGCGCTGCGAAAAGCCGTTGCATCGGATGCTAACAACGAACGACTCAAATATTTGCAAGAGTTGGCTCAATTTTATGCCAATCAGAAACAGTTTGACAAAGCGTATTCGTATAGCTCAAAATTTATTTCGCTCACCCATTTGCTTGACAGCATCAAAAATCGATTTAATATTTCGCCTTATGAATACGAACGAACGGAATTGAAACAACTCGATAGCATTCACACGTTAAAACAAGCGCAAGCTGTGCAAGCGGCCACCCTAAAACAGAACATCATTCTACTTTGGATTTCTTTGGCCGCCATCCTGATAATTTCTTTATTCTTGTTATTTGTGTACCGGCAATATCAAACGAACAAGAGGACTCTGGAGACATTACGAAAAACGCAGCAGCAGCTTATCCTCGCTGAAAAGATGGCCTCGTTGGGAGAACTAACGGCCGGCATCGCCCATGAAATCCAAAACCCATTAAACTTTGTTAATAATTTTTCTGAGGTGAATAAGGAACTCATCAAGGAGATTCAAGACTTAAGACACAAGACACGAGATCGTGATGAGAAACTAGAGAATGAAATTTTGAATGATATCGTTTCCAATTCGGAAAAAATTAGCCATCACGGCAAACGCGCCGGTGATATTGTGAAGAGTATGCTGCAGCACAGCAGCTCAAGCAGCAGTCAGAAAGAACTCACCGATATTAATTCGCTATGCGATGAATATCTGCGGCTCGCCTACCATGGCTTGCGTGCAAAGGATAAATCGTTCAATGCGAAATTGGAAACCGGCTTTGACACAACCATCACCAAATTGAATGTGGTGCAGCAGGATATGGGTCGGGTGATTCTCAACTTAGTGAATAATGCTTTCTACGCTGCCTCCGAAAAGGCAAAACAGAAGATTTCCGGATATGAACCTACGGTAATTGTTTTTACCAAAACCCTTGGAAACAAAGTCGAGATACATGTCAAAGACAACGGCAATGGAATCCCTCAAAAAGTAGTTGATAAGATTTTCCAACCATTCTTCACTACCAAGCCAGCTGGGCAAGGAACGGGACTTGGATTATCACTAAGTTATGATATTGTGAAGGCACATGGTGGGGAAATAAAAGTGGAGACGAAGGAAGGGGAAGGCAGTGAATTTGTGATTATATTATCTGCCTAATAGTTGGCTTATGAATAACCTTGTTGTCGATGATGAAAAGGACAACCTAACTCTTTTTCTGCATCGTTTTCGTAAATAAATTAGAGAAGGAACATTTCATTTGTATTCACTTTTTCCGGAGATGAAGCATTGACGTATTAAACTCCACCGATTAGGAAGTTGTGTTAATACTATCAGATATAAACATGCCCGGTATGACTGGGCTGAAATTATTGAAGAAGGTCAAGGAGAAATTTGCTCTTCCTCCACCAGCGGTTATGATGATCAGTGCCTATGGAGGCAAAGAAAACTATAACGAGGCTATGAATCTTGGGGCAGCTGATTTCCTGACAAAGCCCGTTGATTTTGTAAAATTAAAAGAAAAACTGAGCGGCATTAAAGTCTAAAGTCCTTATAGAAAGCCCAAGTTGATTGAAATGGCAAATTCCAAAATCGACCAGTACCTATCCTGCAACCTTCAAGAAAATACTTGATAATTGATCTGAAAATTGAACCTTGCTAATCCGGGGTGGATCACAACCCTCTCCTTGTAGTGGATTTTTTTATACACGGATAGTTCTTTGTTTTCATTTTCATCTAGTCATAAAAGGTTGAAATCTCCTCCAGGGGTTTCCTTATTAGCTTTGGGACGAATGTCTCCTCCGGAGGATATCCGATAGGAATTAAAAGAAATGGGCGTTCGTTTTCTGGTCGCGACAGAATTTTGGAAAGAAAGTTCATGGGACTTGGAGTATGAGTTAAAGCGACCAAGCCGGCATGGTGAATCGCAGCAAGCAGGAGGCCGCAGGCAATACCCACCGATTCTACGACATAATAATTATTTCGTTTTGCACCTGAGGGTAAAACGTCATAAGCCTTCTTGAAAATAACAATTAAATGTGGGGCGTATTCCAGAAATGGTTTTGACCAATCAGTTTGGAACGGACCCAAGTCTTCGACCCATTCCTGGCTCATTCGTCCATGGTAATTTTCGTACTCCTCTTTTTCAGCACCTTCCCGAATGGCTTTTTTGATTGAAGGGTTTGAGACAACGCAGAAGGACCACGGCTGTTTGTGTGCCCCAGACGGAGCCGTTGAGGCTGATTTTAAAATATTTTTTATCACGCTAACTGAAACGGGTTGGGTTGAGAATTCCCTGACGGTTCTGCGTGCATCCAACCATCGGTAAAACTCAATACTCCTTGAGGCCATGTCTTTCTCATCGTAGATGGTTGGCTTAAATTTAACGAATGGGAAGCCTCCAATAATCTTTTCCCCTGGACTCATAGCTGGTTTTATTTTAAGGTATTTGCTGCGACTTATTTCATGGTGGACTTACTTCTTCTTGATTTTTGACTTCGATGATTTTGCTTTTCTATTATAGTCTAAGGCTAAGCCTATCCAATAATCGAAATCCTTTTTGCTTTTCATGACTGTTTGATCAATCATGAAAAGGAAAGCCCACCCATAATTTCCTTTTCTTCTACCCTGTTGAGATGCGAAAGACTTTCTCGCATCCTTTCTGCTAATCTTAAATTGTAAGCCATAATATTTCAAGACTAAAATATTGATTTTTGGCCAATACATTGAGCCTGCACAGGAATTCTTGCTTAAATTCGCTCTGCTCCTTTTTATCTCGGTCAAAGACAACGGTAATGGCATTCCTCAAAAAGTAAAAGAGAAAATTTTCGACCCTCCTTTGCTACCAAGCCTACTGGATAAGGAGCGGGACTTGGTTTATCCTTGAGTTATGATATTGTTAAAGCGCATGGTGGAGAGATTAAGGTGGAGACAAAAGAAGGAGAAGGCTATAAATTTGTGATTATATTACCTGTCTAAAGTTGGGCTTATGAATATCCTTGTAGTCGATGACGAAAAAGACATCCAAACTCTTTTTTTACAGCGTTTTCGGAAAGAAACTAAAGTAGCAACATTTCATTTTGTATTCACTTTTTCGGGGGAGGAAGCGTTGGCTTATTTAAACACCACCGATCAGGAAGTTGTATTAATCCTATCAGACATAAACATGCCCGGCATGACTGGGCTGCAATTATTGAAGAAGGTCAAGGAGAAATTTGCTCTCCCCCCGCCAGTGGTCATGATGATCAGTGCCTACGGAGACCAGGAAAACTATACCGAGGCTATGAATCTTGGTGCAGATGATTTCCTGACCAAGCCCGTTGATTTTGTCAAATTGAAAGAAAAACTAAGCGGCATTAAAGTCTGGCTCAACTTTGATTGGGAAAACCCGATTTTTATCAAAGCAAAAATGCAATTGACTTTTCCTCCTACGGTTGAAAAAACTTCAAATGAAATAAACTATGAGTTGCGTAAACAAAACAGTGTTCTATTTTGGTTTCCTTTTGATAATAGGAAGCTGTGGCAAGAGTTATGAGCCTGGAACAGTCGGGCATATCAAATCAACTACTCTTGAAGTTGACGATGAGCGATTGGTGAATGCAGATGAAACTCCAGGGGACTGGATGAGCTATGGCAGAAATTATGGCGAGAACCGATACAGTCCACTTAACCATATCACAAAAGCTAATGTAAAAGAATTGGGATTAGCTTGGAGTATCAATCTTGGAACAACTCGAGGGATTGAAGCAACTCCTTTAGTAGTAGAGGGCATTATGTACCTCTCGGGGCCTTGGAGTATAGTCTATGCCATAGACGCAAGAAAGGGACAACTCATTTGGACTTATGACCCTGAAGTGCCTCGTGAGTATGGAGAGCGGGCCTGCTGCGACGTTGTGAACAGGGGTGTGGCATTATTCAGGGGTCTCATTTTTGTAGGATCGTTGGATGGAAGACTGATCGCCATTGATGCAGCAACCGGTAAAAAAGTTTGGGAGGTACTAACCGTTGATCGGGAAAAGCCATATACTATCACAGGTGCGCCAAGGGTGGTGGATGGAAAGGTGATCATTGGCAATGGTGGTGCTACCTCGGCGAGTTTGAAGAGATCGTCTTATTGACCATCGGCATCTTAAATAAGGAGGCTTACGGGGTGTCTATCAAGAATGAAATTGAAACTCGGTTGGAGCGGGACGTGAGTATGGGTGCGATGCATTCCTCACTTATTCGATTGGAAGATAAAGGTTATATCAAGTCCTCAAACGGGGAGCCCACCGAAGAGCGGCAGGGTAGGCCTCGCAGATATTTTGAAATCACCGCACTTGGTAAAAAGGCGATTGCCTACTCGAAAAGTACGCGCGAAGAACTTTGGAATGCCATTCCAAAAGTGGTATTGGAAATTTCAAGGGCGTGAAAGAAAACCCTCCAAGAATATTTCTCCGATTCTTCCGATGGTATTGTCACCGGAGGTTGCTTGATCATATCGAAGGAGATTTGTTGGAAGTGTATGATCAACGAATTAAAAAGGTAGGGAAGAGAAAAGCAGATGTAAAGTTCATCATCGATGTGGTTCTACTCTTCAGACCAAGTATTATCAAGCCCCTTGAAGGACATCAGAACTTAAACAACTATGGTATGTTAAAAAACTATTTCAAAGTCAGTATTAGGAATATCCTGAAGTACAAAGCGTTCTCTTTTATTAATGTGTTTGGATTGGCCGTTGCCATGTCCATCTGCATGCTCATCATTCTTATGCTCGCTGACCAAAATCGCTATGATCAGTTTCACGAAAAGAAAGACAGAATTTATCGCATTCTCTCTTCGACACCGCCCTCAAGGCAACCTTACGCTACTTCTCCTTACCCTTTGGCGCTTGCGTTAAAAACAGAATATCCCATTGTTGAAGAGACTGTTTGCCTGACACCAGGTGTAGGTGGAGATGCAACTTATCATCAACGCATTGTGGAGATGCGCGGCTACTTTGCCGATCCTTCTTTCTTTCATGTTTTTGATTTTGAATTGGAATCTGGAAATAAAAGTACTGCATTGTCAGAGCCTAATTCTATGGTCATCAGCTCGGCTTTGGCTCATCAACTATTCAATAATGAGGATCCTTTGGGTAAGACGATTGAGTTTGCCGATCGGCAGTTGTCCTTTCCCCAGAGGTTTGATGGCGTCGGTACACCACCTGTAAAATGGGGTAGCTTTACCATTACCGGTGTCATCGACGAAAAAAAATATACGTCGCATCTTCAATTTGATGTATTGACTTCTTCTTCTACCCGGCAACTGTTATATGCGGAGAGAAAGCTCGAAGATTTTAGTAATAATTGGGAATGGTATTATAGAACATATACCTATGTACTGCTAAAGCCGGGTAAGCACATCGATGATTTACAAGCATCGCTCAACGATCTCGTCGCTCGAAAATGCATCAACTTGAAAGCGGAACAAGTCAAAGGATTTAAACTAGAGCCTCAGAAATTGGGAGATGTGCAATTAGGTCTTGCCGGTAACGATACCAATAACCGCATGCCTATGCTGGGCTACTATTTTCTAATCATTCTCGCATCGGTAATTATGATTACCGCCTGCCTTAACTATACTAATCTTTCTGTGGCGCGCGCGTTGACTCGCGCAAAAGAAATTGGGGTGCGTAAAGTGACAGGTGCTGGAAGGAAATCGTTGATTTTTCAATTTCTGTGTGAGTCAATTATTACAGCCATCCTCGCCTTGGTGATGGCGATTGGTTTGCTCACAATGATCAAGCCTGCCTTCAAGAATCTTTGGGTAAATCAATATTTGAATTTTGAATTACCTTCTTCTGTTTCTGTTTATTTTGTCTTCACAGCCTTTGCTTTACTCATTGGGTTCATTGCTGGAGCTTACCCGGCCTTTCACTTGTCCACCTTTCAACCCATTCTGGCACTCATGCACCTGGGTAGCATCAAACCTGGAAAGCTTGGTTTGCGAAAAGCATTAAGTGTATCGCAGTTTGTGATTTCCTTATTCTTTATAACAACTGCCATTTTAATCTTTAATCAGTTCAAACATTTCATTCAGTTTGACTATGGTTTCGATTCAAAAAACGTTGTCAATATTGAATTGCAAGGAACCGATTATCAAAAACTTTCTAATGAATTAAGCGGCTTGCCAGAAGTGTTAGACATTTCAGCAACAGACATTGTACCCGCAACCGGGAGAAGTAATGGTTTTCAATTAAAGAAAATCAATAGCAAGGAAGGTGATTTTGTTGATGCATACATCTTGAACGTAAACGATAATTTTATTCCCAATCTTGGGCTTAAGATTATTGCAGGTAAAAACCTTCCCGTTTCAAGGGACTCAACCGATCGGTCGATTGTTGTAAACGAGGCTGCAACAAAAAAAATGGGTTATCAATATCCTGGCGAAATTATCGGGGAGGTATTCGAAGGGCAATGGAAAGTAGTAGGTGTTGTAAAAGACTTCCGCTATAACTTGCTGATTAACACGCAAGAGATTCATCCCTTGGTGTTGGCTAACCAACCTTTTCAATTTCAATACCTGAATGTGAAAATCCATTCATCGGATGCAATTGGAACACTAGCGAAGCTGGAAGCTAAATGGAAGAAGATTGATCCTATTCATCCCTTCAAATACGAATTTTTCGACGAACAACTTGCATCCACACACAAAGGGGTATTTGACTTAGTTTCTATTCTTGGGTTTATCGCTTTTCTTGCGATATTGATTTCCTGCCTTGGATTGCTTGGCATGGCAACCTACACCGCAGAACGAAGAACAAAGGAAGTAGGCATTCGCAAAGTGCTTGGGGCAGAAGATCGGTCCATTGCGATTCTGTTGTCCAGCGAGTTTTTGAAAATGTTAGCCCTATCGATTTGTATTGGTGCGCCTTTCAGTTATTTCGTCAATAATTTTTGGCTTCAATACTTCCCCAACCGGGTAGAGTTTGGAATCGGCACAGTACTACTGGGTACATCAATCCTCCTTTTATTGGGCTTACTTACCATTTGTTCTCAAACATTTCGGGCAGCAAAGCGCAATCCGGTTGATTCATTAAAAATGGATTAATGAAAGAAAACCCTCCCAAATTTTTTCTTCGCTCCTTCCGATGGTACTGCCACCCGAAGTTGGTTGACCATATCGAAGGTGATTTGATAGAAGTGTATCGACAAAGATTAATGAAGAAAGGAAAAAGGCAAGCTGATTTAAAATTTATTATCGATGTGTTATTGCTCTTCCGTCCAAGTATTATCAAACCAATTGAAGGGCATAAAAATTTAAACAACTACGGTATGCTGAAAAGTTATTTCAAAATTGCATGGAGAAACCTCATAAAGAACAAAGGTTACTCTTTCATCAACGTTGGCGGGCTTTCGGTCGGGATGGCCGTAGCAATGCTAATCGGATTATGGATCTGGGATGAACTAACGTTCAATAAGAATTTTAAAAATTATGAAAGTGTCGCTCAAGTATGGCAGTTTGTAAAATTTGATGTTGAGAAGTCGTCTTACAAAGTATTACCTGTTCCACTTGCTGAAGAACTGCGTGAAAAATACCTTGACTTTGAATCGGTGAGTATATCTACAGGTCGAGAAAACGTTTTATCTATTGATACAAAGACGTTTGTTAAAACCGGAAATTATGTTGAGCCTTCGTTCATCAAAATGATGTCGGTCAAAATTCTTTCTGGATCAAGCAACCTAAATGATCCAAATTCTATTCTTCTTTCAGAAACATTGGCAAGGAATTTTTTCGGCACCGAATCTGCGCTGAATAAAATCATTACGCTTAACAATAAAGAAAACTTGAAAGTTACAGGTGTGTATCAAGACTTTCCAATCGGCAGTACGTTCAAAGACGTTTACTTTCTTGCTCCCTGGAATTTCCTACTGGCCAATGATAGCGGCGCGAAGAATGATAGAGACCAGTGGGACAACAACTCCTACAACATTTTTGTCCAACTTAAGGACGGAGCAAATGCTGAAGACGTGTCGGCCAAAATCAAGGACATCAGGATGAAAAGATCAGATCCGCCTGTTTACAAGCCAGAATTTTTTCTCCACCCAATGAGCAAATGGCATTTGTATTCCGATTTTAAAGATGGCAAAAATGTTGGCGGTTTAATTGAATACGTGTGGCTCTTTGGTTGTATTGGCGTTTTCGTTTTGATCCTAGCCTGTATCAATTTTATGAACTTGGCTACTGCGCGGAGCGAGAAGAGAGCAAGGGAGGTGGGCATCCGAAAAAGTATAGGATCGGTACGTGGCCAACTTGTATTTCAATTCCTCACCGAGTCGTTCTTGATCGTGTTCAATGGATTTCTCTTGTCATTAGCCTTGGTTCAATTGGTTTTGCCCTTGTTCAATCAAGTTGCTGACAAAAAGATGACCATACTCTGGACTAATCCTTTGTTTTGGTTATTCGGATTGTCATTTAGTTTAGTTACGGGATTGTTGGCTGGTAGCTATCCTGCATTGTATTTATCTTCCTTTTTGCCTGTCAAAGTACTAAAAGGCACTTTTCGAGTCAGTAGATTTGCTTCGATTCCACGCAAGTTTTTGGTAGTACTTCAGTTTACGGTTTCCATAACTATGATCATTGGATTCGTAGTTATCTTCAGGCAGATTGAATTTGCAAAGGGTCGACCCGTTGGTTACAATCGCGGCGGCGTGATTGAAGTAAGCATGAATACACCGCAATTAATTGGACATTTCGATGCGTTGCGGAATGATTTGCTTAAAACCGGTGCTGTGCATGAAGCATCTGAATCCTCGGGGTCGGTCACCGTTCAATTTGGTGGAACTACAAACGTCATCTGGCAAGGGAAAACACCGGATACGCGACCGTTACTTATGTCGAACCGGGTAACCCATGAGTATGGAAAAACAATTGGTTGGAAAGTTGGCGATGGAAGGGATTTTTCAAGAGAAATGGCAAGTGATACCTCCTCGATGATCATAAACGAGTCTGCTGAGAAACTTATGAATTTCAAAAATCCTTTGGGGGAACTAGTTAAATATAATGGGAAAGACTTTACAATTATCGGGGTGATCAAAGACATGATCAAAGAATCACCGTTTGAACCAGTCAAGCCTACTTTCTACATTCTGGGTTATAATGCGGTGAACACCATCAATATAAGGCTCGCATTGCAAATGAGTACGGGCGAAGCACTGCGTAAGGTAGAGGAGGTATTCGAAAAACACAATCCTGCCTCCCCTTTCGATTATAGTTTTGTCGACCTAAGGTATGCGCAAAAATTTTCTAACGAAGAGATGATCGGGAAACTTGCAAGTTTCTTTGCAGTATTGGCTACATTCATCAGTTTATTAGGAATTCTGGGCTTAGCCTCTTTTTCTGCCGAACAACGCACTAAAGAAATTGGAATAAAAAAAGTATTAGGTGCGTCCGTCTTCAAGCTATGGCAAATGCTTTCAAGAGATTTCGTTTTGCTGGTTGTCATCTCCTTTTTCATAGCCTCGCCAATTGCTTATTATTTTATGAACAACTGGTTGGTTAGGTTTAATTATCGAACAGAAATTTCCTGGTGGATTTTTGCGGCTACTGGTTTGAGTGTACTGATTATTACTCTGGTAACAGTAAGTTATCAATCCATCAAGGCCGCAATTGCAAATCCTGTGAATAGCTTGAGGTCTGAGTGATAAAGGCGGAGTAGCCAATGAAGGAACGGAAATTAAAACCACCTCGACTTTTTTCTTCGCTTCTTCCACTGGCATTGTCATCCGAAGTTGGTGGATCATATCGAGGGCGATTTGATAGAAGTGTATCAACGAGATTATGACCTCCGTGGGATCAAAATTTTGCCACAGCTAAATATTTCCTTGGCATTTGTGATTTCAAAAATCACGGCAGAAATCACGGTGAACATTCTCTGGACTAAGGAGTACAACCAGATTGTACTTCTTAATTATAGCCTCCACGGACAAGATCAGAGCTACTGCGCATGAACGCAATCAATAACCGTATCAAGACTATTAATATCAGGGATGTATTTTTTGTCGATGACAATTCCTACCACGGAGGAGGTTATGCTTTAGTGACGGAAGCAATATCATGCCTGGATTCGGAATTGAATGGAAAGAAGTAGGCATCCAAGGCAAGTTTTCCATGCCTCAATACTTGAACGTTATGAACCCGGGTATGGTGAAGACGCACATATTCAAACAACCCATTTAGTTCCCCAGAAGATAATCCAACTTCCTCGGGTATTGCAGTCGGCCAAACTGAAACGCCTGCGGTTTGTGCATTGACAGAAGTCAGAATGGAAAAGGAAATGATGTAAATCACTATCGCATATTGGAGTTTGAATTTACCAATCCAAGAGACAATCGATAGACGAACAACATTAAATGTAAGTTAAATTAAACAGTGAAAAAATTGATTGCCGAGTTGTGTGGAATGATTAGCCGATTGTATTAAACGCTCGTGAAGACTCCAGGGGGCTGAATTTCGGTCTCGTCCGAAACTGGACGATGCTCGATCGATAATGACCATTCATACATCTCAGGGGTGACTTAATTTATCTGAGAAATATCATTTTGCGATCGCAGAACCGTTATATAACAGTAAGAAACCACTCTCTACAAATTTGGCAATATATTTGATCTACAAAAGTTGATCTAATATTATATGTCTCGAATCTACCTTGGCGAACTGGTAGAACTAGTATTGTTAATTGTTGCTTTACTCAACGATGAGGGCTATGGCGTATCCATCGCGCAAGAACTGCAGCAACAAGCCGGTCGCGACATTAGCATCAGTGCCGTTCACGCAGTGTTGCATCGCCTCAGTGACAAATGGTTTGTAAACTCAAAGATGGGTGCGGCATCGGAAGAAAGGGGAGGCCGCAGAAAAAGATTGTTCACCATCACTGCCCACGGACGCGCATGTTGGATTCGCCCATGATGCTGTTGTCACGGTCCGAATACCGGACAATGATCCTGTCAAACGTGAAAGCGTCGTGCAACAATTTCGCAATCAATCATTCGTCTCGGCAGCGAGTTGCAGCTACACATTGCCCGGGGGCATAAATCGGAACCGCTCTTATCGCGATATCAGAAGGACGGATGCCACGACCCATGCCGATATTAAGATTTATGAATTCCAGTCGATCGACACGGCCTTCCTGAATCTATACAAGATCAAATTGCTGGCGGGACGAAACTTTCAGCAGACTGACTCTGCCCGTTACTTGGTGATCAACAAAACACTAATGAGAAACCTACAGCTAGGCGAGCCGGCAGAGGCAGTTGGAAGTTCTCTTAATATTGATAAGGAGAAATATACAGTGCTCGGTGTTGTCGATGATTTTTCCTCTAATTCATTGAAAGAAGGCATCGACAATATAGCCATGGAAATGAGACCCGGGAGTTACCGTGAGTTGAGTATCAAACTTGCAGGACGGGGGGGTGAAGCATCGCTGACTGACAAGCTGGCCCAGATTGAAAAGATTTGGAAAGCGACTTACCCTGAATTTGTTTTTGATTATCAGTTCATGGACGACAATATCAATGCCTTTTACGCTCAGGAAGAGAAGTATGCCAAACTGTTTGAGTTGTTTTCAATTACGTTTCTCTTGATTGGCTGCCTGGGCCTTTTCGGGCTCATCACCTTCGTAGTGAATAGAAAAGGGAAGGAGATTGCCATCCGAAAAGTATTGGGGGCCAGTGTGGCAGGGTTGCTGCTTTTGTTCTCGAAGGAATATATAAAGTTGATCTTGGTATCATTCGTACTAGCAATACCGGTTACGTATTATGTCGTAAATGATTGGCTCGCCAATTTTTCCTACCATATCCAACTGCAGTGGTGGATGTTTGCAACACCTGGTGTCATCGTGCTATTGGTCGCAATTGGGGTAGTGTGTATTAAATCACTTGGTGCTGCCAATAGGAATCCTGTCGAGAACCTGAAATGTGAGTGATTGTGACAAGGATGATAAACCTTGCATTTTTGCATCTATGGCGAAATGATGGCCGAGGTAGGCCCTAGAAAATATCTTGGATAGTTTGTGCATAATTATGAATAATGAGAATGAAGAAAAATGCTTCCATACAAATCAAAATATGAGATCCTATAAGCATAAATTTTAAAAAGGAAGTCCGGCTTGGGAACGCTATATATAGAGTGGTTGAGAAATCACACACAATTGCACCTATCCTGTAACCCTCGGTTCTAAAGTGTCCTTTCAGATGCTAGAAGAGGGGTTATGTGATCCTATCGGGATCAGAATTTTGCAGCACGGAAATATTTCTCTGGCCATTTTGCGCTCAGAAATCATGGGAGCAATCATGGTACCTATATATGTGAAATAGTTTCTATTTTATCGGATTAAAGTCCTTCATTTTTTGATCGATTACAGTATTGTGACCGGCTGTAATTTTCCATTCATTGTTCGTTTTTAAATAGACCAAAGAAATCTGGTCATAACTTACGTCTCCCTTTGAAAATTTCTGGCCATCAGGTAAACTATAATCTTCTTCAACATGAATCGTTTCATAGATATAGGCGATGGCCACATTGGGTGCAATTATTCTAACTTTTACAAGATCCATTTTTGCCGTCCAATATTTTAGTGAAGCTTCCTTGATTACTTTGTGAGCTTTACATAGGTCAGCCCTATTTTGCCAAAACATGCCTACGATATTGACCCACGTGCCGTCCTCTGTGAATAAATCGCAGTAGGCATCCATATCATGCCTGTTCCATATATCATTAAGTCTTTTCACGGCATCTGCGACCTCCTTTTCAGCAACCGTGGGTTGCGCTACCAGAAAACGTGAACAGAAAAGCAATACCATTGAAAGAAAAGCATATTTCATCTTGAATTAATTTATGAGTGTTTTTAAAATTTTCATTTTACAGGATTGATTGCTTCAGCCGCCGGCTCGATTGTTGTAATATGGCCTGCCTTAATTTGCCATTGATCAGAATTCTTGACTAGCACCAATGACACTTGATCCTTAATAATATCACCTGGAAATGATTTCTTACCGTTCGGAAAACTTAAGTTGTGATTGATATGAATTAACTCCAAAACAAAAACAAGTGCTACGCCGTCTTTGATAAATTGAATATTTTGAATAGTCATTTCAACGGGTATCATATAGCTAAGCACTTGGGCGAATGCGTGATGGGCTTTGCTAACTTCAGCCTGGTTCTTCCAATACAACCCACCGGGATTTATCCATGAACCGTCTACCGTAAACAATTTGCAGATCGCATCTATATCATTTTTATTCCATGCGTTTTCATATTGCTGAATTACGGATCGGACAGCAATTGAATCCTTAGAATTGTTTTGAGCCATCAGAAATGATGACAAAAAAGTAAACAGGTAAAAGGGTAGGATGCTCTTCACTTAGAATTTTGATTTAAACTAAGTGAGAATCTAATCTCAGAAATAGTAAAAATGCGACATTTTCGGCCTCAATAGAAAATCTTATTCCCCAATGAAAAGGGTTGTTTCGCCAATTCCGTAGCAATAATTGAAGGGCTGGTGCCAGCAAATTCTTGAAAATCTCGAATCAAATGCATCTGATCAAAATAGCCGCACGAATAGGCAACCTCGGTCCAGGAAGTTACAGGACGATGTTCTTTCATGAGCCAGGCCTTAGTAAAGCGCACAAGGCGGCTAAAAAACTTGGGAGATAAACCTATTCGTTCTTTAAACACTCTTTCAAATTGCCGATTGCTCATGCAGGCCTTTTGCGCCAATTGATCTATTTTCATGAGCCCTCCATATTTTAGAATTTCTGGAAGCACTTCGTCCATCGCCGCAGGTCTCATCAATTTTGCAATTCTGGCGAATAGGAACTTTTCTACAATGTCTATTCTTTCAACATTGTCATCAGCATTGCGCAGTTGGTCAATGGTATCCGGGATGTCGCCTCCAAAAATATCTTGCCCATCAAATTCCTTATAGACGAGCATCTCCTCCATGGGAATACCCAATAATCTGTAAAGCCCACCTGGTTGAAAACCGATTTTTATCACTAAATGGTTGTAACCAAAAGTGAGTTTAAGCCGGTCGGTATTGGGTCCTACGATAAGACATCCAGGGTGATTTCGCTTTTCATTCGTTTTGACGATTTCATTCGTTGGTTTATCGAACGGATAAAAGAAGATGCAATGCTCAGGTAGCGGCGGGAATGGAAAGGTAAGTCTGGGGTGCATCGAGTCCGTCTTTACATGACTTATCATGTAATTATTGACAAGGTTACTTAGCGCCGGGTGAGGTTTGTAAAATATAGGTTGCATGTAAAAAGGTGCGTTCATGAAAGCAAAATCAAGGCATCATTTATCAGAATGGACTGCTTACTTATTTTTCTTCGTTATTTCATCTGCCACCTTCACCGCATTGTAGGCATTTACAATCCCGCCACTTTTACTCAATTTACTTAAGGGCACTTTAGTACCAGGCTTATCGGGTGGAATTACTAGCAAGTCTGGCTTATAGGCAGACTTTATTATTATCTCCTTTATTTGCTTTGCAGTAAGTGTTGAGAAATACGATTTGAGCAATGCGGCAACCCCTGCAACTATTGGGCCTGAGAAGCTTGTTCCATTTTCACTGGCATATTGATTATCTGGAAGTGTTGAATAAATGGCCGACCCAGGCGCAAAAAGATCAACTGTTCTTTCGCCAAAATCGGAGAAGCCGCTAACAAGACCTTCGCTTAATGAAGCCGTTGTTGCACCCACACAAATGCATTCATCGTGTTCCTTGCCATTAGTTCCCAGACCCAAATGATAAAAAGTGTCATCTAGATTTGCCCCATCATTGCCGGCACTATGAACAATCAGTACCCCATGTTGGCTTGCATAGTCAAATGCCTCCATCACCTCCCTTACATGTTCACCAATTGACCCTCCAATACTTATATTAATAACTGATGCTCCATTGTCTACCGCATAGCGAATAGCGAATACCATATCCTTATCTCTGGCAGGCCCATTTTTTCCAATAACCACCGACATTAACGAGACATTATTCGCGATACCTTTGATACCAATATTGTTTTGCCTGTTAGCAGCAATGATTCCTGCGATAAAAGTAGCATGCTCATTTGAATGCCCTTTCATGTTGACAACAGGCGAACCATATTTGATGCTGAAATCATTGTCATCATCTCCTATCACTGATCGGTAATTTTTTGTGGTGTCATATTCATTCCTTTCAGTGATTTCCGAACCCTCAAAGTACATTCTAAAGAATTTTGGATTATTTCGTAATCGATCATCCAGACGACCAATGGTTATCGTTGCCTGCACTAATTTTATCAGGTCAGCAAAAAATAGATTGGCACTTGAATCATACGTGTTTGAAGAAGGGAGCGTTAAAAAAGGGACTTCATTCAATCGCTTGTCACGATAACCTGGCAATAGACTATTTACGTATCTCAGAAATTTTGCAGAGTCAGCTTGAACAATTGCTGCCATCTGATGTAGTTGATATCTGCCAAACAACATTTTCTTTGCCTCTTGATACACTTCATACTGAATTTTGAATGTGCCTTTTAACTGACTGGTATCAACATTCTTAAATTGCTTTTGCCATGTTAGATAGGTGCGCACTTCATCTGATGATTCTGCGTTTTGTGACCCATTATTTTTGTTGCAGACAAAACACCAGCCATGCACATCATCTATATATCCATTATCATCATCGTCAATGCCGTTGCTCTCTATTTCTTTTTTATTCATCCAGCTAACACCTTTTAAATCTTCATGTGCTGTGTCAATACAGTCATCAATAATTGCCACAATAACCGGTTTCGATTTTCTTCCTTTCAGATAACTATAGGCTTCATCGAGGCTGATACCAGGAATAGAGTCCTTTTTCAAGTCGGCTTGCCACCAATCTTTTGGTCGCTTGGTAGTTTCCGATGCTCCCGATTGGGCATAAACACTTGAAAGTAAAATAGGAAGCAAAATTATCGTAGTGATGACGTGCTTTTTCATAACTTCTTTTATTAAAAAATGCTATCTTGATCTTAAGTGCCTATACTATCCATTAAGAACCTCATTTTAGAAACAAGATAAAGCTTTTAGGATAATGATCCTCCAATGATTTGTGAATGCATTTTACCAAGTCTAGACCTCCGAGATTTCATTCGGGAATACCTGACGATACACTTAGTATTTGAAAACAAGAAAGTACCTCCCCCCGCTAAAGCCTATCCTGTTAATCCTGAGGAAGGGATTCGGTTCATTGTTCGGGGAAGCCTGATTTCTGAGGATCCAGAGTCGGGTACAAGAGAGCAAAGACCAACCATTTCAATTTTCGGTCAACCCAAAAGCAGGGAGAATTTATATATCTCGTACGAATATTTAATGATCCACGTGCGGTTTCAACCTGGTGGTTTGTTCAAGTTGCTTAGAATACCTATGACTGAACTCATTCACCAAAATTATGATGCCGAATTAATAATTGGGAAAGAAATAAGAGAAGTACAGGAGCAGTTGACTGAATTGAGAAGCTATGATCAAATGCTCGCAATTTTAAACAATTACTTCCGGAAGAAATTATCCAACCTTGATTGTAAAAGCACGCCGATCGATAAGATCGGGGGTTTGATTTTTAACAGGCCGCGAGATTTTGATTTGAAAAAAACAGCGAACGATGCTTGTCTTAGTTTTCGCCAATTTGAAAAAAGGTTTACACAACGGATAGGACTTACGCCAAAATATTATGCGCGTGTTTGTCGCTTTTATAAAGCTTATGAATTAAAAGAACTTCATTCCAATCTGGATTGGCTAAGTATTGCGCTCCGCACAGGTTACAATGATTATCAGCACATGGTCAAGGACTTCAAACAATTTGCGGGAACAACGCCAACTACTTTGATCAAAGAAAGTTTAAATAATCCCGAACGAAGATTTGATGTCGCTTCTAATTTTGTCTTATAAAACGTACAATTTTTCAAATGGTCAGTAAGAAAAGACAGCCTTTCATTAAAAAAACTGAATGAATATGCACAAGGCCAAAATAATTTCCTTTATCCTTTCATTGTTTGTGTTATCCGCACACGCGCAAAGCGTGTTGTTAAAGCCAGACTATCTAAATTATGATATTGATAGCACAACCAAAAATAAAATCCTCACCTCGTTGGATACATTATTTGCGCAGATAAAAAGAAACAAAATTCATCCATCGTTAATCGATAAGGACAACGCATGGCTAACAACACGAATGGTGGAATATCTTTCCGGTAAAGAGCTAAATAAAAAGCTCAACATTACCGACTTCTATAAAAAAGAGTTGATCAATCTTTATCCAATTTCATCCAGCGAATACTGGATAACCGTTGCCTACGTTGGGTGTGATGTGGATAAACCTCCAGTCATAAGGCTGATTGTTAATCTGGTTGCTAAGCAATCCGAAAATCAAATTGTATTTTCTACCCCGTTAAGATACTTAACTAAATCTTGGAAAACAGAAATAATAGGAAATATTACCTACTACACCAAAGATCGAATTAACAGAGAGAGAGCTAATATGTTTGATAAAAGAAATACAAAATTTGCTACAATCTTTGGTTCGAAGCCCGAAAAATTGAATTTCTATCTATGCACTAATTTCCAAGAGATTTTGCAGTTACAAGGAAATGAATATGTAATGAATTTAAATGGGATGATAAATGATGGTTATGGTGTATTTAATAATACGATTTTTGGTGTAATGGGCAACGAGGATTTTTCTCACGATCTTTTTCATCATTACACGGAGAAATTTAGAGGCGATGTTAAAATAAACCTTCCTGTCGAAGAAGGGATTGCTTATAGCTGGGGGAATGCCTTTTATGCAAATAAAAGCGGTGAGATGATCGGGCAAAAAGAATTGGTAGAAGAGCTAAGGAAATATTTAACAGGAAATCCAAAAACCAACATGCTTGACTTGTATCATAATAATCCCAAAATATTCAAGAATTATCCTCCAAAGGTGACGGTAAAATCAACTATTTGCAGCTTGCTATCAGATGAAGTTGAGAGGGTAAAAGGAATGGAAGGAATCAAAGCACTAATTAAGTGCGGTCCTGGAGATGACAATTTTTTCAAGAAATTAAATGAAATCGTCTCAATCGACCAGACAAACTTTGACAAAGAAGTAAGAAGGCTTATCAGGGAATACAGGTAAGACACACGTCGATCAATCATTTGACCTGAATCTCAAGTTGAAGAACGTTAGACTATTTCGAAAATTATAAGGTTTAGCAACATTAGTTTAATGTCACCTCTAATTTCGTTTTGTAAAAATGACGATTTTTTACCACCTGCTATTTATAAGATGTGCCGATATTTATACATCAAAACCATCATAAGCC
>Ga0209067_10000621_pt1 | contig 22381 bp, 15 predicted proteins | sample ColStrG_CSR_2013_FD_187199 | JGI IMG/M metagenome (GOLD analysis project Ga0209067, IMG submission 187199) | Freshwater sediment microbial communities in response to fracking from Pennsylvania, USA - Cold Stream Run_MetaG_CSR_2013 (SPAdes)... | ecosystem: Environmental > Aquatic > Freshwater >...
AACCGTAGGTTGCAATAACATTGCACCATCTCTCGGACAATGGGCGTCCGGTGCAATGTTATTGCACCCTACAAAATTAACAAAATTAACAAAATTAACAAAATTAACAAGGGAGACAACACCATGAATGCACCACTCAATACCAGCCTGAACAACGAAATTCCTGCCGCATTTCTGGATTGTTTTCAATTGCAGCGCGAGGCCTACCTGAAAAATCCGGTACCCGATTACGCAAGCCGGCGCGCCGATTTGCAGCAACTCGCGCGTCTGCTCACGGACAACCGCGACGCGATTGTGGCTGCCATCAATGCCGATTATGGCAACCGCTCCAGTTTCGAGACCCTGTTTGCCGAATATTTTGTGGTGCTGCAGGAAATCAAGGACAACATCAAACATCTGAAAAAATGGATGCGCCCGCAGCGCCGTCACATCGACATGATTCTGTACCCGACCTCCCGGGTTGCCGTGATACCGCAACCGCTGGGTGTCATCGGCGTGATCGTGCCTTGGAATTTTCCGCTCAACCTGTCGATCTCGCCACTGGCCGCCATTTTTGCCGCCGGCAATCGAGCCATGCTGAAAATGTCGGAAAACTCAAACCATCTGGCGCGTCTGCTCATCAGTCTGACGCCCAACTATTTTCCGGCCGACAAGCTGCAGTTCTTTGAAGACGGCGGCGGGCGCGGCGCGGCGTTTTCCTCGCTGCCATTTGATCACCTGTTCTTTACCGGATCAGGCCAGACCGGACGCGCCGTGATGGCCAATGCAGCGCGCAATCTGACACCGGTGACGCTGGAACTGGGTGGCAAGTCGCCGGCCGTGGTGTGTCCCGATTTTTCGATGGAGACCGCCGCTGATCGCATACTCTGGGTGAAGGCATTCAACGCCGGGCAAATCTGCACCAATGTCGATTACGTGTTTATTCCCGAAGGTACCGAAGAGCTGTTCACGCGCGAAGCCCAGAAGGTAATCAGCCAGCGCTATCCGGACATCAATCACCCTGATTACACATCGATCATTGATCAGCGCTCCTATGATCGCCTCCAGGCCACGCTGGAGGATGCGCTTGCCAAAGGAGCGCGCGCCGTCAACCTGTTCCCGAATGCCAGGCCCGACCCGGCTCTGCGCAAATTTCCGATCACGCTGGTATTCAATGTCACTGAAGACATGCAGATCATGCAACGCGAAATTTTTGGCCCGCTGTTGCCGGTCAAAACCTATCGCGCAGCGCAGGAAGTGGCGGACTACGTCAACGCGCATGATCGGCCGCTGGCGTTTTATCCGTTCACCAACGACGCCGCGTTGCAGACCTATTACATCAATCACATCATGTCGGGTGGCGTGTCGGTCAACACCGCACTGCTGCATGTCGGCCAGCACGACATCCCGTTTGGCGGCGTAGGGGCCTCCGGCATGGGGCATTATCATGGCCATGAAGGCTTTGTGACGTTTTCCAAAATGCGTCCAATTTTCTATCAGGGCTTTTTCTCCGCCGTGAAGCTGCTGATGATGCCGCCTTACAGCAAGGGTCCCAACACCTTCCTCAATCTGATCATCAAAATACTCGGCTGAGTGCCATGCAAACCGATCCGTTTTGCGCCGTCACCCATGAGGTATTGAATCAGCCCACCGCGCTGGCTGACTACAATATGTTTTCCAGTGACCGTGCACTGCATGAAGCCGTGTTGCGCGAGGGTGCCGGTTGGGCCGTGGATGACCTGACCCGGTTTGGTGCGCTCTGCGGCAGCAGCGCTTATCTCGAGCTCGGCCATCTGGCCAACACCTGCAGGCCCGAACTCGATACCCATGACCGCTTCGGCAAACGGGTTGATCTGGTACGCTTCCACCCCGCCTATCACACGCTGATGCACAGCGCGATTTCGGAAGACATCCATGCCTCAATGTGGTCTGAGCCAAAACCTGGCGCACACGTGGCCCGCGCTGCGAAATTTTTCATGCAGACCGAAGTCGAAGCCGGTCACGGCTGTCCGATCACCATGACGGCTGCTGCCGTACCCAGCCTGACACTGCAGCCCAACCTGGCTGCGCTGTGGATGCCGAAAATCATGTCGCGCCAGTACGATCCGCGCAATTTGCCGATAGCCCAGAAAACCGGCGCGACCATAGGCATGGCGATGACCGAAAAACAGGGCGGCTCGGATGTGCGTGCCAATACCACGCGTGCTCTGCCGGTTGGCGGCGGCGGCCCCGGACAGGCGTATCAACTGGTCGGCCACAAGTATTTTGTTTCAGCACCGATGTGTGACGCATTTCTGGTGCTGGCTCAGGCCCCCGGCGGCCTGTCCTGCTTCCTGCTGCCGCGCTGGTTAAGCGATGGCACAAAAAATCCGCTGCAGATCCAGCGCCTGAAAAACAAAATGGGCAATACCTCCAATGCCTCGTGCGAAACCGAGTTGCGCGGCGCGCTGGCTAACATGGTTGGGCAGGAAGGACGCGGTGTGCCGACCATTATCGAAATGGTCGCCATGACGCGCTTTGACTGCATGATCGGCTCTTCGGCCGGGATGCGCATGGCCGTTTCGCAGGCGCTGCATCACTGCAGTCAGCGCAGCGCCTTTGGCAAACTGCTGCTGGATCAACCCTTGATGCAGAATGTGCTGGCCGACCTGGCGCTGGAATCTGAAGCGGCCACCGTGCTGACCATGCGCATCGCCCGCGCCATGGACAACCGGCACGTCACCCACGAAGACCGGCTGGCACGACTGATGACGGCCGTGGGCAAATACTGGATCTGCAAGCGCACCGCCGGTGTGACAGTCGAGGCAATGGAATGCACCGGCGGCAGCGGCGTAATGGAAGATTCGCCCATGCCGCGCCTGTATCGCGAAGCGCCGGTGAATGCGATCTGGGAAGGCAGCGGCAATGTTCAATGTCTGGACGTGCTGCGCGCCTTGCATAAAACACCAGAAGTTTTGACAGCATATTTTGCAGAAGTCGCCGCAGCACGCGGCAAACAGCCAGCGCTGGACGACCATCTGGCCAGACTGCAGGCCGATCTGCACGACCCGGCGGACCTCGAATTCCGCGCCCGCGATCTGGTCGACCGCCTGGCCACCGGCATGCAGGCCGCACTTTTGCTGCTGCATGCGCCCGATTTCGTCTCCAGCGCCTTTTGCGCTTCCCGGCTGTCGGGTTCCGGTCATCACCAGTACGGCGCCCTGCCCCGCTCGGCCGAAGTGGCACTGATCATTCAGCGCGCCCTGCCGCAGTCTGCTTAAGACAACACAACACCGAATCATTTTGACAGACCGGGCCAGACCATCCATATTACGGTGATCCGCTGCAGGCTGTTACCGCCACATGTGCGCTCTGTGGGTTGCTGCATTTTGATCAACTGATAATGACCTGACCATGACATTTGCGCACAGACTCTATCTGTTACTGTTTATTGCCATCGCCGGACTGGGAGGACTGGCACTGTTTGCCAACGGCGAGATCGAACAGGTCTACAGTTCAGCCAATCTGATCAACATCAACACCGTGCCGAGCATGAAGATTCTTGATGACCTGCGCGGCAATTTTCTGAATTCACGCATTAAAGTCCGCTCCTTCATCATGAGCACCGATCCGGTCAAGGCGCAGCAGGTGCTTGAAATGGTCAACACCTATCGCCTCGGCGCCGCGCAGGCCATCGCGCTCTATCTCGCACCGGACGGCTGTCTGGGCACAGCGTGCGTTTACGACAGCAGGGATGAGGCCAATCTGAAGGAAATCAAATCACTGTGGGAACAGTACGACAAAAAAATCGATGAGGAGCTCAGAGAAGCGGCCAATGGCGAAACCGGCAAGGCCAGGGCCATTGCCATGATTTCTGAAAACATTCCTCTGGCAGAGCAGCTCGGCAGGGCGATCGACAACAGCTTTGACTACAATCTGACGCTGACCAAAAATCTCTCCGATGACGCGCAGCGGATCAAAAGCCGGGCGGTCAATCTGTCCATGCTGATCGCCACAATGACGATAGCCATCGTGACGGGTATCGGCCTGCTGATTATCCGGTACGTGCTGCGTTCACTTGGCGGCGAACCGGCCCGCGCTGCCGAAATCGCCAACCGGATGGCACTCGGTGACCTGAGCAGCCCGATCAGCGTGGCCGGCAATGACAGGACCAGCATGATGGCCGCGATCAAAACCTTAATGAGTGCGCTCAACCGGGTTTCCAGTCAGGCCGATGCCATCAGTGAAGGCAATCTGTCCGAAGAGGTCGAAGTCCTGTCCGAGCATGACAAACTTGGCAAGGCGATTAACCACATGGTGGTGTCGCTGCGAACGGCAAAAATCATCGACGAGCGTCGCATCTGGCTCAATGAAGGACATAACCAGCTGTCCCACGCGCTGACCGGCGACTTCAACCAGCAGCACATTGCCATCACCGCCATCGAAGTCATCGGGCGCTACCTGAGCGCCGGACGGGGCGTGATTTATATCTTGCGCGGTGACAGCGCCGCACTTGATCTGGCCGGCAGTTATATGTATTCCGATGGCGCTCAGAGCTTCAGGCTGGGTGAAGGGGCAATCGGCCAGGTAGCGCGTGAAAAGAAGCCGATAATCCTCAACAAGTCGGGCATCGACACCGCGCGGATTGTTACCGGAACCGGCAGCGCACTGCCGGAATTCACTTACACGTATCCGTTGCTGCAGGAAGACAGCCTGATCGGTGTGATCGAATTAAGCAGCTTTGCCCCGTTCAATGAAATGAAGCTGGACATGCTGCTGCGTGCCTGCGAGATCACCGCTTCATATCTGTATATCGGCGAACAGCGCGAAAAAATCAATCAGCTGCTGGCCGTGTCAGAAGAAGCCGAACGCGCCGCGCGAACGCAAAATGCCCGCCTGCAGGAAATCAATTCACAGATGGAAGAACAGCAGCAGCAATTGCAGCAACAATCAGAAGAACTGCAACAGTCGAATGCCCAAATGGAATCACAGCAGCAAATGCTGCAGCAGCAATCCGAAGAGCTGCGCATGGCCAACGCCCAGATGAACGAGCAGCAGAGACTGCTGGAGCACAACAATCAGGAGCTGCTGCAATCGCAGACCCGCATCGACGAGAAGGCGCGGCAGCTTGAGCAGTCCAATAATTACAAATCCGAATTCCTGGCCAACATGTCGCACGAACTGAGAACCCCGCTCAATGCCATCATTTTGCTGTCCAAAATGATGGCCGACAATCGCGACGGAAAACTGCCCGAACCTGAAGTGAAAAAGGCCGAAGTAATCAACCGGTCCGGCAAAGACCTGCTGCACCTGATCAACGATGTGCTGGATTTATCCAAGGTCGATGCCGGCCGCATGGACCTGAATTTTGAAAAAATCGCCAGTGGCGCGCTGACCGCCAACCTGCAGGATCTGTTTGGCTCGATTGCGCAGGAGCACGGTGTGGCTTTCCTGCTCGATGACCAGTTGCAGGGCGAGCTGATCAGCGACCCGGACAAACTGAATCAGATCCTGCGTAATCTGCTGTCCAACGCGTTCAAATTCACCAAGTCCGGCTCCGTCACGCTCAGTATTGTTCGTGATCTGTCCAAAACATTACCCATCCGGATCAGGGTCACAGACACGGGAATTGGCATCCCGGCAGATAAACTGGGTACGATTTTTGAAGCATTCCGCCAGGTTGACGGCTCCATCTCGCGCGAATACGGCGGCACCGGACTCGGTCTGACCATCAGCCTGTCACTGGCCAGATTATTGGGCGGCACCATAGAAATCAGCAGCCAGCCTGGCCAGGGCAGTGAATTTTCGGTTTATCTGCCGTTAAGTCCTCCGCCTGCTTCCCACGCAGAGGCCCCGATACCGGTAGAAGTGGCCAACCAGCAGGCGCTGCTTCCGGTGGTCTCGCACGCTGCACCGGTAATCGATGACCGCAGCGACATCAATCAGGGCGACAGAGTTATTCTGCTCATTGATGATGATATCGAGTTCTGTCGCGCCGTCGTGGAAATCAATCACAAGCTGCATTACAAAACCCTGGTTGCGCATACTGCAGCCGAGAGTCTGACGCTGGCCAGACAACATCGCCCGGAGGGCATACTGCTGGATCTGGGACTGCCGGACCAGGATGGCGCCGACCTGCTGCAGGAAATAAAATCGTCAAATGATTTGGCGTCGATACCTGTCTATGTGATCTCGGCACGCGATCATGACCAGATGACAGCCACCCACAGCATCGTCGGTTATATTCAGAAACCGGTCAGCCAGGAGCAGATCGCCGAAGCCGAAGCCCTGCTGCTGTCGGCGATCGATGATCAGGAACAGGCCGGCATTCTGATCGTCTCGACCCGTGCCGAACTGAATATCGACCTGCTTGCCCTGATCACGTCGAAATTTTCCGGAGAAAACCGCAGCCTGCGGCAAACCGTATTCGGTGCGGACCTGCTGCCGGCACTGCAGGAACAGGCCTGGGGGGCGGTGATCATCAATATGGCCGAGTCCTCCGTGGTCGATGCCTTGCACGCCGCCCAGCTGGTGCGCAATGATCAGGCCAATACCTCACTGCTGTTTTATGGCGCAGATCACCTGGACGATGACGAGGAACTGCAGCTGCGCTCGTTCACCGACAGCATCATCAACAAGGCTGCCACCGCAGAGCAGCGGCTGCTGGACAATACCGAACGTTTTCTGCGCAAATTCCATCAGACCGAACAGGCGCAGGTCACCCTGGACTATACCGCCTCACCGGAAAAACGGCTCGCGGGCAGACTGGTGCTGGTGGTGGACGATGATATCCGCAACCTGTTCGTGCTGACCGCCGCGCTGGAACAGGAAGGCGCGCGCGTGTTCAATGCCAGCAATGGCAAACGCGCAATGGAGTTGCTGGAATTTGAAAGGGTGGATATCATCATCACCGATATCATGATGCCGGAAATGGATGGCTATCAGACCATCGCCGCGGTGCGCGCCAATCCCAGACTGGCATCGATCCCGATCATTGCACTGTCGGCCAAGGCCATGCCGGAAGACCGGAAAAACATTCTGGAAGTCGGCGCCGATGATTATCTATCGAAACCGGTGGATTACGATGTGCTCAGCAATATGACAGCGCTGTGGTGTGCGAAACGCCATGTCTGAGTGATAAATTTATAACCGGTTTAAGGAAACCCGCATGGCCAGAAAATTTTTGATCCTGGTGGTCGATGACAATATCAATAACCTGTTCACGGTGCGATCCATCATCAGCAATCTCTCGAATGTCGATATTGTCGACGCGTCATCAGGCGAAGAAGCCCTGCGTCTGACCACCGAGCGCAATTTTCATCTGATCCTGCTCGACGTGCAGATGCCGCAGATGAGTGGTTATGAAGTCGCCGAGATTCTCAAGATGACCGACCGCACCCGCGATATTCCCATCGTCTTTCTGACTGCCGTTTTCAAAACCGAGGAATTTGTCAGCCGCGGTTATGCGCTGGGCGCAGTGGATTATCTGACCAAACCGATAGACGACAACATTCTGCTCAACCGGGTCCGGCATTATCAGCATCTGCATGAACGTGAAGAGTTGCTGGAAGACGCGCTGATAGAGCTGCGCAGCATGCGTGCCAACCTGCTGCAGACTGAAAAACTTTCTGCCCTGGGCCCGATTGTCGCCGGCGTCTCGCATGAACTGAACACCCCGCTGGGCAACCTGAAAATGGCGACCACCACCATGCGTGATCGCATCCAGGAAATCACCAAAACATTTGAAGAAGGAAAATTGACCCGCGAGCAGATGACCGAATACATCAGCGACAGCAATGATCTGGTCGATATCGCCAATCGCAGCGTTGAGCGCGCCCTGAATCTGGTGGGCAATTTCAAACAGATGTCAGCCGACCAGGTCTCTGAACACCGCAGTCGGTTTGACCTGCACACACTGATCGGCAATTCGGTCTCGACCTTTCGTCTCGGTCTCAATAATGCTCCGTGGAGAATTTACATCGATATCCCGCCCAACATACAGATGGACAATTATCCGCGCCTGATTGATCAGGTGACCAACAATATTCTGACCAACTGCGTGCGCCACGCCTTTCACGGTCGCGATCAGGGCACCATCAAAATTCACGCCAGTACGGAAGAAGTGGCCAAGGAACAGGGCATGCCCCCGGTCAAACACGCCGTATTGATGATCTCTGATGACGGTGTGGGCATTGAACCCGGCAATGCCAGCCGGGTATTCGATCCGTTCTTTACCACCCACCTTGGTCAGGGCGGCTCCGGGATAGGGTTAAATATCTGTTACCGGATCGTCACCACGCTGCTTGGCGGCAGTATCAGCCTGGCATCAACGTCCGATGCGGGCACGACGTTTACCATCTCAATTCCGTGCGAGGCGCCGCTGACGATCTGAGCCGGCCGACAGCCTGGGCACAATCAGGCTACAGGGCGCGCACGCACAGCCGCAGATCAGGGTCATCCTCATACGGCTTGATCTGAAAATCCAGCTTGCGCATCAGTTTCAGCATCCCGGTATTTTTGCTCAACACCAGCCCTTCAATCGTCGCCAGTCCCCTGCTGCGTGCGACATCGATAATCGACAGCATCAGGCGCGAACCCAGTCCCTGCCCAGTGTATTCATCTGCAATCAGCAGAGAAAACTCACAGCTGCTTTTATCCGGGTTGGTCACATAGCGCGAGACACCGATGATTTTTTCAGTCTCGATAAATCCACCGACCGGATCAGCAATACGTTCCGGATACACCGCCACCAGCGCCATTTCACGGTCGTAATCGATCAGCGTAAACCGTGCCAGCATCCGGTCCGGCAATTCCCGCATCGACGATATAAACCGGAAATAACGACTTTCCTGCGACAGGCCGCGCACCAGTGTCTGCAGCATCTGCGCATCGTGCGGATGCAGCGGCCGGATGGTGTACAGTTCACCGTTACGCAATGGCCATTCGGAATCACGATCCGACGGATACGGGAGTATGGCCAGATGCTGATAATTATTTGTCCCGGCCGGAGCAGGTCCGACCACGATGCGCGCATCGACCACCAGGGCGCCACTGTCATCGAGGATCACCGGATTGATTTCCATATCACGCAGCTGTGGCAGGGCACACACCATTTCGGAGACCCGCAGCAACACCCGCTCCAGCGCCTGGCGATCCGCTTTGGGCGCGCCGCGCCACTCTTCCAGTGTCTCGCTGGAGCGCACCCGGTCGATCAGCCTGTGCGCAAGAAACTGGTTTAAAGGCGGCAGCTCGATGGCACGATCGGCAATCAGCTCGATCATGGTGCCGCCGGCCCCAAAGGAAATCACCGGACCGAACTGCGCATCGGTCCGGGTGCCGATAAACAGTTCGCGTCCATCCGGTTTGCCTGACATGTTTTGCACGGTGACGCCGTTGATTCTGGCCCCGGGTTTGAGCCGGGCGACCGTGGCAGTCATCTCCAGCCACGTATCACGCACGCCGGCAGCGTTCTGGATATTCAGTGCCACGCCGCGCACATCCGATTTATGGACAATATCCGGCGAATCGATTTTCAGTGCCACCGGATAACCGAGCTGATTGGCAATCAGAATTGCTTCATTGGCGCTGCGCGTCAGTATGGTTCTGGTCACGGGAATGTGAAACGACGACAGCAGTGACTTCGATTCCATTTCGGTCAGCACCGTGCGTCTTTCGGTCAGAATGTTTTCAATCAGAATCCGCGCACCCTCAATATCCGGCTTGGCCAGTTCCGACAGCGAGGACGGGACCTGATACAGCAATTGCTGATTCTGATGAAAGGTGGCGATATTGTTGAAGGCGTCAACGGCCGCTTCCGGCGTGCGGAACGTGGGTATCGAGGCGCTATTCAGAATCGTCCGGCCGGCGGCAACCGATTCGTCACCCATCCAGCAGGTAATTAACGGTTTGGTGACGGTGGGCTGCAAATCGGCCAGAACCTGGGCAATGGCGCTGATATCCAGATCTGGCCGGGGCGAGAGCAGGACCAGGATGCCGTCGATATCGCGGCTGGCAATGCAGGCACTGACGGCCGCGTGATAATGCGCGGTATCGGCGCATTCATCCAGATCGATAATACCGCTGGCACTGGCCAGTTCACTCAGCTGCGGCATTAACCGCGCAGAATCGTCGGCGCTCAGCCTGCCCACGGCCAGATGTAATTCTTCCACCCAGTCTGCGGCCATCAGTGCCGGACCGCCGCCATTGGAAATAATGGCCAGCCGCGGACCCACCGGCAAATAGCGTGAAGACAGGCATTTGACCGCAGAGAACAGCTGCACAAAGGTGCGCACCCGCACCGCGCCGGCCCGTTTAAGTGCGGCATCGAACACATCATCGCCGGCAAACAGGGCACTGCCTTTGCCTGCAGCTTGCGGGGTGCCCTGACGACCGGCCTTGAGCACAATCACCGGCTTGGCACCAGCGGCAGCACGCAGGGCGCTCATGAAACTGCGGGCACTGCTGATCCGCTCCAGATAAACGACGATACTTTGCGTGGCATTGTCTTCTGCCAGAAAGTCCAGAATCTGGGCAACATCAATCGCTGAATGGGTGCCGACGGACACCACGGTCGAAAAACCGACACCGTTTGAATTGGCCCAGTCCAGTATCGAAGTCGTTACCGACCCGGATTGCGACACCAGGGCGGTTGCGCCCTTTTGTGTCAGCCGGCCGAGCGTGCTGGCATTGAGCTGCAGCTGCGGACGCTGAAAGCCCATGCTGTTCGGGCCGAGCAAGACCATGCCGTAGCCGCGTGCGATTTCATGCAGATGTCTGGCCAGCGCAGCGTCAACATTGGTCGAGATGATCAGTGCCGAATTGCAGTGGATACTGCCTGCGACTTTGAGCGCCGCCACCAGTTGATCCTGCGGCAGAACGATAATCGCCAGATCGACCCGCGAGCGCGCCAGATCGCCCAGTCTGCCGGTCATGCCGGTGTCGAGAAACGTCAGCGGGCCAGCGAAACCGGCACCTTTGAAATGATCGACCAGTGTGCGCGCCTGGCTGGTTGGCGGCAGCGAATCAGCCGTGCATCCGGCAAACACCACGATCGACTCCGGGGTAAATAGCGGGCTGAGATAATGTTTATCCATACGAATTCCAATCTGTTTATCGAATTAACCCGCGTCGGTCAACGCCTTGACATGGGCTACCACGCTGCGGCCGAGAGCCGACAGGGCATAACCACCTTCCAAGCAGGAGACGATGCGTCCCTGCGCATAACGCTGGGCAATCTGCACCACCTGTTGCGTCACCCATTCATAATCCGCTTCGACCAGGCCAAGATTGCCCATGTCGTCTTCCCGATGACCATCGAAACCGGCGGAGATAAAAATCATTTCAGGCCGGAATGCATGCAGTGCCGGCAGCCAGTGCTGCTGCACCGCTGCGCGAAAATGTGTGCCGCCGCTGCGCGACGGCAAACCGATGTTGATCATGTTGGGGCCGCGTGGCACCGTGCCGGAAAACGGATAAATATCGGTTTCAAACGTGGAGCACATCAGTACCCGCGGATCATCAAACAGAATATCTTCGCTGCCGTCGCCGTGATGCACATCAAAATCAATTAAAGCCACGCGCTGCAATCCATGTACTTCCAGCGCCTGGCGGATTCCGACCACCACATTGTTAAAAAAACAGAACCCGGCTGCCGCTGCACGACCGGCGTGATGTCCGGGTGGACGCACATTGCAAAAGGCTACCGAGGCCTTGCCACCGATGACCAGATCGGTGGCCAGCACGGCAGCGCCCGCAGCACGCAGCGCGGCCTGGTAAGTATGCGGATTCATTTGGGTATCGGGGTCAATATGCTCGTAACCGCTGACCGGGGAACGGGAGGCGAGCTGATGAATATAACCGGGCGCATGAGCGCGCGCGAGCTGTTCTTCGGTAGCCAGCGGTGCTTCATAAGATTGCATGAAGTTCAGCAGACCGCTGACCAGCAGCTGATCGCTGATCGCACCGATGCGCTCCGGGCACTCGGGATGGTGCTCACCCATTTCATGTTTGATGCAGTCTTCGTGAAAAATATAGGCCGGAAGCATGGTGTTTCTTCCTGTGTTGGCGGTTTGTTGGAGAGGTAGCGGGAAATATACCGCAGTGCATCTGGTTTGGTGGGCTTTTTTTGATCAACCGGGCCTATCATTGAACTAAATCAAATGGACAGCCATGTAATTAGACAGAAGTAAAACTGCATCAACTTTCCGAATAGCCAGCTTCCCTTTGATGGCGAATAGAAAGTATCAAGACACTGTCCAGGTCCGGTTCTACGCTGTAAAGGGCAACATACCCTGTGCTGCCACGGGAGATAATCAGCTCGCGCAAACCGGCTTCGACAACTCGACCAATCTGCGGATGCCGACCGAGTATTGAAACGGCTTCTTCAATCAAATCCACAGTCTCTGATGCAGCTCGCGGATCAGTATCAAACAGAAAATCGGCCAACTTTTCCAGATCCAGCAGTGCTCGATTCGAATAATTTATTTGAGCCAAGATTTAGCCTCAGGTCTAACAGATTTAACGCCTGCGGCTCTATCTTGAAGGCGCCGCTTGATATACGCATGAACTTCGTTGGCATCGTAACCTTTGCCGGTTTTCAGCATCTCGTCCCGGGCAGCCAGAGCGTCTGAAATAAAACCGGCCCGACATTCTGCCGCTACAGCTGCTCGCTCGATGGCATCAATCATAAATGCATGGGTCGACATACCCTGCAACTGCGCGGCCAGAACAGCGCGCTGTTTAAGTTCATCTGAAAGTTTCAATGAAGTGGTAGACATATCAAACTCCTGCAATTAAAAAGTAACACCATGGTAACACCGGACTACAGTCAAGACAAGTGACATCAGGAAGGGGTGATGAATAAAGAGTGTTCGCCTGTTTCACCAGTCTGCCCACATCCGCAAATCAAACTATTCCGCACCCTGCCGCAGACCGAACAATTAATTTCAATCCGCCAAAATCAATTTATCAGGAATCGGATACGGCCAGATTCACATGGCGAGGCAATACATCAGCCCCGGGACAACGAGTCCGATGATCCATGAAATATCCACATCGCCCAGCACCGCCACCATCGGTCCGGTATACAACCCGGTAGCCAGAAATGGCATCTGGACCAGAATGCCGAGCAGATACACGCTGATACCGACCCTGTTCCAGCGCCCGTAACGGCCATCCGGATCAGACAGGGCTTTGAGGTCATAGCGACCATGCGTCACCCAGTAATAATCGACCAGATTGATTGCGCTCCACGGTGTGAAAAATGCCAGCAAAAAAAGGATGAAGGACTTGAAGGCGGTCAGAAATGAATGCTGTCCGAGTAAAGCCAGTGCGGTCGCCAGTCCGACCATGGCGACGATATACATCAGACGAACCGCAGGGGAAATCTGACGGTTACCGCCAAAGCCGCTCACAATCGTCGCGATTGACATAAAGCTGCCGTAGGAGTTTAAGGTGGTGGCGATCATTTTTCCAAAAATAATGCTGACATACAAGGCGCTGGCCATCATGCCGCTGCCACCCAGACTGACGATGTAGTTGACTTCGTTACCTGAAAACTGCTGATGTGACATCGCCGCCAGCGCAGCGGCAAACACACCCAGCGTCATCGAGGTCTGGGTACCGATAACGGAACCGGCGCCGACCGCCAGAAATGTCTTCCACGGTGAGATTGCGCTCGGCAGATAGCGCGAATAGTCCGCCACATACGGTCCGTAAGCGATCTGCCAGGAAGCAGACAGGGAGATCGCCAGTAAAAAATGGGCCAGCGTAAAGTGGCAATTATTTTCTGCCACTGCCAGCAGATCGTGCTGCAGCATGAGGGCACTGAACAGATAGATGAAAGCAGCGACGCCAATCAGACTGGCAGCACGGCCCAGCAGATGAATCAGCCGATAACCAAACAGGGTCAGCGTGGCAATCAGCACAGCGAAGATCAGGATGCCGGTGCTGTCCGGGACAGCAAACAGTTTGCCCATCGCCTGCCCGGCCAGCACGGTGCCGGTAGCAGAAAATCCCACATACATACAACACACCAGTACGATCGGTATCACTGCGCCCACCACACCAAACTGGACCCGGCTTGATATCATTTGCGGCAGGCCCAGCCGCGGGCCCTGTGCGGCATGTAACGCCATCACCGTGCCGCCCAGCAGTTGCCCGATCAGCAGGCCGATCAGCGACCAGAACACGTCGCCGCCCAGCACAATCACCAGTGCGCCAGTCACGATGGCGGTGATCTGCAGATTGGTGCCCAGCCACAGCGTGAACTGACTCAGCAAACTGCCATGCCTTTCGGATTCGGGAATAAAGTCGATCGAGCGGGATTCGATCAGGGAGGAGCTGCCGCCGGGGGAAGTATCTTGCATGAGCCGTTGCGCCTTTCGCCAGGTTATGTGCCGCACCGATTGTATCGGACCCGTGGAGATTGCATACCCTGCAGATGCGGGGAATTTAGCTATAACTTAGCGACAACTCAGCTGCACACCGTTTTCAGATACTGCCCGGCATAAAACATATCCTGCTCGATCGCCCGGCGCACGCCCGCACCGTTACGCTGCTGCAGGGCGCGCAGCACGTCGTCGTGGGCGACATTCAGCTTTTCAGAAAAAACCTGGTCTTCAAACAGCTGATTGGAAATCGGTCCGACTTTCAGCCACACGGTTTCGATCAGTTCCATAAGCATGGGTGAGCCGCTGGCGCGGTACAGCGTGACGTGGAAAATTTCATTGGCTTCCAGATAAGCTTTGATATTGTGCTGCCGGATCGCTTCATCCATCTGCCGGTTCAGTTCTGTCATTCTGGCGACATCTGCGTCACTCATCCGGTAGGTGCCGAGTTCGGCTGCCTGCCCTTCAAGCAAAATCCGGGTTTGCAGAATATCGTCAAATTGCGCACGATTCAATTTCGGCACCATCACGCCGCAGTTGGGAATATTCACCAGCGCGCCCTCTGCCGAGAGTCGCTGCAACGCGGCGCGTACCGGCATGACCGACACGCCCAGCTCGGCGGCGACCTGTCTGATTTTCAACCGTTCGCCGGGCAGAAACCGGCCGACCGTGAGCCACTGATGCAAGGTCTGGTACGTTTTATCCTGCAGGGTGGGAAAGGATTCTTCTTGCACGCTGTTGCCTCACTGATTTGAGATGTAGATTGAGATGTGGATCACGACGGTTTCAGATAACGCAGACATTCGCCAAACACCTGCAGAAACTCGGTGATGTCATGTTCCTGCGTCTGCGGGCACACCAGCATCATGTTGTGAAACGGGGTGATCAGAATGCCGCGGTTTAACAGATACAGGTGGATGACTTTTTCCAGCTCGCTGTCCAGAATCAGTTCGGCCTGACTGCCATTTTGTGGCGGCTGACTGCAAAACTGAAACTCGGTGCGCGCGCCGACCTGGGTGACGCACCAGGGCAATTGATACTGGGCGATGACCCGGCGCAATCCGGTAGCCAGCTGCCCAGCCAGTGCCAGCATTTTCTGATACGCCCTGTCGGTCATGACTTCGGTCAGATTGGCGCGCATCGCGGCCATGGTCAGCATATTCGCTGTCAGCGTGGTGCCGACACCGGAATGTCCTGGCGGGGCGTTACGCTTGGCCTGCTCAACCCGCTGCGCGAGTTCCCGGGTAAAGCCATAGACTGCGCAGGGCACGCCGCCGCCTACCGGTTTTCCCAGCACCAGTGCATCGGGCTGCAGGCCGTGCAGAACAGCGTAACCGCCCGGACCGGAACTGATGGTGTGGGTTTCATCGATCACCAGCAAGGTGCCATAGCGCTGCATGATTTTTTGCGCTGCCTGCCAATAGCCGGGTTGCGGCAACACCATGCCGATATTGGTCATTACCGGCTCGGCCAGCACGCAGGCGACATCGCCCTGTTCGAGCGCATTTTCCAGCGCCAGCAGATCATTGAATTCCACCACGACAGTATTGGCGGTCAGGTCGCTCACCTGGCCAAGCAGGCTGTCGCGCTGCCGGGGCTGTCCGTCGACCAGGTCGACAAACACATCATCGACGGTGCCGTGGTAACAGCCATTGAACACCAAAATTTTCGAACGACCGGTGGCCGCGCGCAACCAGCGCAGCACGAAGCGATTGGCGTCTGAAGCACTCAGCGCAAACTGCCACACCGGCAACGCAAAGCGACGCGCCAGTTCTTCTGCCACCAGCACCGCGTCTTCTGACGCCATCATCGAGGTATATCCTTTGCTGGCCTGCTGCGCCAGTGCATGGGCGACCGGAGCCGGCGAATGGCCGAACATGGCACCGGTGTCACCCAGGCAGAAGTCTATGTACCGGTGTCCGTCCGCGTCAGTCACATGCGCGCCGCTCGCTGCTGTTACGGTGAGTGAAAACGGCGTGGACCAGTCGCTCATCCAGTGCATCGGCACGCCGAACAGCAGATGCTCACCGGCCCGCTGCGACAGTGCCTGCGACTTTGGATTGTTTTTCTCAAACACGGCACGTTCGGTATCACGCAGTTTTAAGGCGCGTTTCCAGTCGATGCCGGCGCGAAAAATGGGGGATTCGTTTTTGTCATTCATGGTGGGGACCTCAAGGGCTGAAACAACAGGCTATCAAACCAGCAACATCAGATGTTCCCGCTCCCAGGAACTGATCACGCGACTGTAAGTCGAAAATTCAAGCTCTTTGACTTCGCAGAAGGCATCGACAAACAGCTTGCCCAGTATCTCGCGCAGAGGCTGACAGGCGCGCATGCGCGAAATGGCATCTTCCAGATTGCGCGGCAATTCGTCATGCACGTGCTCGGCTCCGCCGGTCGTTGGCTCTGACGGTGTCAAGCCATTGACCATGCCCAGATAACCGCAGGCCAGCGTAGCTGCCATGGCCAGGTAAGGATTGACGTCCACGCCCGGCACACGGTTTTCAATACGACGATTGGCCGCATCAGAATTGGGAATCCGGATGCCGCAGCTGCGGTTGTCATAACCCCAGCGCACATTGGTCGGCGCCGACATGAAGCGCGACAGCCGCCGATAAGAATTCACGTAAGGTGCAAACATCAGCATGGCCTGCGGCACATATTTTTCCAGGCCGGCGAGGTAACTGAAAAACAGCGGACTGGCTGAGCCATCCGGCAGAGAAAAAATATTCGCGCCGCTGTCGGCATCCACAATACTCTGGTGGATATGCATGGCACTGCCCGGCTCCTGTTCCATGGGCTTGGCCATGAACGTGGCAAAAATGCCGTGACGCAGCGCAGTTTCACGCACGGCACGTTTGAACAGAAAAACCCGGTCGGCCAGTTCGAGCGGATCGCCGTGCGAAAAATTGATTTCCATCTGTCCGGCACCGGCTTCATGGATCAGCGTTTCGACACCGAGCTGATGGGCATTGCAGAACGACGACAGTTCCAGAAAAAACGGATCGAAGTCATTCACCGCATCGATGGAATACGACTGGCGTCCCGATTCGGATTTGCCGCTGCGGCCCAGCGGGGGCGTCATCGGCTCATGCGGATTGCTGTTTCTGGCGACCAGATAGAATTCCATCTCGGGCGCGACCACCGGTTTCCAGCCACGTTCGCGATACAGATTCAGCACCTGGCGCAGCACCGCACGCGGCGATAGATTCACCGCACTGCCGTCAAAGTTCTGGCAGTCATGAATCACCAGCGCCACCGATTCCACGGCCCACGGCACGATGCGTATCGTGGCCGGATCAGGCACGCAGATCATGTCCGGATCAGTCGGACCGACATAAGGATTGTTATCCGGCTGCTCACCGGAGACGGTATTTAACAGCACGCTTTTCGGCAGGCGCATTTCACCGGCAGACAGAAACAGATCGCGCGGCAGGATCTTGCCGCGCGCAATGCCGGTCATATCGGCAATCACGCATTCCACTTCGTGGATATTGTTGGTTCTTAAAAAATCGGACATCGTCTTGGGCATGGGAAGCTCGCACTTTGAGTGGGTGATTGGCATGGCTGGGGATTCTAGCCTGGCGATATTTGATCACATTTTATTGGTTAAGTATATTTTTTGAAGTAAAAAATCAAAAAATTCTAGTTAATTCTATTTATTTGATCACAAATGTAACAATGGAACGTGCAAAGAAATATATATCGCTGCTTTCAAATTCAACTGATAACAATAAAAATCGACTGTATAAGGTTGAAGTCCAGGTTGAGCAGGCAACCGATTGGGAAAGAAGGCATCTGGAGAGATATGTTGGTAACCCCGGTATTCCAGGATCAAGTCCGTTGGTCATAATATATATTCATTTATCTATTCAAAGATATTAAATTCTCTATGAAATGGGGTACATTATATCTATTCATTATTGGATTTATTATGGCAAACAAAGACTCTACTGCAAATAGAATCGAGGCCTTTTTAAGAAACGGACCGGCTGATGCCGCATCCATCATTAAAAGTCTCGACATAAGCCAGCCGACATTTTCTCGTCTTTGGCCGAATATTTCACGTGGCATCGCGATCGGCGCTGCCCGGGCTCGCCAGTACGCCATCCGACGCCAGATCCCCGGCGTTGAAGATACCATTCCGGTCTATCAGATCTCTGCCAAAGGAGAGATTGAAGCGTTTGGCGATTTGATTCCACTGGAAGGCGATTCTTACGTTTTCTATTCTCCAGATGGCACCAGCCATGAAGTTTTCCGCGGGCTCCCCTTCTTTTTATGCGACCTCAAGCCCCAAGGATTCCTTGGTAGATTGGTGCCCAGAAACAATCAAGATCTCGCACTCCCTGAAAGCATTCTCGCCTGGACTGACGACGACGTTCTCCGCTACCTGGTCATCCGTGGCGAGGCCCTGCCTGGCAACCTGCTGCTTGGAAACCAGAGCTACCTGACGTTTCTACGTAACGGTAATGAGCACAATGGATTTGATGTCGTCGTTGAAGCAAGCCAGCGTGCTTCGTCCTACCCCTGCCTTGTCGAGCTCGTCATGAAAGACGGATCCCCGGGATCTTCTGCTGGTGGTGAACAGCCAAAATTCGTGGTGACATTGGATAATTCCCGCCACCTGATCGTGAAGTTCTCCCCTCCGATCGACACTCCCAACGGCCGTCGCTGGGCAGATCTCCTTGCGTGCGAACACATTGCGTTGGATGTCTTAAACAGTAACGGCATCCCGGCGGCAACATCGTCAATCATCGACGTCGGCGGACGTCGGTTCCTCGAGGTAGATCGCTTTGACCGAACCAGCCAGGGCGGCCGACTGCCCATGATTACCATGTCTGGTTTGGACGGCAATCTTGGCATGCTAGACCAGAAGTGGTCCAAGGCAGCGGCAGAGCTGCATGATCACGGATATCTTTCCAGAGAAAACATGAGGCGGATCGAGGTTCTGGATCTGTTCGGCAGTTTGATAGGCAACTCCGACCGCCACCACGGCAACATCGCTTTCTCATGGGATCGGGACCAAAACCTCGCCCTGCTTCCTGTCTATGACATGCTCCCCATGTTTTACCGGCCGAATCAGCATGGAGAGGTCGTCAAGAATACCTGGGAGCTCAATAGCAAAGAGTCCCTGGTGTTCAGTCATCTCCCTTTCGTTGCTGGTTTGGCGAGTAAATTCTGGGACAACGTTCTCGCAGATCCATTAATAAGCGATGATTTTAAAGCTGTCGCCAGAGCGCATCTCGATGCCCTGTATCAGTTAAACAGCAAATTGAAACCATGAGGATGATTTGCTGGGTTCGCCATTCGTGTGGATTGCTGTTTGTGGCGACCAGGTAATTTCCATCCCGGGTGGAACCATTGGTTTCCAGCCGCGTTCGCGATACAGTATCTTGATGATGCGGCCTATCAAGAACTGTAATCCGCCGGCGCCCACACTTTCCCTATCTCCAATCCCGACCAACCTGATTATCAAATAATAAAAAATGATTCATCTGTTCACTTTTGCTTTGACAACTGTCAGAAATTTTTACATACTTCTACCAAATTAAAGGTTCTTACTATGCCAACCATCGCCAAAAACATACTGAATTACATAGCAAACCTGCCAGATGGCAAACCGTTGGTCGCCAAGGAACTGCTGCATTTCGGTAACCGGGCTGCTGTCGATCAGGTGCTGTCACGACTGGTTAAGCGGGGTGTACTGCTGCGGGCCGGACGCGGCATTTATGTTATGCCTGTAGAGAGCCGGTTTGGAAAACATGCGCCGTCTGCCGGATCATTGGTCGAAGGGCTTGCCAGTCAACGCGGTGAAACCATAGTGACGCACGGAGCAGTTGCAGCTAACGCATTGGGGCTCACCACCCAGGTACCAGTGAAGACAATTTATTTGACGTCCGGACGCAGCCGACACTTAAAGCTCGGCGTCCAAACTGTGGAGTTGCGACACGCGCCGGTCTGGCAATTGATTTTCCCTGGCCGGACCGCAGGCGATGTGGTGCGTGCACTCGCGTGGCTTGGCCCGGAAAATATCGGTGACAGCATCGACAAATTGCGGATCAGATTGCTTCCCTCTGAGTTGGACGAAGTTGCTTCAGCGCGTGCGCGTATGCCGACGTGGATCGCGCAAGAGATCAGTGCCCTGGTGACACATGACTGATTTCTTCAGCCTCTCCAGTAATGAAACCATGGAGGCGCTTAACGCTGCGGCCAGCCATTCTGGGCGCCCAGCCCATCTGCTGGAAAAAGATGTATGGGTCGTTTGGACACTACGCCACCTGTTTACTGGTCCTCACGCACCACATCTGGTTTTTAAAGGGGGTACTTCCCTGTCAAAAGCCTATGGTGTAATCAATCGATTTTCCGAGGACATTGACCTTACCTACGACATCCGCGCAATTGCCCCAGACCTGATTGGCAACGCCGACCACCCTCTGCCTGACAGTAAAAGTCAGGAAAAAAATGGAGTAAAAGAGATTCGATCCCGTCTCAGCGAATGGGTATCCTGTGATTTCGCTCCAGGACTTCGACAGGCATTGCTGGAACAATCATTACCGGCTTTGATACGTACTGAGAGTGACAAAGTTTTTATTGACTATGTTTCAAACACAGCAGGAACGGGTTACGTTGCGCCCACGGTGATACTGGAATTTGGAGCCCGCTCAACCGGCGAACCCAGCGCACCATGCTTCATTCGCTGCGACGCCGCTGATTATTTGCCGATGCTGACATTTCCAGAGGTAACAGCAGCAGTCATGCGCGCTGAACGCACGTTCTGGGAAAAAGCTACCGCAATTCACGTTTTTTGCGCTCAGGGCAGCTATCGTGGCGGTACACGTTTTGCCCGCCATTGGCATGATATTGCGAGGTTGGACGCGACGGGATTTGTGGATGCTGCCATTGCAGACCGAGCACTGGGTAGCGCAGTGGCAGCGCACAAGAGCATTTTTTTCTCGGAGAAAAACAGAGACGGCAAGTTAATTGACTACCACGCAGCCATAGCGGGCGAACTGCAACTTGTACCTGAAAACGAAACACTCGCAATTCTGGCCGCTGACTATCAACATATGATCGATGACGGCTTGTTGATGGATGGCACTGAAACCTTCGAACTGTTGATGCAGCGCTGCGAAATCATTCAACAAAAGACAAACACAGCACTGTTCGATGCCAAAACAAAGTCATCATCATTGAGTGATATCACCTGATCCGACAGAAGCCACATCTGACGTTGACGTCAATCCGCAGGCACACCCCGGTCCCGATTCACCTCCCCCGGCTCCACCGGGGCAGCATGATTTCCCCAGCTGTTGCGCATATAAGTCACCACCGCCAGCACTTCAGCATCATTCAACACATTCGCAAACGGCGGCATGCCAAACGGACGTGGATTGCCTGCGGTACTCGGCGCATAGCCGCCGTTCAAAACCAGTCGTATCGGGTTGACTGCAGATTGCATCAGCAGCGCCTGATTGCCAGCCAGCCGCGGATAAGCCGGCGCATCACCCTGGCCGTTTTTCTGGTGACAGTCGGCGCAGTGCTTCTCATACACCTTGGCCCCCAGCTTCATGGTGTTGTCGAAGTCAACTGATCTGGCGCTCAGAGCATCCGGCACTGCGTCGCCTGTCTTCGGCAGGGATTTCAGGTACACCGCCATTGCCCGGACATCCTCATCCGACAAATGCTGCAGACTGCGCGAGACCACTTCTGCCATCGGCCCGAACACCGCGCCTTTTGCCGAGACGCCAGTTTTCAGCAGATCTACGATGTGACGCTCTTCCCAGTTGCCCAGCCCGGCCTCGGCATCCGAAGTCAGCGATGGCGCGTACCAGTTCAGCATCGGGATCAGTCCGCCGGCCAGTTCGGCACCGCTCTGACTGGCTCCCAACACCGTGCGGCTGGTATGGCAGGCGTTGCAGTGTCCCAGGCCCTCGACCAGATACGCACCGCGATTCCACTGTGCCGATTGTTGCTGATCAGGCTGATAGACGCCAGACCTGAAATACAGCGCGCGCCAGAACGCCAGCAGCCAGCGC
>Ga0209067_10000625_pt1 | contig 22252 bp, 20 predicted proteins | sample ColStrG_CSR_2013_FD_187199 | JGI IMG/M metagenome (GOLD analysis project Ga0209067, IMG submission 187199) | Freshwater sediment microbial communities in response to fracking from Pennsylvania, USA - Cold Stream Run_MetaG_CSR_2013 (SPAdes)... | ecosystem: Environmental > Aquatic > Freshwater >...
TGATTTAGATTAAAAAAATCTATTAAAGCCCCTCATTTTAAACGAATTGGAGGAATATACACTGATGAAAATAATTTGTTAATGGAGATAAAAATCGATTTTTGGGATAAAAACCAGGGCTTTAATTTTCTTTTTTGCCAGGGTATTCCATAATTAATCGCATTTATAAATCCTTATTCTTGATCAATTAGCCTATTTTTGGGAATATTTGGGTTTATGAATTTATTGTCGGTAGAAAATATTACCAAAACTTTGGGGTTCCGGGTTTTATTAAATGGGGTTAGTTTTGGGATTAGCAAGGGGGAGAAAGTGGCTTTGGTGGGAAAGAATGGAACAGGCAAATCCACCTTGTTTAACATGATTTCAGGAAGGGATACCCCTGATTCTGGAGTCATAACCCTTCGAAAAGGTGTTCAGGTTATTTTCCTACCCCAGGAACCAGAGATTAAACCCAATATCAGTTTATTTGATGCTATCTATTCGGGGGATAATAAAGCCCTGGATGCGATTCGGGAATACGAATCGGCCATAATGAATCATGAGGATGGAAAGGGCCTTGAACGAGCTATGGACCTTATGGAGACCCATCAGGCCTGGGATTATGAAGCTAGAATTAAACAAATCCTCACCGAACTACGATTGGATGATTTGACCCGCAATACCTCCAGTTTATCCGGGGGCCAGAAAAAGCGGTTTGCTCTGGCTTTAGCCTTAATACAGGAGCCTGAATTTCTTATTCTAGACGAGCCTACCAACCATTTAGACTTAGAGATGATTGAATGGCTGGAGGAATATTTATCCTATTCCAATCTGACCTTATTAATGGTAACCCATGATCGTTATTTTTTGGATAGGGTTTGTAAAACCATTTTAGAAATTGATCGATCTACCATTTTTCGCTATCAGGGTAATTATAGCTATTTCACCGAAAAAAAGGCTGAGCGAGTAGCTTCCGAGCAAACCCAAATAGAAAAAGCTCGAAATCTATTTAAAAAAGAATTGGAATGGATGCGCCGACAACCTCAGGCAAGAACCACCAAATCAAAATCCAGAATTTCGGCTTTTTATGATTTAGAAGTTCGGGCAAAACAAAGGGTTGCCGAACAGAAGGTGAAATTAGAGATGGTGATGAAGCGTCTGGGAGGAAAGATTTTAGAAATCGAACATTTAAAAAAGGCCTTTGGTGAATTAAGAATCCTAAACGATTTTAGCTATACATTTAAACAAAGAGATCGAATTGGAATAATCGGGGAGAATGGAACCGGTAAATCCACCTTTTTAAAAATCATCACCGGGGAATTAAAAGCCGATTCAGGAAGATTGGAAATCGGAGAATCGGTGGTTTTTGGTCATTTTCAACAGGAAGGTATTAAACTAGAAGAGGATAAAAGGGTAATTGAGGTTATAAAGGAAATTGCAGAGTTCCTGCCATTAGCCAAGAATAAGGTAATGAGTGCTTCTCAATTATTGGATAAATTTCTTTTTGAAGGAGATCAACAGTATACCATGGTTTCCAAATTAAGTGGAGGGGAAAAAAGGCGTTTGTATTTATGCACCCTTTTAATTAAAAACCCCAATTTCCTAATCCTGGATGAGCCCACCAATGATTTAGATATTGAAACCCTAACCGTATTGGAGGATTTTCTGGAAGATTTTAACGGATGTTTATTGATTGTAAGTCACGACCGTTATTTCATGGATAAATTGGTCGACCATTTATTTGTTTTTGAAGGTAAGGGTGTTGTGAATGAATTCAATGGTAATTATTCAGATTATAGAGAGGAACAGGAGGAGAAAATTATTTTAGCAAAGCTAATGGAATCTCAGCCCGAGCTGAAATCTGTACAGCCTTCCCCATCCATTCAGGAAATCCCCGTTCTTAATACCAAAAAATTGAGCTTTAAGGAAAACCAGGAATTAGGGGATATTGAATCTAAAATGGCAGGTTTGGAAAAAAGGAAAGTTGAAATCCATGATATGTTTTCAAACCCAGAAAAATTAAATGGAGATTTAAATACTCTATCGGCCGAATTATTAGAAATTGACAGTAAAATTTCCAAGTTTGAGGAACGTTGGCTCGAACTCCAGGAAAAATTATCCTAAGGGACTTTGCTATTTTTTAAAAAGAGCTCGAACCAAGGGTAAATAAGGAAGACCGGAGAAGATCTTTACATCTTCCCAAAAGCTAGTTTCTTCATCCAAAAATCGCAATATGGTTGGATAGGGAACCTTAAGAAAAAGGGATTTAAATATCTTGAGGGCCTTTTCGGGTTCATCCCTTAATACCCTTAATAATAAAGTATCGTAATATCTGAATTTAAAATTGGAAAGCGGTCGACCTTTATTTTTACCCATATAGTTGTAGGCCATAGCCAAGCTATCCCGGGTTATTCGATTAAATGTATACCCTGTACTCGATTTAATCATGCCAGCTGCCGATCCAATGAGAATTACCCCGTTTTTATCCTTCCCTTTAAAAGGGAAATTGGTCATGGGAATTTCGCCTCTTTCCTTTTTAATAATGGTATAAGCCCTTCCTGGAAAATATTGATTTAAATATTCCTGAATTTTTTTCTCGTAATCGGGTTCCGGATGGGAATTATGGAAAAATGTGGTCCATTCAACCATTCCGATATGAGAACTAAAGGGCAATAAGTACATGAATTCAAAGACCTCCGAGGAACTATTTCTAAAATCCATAAATAAAGCCCTATCCGAATTGAGCACGGGTTCAGAAAATTCCACCTTCCAACCTACAAAGTTTTGACTGAGATGCAGGTAGTTCCGGTTATTGGGGTTCGAGAAATTACGGCTCGAGTAAACATTTTTGGCCTTATAGATGCTTTGGCTGGAACGAATTATAAAATCACCGGAAGAATCCTTTGAAATTCCGGAAACGCTAATCGGTTTTATAAAGTCAATATGAGGGTTTTGGCTAATAAATTCCCCAAGGAAATAATCATAAAATCTTTCTCCCTCAATATATACATACCGGTAGGGATGCATGGCTTTTTCCATAATCTCCCCATCCAGACCTATGGATATTTCTTTCCAGGATTTCGAACTTAAAAACTCCAGGGGGTGCGCCTCCTGAATCCAAAAGCACCAGGTAGGGTAAATGGGTGGTTTTTCAAATTCCTCTAATAAAAGAATCTTTTTGTCCTTCCAACCCGGTATAAGGGATAATTGATATAATAATTGCCAGCCGGCACAACCTGCTCCTATAATGGCAATATCGTAGATCATTTAAAGGGAATATCTTTAAAATAAAAATGTTTGCCAAAATATACATAATGTTAATAAGCCTCGTATAAAAAGTATTTTTACTTTTGCAATCCAATAAAATCCGGAGAGATGCCAGAGTGGTTGAATGGGACTGTCTCGAAAACAGTTTTATCCGTAAGGGTAACGAGGGTTCGAATCCCCCTCTCTCCGCCAAAGAAATTGAAATGCCCGAGAGGGCATTTCAATTTCTTTGAAGTCCCCTCTAAAGGGATCAACGAAGCGAGGTACGAGCGAAGTTAATCCCCTTTTCTATAAAAGAAATGGAATTGCCCCATAGGGCATTTTTAAACTATTTAATCGCAATATTCTGATTGCGATACCCACTGTTTCAGGAAGTTTTACAGAATAATTCTAATTTCGTTTGTTAATTAGTCGGTAAACAGGCTTGCAGGCTATGGATTTGGCGGTAACTTTAGTTAAAACACAGAAAGTAGTTAAAAACTCCTTTTCTCTTTTTTCGAGGTTATTCCAAAGATTAAATACAATGGACAGGTTCCTAACAGGCTGGTCAAAACGAATGTTCCGGCTACAACTAAAAGACCAATAGCCCAAAATCCATTAATTATTTTAGTAAAATAGAGTCCAATAATTAGCAAAGCAACCAATAATCGAATAATAATGTCTGTTGTACTCATGTTCCTTTTCATGTTATTGTTATTTAATGACAACTTAAAAGTACTTGGAAAACCTATATTACTTTGTGCTATTTAATACAGAGATTGAATTAATTCGATTTTATTTCTGGATAATTTTAGAATATCTTTTTTCTCCAATTTTTTCAATAGTCGGGAAATCATTTCGCGGGTGGTTGAAAGTTCTTGTGCAATTTCCTGGTGAGTAATTTGCAAAAGATTAGACTTACGGGCTCTTGATTTTTCTTTTAAATAGATAATTAGTCTTTCATCTGTACTTAAAAAGGCTAAAGAGTCCACTGAACTCAATAAATTTTCAAATCGCTTATGGAGAGTTTGAACCACAAATTGTCTCCAAGAAGGATTTTTATCGAACCAATCGAGAGTAAGGGAAGCGGGTATGGTAATTAATTCCGAATCCTCCTCAGCCACCGCCCTGATATGACCCAATTGGCCTGTTATCGTAGTAGATAAAGAGACCGCACAGGACTCACCCGGTTTTATATAATATAAAAAAATTTCCCTACCAAATTCATTAATACGCATAACTTTTACCAATCCGAAAATCACCAAAGGAATAATTTTAATATATTCATTAGGCTCTACTAGGACATCGTTTTCCCTTACTTTTAGATGTTTTCCTTTTTTTTCAATTTCCTTTATAATTCCGGAATCTAAATTAAAACCCAAATCAGGGTAGTTAGGAAACATATTGCTAGATATTAAATAATTTAAATACCATTAAAGGGTTGTAGAAGTTTAATCTCATTTCGAAATAGCAAAATTTTCCCATCGTTTTCTAATTGCTTTAAAAGTCGAGATATCACCACTCGAGAAGTGGCAAGATCGTCTGAAATCGTGGCGTGTGAAATTTTCAATAAATTGGATTTCGAGTGTCTCTGTTTTTCTTTTAAATAGGAAATTAAACGATCATCTAAATTATGGAAAGTAATGCTTTCAATGGATTTTAATAATTCTAGGAATCGTTCGTTGAAGCTATTTAATATATAATGTTTCCAAGTGGGGAATTTACAAAGCCATTCATCCAATTTATCATGTGGAATCGCGATTATATCGGTATCCTCTTCGGCAATGGCTTTAACTTCACTTTTTTTAGCTTCTAAACAACAACTATAAGCCATAGAACAGGTCTCTGAATTTGAAAGATAATACAGAAGAACCTCCTTTCCATTTTCATCCCTTTTTAAAACTTTTAAGGTACCATGTATCACTATGGGCATCATTCTTATGTATTTACCATAATCCATGATTAATTCCCCTTCCTTGAAGCTTCGAAACTGACCAAAAATTTCCATTTCCTTGACTAGCTCAGGCTCGAAATTTTGGAATAAACTGAATTCCTTCTCCATGATTCAAAAATACATCTATTTCATGGATGCCTTTTCGGATTATAAAAAGTAATTTTTGACTTAATACCGGTTAATTTTATATTTTTAGATTATTGACTTTCGTCCATGATCCTCCATTGAAAACGTTTCCGAATCCTTTTTCATTTAGGAGTTTTTTAGCTTGAGCACTCCGCATCCCACTTTGACAGAAAACCACAATTTTTTCTTTGCCTTCAAATTTTTTTATTTCTATCGAAAGTCTATCCAGAGGAATATTGACGGATCCTGGTACATTTCCTGATTTAAATTCCAATGGGCTTCGAACGTCCACCAGATAGGCTCCGGAATTGATAATTTCTTCCAGATTTTCCTGGTCTCCTGAAAATAATTTTTGAAAAAAGTTCATAATGTTAAATTTTATGATGGATAAATGAAGTGTTTAATGAATTTGAATTTCCTTTTGTACTTCCTTGGCTTGGAGAAGTGTTTTTTCAGATTGGGCGGTGTGCCAGGTCTTGTATCCACCGGACAAATTATAGACTTTATTAAATCCATTTTGTAGTAATATTCGTTGGGCAAGGTATCCCCTTTGTCCTACTTCGCAGAATACATAAATAGTTTTATTTTTAGATAAAGTCTCCAATTTTGATCTTAATGTATCAAGAGGAATAGAAATAGAACCTGGAATATTTCCATGCCTATGCTCCTCAGGATTTCTTACGTCGATTAAAATATCCTCATTATGTATGGTATGTATTTGATCCCAATAAAAGACATTATGAATTTGATCTAAAATATTTTCAGCAACAAAGCCGGCCATATTTACTGGGTCTTTTGCCGATGAAAATGGGGGAGCGTAGGCCTGTTCAAATTCTGTTAAGTCGTAAATATTACCCCCTAATTTAAGGATAGAGGAAATAATATCCACTCGCTTATCAACTCCCTCAAAACCTACACACTGAGCCCCAAGTATTTTTCCATCATTTGGGGAGAAAGTTATTTGAAGGGTCATTAATTGAGATCCGGGATAATACCCGGCATGGGATCCTGAATGGGTGGTAGAAGTATTGTGGGGAATTTTATTTCTCAAAAGATTCTTGGAGGATACACCGGTTATAGCCACTACCATGTCAAACACTTTCAAAATAGCTGTGCTCAAAGAACCTTCATAGGTCCTAATATTTCCTTTAGATATATTTAGGGCACAGATTCTTCCCTGTTTATTCGCAGGTCCTGCCAAATAGGTCAATCCAGAAATATTAGAAATAGGATTTGGATATTCTATAGCGTCTCCTACTGCATAAATACTCTGATTAGAGGTTTGTAGGTACTCATTAACCCAAATTCCCTTTGCCTCTCCAATTTTTAATCCTGCCTTTTTCGCTAGGTTTGTATCTGGGAATACTCCGATGGAAAGGATAACCATATCGGTTTCAAGAGATTCTTCATCCTTTAGTTGAATATGGATTTTTCCCTTTCGGCTTGAAAATTCCTTCACCTCTGTTCGCAAATAAATTTTGATTCCTTTTTCACGAATATAGTTTTGTGCAATTGCTGCCAATGGATAATCTAGAGGGGACAAAATTTGTTCACCCAGTTCAATCAGGGTTATCTCAATCCCCAGATGAAATAGATTTTCTGCCATTTCTAGTCCAATAAATCCCCCACCCATAATGACAGCCGTTTTAACATGCTTTATTTCAATATATTTCTTAATAAAGTCAGTATCCTGTACATTCCTAAGTGTGAATATTCCAGGAGTTTCTAACCCTGGTATTGGTGGTTTGATGGGTTCGGCTCCAAGTGATAATACTAATTTATCGTATGATTCGGTGTACATATGACCTGAATTGAGGTCTTTTATCAAAACCTGGTTTTCCTCGGGAATAATTTTTAGGACTTCATTTCGAACCCGGACATCAATTTGGAATCGATTTCTAAATCCTTGAGCCGTCTGAACTAATAACTTATTTCTATCCTTGATGACTTCTCCAATATAATAGGGCAATCCACAGTTGGCATAAGAGATATATTCTCCTTTTTCTAAAAGAATGATTTCTGCGCATTCGTCCAATCTCCTAAGCCGGGCAGCAGTACTGGCTCCCCCAGCTACCCCACCTATAATTATATATTTCATTTTGGTTTTTTAAAGCGTTATAACCAGTTGGTAAGGCAATTCTTCCCTTTTCAACTTTTTATCTAATTCTTAATGGGCATAAATCCTCTTCGTCAAAATCCTGCCTTGAGGTAGGACCATCCTTTTTCCTGTTTGTCGACAAGTTCCACAACACCGGATGGCACAAATACCGCTTCTGGTAAAACCTCCGATTTGAATATTTTTCTTTGTTTTAAAGTATTTTCACAAACCTTAAAGGCGATATTTTTACTCGTAAGCTCCATAATTTTGAGCTTTTGATTGGTCTTCTGGGTTAAGAGTATTTCTATTCCGGGGCCATAAGTAACCACTTCAATTTGAATACTCTGCTGATAGGTTTCTTTCAAATTTTTGATATTGTTCATCAGCATTCTCCAAACCAGAGAATCGTTGCTGGTTAATTGAATAACCACATAATGCTTTATTTTGGAGCTATTTATTCTCGAAGTGGTATCAGAATTAGACCTTATCGTAGAATTTTGGGCTTGGGAGAAAAATGGTAAAGCGAAAGCCAAAAAAAAGGCTGAAAATCGGCTAAGTTTTTTATACATAAGTTTTGGGGTATTTAGCTGGTGAGATTTAAGGTATTCCACTAATATTTGAAGGCTTTATTTTAATAAAGGATTTCCAGGATTTACTCCTTAGAGTTTAGATTGAATTCCAACTGCTGTCAAAATTTTTTCTAAAGGACAAAAGCCCGAAATAGAGGATTGAAATAAATTAATTCCTACAAATCCCCCTAACCATAGCCAGTGTACGTTGGCGATTTGGGACAATAAAAGACTTATTAAAATTAAGCTTCCGGCTACTAATCGAACAATTTTCTCTTTCATTTTGATAATTTTATATTAATGTTTCTACGGGTAGGGTGAATCCTCTCAAGGGAAAATTATTATCTGTTTCTAGATTTTCAAGGGCGATTTTATTGTTAAACATTAAGGCATTTTCGGCACTGGTAAAACTAAAATGACCATCGAATTTATTTTTTCTCCACACGGGGAAACCAGTCTTCCTGTAAGAATCCTTCTTCTTCATTATTTATTCTGCTTCCCTGAAATAGTCTTAGAATAGGAGCTTGGGATTCTTTAAAAATTTGAACTACTCGATCTTGAAAATCTTTCAGACAGGTAACCATGATTAATTTCATAAACCGGGCTTAATTGAATTTTGAGGATATTTTTTGCGCATCATTTTAAAATAAAGTATTGGAACCACCAGGAGGGTGAGGAAGGTAGAGGTAATCGTTCCTCCCATAAGGGATATGGCTAATCCCTGGAATATAGGATCAAAAAGAATAATAATGGCTCCTAAGGCTACAGCCCCTGCGGTCAATAAAATAGGCGTAGTTCTTACGGCCCCCGCTTCAATAATGGCCTGTTTGAGGGGTATATTTTCCCTCAATCGGATATTAATAAAATCGATTAATAAAACTGAATTCCGAACCATAACCCCCGCCAGAGCAATAAATCCAATCATAGAAGTGGCCGTAAAATAAGCTCCCAAGATCCAATGACCTAGAATAATTCCTACCAGAGACAGCGGAATGGTTGCAAGCATAACCAGCGGTACGGTAAAGTTTTGAAACCAACCTACTATGAGTATATAAATTAATAGAATCACCACGGCAAAGGCAATTCCTAAATCCCTGAAAACTTCAAAGGTAATTTGCCACTCCCCATCCCATTTTACTGTATAATTATCCTGTAAATCTGGCTGATGGGTATATTCTTCCTCTAAGGTATATCCCTTGGGAATGCTTAGTGTTTTTAGTTTAGAGGAAATATCAGCAATGGCATAAGAGGGACTTTCTAATTGACCGGACATATCGGCCAGCACATAGACTACTTCTTTTTGGTTCTTACGGTAAATATTCCTTTCCCGGGTTTGTCTCGTAACGGTTACCAAATCTCGAATCGGAACACTATTGCTTCCGCTTCCAATAATTTTTAAATCCAAAATATCCTCGATCGAGGTTTTATCCTGGTCTCCCAGTTGTAATTTAATGTTGGTTGGGAAAAAGGAACTAGGTTCATAAATATTGCCGGCAGTCATTCCTGAAAGGGAGGATTGAACCATTGAACTTACTTGAGCTGGGGCAACCCCTTTTAGCATCGCCTTCTCCTTATTTACTTCCAAATGGTACTCAGGCTGGCCATCCTCGACTAACCAGTCGGCATCAACTACATTTGGCGTTTTTATAAGAAGGGTTTTAATCTGTTTTGCAATTTTGATTTGTTCCTTATAATCAGGTCCATAAATCTCTGCTACCAAGGTGGATAAGACCGGAGGTCCCGGCGGTACCTCAACAATTTTAACATTGGCATTATATTTAGCGACAATGCCCTGAATAGGACTTCGCATCATTTTCGCAATGGCATGACTTTGGATGCTTCTTTTTTCTTTATCCACCAGATTTACCTGAATATCGGCCACATTTTCCCCTCTTCTTAAATCATAATGCCGAACCAAACCATTAAAACTTATAGGAGCAGAGGTTCCAATATAAGCCTGATAATTTTCAACGATTTTTTGACCGTTTAAGTAGGTCATAATATCTTTTGTTACCGCTTGCGTTTTTTCAAGGGTAGTTCCCTCGGGCATATCGATCATTATCTGAAATTCATTTTTATTATCAAAAGGAAGCATTTTCAGCACGACCGATTTGGTAAAAAATAGACTCATGGATCCCATTAGAATAACCACGATACAAAGAATAAAGGTCCAACGTTTCCAACGGGATTCTAAAAGAGGATTTATAAAGCCTTTATAAATTTTATAAATACCCATATCCTCCAACAGTTTAGGTTCCTTTTTAGAGGAACTACCCTGTTGCTTATCTTTTTCATTCAGAAAAATAAAACCTAAAAACGGGGTTAGGGTTAAAGCCACAATCAAGGAAAACATCATGGCTATAGAGGCTCCAATTGGCATGGGACTCATATAAGGCCCCATCAAACCGGAAACAAAGGCCATAGGTAATACGGCCGCAATAACCGTAAAGGTAGCTAGTATGGTAGGGTTACCCACCTCATTGATGGCAAAAATAGCTGCCTGAAGGGGTGGAAGCTTCTTCATTTTAAAATGTCGGTGCATATTCTCCGCGATAATAATGGAATCATCTACCACAATGCCTGTAATAAACACCAGAGCGAACAGGGTTATACGATTGAGCGTATAATCCATAAAATAATAGCTGAATAGGGTTAAGGCAAAGGTCACCGGAACGGATAAAAACACCACCAGACCACCCCTCCAACCCATGGCAAGCATAACAAAAAGGGTTACCACCAGAATGGAAATAAAGAGATGAAATAAAAGTTCGGACACTTTATCCGAAGCCGTCATTCCATAATTTCTACTCACGGTTACTTGAACGTCTTTAGGAATTAAGTCCTTTTTTAGATGGGCCACTTTATCCAAAATTTCATTGGACAATTTCATGGCATCGGCCCCTTTTCTTTTGGCAATGCTTAAAGTAATGGCAGGGTAATTGGAACGGAAGGTATTTTTTTTAACAGGGTCAGCAGCTCCATAGCCAAATAAAACATATTGATTGGAGACTTCAGGGCCTGCTTCCACCTTGGCCACCTGGTTTAGGTATAGAGGCTGATTTTGATGGGCTCCTATAACCAGATTAGCAACATCCTCCGCACTGGTTAAAAAATTCCCAGTTTCGACAGAAAAGGAAGTATCCTGTCTTAATAGATTTCCAGATTGGGATTGTGAATTGCTTATAGCAATCTGTTTATGAAGGGAAAGAAAATCCAGGTGATTTTCAGCCATTTTAATTTTATCCAACAATACCCTGATTTCACGACTTCTACCGCCTAACAAATGAATATCACTTACATCGGATATTTTTTTCAGTTCACCCCATAATACTTCCCCCATTTTTTTTAGCTGGAAGTCATTATACCGATCACTCCAGAGTGTTAAACTTATTACAGGAACATCATCTATGGCTCTTGCTTTAATCAGGGGCATGGCTACCCCTTGAGGCATATTATCCATATTTTTAAGAAGCTCACTATACAATTTTACCATGGACCGCTCTACATCTTCGCCCACCTTAAATTGGACTATGATCATAGACTGACCTTTCATGGAGGTTGAATAAACATATTCAACACCCTTAATATTCGAAATGATTTTTTCCATTGGAGCAGAAACCTTGGTTTCAACATCCTTTACTCCAGCCCCAGGATAACTCAGGAAAATATCCGCCATGGGCACTTTAATTTGAGGCTCCTCCTCTCTGGGGATTAAAAAGGTACTATACGCCCCAATGAACAAAAAGGCAATCATCAATAGAATCGTTAATTTTGATTCAATGAAGGCGCCGGCAATAATTCCTGAAAATCCATTTTTCATTGGCATACAGTATTTTATTAAACTTATAGTTAATTCTTCCCTTTATTTAACCCGTATTGGGGCTCCATCATATAATTTTCCATTCGCATGAACAATAAAGGATTCTGATTTCTCCAGCCCACTTAATACTTCTACCTGGTCTCCAAATGTTTTTCCCAATCGAACCCATCGTAACAGAGCGGTATTATTATTTCCCAGGGTATATAAACCTTCTAATTCGTCTTTATGGATTATAGAGGATACTGGAACCAAAACAGAATGAGTGCTGTTATCCCCCAGATTGGTTGTCTTTTTATCAATAGAAATATTAGCATACATACCAGATCGAATATCTTTTTGGGAATCTTGAGGGAGACTTACTTTAATTATATATGACCCTCCCGAGTACTCTGATGAAGAATTAATCTGGGTTATGGTACCCTTTAAAATCTTATTTGCGGATTCAATATGAACTGCGGCCAGGTCTCCCAAATGGATTTGATTGATCTGGTTTTCCGGTACGGAAGCATTAACTTGATAGGTTCCAATTTGTTCGATAGTTAATATAGGCGTTCCTGGGCTGGCCAGGCTGCCTACATCAGCTAATTTTTGAATTACATTACCTGAAAAGGGGGCAGTTAACCGGGCATATTTTAGGTTGGCATCGATTTCTTTGCGCATTTGTATGGCTGCATCCAATTGGGATAAAGCCGTTTTATATTGCAGGGTAATATTTTCAAGCTCCTTTGGAGTAGCACTATTTTGTTTGGCTAATAGGTTAAACCGGTCTAAATCTTTTCTGGCGTTACTGAGTCCTGCTTGAGCAGTAGAAATGGAGGCTTCGATTTGCCCCTTTTTAGCCTGTAAATCCTGATTACTTATGGATACCAGTAATTGCCCTTCATGAACTGGGTCTCCTAGTTTCACATAAACCTTTGTAATCAATCCCATAATTCGGGTACTTAGGGTGGCCTTCTGGGAACCTTCAACTTGTCCGCTTAAGTTTATTACAGACGAATTAAAGGCAAGAGGTTGAGCAATTATTACCTCCACATTGGATTCAGATGCAATCTTCAATCCATCCTTTTGAGAAGATGAACAGGAAAGAAAAGCAATTAAACTGAGACCTAAAGCACCTTTTAAAATTCCCATTGGGATTTTATACATTATCATTTTTATGAGATTTATTTTGTGGTCGAATGCGTTAAGAATTGTAAATACGCTAGAGCCAATTTATAATTGGTCAAAGATTCCGTGAGGGCAAATTTTTGCCCTGTAAGCTGGGAGGAGGCTCGAAGAACCTCGATATTAGCTAATAACCCCTGTTTATACCGGTTATCTAAAATTTTAAAAGATTCAGTAGCCTGCTCGACAGAAAGCTTTTTTTGTTCAATATCTAATTTTGAATCCTTCAAATCCCTGAGAGATTTATTTATTTCCATTTGACTTAGCTCTTTTTGTTGAGTCAACTGCTCCCTTAATTTATCACGTTCAAAGACCTGACTGGTTATGCTGTTTTTGATACGATTTCCCCGAAAAATATCCCAGGATAATTGAAATCCAATAAAATATGCGTTAGCGGAGAAGCCTAAACCTTGTTTATCATTAAGCTGATAATTACCAAAGGCATTTAAACGGGGATAAAAACTCATCCTAGCCGATTGGATCATTAGGTTAGAGGCTTCAATGGCTTTTCCCATAGCCATAAAATCGGCTCGATTCTCGAAAACCGTTCTTGCTGTATCAGAATTTAGATTCTCAAGGTTAATTTCCTTTTCAATTTGATATTGAGGCCCTAAATCCTTTCCCATAAGGAGACTCAGATAATCGGATACATTTTGGATATTACTTTTTGCTTTCTCGATGGAAGTTTCCAATGAACGTAATTCCACCTGGGTATTCAAAACATCCGATTTTTGCAATAAACCTTGTTGGAACCGGTTTTCTGTAAAACTAAATACCTCATTAGAAGTGCTAATAGCGTTTTTAAGAACTTCTACCGTAGCATAAGCCTGCTCCAATTGAATGAAGGTTTTTTTTACTTCCCAGGCAAGATATTCCTCAGTTCTTTGGGTTTTAAACCTGTAAACTTCTCTTTGCTTTCCAGAAGCCTTTCTTTTTAGGAATAAATCCAGGTTCAATAAGGGTTGCTGTACGTTTAATTTCGTTGTAAAATCGTGAATTGAACCGGGGCTATTCAATAAGGTAGGATTAAAATCCTGAGCATTAATGGATTTTTCCTGTAGCTTAAAACCAAAGGTATTTAAGGGATTATTACTAAGGAACGCGGAATAGGAAAAATCTACCTGAGGTAAAAAAAAGGAGGAGGTTTGTTTATAATTGGATTCGGCTATTTTTTCATCCAATTTGGCCAAATCCAGTGTCCTATTATTGGTAAGAGTTGAAGAAATGGCATCATTGAGTCGAATCACTACGATTGGAGGATGATCCTGAGCGAAAACTCCCAAATGAAAACTCTGGATAAATAGTATGGTAATTAAACCTTTGATAAAGAAACCTTTAGTTTTGCCCATTATAAAATGATTTAGGACAAAACTAGATTCTTAGAAAATTGGAAACGGTAACAAATGTAACTTAGGCTTTTGTTTGCCAGAAAAGTTGATAAAGGGCTTTTATCCTATTTACTCATTTCATCCATTTTTACTACACACCCAAAGTTCTGGAAAAAATCAGATTCATAATATTGAATTAATTAAAATGCCTTATGAAAAATCCGTGGACTTTCTATTTTTTTTCTCCCAAAAAACGGATTACCGAACCTTTTCCATTATGAAATAATCCTTCAGAGAGTTCTACTTCGGTCTCATAAAGCTCCAAAATATGAAAATGGGAGAAATCTTCCTTTAATTCTTCGATAGAAAATAATTGTTCAAAATCCTTGGGGCCACCCACCTGTGGATTCTCGAAATTAAAGCGAAGGTGTTCTTTACTAAACGCTTCAAAAAGAAGAACTGAACCCGATTTTAAGTAAGTAACTAATCGCTTATGATATTCTGATTTTTTGGAAGCTGGGAAATGGGCGAAAATTAAAGCCATGGCATCGAATTCTTCTTTAGTGTATAATAAATCAGCAAGATCCCCTACTTTATAATCAATAAAAAGACCCTGTTTCTCAGCCAATGCCAAAGCTTTATTCCTACCTTCCAAACTCAGATCGAAAGCATACGTTTCCCATCCTAAACTCGCAGCGAATACAGAATTTCTTCCCTCGCCGTCAGCAGGAAAAAGTATTTTCCCCGGAGTCAAATTGGTCAGTTTAGACTTTAGGTAATCATTAGGCTTTTGACCATAGGCATATTCCTTTGCTTTATATCGCTGGTTCCAAAAATCTTTCATTTTACTATTTTAAGATTTAACATTTACTTCTTCCAAATATGACCCTCTAACTACCTATTTTGAAAATCTGATTTGGAATTTCTAAAGGTATATTTCTGGTTAATTAGGGTAATAAAGGTTTCTGATTTTGTTTTTATTACTAGGAGAAATACAAAGGAAAATATGAGAATACCAATCATAATCCAAAATGAATAATCCTGAAAGGAGAGGGGTTTGAAAAATCCATTAAAATCTGAATAAACCAAAGCATGAAAAAAGTCACCCCCATCCTTGTATGGAGTATTTTCATCGATCGTTTTCATTTGGAGGTTTAAATTATCTAATAATAAATTCATGATAAAAGGATTTTAAATAATATAAGATAGTAGCTTTTAACCTATTTTATTGTTCCAATTTCTCGGTAGTACTGATGAATTAAAGAATTATTTTTAACTCTAATTTTTTTTATTTCCATGAGGTTCCATTTTTTTTAATTTTTGAATATCCCTCAAGAGTTTTTTCATGTCATCAGCGTCGGTACCATCGTAGTAGCCTCTTATATGTCGGTCATAATCTATTAGAGTTATTTTTTCGCTATGAATAAAATCCTCAGCCCCTCCATCTCCGTCAATGGCAGTTAAAAATATACCATGCCTCGCAAATTGATATAATTTATCCTTTTTCCCTGTTAAAAACTCCCAATTGGTTTTATTTAAGGCATGCTTTTTGGAATAATCATTCAATTTTTTGGGTGAATCGTGAATAGGATCCACAGTTAGTGAAAGTATTTCGATTTGGTTTTGAATTTCGACAGCATTATCCAATTTTTTTAAATTCTCCATCATTTTTGGGCATATGGTTGGGCAAGAGGAAAAAAAATAATTTATGAGCCCAATTTTTCCCTTTAAAATATCGTTATTTATTAGTTGTCCATCTTGATTTGAAAATAAAAAGAAAGGAATTTGATAATGAGCAACATCCATTTCATCAATAATTGCTGAGCTCCGAAAATAGGGTAGAGGTTCATATTTTTCCTCCACAAATCGGTATCCTAGAAAAAATGCCATCGGTAACAGAATTATTGCGAGAAAGAGACCGTACAAAAGCCCCAAATTAGTTTTCATCATATTCTGGTTTTCCGTTCTTGTTTCCTATCCCCTTTTTTTCCAATATTAAATTTTGTGGATTATCGGGTTGATACTGGCTTGATACGGACTTAGAATATTTAAAAACACTAATAAGACCTGGTACATACGTAAAGAGAATAAGAATTACACTGAGCGCAAGCCAGGGTCTCATATCTAATAATAAAGGGATTTTCTTTTCTTCATGAAGTTCCTCTGATTCGGGCAAAATAATTATGGATTCGTTCACTTTTTTACCGGCTATCGTACTAAAAAATAGAAAAAAATATAAAATAGAAGCTATTCCCATAATCAAACCTCCTATCAAGGTAATGGTGGTGGTTGGAACCCATAATTTATTAAACAAGGGATGATCAGGATTGGTATAAGATAGCCCTAAATTGGTACGCCGGGGTTCACCCATTAATCCTCCTGACATTAATCCATGGGACAAAAAAGCGACTCCAACCATCCATATATAGGGTATGATTACGGCTAGGGTTTTGAACTTTATTTCTTTGCCTGAAATACTACTATATATATAAAGGCTCATGCCTAAAATGACCAATAAAACCGGACCAGCTACTGTCATATGGAAATGGCCTGGAACCCAATCCGTATTATGAACTAGTTGATTCAATGAATAAGATGCATTTACGATGCCCGATACTCCCCCAAAAATGAAAAGGAATAAACCACAGATAAAATAACCAAATAAATAGTTGTCTATTTTAAAATAGGGAAGTTTCAACATCCATCCCAATAAGCCTTTGGATCCTCTTTTTTTGCCGGCATATTCCAAAGAGGCACCCACGGTAAAAGCCGTCATAAAACTCGGTAGGGCTACCCCATAGGTTAATATACTCACCCATAATTTTGTGCCGGGGGTAAAAACCGGTTCACTAAATTGATGATGAACCCCAACGGGCGCCGATAGGATTAAAAATAGAAGGAAAGCTAGTCTTCCTGCATTTCCCGAATAAAGCTTCCCTCCCGCAATTTTAGGTAAAATGGTATAATATGCCACATACGCTGGCAGAAGCCAAAAGTACACTAAAGGGTGTCCAAACATCCAAAATAACATCCGGGTAAGAGGGATATTGATGGAATGGGTCCAACCTAAAGACCAGGGTGTTAAAATAATGATCGTTTCATAGGCCACTGGAAGGGTAGCTATGAACCACATGGAAAAGTTTACAAAGGTTCCCAAGATAGCCAAAGGCATTTTTTTCTCAAGGTTTTCCATTTTCCATTCCAGGTATATCTTTATCCATCCAAAAAAAGCAATCCAACTACCTACAATTAATATAGCAGTACCCATATAAAATAAGGCCGAAGCTTTTAAAGGAGCATAAAACGTATATAGAGCTTGTGCCTTTCCGGCAATCATAGTGATAATATCCAGGGAGGTTCCTAAAACCATTAATGCCATGGATATTTGGTAGCTTAATTTGGGTGGCTCCCTTTTTAAATAGTAAGACAGAGTAATATGACCAAAAACGACGGCAAAAAAAGTGGTTAAAACAATGGCATTAATGACTCCATGCATGGTCAGGCCTTGGTAATAATTAATTCCGGCAACGGATGATTGATGAAGAATACCTGCTCGGTAAATGGTTTGCATAACTCCATTATAAGCCCCTAAAATAAATAGGGTCATAGGCATGATTAAACCAGTTAGAATAACCAACTTAAATGAATTACTAATTTTCATAAAAAAAATTTAAGGAGTAACAATAATTTTTCCCATCATATTTTGATGGCCTGCACCACAGTATTCATGACAAACAATTCTGTATACACCCGGATCAGTGAAGGTAATACTCGTTTTTGTTATACCTCCAGGCACTGCCATCAGGTTAATACCCTTTTTAACGATGTTAAATCCATGGACCACGTCCGAGGAGGTAAGATAAATATCTAAAGAAGAACCGGCCGGAAGTGAAATATCAGTCGGTTCAAAGGCCCACATATGCGCAACGGCATAAACTTCATAAGTCGAAAAATCTAATTTCTTAAAATGGGGCTTTTTATAGATTCCCGCATAGGGAATGCAAGTTGGTACATCAATATTTCTACTGAATGTATTATATAGAATTGCAAAAAGGAAAAAGGATAGCATTATACCCGTAAGGGCCATGACCCTGATTTCATATTTATTCATAAAAAAATTTATACGTGTCTGTCTATTTGGATATTATATAAACCAAAGAAGACAAGTCCAGTGAATAATAAAAGAAGGATTATAAAGGCAATAGTGCCCAGAGGTTTGAATTTTTCAATTTCAGGATTTTCGTTCATAATCGATTTAGCTTTAACATTTCAAAGCTATCTCGAACCTCATGAAATTGGTTTACATAATTCTGGGATTCCTGTAACTATTTACTGAATAAAGGGACTGGATATTTTGAGTTTTGAATTCCTCAGGAGAAATCCCTTCTACTTTTTTAAAAAATCGAGAGAAATAGGAGTTATTATCAAAATTTAGGCTGAAGGAAATTTCACTGATATTCTTATCAGAATGTACTAATAATCTCTTAGCCTCCAAGATAACTCGGTTTCGGATCATTTCTCCAGAAGTCTTGTTTCTAATCAATTTACATACGGCATTTAAATGATTAGGGGTAATAAATAATAAATCCGCATATTCTTTCGGCAAACGAATCTTTAAAAAATGCTGTTCAATCAGCTTTTCAAAATTTCGAATAATAACCAAATTATTTTTTTCCTTGGTTTGTTCAGATGGATGAACCATTTCTCGGTCTATATTAAGAAATAGTTGTATAAGTAGAGCTTGAATAATTTGATTTTTATGTTCTTGGTCAATACTATATTCCACCGATATAGAACTCAAAATTTGTAGGATTCGGTTATTTATATTTTCTAGGTAGGAATATTCAACATTGCCAGAAAAAAATAAAAAACTATTCGGAAGGAATCGGTTCAATACAAGCGAACTGAGGTAATTCTCCCCAAAGTTGATTAATATTCCATCTGTATTAGGCTCAAATATCCATTGATGAATTTGGCCCGGAGCCAAGAAAAAAATATCACCTACTTTTATCTCAAATTTTCTAAAATCAATGATATGGGTTCCTGCCCCATCAGATATATAAAGTATTTGGAAAAATGAATGCCGATGTGGGAAAACCAAATTAAAACTATTTTCTATGAAATCCCTTAATAAATATACGGCAATTTCCTCATTTTGGAATTTATCCTTATCTAAATTACAGATACTAAAAGTGGGTATCGATTCAGGCATACTTATATATAGGGACAACTTTTTTACTGAAAAACTATGGAAGGTTAACTTTTAAATATTATGAACACTTTTTAAAGAGGAAATATTCTAGTCCTGGAAAAACCGAACTAACGAGGATTAATCGGTAGTTGCACCCTCCATCCATTCACCTACTTTTTAAATATTCTTTAAATAATGACCAATTTTTTCCCTACAAAAAAACCTCTGACATCTTTCTTTGTTTTATCCACATCGTATTCTCTGCAATTTATACAACTATTTATGGGTCACCACCATTTTGTTAATATACGATTATCATAAAAATCAAAATTTGATTTATATTTTACAGAACAGGATAATTAAAACAGTCCTTTAAAAGTTATTTGACTTTTGATAGACCTAATGTTTTTTGTGTAAATATTTGAAAACTAGGTGGTTTGAAAACCAAATTTAATATTTATTCAATTTTGTTCCTGATTAAATTTTTATTGTAATTTCTCTCATCATTCGAGACTAAATAGTCCCAAATTATTGGTAAGTCATTAGGTGAGTTGCATTTTGAATTTTTTATAAAATATTGATAATGTGATGGTTAAAAGAAGGTTCCAAATCCCCCTCTCTCCGCCAAAGAAATTGAAATGCCCGAGAGGGCATTTTAATTTCTTTGAAGCCACCCTCCAAAGGGATCAACGAAGCGAGGCACGAGCGAAGTTAATCCACTATATTTTATAAACTACAAAATTGATTTTCCGATTTTGAGTCCCTCTCTTTTATAGAGGGAGGTCAAGATTTATGAATTGCTCCTCCGTCAACTGACAATGATGTGGAAATTTGGAAATAAAGTTGATTCCAAATAGATTTAGAAATGAGCAAATTATTCACAAATAAGTAAGGCGCTTTAGCTCTCAAAACTTAGTGTTTTAGGGATAATAAGTTTAAAATCGTAAAGGATGTCCTAATTGGTTTTTGGATATGGGAAAAATTTCTATTTTGATTAGAATACTCGCTGTACAGCTTTTACTGATCCAGGGGTTACCTTCAATCGCTAGTCCTGAAAATAATTTTAGATGTTTTTATTTTAATGTAAATGGAAAAGACAATAATTCAGGTAGTTTTCGCCACCCCTTTAAAAGCCTGGAAAAATTAAGAAATATCGCTTTACGACCAGGTGATAAAATTTACCTTCGAGGAGGGCAAATATTTCATGGTTCAATTCAATTGGATTCCTTAAGCATAGGGAACAAAATCCATCCTATCCATATTGAGTCCTATGGAAAAAATAAAGCCATTATCGATGCAAAGGATAGTTTGGGCATAAAATTGTATGAGGGAGCTTATATTATAATTGAAAACCTTAGGATTCAGGGATCCGGCAGAAAATCAGGAAACCTTCGAGATGGAATTTGTATAAAAAAAAGCCATCATATTTCCTTGAAAAGGCTGGAAATCTCTGGTTTTCAAAAATCAGGGGTATTCGTTTTTGCTTCTCATCATATCCAGATCAACCATATTAGGTCGTTCGAGAATGGGTCTGCCGGGATAACGGTAGAAGGTCCTTATGGAAAAAGGGAAAGCCATGACATTAAAATTCTGAATTCCAGGGCTGAGAATAATCCAGGTGATCCCAGTAATTTAAAGAATCATAGTGGAAATGGAATTGTTGTGGGAAATTGTAAAAATGTTTTGATTGATCATTGTACTGCTACCAATAATGGATGGGACATGCCCAGGAAAGGGAACGGTCCAGTTGGTATTTGGGCTTACGAGGCCGACTATATAATTATTCAACATTGCTTATCCTATTTAAATAAAACCTCGGTGGGGGGGTGGGATGGAGGTGGTTTCGATTTGGATGGGGGAGTAACCCATTCTTTAATACAATATTGTTTCTCGTATAAAAACCAGGGGGCTGGATATTGTATTTTTCAATACTCGGGAGCTAAACCCTGGCATGATAATATATTTCGGTTTAATATCAGTGAGGACGATGGAAATGCAACCGATTCCAAATCAGGCTTGTATATATGGAACAGCTCAATGGATGAAAACCAGCTCATGAATTGCCAGGTATATGGAAATATTATATTTAATTCCCTGGGCTCGGCTATATGCTTTTCCGAAACCAGTAAATGTAAGGGTATCGTATTTGGATATAATGTATTTGTAGCAAAGGATTCACTAATAAAAGGGGAATACATGGGAGAAACCCAATTTTGGAATAATGATTGGTGGAGCCTTGAAAAGGGATTTCATTCTAACCAGGTTTTTAATATGAAAAACTGGGCAAAAAAAACCGGGAAAGAAATTCGAGGGGGCATCCTTACAGGACTGAATAAGAATCCGGAATTTTTAAATCCTGGAAAATCTCATCTAAATTCTGCTAATCAATTATCCAGTTTCAAAAATTACCTGCTTTCTCCCAATTCAATTTTACGTTCAAAGCCTGTTTTTAAAAATTATCATGGCATTAGGGGGATAAAGTTATAATACGAATAGGGTAAAATAAACCATTTTATATCCTTTAAGTACCCCTATTTTAAGGCCAGGCAAAATAAAAAAACAGGCTTTTTCTTGGCAATCAGATTTTATTTCCCAATGGCATTTTCAACCGATTTTGCGGTATCTAAAACCGTTTTTTCAAAGGGAATAGGCTTCCAATCAAATACAGTCATGGTATTACTTATATCTGCCTCTATGGTATTTCCTACAAAGGGTAGCATACCCTTCATTTCATCATTAAAATTGGCCATAAATTTTAATAGGAATGTGGGAGCTAA
>Ga0209067_10000626_pt1 | contig 22244 bp, 18 predicted proteins | sample ColStrG_CSR_2013_FD_187199 | JGI IMG/M metagenome (GOLD analysis project Ga0209067, IMG submission 187199) | Freshwater sediment microbial communities in response to fracking from Pennsylvania, USA - Cold Stream Run_MetaG_CSR_2013 (SPAdes)... | ecosystem: Environmental > Aquatic > Freshwater >...
TAATCATATTGATTAGCGTACAAGATATTATTGAACATGTCTACTGCTCTCTGTTAGGATGGCGGTTAACATTTCCATGAGAAGAATTATCAGATGCAAGACATCGCTCAATCTCAAAAAGAACGGCTCGCGCACATCGATTTCAGGCTTTATTTCTTGGGTGCAGTGGGGCGTAATGACTTGGTTAAGCGTTTCGGTATTAAAGAAGCTGCTGCCACAAGAGATCTCGCGCTTTACCGTGAGCGTGCGGCTGACAATATCCAATACGACACGAAAGCCAAGCTCTATCAAGTGTCACCGGCCTTTAAACCGCTTTTTAATTATGTCCCTGAAACTGTACTTGCAGCCCTTTCTAAGGGTATTGGTGATAATAATCTTGCCTCGCATAAGGCCTTTATCTCTTGTGAAACACCTTCGCAATTAAGTAACCCTAATCTCGATGTTCTCTCGGTTTTGACTAGAGCTATCTACAATAAGCAAGCGGTTTCGATTGAATACCGCTCTGTAAGCAGCGGTTTATCGACAAGAGAAGTTATTCCATTCTCTCTGGTGGATAACGGATTGCGTTGGCATATAAGAGCTTTTGATCGCCGCCGAGAACACTTTACCGACTTCGTAATTACCCGCATTACACAGCCATGCCTTCTACCTGAAAGCCCCATAAAAGAAAGTGAATCGGCTCAAGCCGATATTCAATGGAACCGCATTGTAGAGCTGGAGCTGGTAGCGCACCCAAAGTTGGAGCATAAAGAAACGATAGAAGTTGATTACGGCATGAAAAATGGCGTGCTCAAAATGAATATGAGAGCTGCTGTTGCGGGTTATTTATTAAGGCGCTGGAATGTTGATTGTACGTCTGAGGCAACATTGGAAGGCGATGAGTACCACTTATGGCTTAAGAATAAGCAGGCACTCTATGGCGTTGATAATTTAAAAATTGCGCCGGGATATGAGGATTTAACAGTCGTCAACAAGGATGAGGCAGAGAAATAAATGTTAAAACTAGAAGACATTAAAAAAGACGCACAAATCAGAGGTATTCAATCTGAAGAAATCGTGCGTGTCGTGCAAGTAGAGCCAGTTGGTAGTGCTGCCATCACTGTTTATTACAAAGACAGCCAAGGTAAGCTTGGCGAGCAAATGCTCTTTCGTTCGGATGAAACAAGATTGGAGCTGGCTGTTGCTGGCCGGCCTTGGGCATTTGATGCGCCCGGCGCTGAATTCAAGCTGGGTCTTGAGGCGCATCGTATATCGCAAGCTGCATTATTTGACCCAATGATGGCAGTTCATACCTCAAATGTTGAGCCTTTACCGCACCAGATTTCTGCCGTCTACGAGCATATGTTGCCGAAGCAGCCTCTGCGTTTTGTTCTTGCAGATGACCCCGGCGCGGGCAAGACAATTATGGCTGGATTGCTCATTCGCGAACTATTAATGCGTGCAGATGCAAAACGAATTTTAATTGTTTCTCCCGGCTCGCTAACTGAGCAATGGCAAGATGAGTTGCTCGAAAAATTCGGAGTTACCTTTGATATTTTTAGCCGAGAAAAGCAAGAACAATGTGCGTCTGGAAATTATTTTGATGAGTCAGATCAGCTTATATGTCGGCTTGACCAGCTCTCTCGCAATGAAGACTTCCAAGAAAAGTTGAAAAATACTGAATGGGATTTAATCATTGTCGATGAAGCCCACAAATTATCCGCAAGCTATTTTGGCAATAAAGTTAATAAAACCAAGCGGTTCTTATTGGGAGAGTTGCTGGGATCTATTACGCGTCATTACTTGTTGATGACAGCAACGCCGCATAACGGTAAGGAAGAAGACTTTCAGATTTGGTTGTCATTGCTGGATGGTGATCGTTTCTACGGTAAATTCCGTGAAGGTGCGCATAAAGTAGATGTGTCAGACATGATGCGCCGCATGGTGAAAGAAGAACTACTTAAATTTGATGGTACTCCGTTGTTTCCTGAGCGACGCGCGTATACCGCTAATTATGAACTATCCCCCATGGAGGCATCTCTTTACGAACAGGTAACAACCTACGTCCGTGAAGAGATGAATCGTGCTGACAATTTGGATGGCAAAAAGAAAAATAATGTTGGTTTTGCTTTAACAATGCTGCAGCGCCGTTTAGCGTCCAGTCCAGAAGCGATTTACCAATCATTAAAGCGTCGCCGCAAGCGGCTAGAAGCTCGCTTGGAAGAAACTAAATTAATGGCTCGCGGCCAATCAGCATCACATAATGGCGTTGCAGAAACGGTTGGTGAATATAATGTTAAAAAATACATTGATCTGCCAGATAATTACGATGAACTTGATGAAGAATTAAGTGCAGAGGAGTATGAGCTTTTTGCGGAACAGGTAATGGACCAAGCCACCGCAGCTGAAACCATACCAGAACTTGAAGCAGAAATTCTCAGCCTTAAAGATTTGGAATACCAAGCTCTTAGTGTTGTGCAGTCAGGTAACGATAAAAAATGGGAAGAACTTTCGTGCTTACTGCAAGATCAGCCAGAAATGTTTACCGCTAGTGGTAGTCGCCGCAAGCTCATTATCTTTACTGAACATAAAGATACACTTAATTACCTTGTTGCACGGATAGGCGGCATGCTTGGTAATACCAATTCAGTACGCACAATTTCTGGTGCAACCAATCGTGATGAACGACGGAAAATCCAAGAAGAATTCCGAAATGATCCTGAAGTTGTAGTGCTTGTAGCAACCGATGCTGCTGGCGAGGGCGTTAATCTCCAGAATGCCAACCTTATGGTGAATTATGATTTACCTTGGAATCCAAATCGCTTAGAACAGCGCTTCGGTCGTATTCACCGTATAGGTCAAACCGAAGTGTGTCACTTGTGGAACATCGTTGCTAATGAAACCCGTGAAGGTGAAGTGTTTCAAAAGCTGTTCGAAAAAATTGAAATCGAAAAAGAAGCTTTAGGTGGAAAAGTATTTGATGTACTTGGCGAAGCTTTCAATAACATTTCTTTAAAAGACTTGTTGGTTGAAGCAATTCGTTATGGCGATTCACCTGAGACCAAGGCCAGAATGAATCAAGTGATTGATGGTGCTCTCGATACTGAACATCTCAAAGAGATTATCAGGCGTAATGCATTGGTTGATCAGCATATGGGGCTAGAAGAACTCTATGCAGTAAAAGAAGAAATGGAAAAAGCTGAAGCACGAAAACTTCAACCATATTTTATTAGAGCCTTCTTTACAGAAGCGTTTCAATCGCTTGGCGGTGAAACCCGTGCGCGAGAATCTGGCCGTTATGAGGTGCGTCATGTGCCAGCGGCACTCCGCGAACGTGATCGTATTATTGGTGAAAGCCGCACACCAGTGCTTAAAAAATACGAACGTATTTGCTTTGAAAAACAACATGTTCGCCAAGCTGGTAAAGTAATGGCCGACATGATTCACCCTATGCATCCACTCATGCACGCAACCACCGATCTAGTCTTGCAAGCTCATCGCTCCAAGCTGAAACAAGGCGCAGTTTTGGTAGATCCAAATGACGATAGCACCGAACCAAAAGTGTTGTTCATGGTAGATCATACTGTGAGAGAGTGTGGGCATAACGGCAATGTTGCATCACGCCGATTGCAGTTCGTAGAAATCGACGAACAAGGCAAGGCAATTAATGCAGGTTGGGCACCACACTTAGACTTACAACCGATAGATGATTACGACAGAAAACTCGTCTCAGATGTACTACAAGCTAACTGGCTTAATCATAATCTCGAAACCATGGCGTTAAATCATGCATCGCAACAATTGGTGCCAGAACATTATGCTGAAGTAAAAGGCCGTCGTGAGCGTCAGGCAGATAAAACTTTAGCCGCAGTGAATGAACGATTGATTAAAGAAATTAATTATTGGTCAGATCGTTATATAAAACTGCAAGATGATGTAAGCGCAGGTAAACAGCCACGCATGCAGCCGGAAATGGCGCGCCGCCGTGTAGATGATCTTACTGCTCGTTTAGAGCAACGCAAAACAGAGTTAACTGCGTTAAAAAATGTTGTTTCCAGTACGCCAGTCGTTATTGGTGGGGCCTTAGTTATTCCACAAGGTTTATTGTCCTATCGCAAAGGCGAAACACAATTCAGTGTTGATGCGGTTGCAAGAGCACGTGTAGAGCAAGTTGCCATGAGCGCCGTAATAGAAGCTGAGCGTGCTTTTGGTCATGTCGTTACCGATGTTGGTGCAGAAAAATGTGGTTGGGATGTAACATCACGCCCACCTGTGAATGCCAATGGTTCTATTAAGTCAGATCGTCACATAGAAGTAAAAGGGCGAGCTAAAGGCCAAAGCACCATAACTGTGAGCCGAAATGAAATTATCTACGGATTAAATCAATCCGATAAATTCATTCTTGCAATTGTAATTGTGGATAGTCATTCGCACGAAGGCCCATTTTATGTCAAAAATCCATTCACAATAGAGCCAGATTTTGGAGTGGCAAGTGTGAATTACGACCTCAGTGAATTGCTTTCAAAAGCAGTAACGCCGGAGCAAAGTTTATGAAACTAAAAGAAATAACGATAGAGAATTATCGGTGCTTTGAAAAATTAAATATAACATTTCATCCTGAAGTGACCATATTAATTGCACCCAACGGTGCCGGTAAAACTACGATTATTGATGCTGCGCGCATTGCTATGTGGCCGTTAGTTAAAGCGTTTGATTTAGGTAGTCAAACCGGAAAATCAGCCACAATTCAAATAGAAGATGTTCGTTTAACACGTCGCGACCAAAATAATATGGAGGCGGTAGTACCTTCATTGGTAAGCGCTACAGGACGCTGGGCAGAAAATACAGAGCTGCGTACATGGGAGCAAACACGAGAAAAGTTAAAAGCAGGCACTAATACGTTACATGACGGAGAAACAAAAAAACTAACGAGCTTTGGTAAACAATTACAGAATCAGGTGCGCGATGAAAATCAGAAAGGCCAAGTCAATCTGCCGTTGATTGTTTATTTGGGTACTGGTCGTCTCTGGTATCAAGGTCGCTATACCTCAACAGTTGCAGATAAGAAGCTCGACAAAAGTATGGAGTCGAGATTATGGGGCTACCAAAATTGTTTAACGGCAGCATCGAGCTACAAACAATTTGAAGACTGGTATGGCTGGGTTTACAAAAGCTATCGTGAATTACAAATTCAACAATTAGAAGGCTCAAGCTATTTTGATTCTGCATTACTAGAGAGATTTCAAATTGCAATTAATGTCGTTAAGCATTCTGTTAATGCATTGACACAAAATATTACGGGCTGGTGCGATATTGAATACAGCGTTAGCCAGCAGCAGCAGTTAGTAATGAGCCACCCAGAGCATGGTTCTTTGCCATTAAGCATGCTCAGCGATGGCTTACGCAATATGGTAGTGATGGTGTCTGACATTGCATTTCGTTGTATCAAGCTAAACCCTCATCTTGGCGAGTATGCCGCGATGAAAACGGAAGGCGTAGTGATGATTGATGAGGTAGATATGTTTTTACATCCCTCTTGGCAACAAACAGTGATTGGCTCGTTGCGTAGCGCATTTCCAAAAATTCAATTCATTGTTACCACACATAGCCCTCAGGTGTTATCAACGGTTCCAAAAGAATGTATTCGTGTATTAGGGCTAAATAGTCAGGGCGATGAAATCGCATCAACACCTTTGGCTTTTTCTTATGGCGAGCCAAGTAACGATGTACTGCAAGCCATAATGCATGTTGACCCACAGCCACCGGTGCCGGAAAAGAAGCTGTTAGATGAACTGACATCACTGGTAGATCAAGGTGAATACCAATCGGCACACGCGCAGCAATTATTTATGGAGCTAAAACAAAAGCTCAATGCGCAGCACCCGCAGTTAGAAAAAATAGAGCGCAGTATTCGCAGGCAAGAGGCGTTGAAGGCATGAGGTCAATTACCAAACAAGGAAATGGTGGCTATCACTTAAATAACTCTCATGCAACGCCACCGACCACCTCTGACCAAGCCACAAGCCGTTGGGGTGGTTTTGGCTATAAAAGTGAAGTCTCAGGCTTTTTGGCTTATGAACAATATGGCCTTTGCGCTTACTCAGAGGTACGCCCAAATCAAATAGGCTTAGGTACACATATCGAACATGTTGAACCTAAAAGTATAAACCCATCACGCACTTTTGATTACAGCAACTTAGTGTTAAGTGCGCTTTCTAGTGATGATGTAAAAGCCATTGATAAAGCGGAGGTATTTGGTGGTCACGCAAAGCTCAGCCAATACGATGCTTTGTTGTTTGTCTCTTGCTTGCAGGCCGATTGTGCGCGTTACTTTGTGTATTTATCCAATGGCAAAGTCGAACCCGCAATCGCATTGAGCCCGAGAGAAAAACAGCAAGCACAGCACACCATTGATCTGCTGAATTTAAACAGCCCTTACTTAGTTACTCAGCGTAAAAATTGGCTGGATGAATTAGATAAATTAATAGATGAGCACCTACAAAATAATCAATCGCTTGAACACCTAGCGGCGGTAGACCTTTTACCTATCAACCATACATTAAGCCAATTTTTTACGGCAACTCGTCAACGTTTTGGCCGTATTGCAGAACACTTATTGGCAACACAGTGCCCGGAATTAGTATAACCATGACCAAAATTTTCAGCCCAAAAAAACTCATTGAAGTGGCGCTCCCACTAGACGACATTAATGTTGCAGCTCTGCGTGAAAAATCTATTCGCCACGGTCACCCTAGCAGTTTGCATTTGTGGTGGGCGCGACGACCATTGGCAGCAGCGCGTGCTGTCTTATTTGCCCAAATGGTCAATGACCCAGGCTACCAAGATGGCGATGGTTTTAAATACGGCGTGAATAAAAAAGAAGCCGAGCATAAGCGCGAAAAATTATTTCAAATTCTTCGTGACTTGGTGAAATGGGAAAACACCAATAACGAAGAGGTGCTAAACCGCGCCCGTGAAGCCATTAAAGAAAGCTGGCGCGAAACCTGTCACCTAAATCGCAACCACCCACAGGCGGCAGAATTATTTAACCCAGGAAAATTGCCCGCGTTTCATGACCCCTTTGCAGGTGGTGGTGCAATCCCTTTAGAGGCACAGCGTTTAGGCTTAGAAAGTCACGCCAGTGATTTAAACCCAGTGGCGGTCATGATCAACAAATCCATGATTGAAATTCCGCCCAAGTTTGCAGGCCAAAGACCTATTGGCCCATTACCTGCTGGTGAAAAACAACGTGAAATGCTGGAGGATTGGTCTGGTGCAAAAGGATTGGCAGAGGACGTACGCCGCTACGGGCATTGGATGCGAGAAGAGGCTTTTAAACGCATTGGCCACCTTTACCCCAAAATAAAAATTACCGCAGAAATGGCGCAAGAGCGTGAAGATTTAAAACCTTATGTAGGCGATGAACTAACAGTGATTGCTTGGTTATGGGCGAGAACGGTGAAAAGTCCTAACCCCGCGTTTAGTCATGCGGATGTACCACTGGTATCCAGTTTTATGATTTCCGGAAAAAAAGGAAAGGAGGCTTGGATAGAGCCCATTGTAGAAAATGATAAATACCAATTTAAAGTGCACCCGAATAAACCAAAAAATTTGGAAAAGGCAAAGCTGGGAACTTCCGCTGGGAAATGGAAAGCATTTTACTGCCTCCTATCCCAGTCCCCAATTCCTTATGATTATTTAAAGCAAGAGGGGCAAGCTGGGAGAATGGGTTCTAGGCTAATGGCTGTGGTAGCTGAAGGTAAAGGAGGACGAGTATTTTTAGATCCCACTTCTGAATACGAAGCATTAGCAAATCAAGCCACACCTAATTGGAAGCCCGACTTAGATATCAATTATCACCCTAGAGATATAAAAACGCAGATATATGGAATGACAAAATACGGGGATCTGTTTACAAATCGACAGTTAGTGGCATTAAACACATTAGCAGATCTTGTTCCAATAGTTAGAGAACAAGCTATGCAAGATTCCTTGCGTTCACAAGCGAATAAGATAAATGCTACTGCATACGGCGACGCAATCTCAGTTTATTTGGCATTTATTGTTGAACAAGTTGCAAATCATAGTTCAACAATATGTGGTTGGAACTCTGCAAACACACAGATGAGAAGTGTATTTGCACGACAGGCACTTCCAATGAGTTGGGATTATGCAGAATGTAATGTATTTAGCAACTCATCCGGTAGTTTTAATAATTTATTTGAAAGAATGATTAAAGGGTTTGAGGCTTTAGGTTGTGGGTCTCCAGGTTTTGTTGAGCAAAGTGACGCGGCCCGTCAAACGATAAGTCAAGATAAGGTGATCTCAAGTGATCCACCATACTACGATAATATTGGATATGCGGATTTATCAGATTTTTTCTATGTATGGATGAGGCGATCCCTCCAAAGCCTATACCCTACTTTGTTTTCAACGTTAGCTGTTCCGAAAGCAGAAGAGTTAGTTGCGACTCCATATCGTCATGGAAGTAAAGAGAAAGCAGATACTTTTTTCTTAGACGGTATGACACAAGCTATTCATAACATGTCTAAGATGGGGCATCCCGCTTTTCCTGTGACAATATATTACGCGTTTAAACAGTCTGAAACTAAAGAAGGAGGTACTTCCAGTACGGGATGGGATACTTTTTTAGCAGCCGTTATTAAGGCTGGTTTTTCGATTGATGGTACCTGGCCTGTTCGCACAGAAAAGGAAGGGCGTTCTATTGGAAATGGGTCAAATGCTTTAGCTTCATCAATTATTTTAGTATGCAAAAAAAGAGAGGTGATTTCAGAAATCATTTCTCGCAGAGATTTCCAGCGTAAATTGCGCGAACAAATGCCAGAAGCATTAGAGGCAATGATTGGTGGTAGTCAGGGCGTTTCACCAATCAAACCTGTAGATTTAGCGCAGTCTGCTATTGGCCCCGGCATTGCCATTTTCTCTAAATACGAAGCAGTGCTAAATCAAGATGGCAGTAAAATGACTGTGCATGATGCGCTCATTTTAATTAACCGCGCCATTACCGAATACCTCAACCCCGATAGCGGCAACTTTGATGCAGACACACTTTTCTGCGACGACTGGTTTAGCCAATACGGATGGAGTGCGGGCAACTTTGGCGATGCAGATACTCTTGCCCGCGCAAAAGGCACCTCGGTGGATGGTGTGCGTGATGCGGGTGTTGTGGAATCCGGCGGCGGTAAGGTGCGCTTGCTCAAGTGGGGTGAATACCCCGGCAATTGGGACCCCAAAACCGATATCCGCACACCCATTTGGGAAGCCTGCCATCAACTTATCCGTGTACTTAACCAACAAGGCGAAGGCGCGGCCGGTGAGCTGCTTGCCAAAATGCCTGAGCGTGGTGAACCAATCCGCCAATTGGCTTATCACCTTTACACACTCTGTGAGCGCAATAAGTGGGCAGAAGAAGCGCGCGTTTACAATGAATTAATTGGTTCTTGGCACGCCATTGTTTCTGCTTCGTTTGAAGTAGGAGAAAAACATTATGGTGAAACACTGGATATGGGATTTTAGGAGTTAAGAATGCATATTGAATCTATTAAGCTAAAAAACTTTAAAAGTTTTTGCGATGCAGAAATGCTGAATATCCCTAAGTTCTGCGTAATAGTTGGTGCAAACGGGAGCGGCAAATCTACTTTATTTAGTGTGTTTGAATTTTTACGAGAGGCCTTAACTAGTAACGTCCATACAGCCTTGGCAAAACTAGGCGGCAGCCGTGGTTTTAACGAAGTGCGTAGCCGTGGTGTTGACGGCAATATTGAAATCGAAATTAAATTTCGAGAGCATGATAATTCGCCACTGGTGACCTATTTTCTTTCTGTTGGCGAACAAGGTGGCCGACCGATAGTTTCACGCGAAATTTTAAAGTATCGACGCGGCAGTGGCGGGCAACCTTGGCATTTTTTGGACTTCTCGAATGGAGAAGGCTCTGCCGTAACGAATGAAGTTGAAAATGTATCTGATGTTAAAGAGCTGAATCGTGAACAGCAGAAGTTGAGATCTCCAGATATTTTGGCCGTGAAAGGTTTGGCTCAGTTTGAGCGATTCCCTGCGGTAATGGCATTGGGAACATTAATTGAAAACTGGCATATTTCCGACTTTCACATTAGTAGAGCAAGGCCAGAGCGGGAAGCCGGTTATGCTGAACACTTATCAAGAGAAGGCGAAAACCTGTCACTGGTAACGGAATACTTACACTCTCGACACCCTGAAATATTTCAAACTATTTTAAAAAAATTAACTGAGCGTGTGCCTGGCATTACCTCCGTGGATGCAAAAACCACCGAAGAGGGGCGAGTCCTGTTGCGTTTTCAGGATGGTGCATTTGAAGATCCTTTTTTAGCGCGCTATGTCTCTGACGGCACTATCAAAATGTTTGCCTATTTGGTTCTTCTTTATGACCCAACGCCTCATCCTCTGCTGTGCGTCGAAGAGCCAGAAAATCAGCTTTACCCGAATTTATTGTGGGAATTGGCTGAAGAGTTCAGGGCTTATGCCGAACGCGGCGGTCAGGTATTTGTTTCCAGCCACTCACCTGATTTTCTTAATGCGGTAAAGCTGGAAGAGGTCTACTGGTTGGTAAAAGAGCAAGGGCGCACAACGATTAAACGCGCACAAGATGATAGGCAGGTCTCCGCCTTTATGGCAGAAGGTGATCAAATGGGATATCTCTGGAAGCAAGGGTTTTTTCAGGGGGTTGGGCCACAATGACACAATTGGTTTTTTTTCTGGAAGAGCCTTCTGCAAGAGAAATGTTAAAAGGTTTATTGCCAAAATTATTACCCGCTAACGTAACACCACAGTATGTTGTGTTTGAAGGTAAGCAAGATCTTGAAAAACGTCTAACTATGCGTTTAAAAGCTTGGCAGCACCCAAACGCTAAATTTATTGTGATGCGAGATCAAGATAATGGTAACTGCGTCACTATTAAACAAAACTTAGTTCAACAGTGCACCGCGTCTGGCAAACCAGAAACATTGGTACGTATTGCTTGCCATGAACTGGAAACGTTTTACCTTGGTGATTTGAATGCTGTGGAGCTGGCAATTGGCCCCTCTAAAATTGGCAATCTACAAAATAAGGCCAAATATCGCGACCCCGACAGACTGGCAAACCCCTCTGAGGAATTGAAAAAACTCGCGCCGGATTATCAAAAGGTATCGGGTTCTCGCGCCATTGGGCCTCTGCTTGATATCAACAACAACCAATCAAATAGCTTTAATGCTCTAGTAAATGGAGTTAGGCGCTTATTAGGAGAAGCCGCATGAGTTTAAAACCTTGGCGTGAAATTGCTCGCCCACATAAAGATGTTTTGGAGGGCACATTTAAACAGTCAGAATTTGCTGCCGATATAAGCCAAGTGGCTAATGGCAAGGCAACACCTGAATATCAAGATGCTGAGAAATTTTTCTCTCGCACTTTTATCACTGAAGGTATGCGCCTGTTATTGATGTCTGTTGCGCAACGACTGGCAGGATTGGGTGGCGACCCTGTTATACAGCTACAAACAGCTTTTGGTGGCGGTAAAACTCACACCATGTTAGCTGTTTTACATCTCGCTACTCGAAAAGTCAGTACCGACAAACTTGATGGCATTCCACCGCTGTTAGATCAAGCGGGTATTCATGAGCTTCCTAGAGCCAATATTGCTGTTTTAGACGGCATTGCATTGTCTGTCAGCCAAGGCAAACAGCATGGTGCTATTTGTGCGAACACACTCTGGGGCGAAATGGCGTGGCAGTTACTGGGAGATGAAGGCTACAAACTAGTTGAAGCCAGTGACCGCGATGGTACAGCGCCGGGTAAAGACGTATTGGCAGAGTTGCTTACCAAATCAGCTCCCTGCGTTGTGCTTATCGATGAGCTACAAAAATTCTTCAGTGATTTAAAGCCAGGAACGCCGCTAAATGCGGGTACTTTTGAAGCTAACTTAAAGTTTGTACAGGCGCTGACAGAAGCTTTTAAATCTGTACCCAACGCTATTTTGTTGGCATCTCTACCTGAGTCTGAAACTGAGGTGGGCGACACCTTTGGTCAAAAAACCTTGGTAGCACTCGAAAAACATTTTGGTCGAGTGGAGTCAGTTTGGAAACCCGTAGCAACCGAAGAAGCTTTTGAAATTGTCCGCAGGCGTTTATTTGAATCTGCTGGCGAGCGAGCGCAAATTGAAGGTATCAGTCGTCAGTTTTGTGATTATTACCGCCAGAATGCGCAATACTTTCCGCTAGAAACACAATCGAATGAATATTTTGAGCGTATGTGTACGTCTTATCCCATTCATCCAGAAATTTTTGATCGCTTGTATGAGGACTGGTCTACGTTGGATAAATTTCAGCGTACCCGTGGTGTGCTTCAGTACATGGCTGTAATCATCCATCGCCTTTGGAATGATAACAATCAAGATTCTTTAATCATGCCTGGTTCTATTCCATTGGATGACACTGTAGTGCGCGGCAAAAGTATTCATTACCTGCCGCAAGGTTGGGAACCAGTGCTTGAGCGTGAAGTAGATGGTTCACGCTCAGAACCGCATCGTATTGATGGCGATGATACGCGTTTTGGTAGTGTGCAAGCGGCGCATCGTGCAATGCGCACGGTATTTTTAGGTAGCGCGCCTTCAGGAAAAGATCAAGTGGTTAGGGGGATTCAAGTTGAGCGCATTCTTCTTGGTACAGTTCAGCCCGGTCAAATAGTCGGTGTTTTTGAAGATGTTTTAAAGCGACTTCGTGACCGCTTACATTATTTATATTCAGATCAGGATCGTTATTGGCTAGACACAAAACCAAACCTACGCCGCGAGATGGAAAGCCGTAAGCAAAACATAGACAAACTTATACTGCATGATGAATTGAAGCGTAGATTGGTAGCGGGCGGCTCTGGGCGCAATCACTTTTTTTCTGGTATTCATGTATTTACCTCGTCATCTGACGTGCCTGATGACTATGGCACAGGCCCAAGGCTTGTTGTGCTGTCACCGTCAGAAAGTTATAGCAAAACAGATACTGGCGGTTCTATTGCTGCCGCAGAAAAAATACTTTCATTTCGGGGGGATCAGCCGCGTCAAAAGAGAAATCGTTTAATTTTCTTGGCTGCCGATACTGACAGCGTTATTCGATTAAATGATTCTGGTCGAACCTATCTTGCTTGGCGTGAGATTGTTGCTGACATTGATGAAGGCAAGTTGAACCTTGATTTATTTCAAGTCAAGTTAGCGAAAAAAAGTGCCGAAGGTGCAGAAAAGAATTTGCAACAAAGTGTGCGCGAAACTTATAAGTGGTTAATGTGCCCTCACCAAATTAATCCAACTGATAAAACAGTTAGCTGGGAGGCCGTTGCAATATCCACCAACGCCGCATATCTGGTTCCTGAAATTGAAAACAGATTACGTGAAGAAGAATGGGTTACCGCTGAGTGGTCTCCTATCCATTTAAAAACCTTACTTTCACAATGGTATTTTAAAGATGGTGCTACGGATGTAAATAGCTTAAAAGTGTTTCAGGATACTTGTCACTATTTGTATTTGCCAAGATTGATTAACGATCAGGTGTATCGAAATGCGATTTCAATTGGCTTAGGTTCAGAAGATTTTTTTGGCTTCGCATCCGGTAAAGATGGTGATCGTTATTTGGGGTTCCGTTTTGGTAATGGCGGAATAGCGCCTTTAGACGATGCGTGTGTGTTGATCGAACAAAATGCAGCAGCAGAATATCGTGAACGTATAAAACCTGCGCCAACACAACAGCCAAGCACAACCGCTCTAAGCGGTGGATCAATATCACCTCTGCCAAAAGGCGGAGAAATTGGTACTACATCGCAACCGGCAGGAAATGGTTCTTCAACAAAGCGCGAGCCAATACAAACGGCAATAAAAAAGCAGTTTTACGGTAACATCAATCTTGACCCTGTTAAGGCCAAAATGGATTTTGCAACTATTGTTGATGAAGTTGTGCAACAGTTCATCACTAAATTGGGTGTTGATGTTTCTATTTCTGTAGAAATTCAAGCCAAATCAAAAAGTGGTTTTGATGAAGGTTTGCAGCGTACCATTAAAGAAAATTGTAATCAGTTGCGTTTTAGTAGCTCGGAGTTTGAAGAGGATTAGTGGCCGCATTACAACCAATGGTCAGGGATGACCAACTCAAATGATTGAGCTGAATATTTCAACATAGATATTATTTCTTGGTGTCTCTTAATATTGTAATCATGACCTGATTGTTTTTTGTCAACAATCTCTTTGAGTTCTTGAAGATTAAACAGGCCAAGCTTATAAAAGTTACCCCAGCTTGCATCACCAAAAAGGTTATAAATTACTTGGTTGCTGTCACGCTCACTCGCCAACCGTTTCTGACCAGTTATTTTATTTGCAGCGGTTTCTGCTTCATCTTTGTCATCATAGGTGTGTAGTAAGTGCATTTGGTAGGTCTTTTTTGGTTAATTTACTATTTTAATCTGTAGCTGTTCGATTTTTATTGTAAGTGTTTACATGCTTTGTAGCTTTTCATTTATAAATGTAATTGTATTTAACACTTCGTCCATTGGTGGTAAGTCGCCATAAACCAATTCTGAAAATGTAGTGTTGTAAGTTGCCTCAAGCGATGGTCGCCATTTTTCAGCATTAGAAAAAATGGGCGCTTCAATTAGTTTTCTTTGAAAGTATTTGTGTGGATCACCAAAAGACTTTATTTCATCCTCGATGCAATCGTTCAAAAGATTAGTGAATTCATTCGTAGTAAAAAAGCTTCTATGCTCATCACTCCGTAAAATTAAGCAAATATCGTAAAGGTGACGGATTCGAGCTGACAGTCTTGCAGCGGGTTGATCGCTATAGCTATCCTTAATAACACCAAGAATTTTTTCAATCAGTGTGCGCTTTACTGATAATACATTGATTGAAAAACTCTCTAATTCATACTGTGCAATTATTGTGGTTTGATCTGCTGTTGTTAAAAAATCAGCAACTAAAGATTGTAGTTGTCGCTTTTCAAACGGTTCTGGCTTGGTAAATGTATTTACTTCTATTAACAGTTGCGGTGAGGCCTGCCCAAAATTAAACTCATCGTTTAGTCGTGGATATTCATACACGGTTCGTCGAAATCTTGAGCCTTTTGATTCTCGGTCGTCATTTTCAATGTAACGCAATCCCTCAGATGCAGCGCTTTCAATATCTTTGATCAATTTTTTGCGCTGGTTGTCGGTCGCATCGTCGAAACAAATGGCTAAATCTATATCTTCTGAAAATCGGTCAATTAATCGATAGGCTTTTGATAAGGATGTTCCACCTTTAAACACTACAGATGATGCATGCGGTGACTGTGCCAAATGCTTCAACGCCTTCGTCACCCAGTAATCTTTTTCTACATACACTTGAGGCAGGCCTATGGCCTCCGCAGTGGCTTGCAGTAATTCAGAAAATGCTTCTTGATCATTGTGTAAATTCATTAACGGATATTCCAATCTTTGGCCATGGGCCATTGCGTTTGATCAAGCTGCAATTTGTAAACAGTTGTTGGGTTGAGTGAATTGTACAGGCTGCTGGGCAGTCCTAAGCTCGCTGTTGAATAAAGTAAGCCTACCAATGCTCTTACTTGGGGGGCATAGTAATTCTCTGCCAATGTAATGAGCTGAGCCTGCTCGTTATCAGGTAGCTCTATGATGAGGCGCTTAATAATCTTAAGGGAGAGATTGATATCGGTATCAGGAATATTTTTGATGTCTTTAAGCGCATCAAGGTATTGCAACAGCTTTACGCTCTTTTCCTCGATGGGTATGCGTGAAGCCACTGTTTTTACATTGATAGTACCGAATTGAATCTCTTGCCTGCCGCCATTGATGGCAATAGTGACTGTTTTGGGTATTTGAGTGGTCAGACCTAATCGATTGTAGAGTGATAGGCCTGTTACATAACCGCGTAAACGACCATTTTTGTATAGAGTTGAGCGGATCAGCTCACTGTCTGAAGGCTTTCTAACGCCTAATAGACCCTTTTTAGGGATATAGAACTTACCTTTCGATAGTTTCTCTATAGTCTTGTTAGCCACCAGGCGGCTCATTGCCTTAATGACAGGCATGGGGGATTGGCCATAGCTAGGCAACTCTTGGTAACCAAATACCTGACCTGCTGGCATATTTAGGACTGTGTCTTTTACGGATTGTGCAATATTCATAAGTACCACCACTATTAGCCTAAATAGTAGACAAAGTTAATGCCCTGTGCAAGTTTATAATGCTAAAAACATGACTTTAATTGCTGAGCGAGAGGTGGTAGCTGGGCAGATCGTCGGTTGTCGTTTGAAGTGCTTGTTTCATAATGTCGGTAAATATAAACAATTACCGACTTTTTGGAACATCGATGTACCATTGATGGTTTGCGACGCTGACAGCGTTAATGGCTGCTTGCTCAAGTGAATCTCTGTTGTAGAGCATGGTTAATCTTCTTAAAAAAAGCAGCTAAAGAAAAATCTTTAGCTGCTACTAACGCAATAAATTAATTGCACTGTTGTAAAAAAAGTGGGGCGGATTCCTTAGCAAAAATAATATTCGCAATAGTGCGAATTTGTTCTGCTGAAGGCTGCTTACCATCCACTTGCTGAATGTGAAGAGAATAGAATTTTTCTATGCCTTGTTCAAAGTATTCCCGATCTTGATCCGCATCTGTTGAGTTAAGCCAAGTATTGCGACCAATCTCACTTGCACTTGCTGCATTAAAACCATAGCGGCCAGCAAAGTGAGCAATGTCTTCAAAACTGACTTCTTCATCCTTCACTAAAAAACCAGTATCGGATGCTTCGGCAGCGTCAAAATCAAGCGGTAGAAATTTTTCGTAAGTAACGGATACGATAAGTGTTTGCATAATGTTATCTCACTGAGTTTTTAAAAAAGAAAACCCGTTGAGATAAGCCACTCCCGTTGGGAGTAGTTTTCCCAACGGGTATGAGTGTGAAACGGTTGACGTTTCTAGTTGTAAAAATTATTTAATGAATAGCGCCTAGTGCAAAAAACTACTGTCGTAAGCGCGCATTCGTCGAATAGGCGTATTCTCCTGATGGATTTCGGTGCATGTGATCGTGTAACCAGCCACTTTCGCTTTTTGCATAAACACACACGCATCCAAATCCTCTTCAAGGTAAACATAACGCTCATCAATGTAACTGTATGGCGTAATATCATCTTGCAGATTCAGTTCTTTAATATGGCGATGGTGTACTTGCAGCCAACCATGCCCAGGATCTTGGTAAAAATTAAGTGCGAGTTCCATTGTTTGTCTCCAACATAGATAATGAAATCCTTGAGGAGATAAATTGCCCCTAAGGGAAATATATTCCCCAAGGGTGATGATAGAACCAAGCTTTCGCTTTGCTGTGTTTGCAGGTTCAACGCACAGCTAGTTAAAAATCCAACGAGTTATTAAATAAAAATAAAGCGTTGATTTTTAATTGTTAGCAATCGGTAACTCATCAAATGACCATTCATTGGCATAGCCGGTGGTGATTTCGGTATAATTTTGTTCAACATCTAAATCAAATGTACCGCTATTGAAATTGATTAAAAACTTACCTTGTCCCCCATCACCATCCGCCCAATTAACTCCAGTCATTTCTAGGTAGTCATACACCACTTCGTGTATGGCATCATCTAGTGAAAGCTCAACATCTTCTTCAGTGACAAGCCATACGCCTTCATGATAATCACGCTTGCTAGTAAGCAATGTGATCTTATGTTCGCCTTCTAGGGATGGCGTAATATTGATTTCATGAATGGAGCCGCTATCACCACAGCCTGCAAAGCAAACTTCAACATCGGTAACACCTAAATTTCTTAACACATTAATAATACGTGCAAGATTGGTTTCTCGTAGAGAGCGTTCATCACTATCAGATCGTTCCGGTGTATGATTCGGTTTTGCAATACCAAGTATTTCGTACACTTTAGATCTAACTGCTTTATCAGCAACGTCATTAAATTTAGTTTTGATTTGACCAATTGAAATTGGTATCGCTTCATTACTGGTTTTTAATAACTCCACTGTCCAGCGTGTTTGATTGACGAATACACTGGCAATTGCGGTAACACCTTGCAAAATCCGCGATTCATAACTAGCCACGCAATGCCGCTGGCGTAAACCTTCCATACCTAAACGGCGTGATGTTTTAATGAGATACCCTGAAAAATCTTCCAGAATATTGTTCTCAAAAAAACTAACGTCATACACAGAATTTTTATCGCTCAGCACCTTTAAGGATGCCATGCGCGATAATTTTTCGTGTTCGGCTTGCCAGCGTTTCATTGACCAATCTAATTTCAACTTGCGCTTATATTGTTTCGACATAGCAATTACGTCTCCAACCGGAACACCTTTGCTACGCATAAACAAATAGCTTGAAGTAAACCACAGCACTTTGTTGTAGTCGCCTGCTAAGCTCGCTGCATCAATCACTGTTTGCAACGTAATTTCATCAAGGTGGCCAATGATGAGTAATCGCTCCAAAGCTTTTGCAACCTTGGGTGGCAATACTGACAATGCGGCGCACGCATAAATCGGTTGATTATTCATGGCGATTCTCCAGCGACGATTGATTGTCGGCAGTTTTTTCGTCATTCATTTTTTCACCAATAAAGGTGCCGCGTGACATCCAAATTTCGGGTGTGATTTTTGAAAGCCAATCGGCGCGATTGGGTACGCGACCGCCGCAGTCTTCCATTACGTGTTGCTCGCCCACATAACGCACGGGTATTTTTTTACCGTCAGAATTGGTGATGGTGATACCAAATTTTTCTTCTGCTTCGAAAATACCTTCTGCATGGTGGCGAACTGCACGGTGACGAAAATCGCAGAAACTTTCTTTGGTTTCATCTAACCACTGATGAATTGCCAAATAGTCTTCTGGCTTTCCGCCAAATTTACGAGCGGAAGATTCCGCATGATAATAAGGGTGTGTCATAACAATATCTCCACAGGAAAAAGAAAACCCGTGGAGATAAACCAATCCCGTTAGGAATTAATTTTCCCAACGGGTGAAAGTAAGGCTAAGCCTTGAGATTAAATTAATCCTCGCTCTGCAAATGAAACCGTTTCTGTTGCAGATACAACGATATGATCTAGCACACGAATATCGACAAGCTTTAAAGCCTCCACCAATCTATCGGTGATGGTTCTATCGGCGTGACTAGGTTCAGCGACACCACTAGGATGATTGTGCGAAAAAATAACCGCAGCGGCGTTACAGCGTAAGGCAGCTTTGACTACTTCACGCGGATAAACCGATGCACCATCAATCGTTCCGCGAAACATATCCTCGGTGTGTATTAATTTGTGCTGATTATCCAAAAACATCACACAGAAAACTTCACGCTCTTCATTACCTAACCTAAGCTGGAAATAGCGTTTAACATCGGCAACAGCAGTGCAAAGTTCACGGTTGGCTACTTTTGATTCCATGATATGTAATGCTGCATCAATCACTTCTTCTTCGGTGCCATATAAAAAATTGTTCATCATTTAATCTCCACAAAAAATAGACCCGTGGAGACAAACAACACCCAACGGAATTGTTTTCCCGTTGGGTAAGATAAGTGCCGCTTTTACAAGCGAGATCATCACTGGTAATACTTGCGTATTACCTCCGCACTTACGGATGATCTTTCGTTAAGGTCAGCGTGTAACGCTGGACTTTAATTTTTAAATAATTATGTTCAGTTTAAGCCGTGGACAAAACTCACTAGGCTCATGGATGATGCGTGAGTTGTTGTCCACCGCACTGCGCTCACGCGCCCTTGTTTCACTGGTTACAGTTCAACTGTCTGGTAATAATCTTATGGGTTAAAAATCTCTTTAAAATATTTAACCGATAAAATTGTGTTGATTGAATTCGCATCCCTGCGAGGGTATTTGTTGGGATAGGTTGCGGTATCACTACAAATTAAACGTCGAGCACGGTCAATTCCGCACAACGGTTCACGTGAATTTAGTAACGCGCACGGACGCGCTTTAGGTGGAAGTGAAGCTTGTTCAGTGCTTTGGCAATGCGGCATTATTTTTTTAATGCATCATTGGCAAAACACTGAATCCTAGAGGAGGTGATTCAAAATATTTTCACATTCTGAATCACGCTTAGTGGGGAATATATTGCATCTCACTGCAATAGGTTGTCGGGGGCAGATAGAGTTTACCGGTTTGAGGTATGGCCAGCTAAGGCACACCGATAACTCACCCAACATAAAAATACCAGGATGTTGATCGAAAACATTGCGGCAATTAAACCTGGAACGTGCCGCCAAACTTCCTAAAAAATTACAGCTGCAAGGAAGCGAAAAAATCACAGAGGCTGCTGTGTCAGGAGAGGCGTTATGATTAAAGGGTCGCATCGCAACCATTTAGCCATAACGCTTCGGGGGCAATTTGCTCCCCCAAAACGTTTGGTCTTACTGTTGCCAAAACCTAAGAGCGATAGTTTTTGGCGCGTTGTTGACTTGCATTGGAATAATTGCTTTTTGATATTGGCTTAGGGAACGCCATACGCCAAGCGGCGTGATCTCTGCTAAATTGATATCCGTTTGCTTCGAGAAATTGAATTTTTTCCTCATAGCGAACATCGTCTTCAGCAATAATAACTTCACGTATTATCCAAACTTGTTTTTCAGCGTGCCATCCATAGCCGGTTTTATTCAAACGATCTTTTTCAGCAGAAAAATTCGCATCACTTTTAGAAAGTTTGATGATCAAAGGCTTAACAAACAGACTCTGATTTTTCTGCGCAGGATTATTGCGATTGCTGCCAGTAGGTACACCAAAATCAGTTGTGGGCTGTTCATCATTACGTTTAAGTTTAATAACAGAGTCGCCTACTTTTAGGTAAATGACTGAAATTAAACGTGCGCTGTAATTAATCCCCAATACGCCCGGCGTCTTGCTGTTATTGCCATACATAAACGGCGTGCCACGAAACTTGGCAAGACGCAAACCGACAAATACTTTAGCGCCTTGATTATTGATGTCAGCCAAAAATGGCAAGAGCACATCAAGTGCTTTATCAGCAGGTACGGTAAGTGACACATACAGTTTTTCAGGATCTTTTGGGTTGCCTTCCAACATGCAAAAAATAGCAGTCCAGAATGGTTCAAAAGTCTGACCGGGCTTTGCTTTAACTTCGACAAGACTGTCGAGATATCCCAAGCCTTCGGTATGCGCATTAAAATAAGCAACGGTTGATGAGTTACTTGACGATGAATGGTTTGATTGTTGATCCATGATGATTCTCCAAAGGACAAAAACAAAAAAGCCCGAGGAGATAAACTGCTCCCGCCGGAAGAGTTTCCCGACGGGCAAGAGGGTGAAGTGTAAAAACTTCGTGATTGAAAATAAGTACCGCGTTGCCGCGCGATCACTGTTTCAGTACTTACGAGTGATCTTTTTACTGGTCAACGATAAGTCGTTGAAGCTTGCCATTAAATTTAAGCACGAATACAGGCTTGTGACAACGTGATTTTTGGCATGTGTGGATACATGTTGATGCATACAAACTACCCCGCAAGTTAGTTTGTATCGCAACGTTAAGAACCTTCGCTATCCAACACCACAAAAGTTTCAATATCATATGGCTTGGTACTTATGAAATAACCAATCCGGTTGACTATATGGAATCCACTGGTAATGCACGGATTGCCATTGTCGTCATCCTGATACGTCCACACAAACTCTGGAGGCGTAGCCATAACATGTTGCAACTCGTCGCCATAGGTTTCAAACATCTTGCCTTCGCAAGAGCTGTCCAAATCAATGTGGTTAGAAACTAACGGGTATTGCTCGCTCCATTCATCCTCCGTGAGCCGCTGAATTGTCTCCACTTCTGGAAATAACATGTCGGCATGAATCTGCAAGACTTCCCAATTGATACCAATGTTTGCATCGTGCTTGTGCTTCGCAAATTGCAACACTTCAAGTGCTTGCGCATCTGTTAGATCAGGGCGTATATCTTTAACATCATCTCGATGCCAACTGACAACAATACTTAAGGATTCATTTTCTGTTGGCTTATCAAACAATCGTGCGATTGCCATAAGATGCCCGTCAGAAACCTCACCAATGCAATCGCGCAACTCATAAACATCATCTGCTTCGCACATTCTAAGTGCTTCCGCTTCAAGAAATTCACGATCAAATCGTTGCGGGATATTGGTTAGTGATTCACGAAAAGCAATCCATAAGTTAACTAACCCAGCGTTAACGGTATCGCCAACATCGGGAT
>Ga0209067_10000627_pt1 | contig 22229 bp, 15 predicted proteins | sample ColStrG_CSR_2013_FD_187199 | JGI IMG/M metagenome (GOLD analysis project Ga0209067, IMG submission 187199) | Freshwater sediment microbial communities in response to fracking from Pennsylvania, USA - Cold Stream Run_MetaG_CSR_2013 (SPAdes)... | ecosystem: Environmental > Aquatic > Freshwater >...
GGGTCAGTTGGCGAGATCGGTGGGCGTTGGTGTGCGCCACGCCAGGGCGGGGACGACGGTCGCGAGACCGAAGAAGGCTCCCACCACGCAGGTTCCCGCCCAACCCCAGTGCGCGTAGGCGTAGCCCGCGGCGAGCGAGCCGAGCGAGGCCCCCGAGAAGAAGCACACCATATATATCGAATTGATGGTGCTGCGCTGCTGGGGGGCGATGGCGTAGATGATCGATTGGTTCGACACGTGGATACCCTGGCTGCCCGCGTCGAGCATGATGATGCCCACCACGATGGCGAGGGCGCTGGCGCGGCCCAGGTAGAGCACGCCGTAGGCCAAGGCGATCACGACCGCCGCCGAAATAGTAGCGAGCTGCGTCCGACCTTGATCGGCCAGGCGTCCGGTGACGTTGGCGGCCGTGATACCCGCCATGCCCACGAGACCGAAGAGCCCGATGACGCCACTCGAGTAGTGGAACGGCGGAGCCGACAAGTGGAAGGCGAGGGTCGACCACAATACCGAGAAGGCGCCGAAGCCGGTCGCGCCGAACCACCCGCGGCGGCGCAATTGCGAGGACTCACGCATCATCGTGAGGCCGCCGGTGACGAGGTGGCGGTACTCGAAGCGGTCGCGCGCGCGCTCCGACGGCAGCGCCGCGTACAGCACGACGGCCATCACCACCAGGAGCCCCGCCGACGCACGGTACACGCCACGCCAGCCGATGATCTCCGACACGGCCCCCGAGAGGGTGCGCGAGAGCAGGACGCCGCCGAGCAGGCCGGTCATGAGGCGACCCACCACGCGTCCGCGTTGGTCGTCGGGAGCGAGGTCGGCGCCGAAGGGGATGATGATTTGCCCCGCGACGCTCAAGAGTCCAATGAGCAGCGTCAACACCGCGAAGAGCGTGAAGGACTGGACGAAACTGGCGGCCACCATGACGAGCGCGGCGACGAGGAACGTGGCGACGATGAGTGTGCGGCGCACGAAGAGGTCACCCAAGGGCAACAGGAAGAACAATCCGATGACGTAGCCGACCTGGATGAGCGTGATGAGCAGCGACGTCGACGCGGTCGAGACGTGAAAGCCGCGGCGAACCTCGTGCAGGAGGGGCTGGAGGTAGTAGAGGTTGGCGACCACCACGCCGATCGCCACGGCCATGATGACAATCAAGGTCGGGCTGAGGCGAGACGACTTCTCGGTCATACGACGGCGATTAGGCGACTTTTTTGTACTTCGCCGTGGCCAGTGGTCCCAGGAGGGCGATGAGACCCACCGACCAGAGGATGGCCACCCATATCGAGTTGCCGGCGTTGGGGATCAGGACGTTCGGTCCGTCCATGAGGTAGCGCACCGCCTTGGTCACCTCGCTCACCGGCTGATAGGTGGCGAAGCCCTGCAGCCAGCCGGGCATCGACGACACCTGGACGAAAATGCCGGAGGCGAAGGTCAGCGGGAAGATCAACGGGAACGTCATGGCCTGCGCGGCTTCGGAATTGGGTGCGGCCAGGCCGATGTAGGCGAATCCCCACGAGAGGCAGTAGGCGAAGAGCAAGGTGATGAGACAGGCGAAGACGTAGTTCACGAACCCGCCGTGGGGACGAAAACCCACCGCGAAGCCCACCAGGGTGATGATGACGAGTACCAGGACATTGCGCCCGAGGTCCGACACCGTCCGTCCGGCCAGGACGGCCATTCGCGCCATCGGCAGCGCGCGGAAACGTTCGATCAGGCCTCGCTGGAGGTCCTCGGCCAGGCCGATGGCCGTGCCGACGGCACCGAAGATGGTGGTCTGCACGATGATGCCCGGGATGAGGTAGTTCACGTACCCTCCGGGCACGTCCACCTTGATGGCACCAGCGCCGAAGATGTAGCGGAACAGCAGGACGAACATGATGGGTTGGAGGACGGAGAAGACCAGGGCGGTGGGGATGCGGATGATCGCGAGCATGTTGCGGCGAGCGATCGTCAAGACGTCGCTCATCGCCCACCGCAGCGCGCTCTTGGAGGCGTGAACGACGTCGGGAGTGGTGCTCATCAGGCACGGGCCTTTCGAGCGGTGGTGTCGGGCCCGGCGGACTCGTCGTCGGTCTTGTGGCCCGTCAGGCTGAGGAAGACGTCGTCGAGACTCGGCTCGCGCAGGGTGAGCCCCGCGAGGTTCACCTTCGCCGCGTCGAGTCGGCGCAGGGCCTCGGCCGCGGCGGCGGGTCCACCCTCGACGGTGAGCTCGACCACCGTGCCCTCCACGTTGGCGGGCTTGGCCGAGACGTCGCGAATCAGTTCGACTCCGCGCGCGGCGTCGGCGGTGGAGTGGAAACTTAGCGAGAGCACCGTCGCGCCGAGTTGCGTCTTGAGCTCCTGGCTCGTTCCCTCGGCGATGATCGATCCCTTGTCGAGAACGACGAGCTGCTTGCACAGTCGGTCGGCCTCCTCGAGGTACTGCGTGGTGAGCAGCACCGTCGTGCCACCCTCGACGAGACCTTCGATGATGGTCCACAGGTCCTGACGACTCTGGGGGTCGAGACCGGTGGTGGGTTCGTCGAGGAACAAGATGGGGGGATTGGCCATCAGTGCCGCTCCCAGGTCGAGCCGGCGGCGCATGCCTCCCGAGTAGGTCTTGACGTTGCGGTTGGCCGCGTCGGACAAGCCGAACTCTTCGAGCAGGCCCTTGGCACGCCCCAAGACGAAGGTCTTGTCGAGGTGGTTCAGCGAACCGATCATGCGCAAGTTCTCGAACCCAGTGAGGTTCTCGTCGACCGTGGCGTATTGTCCGGCGAGACCGATACGACGTCGCACCTCGTCGGGTTGCTTGACCACGTCAAAGCCCTCGACGGTGGCCGAACCCGAGGTGGGCGCCAGAATCGTCGACAGGATGCGGACCATGGTGGTCTTGCCCGAGCCATTGGGTCCGAGCAGGCCGAAGACCTCACCGCGCGGCACGCGCAGGCTCACCCCGCGCAGCGCCTGGACGTCGCCGTCGTTGAACGTGCGCACCACGTCACGGGCTTCGACGGCGAATTCGGACATGGGGCGAAGTCTAGGACGAGCGACGCTCGTCGTCACCGGCGTTCCACGACGCGTGACCGGGTACCTTCTTTCTATGGCACTTTCGGAGTCGGAGATCGCGCAGGTGCGCTCGGCGACGGACATCGTGGCCTTGATCACCGAATACGTCGCCCTCAAGAAGACCGGTCGCCGCTGGCAGGGACTGTGCCCCTTTCACGCCGAGAAGTCCCCGTCCTTTTCGGTCAACGCCGAAGAGGGTCGTTACTACTGCTTCGGGTGTCGAGCGTCCGGGGACCAGATCACCTTCGTGCGCGAGATGCAGCACCTCGACTTCCTCGACGCCGTGCGCGTCCTAGCCGATCGGGCGGGCATTGAACTGCACGAGGATGACGCGTCGGCGCCGGCGCGCAAGGAGCGCCAAGAATTCCTCGCGGCCATGGACGCGGCGGTGACCTGGTACCACGAGCGACTTCTCGAGAGTCCCGACGCGCGCGCGGCCCGCGACTACCTGCGCAGTCGGGGCATCTCGGGCGACGTGGCGCGCCGGTTTCGCCTGGGTTGGGCCCCCGACGAATGGGACGCCCTCGCCACGTCGCTGCGGCTCTCGGAAAAGGTGCTCGAGGGCACCGGGCTGGGATTCGTCAACAAGCGCGGTCGCCGCCAAGACGCGTTGCGCGCCCGACTGATCTTCCCGATCTTCGATTCGGCGGGCAAGGCCATCGCGGTGGGGGGACGGATCTTGCCCGGGGCACCGGAGAAAGCCGACGGGTACCGCGAGGCCAAGTACAAGAACTCGCCCGAGACGCCGATCTACTCCAAGCGCCGTACGCTCTACGCCCTGAACTGGGCCAAGGACGACGTGATCCGGTCCGGCGAGATCGTGGTGTGCGAGGGGTACACCGACGTCATCGCGTGCTTTCAGGCCGGAGTGCCGCGCGCGGTGGCCACCTGCGGCACCGCGCTCGGGGAGGACCACTTTCGCATCATGCGCAATTTCGCCAAGCGCATCGTGCTCGCCTACGACGCCGACGCCGCGGGACAGAGCGCCGCGGCCAGCGTCTACCAGTGGGAGAAGCAACACGAGGTCGACGTGGTGGTGGCGCGTCTTCCCCGGGGGTCCGACCCCGCCGAGTTGGCGCAACGCGACCCCGCCGCGTTGGCGGGCGCCATCGCTGACGCCGTGCCTTTCCTACAGTTTCGACTCGATCGGGTGCTCGACGCCGCCAACGTGTCCACTCCCGAGGGTCGCGCGCGCGCCGGTGAAGCGGCGCTCACGGTGATCGCCGAGCACCCCAGTGACCTCGTGCGCGATCAGTATCTGATGAAGGTGGCCGACGCGCTGCGGTTGGACCTGGCGACCTTACGCGCCCGAGTCGGCGAGGTGGTGCGCGCCCCGCGCCACGCTCCCGTCCCCGCGCCGCGTCCCCTCGCGCCGCGCGCCAGTGGTCCCATGCCGCGACCCGGTCTCGAGGCCCTGCGCCTGGTGGTGCACTTCCCCCACGACGTGCGCGACCGTTTCGTGGCGGTGTATTTCGTCCACGACGTCCAGCGCACCATCTTCGAGGAACTGGCGAGTGGCGTCGGGGTGTCGGAGGTGGTGGACCTCCTACGTCGACGCGGCGACGAGGAGGCGGCCGACGTATTGAGCGAGATCGCCGTCGACGAGCTCGATCGGGATTACACCGTCGACGACGTCACGGCCGTCGTCGCGCAACTGTTGCGCGCGGCGGTGGCCGAAGGCCTGCGCGACGTGGAGCGGGAACTGCGCGCGGGCGAGATGTCGCCGGAGTTGGCGATGGCGACCATTCGCGACGTCAAGGAGCGCCTGGCGCTTCTTGACGGGTCCGAGGCCGCCTCCGCCGAGGCGGACTTGCGCGAGTGGTTGACGGCGCGGGCGAACGCGCGTGGCTAAGTCGTTACGCACCGTCGGGGGGCTGCGTATCCTCAAGCCGCTGACTCTCGAGGAGGAGCGCGAATTGCTGCCCCTCATCAGTGCCGGCCGCGACGCGCAGCGACGCCTCGACAGCGAAGAACTCGACGGCGCGACCACGGTGGCTCTGCGGCGGGTGCGCGAGGACGGGCAGCGCGCGGAGTCCACCTTGCTGCGCGCCACGTGCGGGCTCGTGCGCGCCCGCGTGGTCGAACGCGGTTACCGGTTCGGCGACGAGGAACTCGAAGCCGCCGGGGTCGAGGGGCTGGTCAATGCGCTGCAGCGATTCGATCCCACCAAGGGTCACCGTTTCTCCACCTACGCCAATTACTGGATCATGAAGCTGGTGAACCAAGCGATCCGTCAGCAGGTGGGACTGAGTGAGTCGGAGATGGAGTGGGTCCTGCAGCTCCAAAAACTCCTGCGTTCCGATCTCGCCAAGACCTTCAGCACCAAGGAAGTGGCGGCGGGGCTCGGGGTGTCTCTCCCCAAGGCGCGCGACATCATCCAGATGAACCGAGACCTGGTCAATCGCCGGTACCAGAGCAACGACGTCGATCGGGGACTCGAGTCGCGCACGGCGCCCGACGTGCACGAGGCGCCCCAGTGGGTCATCGAATCGCTCCAGCGGTTGTGCGGCGAGGACTTTGACGCCTTCTGGCAGTACGCCTTTCGTACGATGTCCATCGAGGAGATCGCGCGAGGTCGGCACATGTCGCGCCAGGCGATGAGTAAGCGACTCGACAAGTGTCGACGCGCCGTGCGCGAGAGCTCCGACGCCCAGCGTCTTCAGGACTGGTTCGACCGCCAGTAAGTCGAAGAGGGGTCTCGATGGGGCGGTGCTAGAGTTGCTTTGCCTTTCGCCTTTCCCAGATAGCTCAATTGGCAGAGCAAGCGACTGTTAATCGCTAGGTTGCAGGTTCGAGTCCTGCTCTGGGAGCCAGTGCGCTGTCGCGGGGCTCTCAGCGTTGCGCCAGGGTGAGGCCAGTGAATCTGCTCCCGTCGACGCGGTCGTGAACGTCGCTCACGACTCGGTCCTATCACGAGATTCTTGATTTTCCATCCCGTGGTACCTTCGTCACAGCGACGAGAGGTGCGGGCGGATGACCACGACGAGGGCGACGACGCGGTGGCGTGGTTACGCGGGTGCCCTCGTGGCGATCGTGGGTGCAGCCGCTCTGGTGATGACGTTTCTTCCCGCGAGCGGTACGAACCTGACGGTGTGGGTGACGTTCCTCGGCGAACGCTATGTAGTAGGGCGTGGTAGCGACGCCAGCGTGATGGCCCTGCTGGTCATCGCCTCGGCACTCGTGCCGTTCGGGGCGTTCTTCGCGGCCGTGCGAGTGTCGTCGGCGGCGTACGCCGCCGTCGGTCGATCGAAGGTTCGTTGGGCCGTCGCATTGGCCGGGCTCTTGATCGTGAAGGACCTGTCCGTGGTCATCGTCGCGGTGTATTTCCTCCTTCGGGTGTTTCCCTCGCTGCGTCGAGCGAACTCTCACTAGCGGTCACTTCGCACGATCCGCGACGGCGCCGATCCATCACCGATGCTGATTCTGGTCCGACGCGAGGTCACGAAGTCAGATGCCCTTCCCCTCGCCCTGATGACCGCAGATATGCTCGACTCCTAACGGGGGGCGTCGCGCGAGTACGAGCGGGTCGCGGGCAGGGAGGTCATCGTGTCGGAGAGTGGTTCAGTCGTGACGACGGTGCCGTCCGTCGCCACGTACGAGGACCTGCTCGACGTCGCGACCAATCTGCGGTGGACCTGGAAGATCGACGCGCGGCGTCTCTTCGCGGCCCTCGACCCTCAAGCCAGTCCGGGTGCCCTCGAGTGGCCCCAACAACTCCTGCTCGGCCTCGGGCGTGAGCGGGTGAACGCGGTGTTGGCCGCGGACCCCGACCTCGCGTCGCTGGCCGCGTCGGTGGTGGCGAACTTCCGCTCCTACTTCACCCCGGCGAAGAAGACCTGGTACGCCACCCAGCACCGGGAAGAGAAGGACCAGATCATCGCCTTCTTCGCGGCCGAGTTCTCCTTGACCGACTCGCTACCGATCTTCGCGGGGGGACTCGGCACGGTCGCGGCCGAGCAGCTCAAGGCGGCGAGTGCGCTCGGCCTGCCCCTGGTGGGCGTGGGGCTTCTCTATCGCGGGACGTCGCACCAGTGGCTCGACCGCGAGGGTCGACAGCACGAGGCCTGGGACATGATGTCGCCCGACAAGATGCCGATCGAGCGCGCGCGCGACGCCCAGGGTCGCGTGATTCAGGTCACCGTCTCGCTCCCTGGTCGCGACATCCAGGTCGCGGTCTACCTCGCGCAGGTCGGACGCAACCAATTGGTCCTGCTCGATTCGGCGGTGCCGACGAATTCCGAGGCCGATCGCATCATCACCACGCGGCTCTACGACTCCGACATTGAGACGCGCTTGTCCCAAGAACTGATCTTGGGTGTGGGGGGCATGCGGGCGCTGGCGGCACTGAACATCGATCCGTCGATGCTGCACCTCAACGAGGGGCACTCGGTGTTCGCGATCTTGGAGCGCATCCGTCGCGTCATGGCCCAAGAGGGATTGAGTTTCGAGGAAGCACAACTGGCGGTTCGTCCGGGACTACTCTTCACCACGCATACGCCCGTCGCCGCCGGCCACGACTATTTCCCCGACGCGGTGGCGCGGCGGTACCTGGCCCCCTACGCGCGTCAACTGGCCACGTCGGTCGACACGCTGGTCGCCCTGGGGCGGGTGACCCCCGAGTGGGAGGGTGACAGCTTCTGCCCGACGGTCTTCGCGATGCGCCTCGTCGGACACCGCAATGGCGTCTCGCGACTCCACGGGCGCGTGACGCGCTCGCAGTGGGCGATGCTCTGGCCCCGGGTGCCCCACCACGAGGTGCCCGTGGGTCACATCACCAACGGAGTGCATCTCGAGTCGTGGGTCACGGGCCCCTTCTCGGAACTCCTCACGAGGTCGGTGGGCGCCCAGTGGCAGACCACGCCCGGGGACCCGGTGATGTGGTCGAAGATCGTCGACGCCTCCGACGCCGACTTGTGGCGGGTGAAGAACGAGGCCCGCGCCGAACTCGTGGAATTCGCGCGCCGTCGCGCGCGCAAGGACCTCGCGCGGCGCCACTCGCCGAGCGAACGTGTCGCCGCCGTCTCGGTACTCGACCCCGATCGTCTGACCATTGGCTTCATCGGCCGCTTCGTGGCCTACAAGCGCCCGACGTTGCTGCTGCGCGACCCCGATCGCCTCGCGGCGATCTTGAAGAATCCCGGGAGGTCGGTCCAGATTGTCTTCGCCGGTAAGGCGCACCCCAATGACGAGGGCGGCAAGCAACTACTCCAGGACATGATCGAGTTCGCCGCGGCGTACGACGTGAGCGACCGCGTGGTGTTCATCGTGGACTTCGACACCACGCTGGACCGCCACTTGGCCCAGGGGGCCGATCTCTGGCTGAACACGCCGCGGCGCCCCCTCGAGGCGTGTGGCGTGGGTGGTATGAAGGCGGGGATGAACGGAGCGCTGAGCTTCTCGACCATCGACGGATGGTGGGACGAGGCGACCCACGACGCCGACCCCGAGGCCGCACCGATCGGTTTTTCGATCGGCACGGATCAGGACTACGAGGATGAGAACCTCCAGGACGAACTCGACGCCCGGTCCATTTACGAGGTGCTGGAGAACGAGATCGTGCCGCGGTTCTACGACCGCGACGATCGCGGCGTGCCCACCGCGTGGCTGGCGTCGGTCAAGCAGTCGATGTCCACGCTGGCGCCGACGTGGGATTCGCTGCGCATGACGCGCGACTACACCGAGTCCTACTACTTACCCGGCATCGCGAAGTCGGCGCAGTTGCGCGCCGGCGGGGCCAAGTCCGCCCGTGACCGCGCGCGCGACCTGCGACGCCTGCGGGCCGGCTGGGGGGAGTTAGCCGTCGAGGTCGGCGCGGTGTCGGCCCGCAAGAAGGGACACCGTGTCTACCTCCAGGTGCAACTCGGCGATCTCGAGCCGGCCGACTTGCGCGTACAACTCTGGGTCGACGACGGGGTGACGGCGCACCCGATCGAGGCCAAACTGGTCGATCGCTCGGGTCACAGTGCGCGATACGACGCGCGCGTCGATCTCGCGAACTATCCCGAGGACGTGATCCTCGCGGGACGTATTCTGCCCACCGATCTCTACACCGACGGTGAACTGTTGCCCGGCTTGATTGCGTGGTCCTCGTGAGCGACACCCCACTTCCTCTGGCCCTGCTCGATCTGGCGCGCGTCCGGGGCATTGAGACCGACTACGTCGACGGTCGCGGCCAGCGCCGCGAGGCCAGCGCCGACGCGCTCCTGCACGTGCTGAACTCGCTCGACGACATGGAGACCCTGGCGACGCCCGCGGGCGCGCGCCGCGCCCTTCGTCAGTACCAGAACGAGCGAGTCGACAGGGTGCTCGAGCCGTGTTACGTCCTCGATGAGGGAGTGGCCGGGGTCGTGGCCCTGCGCATGGCGCGCAAGGTGGCGGGCTTCGAGTGCCGCATCGAGTTCGAGATCGGGGGCGAGACGTCGTGGCGCGTGCGCACCGACGAATTGGACATTCTCGCGACCGCTCCCGACGAACCACGGGCGTTCGCCCTGGCGCTGCCCGCCATGCGGGTCGGGTATCACCAGTTGTGCGTCATCATCAACAAGCGCATCGTGTGGTCGACGTTGATCGTGCGCCCCCTGCGCGGCGCGCCCCATCGTTTCTCGCGCGACTGGCGCGCGTACTCGGTCCAGGCGCCGATCTTCTCACTGCACTCGCATCGCTCGTGGGGCGCGGGCGACGTGGGCGACCTGGACGAGTTCGCGCGCCTGGTGGCCAACCAGGGCGCCACGGTGGTCTCCACGTTGCCGCTGTTGTCGTCGTTCGGTCCACTGGACTTCGAGGCCAGCCCGTATCGACCGGTCAGTCGGCGCTTCTGGAACGACCGTTGGATCGCGCTCGATCAGGTCGAGTTCCTGTCGCGGTCAGCGGCCGCCCAGTCGTTGATGAATGAGACCTACTCGCCGGACCAGCGGGCGAGTTGGCGCCGCGACGGTCACGTCAACGGGGCGGAGGCGTTCCGCGCCAAGCGCAGCGTCATTCAAGCGTGGGCGGCGACGCAGTCGGAGTTCATGGCGCTCTACGAGAACGGGCTGCGGTCCTACGTCACCGAGCATCCCGAAGTCAACGACTACGCCCGATTCCGCGCCGCCGGCGAGCGATTCGGACGGAATTTCCACGACTGGCCCTCGGTGGCCCGTTCGGGGCTCCTGCGCTGGAACGACGTCGACCCGACGCTCGTGCGCTACCACCTCTTCGCGCAGTGGATCATCGACGGCCAGATGACCGACTTGTCGCAGCGCCTGGCCCAACGCGGGCAAACCCTCGGCCTCGACATCCCCATCGGCGTACACCCCGACGGGTATGACGTGTGGAAGAACCCCGGCGAGTACGTGGCCAATATGTCGATCGGCGCCCCCGCCGACGACCTCACCACCGAGGGCCAGACCTGGGGCGCGCCGCCGCTGCACCCCGAGCGGGTCCGACTCAACGCCCACCAACAATTTCGCGACGCCCTGCGCTGTCACATGCGCGTCGCCGGCATCGTGCGCATCGACCACGTGATGGGTCTGCAACGACTCTTCTGGGTGCCCGACGGGTCCAGTGCGCGCGACGGCGTGTACGTCAAGATGCCCTTTCATGAGTTATTGGCGATCGTGGCCATCGAGGCCCTGCGTCACGGATGCGACGTGGTGGGCGAGGACCTGGGCACCGTCGACGGTGACCTGCGTGAGGCGATGGCTCACGAGGGGTTGCGGCGTACCTACGTCGCCCAGTTCGCGATCGGCCACAACGACCTCGAGCCGGTGCCCGCCGGAGCGGCGGCGAGTTTCGGCACGCACGACACCGCCACGTTCCTGGGCTGGTGGAACGAGAGCGACGTGGATGAGCGCGTGGCCGTGGGGCACCTCAGCGTCGACTCCGCGGCCGGCGCGCGCGAACAACGCCGCGCCGACCGCGAACGCCTCGTGCGCGTCCTGGGCTGTGGACCCGACGCCGCCCCGCGCGAGGTGCTCGACGCGGTGCACGCGCGCTTGGCCGATTCCGAGGCCGGTCTCGTGATGGCGCAGATCGAGGACCTGCTCGGCGTGTCCAGCGGAGTCAACCTGCCCGGCACCTACGACGAACGTCCGAACTGGAGCCAACAGACGCCGCTCAGTCTCGAAGAGATGGCCTCAACGACGGTGCTCGCCGAGACCCTGGCGCCGTTGCGCGAACGTCGCGGCTTCGCGGCCGGCGGTCACGGGACCCCGCGCGTCTCGAACGTCACGCGGTTCTCGGCGGAGGATCTGCACTTGTTCAACGAGGGCCGCCACTTCCGTCTGCACCATCACCTGGGGTGCCACGCGATGATCGCCGAGGGGGTGGAGGGCTGCTACTTCGCGGTGTGGGCGCCCAACGCCGATCGCGTCGCCGTGGTCGGGGACTTCAACGGCTGGGACGGTGGCGCCCACGCGCTCTACGCCCGCGAGAGCTCGGGCGTGTGGGAGGGCTTCGTGCCCGGGGCCCACGTGGGACAGGCGTATAAGTACCGCATCCGCTCGCGACTCGGGGGGGTCGAAGTCGATAAGGCCGACCCCGTGGGGCGCCACTTCGAAGTGCCCTCGAACACCGCGACGCGCGTGTGGGAGTCGAGTTACCAGTGGCGCGACGACGATTGGGTGGCGCGACGCGAACGCTTCGGGGCGCGCCAGAGTCCGATGTCGGTGTACGAGGTGCACCCGGGTTCGTGGCGCCGGGTGCCCGAGGAGGGCAACCGTTCGCTGAGCTACCGCGAGATGGCCGAACAGCTGCCGCGCTACTGCGTCGAGATGGGCTTCACCCACGTGCAGTTCCTGCCGGTGATGGAACACCCCTTCTATGGTTCGTGGGGGTACCAAACGACGGGCTACTTCGCGCCCACCGCCCGCTACGGCTCGCCCGACGACTTCAAGTTCCTCGTCGATGAACTGCACGCCGCGGGCGTGGGTGTCCTGCTCGACTGGGTCCCCTCGCACTTTCCCTCCGACGCCCACGCGCTCGGTCTGTTCGACGGGACGCACCTCTACGAGCACGCCGACGTGCGCCAACGCGTGCATCCCGACTGGCAGAGCTGGACCTTCAACTACAGCCGCAACGAGGTCCGCAGTTTCTTGATCTCGAGCGCGTGCTACTGGCTCGAGGAGTTCCACGCCGACGGACTGCGCGTCGACGCGGTGGCCTCCATGCTCTACTTGGACTACTCGCGCGGTCCCGGTCAGTGGGTGCCCAATCGCCTGGGCGGTCGCGAGGACCTCGACGCCATCTCGTTCCTCCAGCAGTGCAACGACGCGGTGACCTCGGCCTTCCCGGGGGCGGTGATGGTGGCCGAAGAATCCACGTCGTGGCCCAAGGTCACCCGGGCCAGCGCGGACGGGGGCCTGGGCTTCACCTTCAAGTGGGACATGGGCTGGATGCACGACACCCTGGACTACTTGGCGCGTGACGCGGTGCACCGGCGCTTTCACCAGAACGAGTTGACCTTTCGCGCCATCTACGCCGCCCACGAGCGGTTCATGCTGCCGCTCAGCCACGACGAGGTCGTCCACGGGAAGGGATCGCTGCTGGCCAAGATGGCGGGGGACTCCTGGCAGCAGTTCGCCAATCTGCGCCTCCTGCTGGGATATCAGTTCGGGCTGCCCGGCAAGAAGTTGCTCTTCATGGGTGCCGAGATCGCCCAACGCAGCGAGTGGAACCACGACAGTTCCCTGGACTGGCACGTGCGCGACTACCCGGACCACGAGGGCGTGCGCCGTTGGGTCCAGCGCTGCAATGCGCTCTACGTCGCCCAACGTGGACTGCACCGCGATGATTCACTCGGCGAGGACTTCGCCTGGCTGAGCTGCGACGACGCGGACCAGAGCGTGCTCATCTGGCGCCGCGGCGTGGGCGAGGAGGAGTTGGTGATGGTGGCCAACTTCACGCCGGTGCCCCGCGACGACTACGAGATCCCCGTGTCGTCATCGAGTTCCTGGCGGGTGTTGGCGAACTCCGACGACCTCGAGTACGGAGGGAGCGGTTACCCGACCAATGTGCACGTGGTGGCGCTCGGGGGGACGCACGGCGGTACGGTGGTACGCATGTCGCTGCCGCCCCTGGCCCTGGTCGTCCTGCAACGAAAGAACTAGATGTCGGGCATCGCCGGTTTTCATTACCACTTCTACCAACCACCCCGCGAGGATCCCTGGACCGGACTCTTCAACCACGAGTGGAGCGCGTGGCCCTACCACGACTGGAACGAGCGCATCGCCGCCGAGTGCTACCGCGCCATGGTCGCGGTCGCCCTCCCCGACTCCGACGACGCGATGACGCTCTTCGAGCCGCTGACCCAGAGCAGTTTCGACCTGGGACCCACCCTGCACCACTGGCTCCACGTGGACGCCCCCGACGTCGAGCGCGCCCTGCAACGCCAGGTGCGCGCCGCCAGCCGCGGGGCGAATCGCGTGGTGATGGCCGCGCCGCTGGTGCACGCCATCGTGCCCCTGGCGACGCCCACCGATCAAGATCGTCTCGTCGCCTGGGGCGTGGACGATTTCCGCGCCCGGTACGGCGAAGAACCCGTCGGCATGTGGTTGCCCGAGACGGCCGTGGACGTCGCCAGCCTCGAGGTCTTGGCTCGCCACGGCATCACCTACACCGTGTTGATGCCCACCCAAGCGGCCATGGTGCGCCCCTTGGGGGGTCGTTGGTCCCAGGTCACGCCCGAGACGCTCGACACGTCGCGGGCCTACGTCCTCACGTTGCCCTGCGGGGCGCGCATGACCGTGGTCTTCGGTCACTACGACCTCAGCCACCGCGTGGCCTTCGGTGACCTTTTGGCCGACGGCACGGCGTTGGCCGACACGATGGCGTCAGCGCTGGGCGCGAGCGACGGCGTGGTCCTGCTGGTGGCCGACGGCGAGACCTACGGTCACCACCACCGCTTCGGCGACCTCGGGGTGGCGTGGGCGACGCGTCGTCTCCAAGAGACGTACGGACTGACGACGGCGGTCGGCGAATGGCTGGCCACGCACTCGCCGACCCACGAAGTGGCGCTGCACGAAGTGTCGGCCTGGAGCTGCGCGCACGGGGTGGAGCGCTGGCGCAGTGCCTGCGGGTGCGTGACCGGTGAGCAACCGGGCTTCGACCTAGCGTGGCGCGCCCCGTTGCGCGACGCCCTGGACTGGTTACGCGCCCAGGCTGGCGCCGCTCTCGATTGGGAGCTGGGTCACCACGTCCACCACACGGACGCGGCGTTGCTCGACTACGGCAAGGTCATCTCGGGGGAGTGGTCGGTGCACGATTTCCTCTGGCGTCACCAGAGCCGCGACCTCAGTGACGACGAACGCAGCCGCGTGTTGGAGGTCTGCGAGGCGCACCGTCACCTGATGTACTCCTTCACCAGCTGCGCGTGGTTCTTCGCCGACCCCGGCGAGATCGAGACGTCCATCGTCTTGCGCTACGCGGCCCTGGCCCTGGAGCTCACGCGGCGCACGACGGGCCGGGAGTTCGAGCCGGCCTTCCTCGAACGTCTCGGCGACGTGCGATCGGCCCGATTCGACGTGGCCGGCGAGGAGCTCTGGCGTCGCGCTTGCGAGGAGACGCGCACCGACGAAGTGCAGATCGCCGCCGGCGCGGCGGCCGAGTTCGCCGCGTGCGGCGACCACGCACGTCGGGCCCGCGGCACGTGGCGCTTCGAATTCCATCCGACCGACGGTGGCGAGGTGCGCGTGACGCTCACCAACACGCTGACCCTGCGAAAGTTCACATTCCTGACTCATTGCCACTTCGGGTCGGACTCGCACGTGCACGTCGACATCTCGGACAACACGATGTGGCGACGCGTCGATCTCGAACGACTCGGCGCGGACGTCGTGTCGCGCGTGGCGGTGGCGCGCCTCTGCGGTCGCGACAGCGCCGACGTCGAGGGCGCCTTGAGTCTTTTGGCCTCTGACCTGCTGCATCGCGACGCGACTCGCGATGACGAGGTCGTCCTCGTGGCGTTGGCCAGCACGCCGCGCGTCGTCTCGCCGGTGGGCGAAGCGGCGATTCGCCGAGCGCTGTGGGCGATCAGCGCGCGCGACCGCGGTGAGAGGGATCGCGACGCGCTGGCGCCCCTGGCCCGCGCGGTGGGCATCGCAGATAGTACGCATCTCTCGGGAGCGTCTGAGCCCACCCAGTAGATTCGATGGGATGACGAAGCGATTTGATGGAACGCGCGACCTGCATCGCGCGGTCGACCGCCTGGCCCGCCGCATGCCCGAGCCCCTCGAGGACTTGGCGTGGATCTCCTACAACTACCTGTGGAGCTGGACCCCCGGCGGTCCCGAATTGTTCACGTCGATCGACGACCACCGCTTCAAACTGGCCGGCGAGAACCCGGTGCGCTTCCTGCTCAACCTGCCCGAACGTGACCTGCTGCGCGTGGCCACCGATGAGCAGTACCTCGAGCGCCTCCGGGTGGTGGCGCAGCGCATGGAGGCCGACCTGGCTCGTCCGACCACGCGTGTGCTGTCGAGCGGACCGGTGGCGTTCCTCTGCGCGGAATTCGCGGTGCACCAATCGCTGCCGGTGTACTCCGGGGGCCTGGGCGTACTGGCCGGCGACTACCTCAAGGAGACCTCGGACCAGGCGCTCGACGTCGTCGGCGTGGGCCTGCTGTATCGGCGGGGCTACCTGCACCAGCGCATGGACCTCTCGGGCTGGCAGCACGAGTACTGGGTCGAGGCCAACACCGGTCAACTGCCCATCGTGCGCGTGCGCGGGGCGGACGGCCTTCCGATCAAGGTGAAGGTGCCGGTGTGGGACTCGGAGTTGAGTGCCCAGGTGTGGCGCGTCAACGTCGGGCGCACCACGCTGTACCTGCTCGACACCGAGATCAAGGAGAACACTCCGCTCGAGCGTTGGGTCACCGCGCGCCTCTACGAGGGCAGCCACGACATTCGCCTGGCGCAGTACGCGCTGCTGGGCATCGGTGGCGTGCGCGCGCTCGACGCCATGGGCGTCCGTCCCGGACTCTTTCACATGAACGAAGGGCACCCGGCGCTCGCGTCGCTCGAGGTGGCCTCGCAAACCGCCGCCGAACTCACGGGTGAGCGACCCGAGCTCAAGAAGCTCCTCGACGTCAGTCGCGACCGCTTCGCGTTCACCACTCACACCCCGGTGCCGGCCGGCAACGAGACCTACTCCTCGGACGAGTTCTTCCGGGTGCTCGGTCACTCGATCGACGAGATGGGCATCGACCGCGGCGAGCTGGCGGCGCTGACGCGCATCGACGAGTCGTCGGACTCCGAACCCATGGGATTCTCACCACTGGCCATCAAGTGTTCGCGTTCCACCAATGGCGTCTCGCGCCGTCACGGCGAAGTCGCTCGCGGCATGTGGAATCAGCTCTTCCCCGAGAAGCCCGAGTCCGAGGTGCCGATCTCCTACGTCACCAATGGCGTGCACCTACCCACGTGGATGGCGCCGACCATGCGCGAGTTGTTGTCGCGCTTCTTGGGCCACGACTGGGAGCGCCACGCTCACGACCCCAGCATGTGGAATCACGTCGACGAGATCTCCGACATCGACTTGTGGGACGCGCGTTGCAAGATGCGCCTGCAGCTCATCGAGATGGTGCGCAGTCGTGTCGTGGTGGACCGACTGGCGCGCGGTGAGGACGTGGATCACGCCATCTCGGGTCTCGACGCCTTCGACCCAACCAACTTGACGCTGGGTTTCGCGCGCCGGCTCGCCACCTACAAGCGCCTCGACTTGTTGTTCCACGACGTGAATCGACTCCGCAATATTGTCGACGCCGAGCACGGGGCCCAGTTCCTCATCGCCGGCAAGGCCCACCCGCTCGATAACGAGGCGAAGAACGTCGCGAAGAACATGTTCAGCGTCAAGCGCTCGCTCAACCTGCCGAACCGCGTGATCTTCCTCGAGGACTACGACATGCGCGTGGCCCCCTCGCTGGTCGCCGGCTGCGACGTCTGGCTGAATCTGCCGCGCCCACCGATGGAGGCCAGCGGCACCAGTGGCATGAAGGCCGCGATGAACGGTGGCTTGAACCTGAGCGTGTTGGACGGGTGGTGGAGCGAGGGATACAACGGACAGAACGGCTGGGCCATCGACGGAACGACCCTCGACGACCCGCGGGCCCAGGACGAGCGCGACGCGAACGCCCTCTACGACCTGCTCGAGAACGAGGTCAAGCCGATGTTCTTCGCGCGGGACTCCAACGGGATTCCGGTGGTGTGGCTCTCGCGCATTCGTGCCTCGCTGCGCTCACTGGCCCCGATGTACTCCTCGGCGCGGATGGTCGAGGACTACACGCAGCGCATCTACCGCTCGCACCACTGACCTAGCGACGTAGCCGGTAGTAGCCCTTGCGCACTTCGACGAAGACGTCGCGATTTTGGGCTGGATCGTCGCTCTCGTGCACGAGAGAGTCCAGCTCTCGCTTGAGGACGGCGTCGGAGTACGTGCTGCCGTAGCGGCGCGCCGTGGACAAGATGTCCTGGAGAGAGTAGGCCGTATGGCCCTGGTCGCGCAGGGAGCGCGCGGCGGCTAGCAAGTCGTCGTGAGCGCTCACGGGGTCTCCGATTCTCGATACTGCCTGGTCTCTTCACCATTGATTCTGCCACCTGGGCAATGAGTGCTTCGACGTGACACCGGGACCAAAGGCGGGAACCGTGGTGCGGTGCGTCGCGGCCGACTCCTACGATGGGGCCCGAAGGAGTCCCATGACCGTGCTCGATGATCTGATTGACGAAACCCGCGAGTTCGCGCGACGCCGCGACTGGCTGGGCTTTCACACCCCGAAGAATCTGGCGATGGCCATCGCCGGCGAAGCGGGGGAGCTGGCCTCGGAGTTTCGCTGGATGACGCCCGAGCACGCCACCCGCGAGGCGCTGTCGGTCGAGGAGTTGGACGCCATCCGCTTCGAGATGGCCGACGTGTTCATCTTCCTGCTGCGCCTGAGCGACGTCTTGGGGGTCGACCTCGCCGTGAGCGCGCGCGAGAAGCTCTCGCGCAACGAGGGTCGCTTTCCCGTCGTCGGCGAGTAGTTCGACGAGGCCGACGTCGTCGGGCACTCGAAAGGCCTTTGGTAACGGTTGATTCGTCGAGTCCACCGACCGCCCTGGGTTACCTTCGACTCGTGGTCACTGCACAGTCCCTTGGCGTACCCGTGGCGCGGCGAGGTCGTGGACGGGCTGGGGGGTCGTGATGTTCCAAGTGCGATTCCACGGTCGCGGGGGACAAGGCGTCGTCACCGCCGCCGAGGTCCTCTCGGTCGCGGCCTTTGACGAGGGTCGCCACGCCCAGGCCTTCCCGAGTTTCGGATCGGAACGCACCGGCGCCCCCGTGGTGTCGTACTGTCGCGTCGACGACCGCGAGATTCGTACCCGCGAACCGGTGATGGCGCCCGACGCGGTGATCGTGCAAGACGTCACGCTGATCAATCAGGTCGACCTCTTCTCGGGGCTGTCGCCGGTGGGGTACGTGCTCATCAACACGTCGCGGACCTTCGACGAGCTCGGACTCGCCGATCTCTTCACCCGCTTCCCGCGACCCCATCTCGCCACCTGTCCGGCGACCGAGATCGCCCTGGAGCACGTCGGGCGGCCGCTGCCGAATGCGGCGCTGCTCGGCGCCTTCGCCGCCTTGACGGGGGAGATCACCTTGGGGGCGGTGCAGGTCGCCATTCGCGCCCACTTCGCCGGCGCGGTGGGCGAACGCAACGCCGAGGCGGCGGCCGCCGCTTTCGCCGTCATGGACCAGCGACGCGAGGGGGTCGTACGTGCTGCGACAAATTGAGGGCTCGCGCGCGGTGGCCGAAACGGTCGCGCTCTGTCGGCCCGAAGTGGTATGCGCCTACCCGATCTCGCCCCAGACCCACATCATCGAGGCCGTGGGGGTGATGGTGAAGGAGGGTCGTCTACAGCCGTGCGAATTCATCAACGTCGAGAGTGAGTTCGCGGCGATGTCGGTGGCCCTCGGCGCCTCGGCGACCGGCGCGCGGGCCTACACCGCGACCGCCAGCCAGGGCTTGCTCTACATGATGGAGGCCGTCTACAACGCGGCCGGGCTCGGTCTGCCCGTGGTGATGACCTTGGCCAATCGCGCGATCGGGGCGCCGATCAATATCTGGAACGACCACAGTGACGCGATGGCGGTGCGCGATTCGGGGTGGATCCAGCTCTTCGCCGAGACCAACCAGGAGGCGGCCGACCTGCACGTCCAGGCCTTTCGTCTCGCCGAGGAACTCTCGGTCCCGGTCATGGTGTGCATGGACGGCTTCATCTTGACCCACGCGGTGGAGGGTGTCGACCTCCTCGAGCAGAGCCAGGTGGACGCCTTCTTGCCGCCCTACGACCCGCGCCAGGTCCTCGACCCCGACGCACCGGTGTCGATCGGCGCGATGGTGGGCCCCGAGGCCTTCACCGAGGTACGGTACCTGGCCCACCTGCGCCAACTCGACGCGCTGCAGCGCATCCCAGCGATCGCCGCCGAGTTCGAGGCCCTCACGGGTCGCCACAGTGGCGGACTCGTGCACTCGTATCGCTGCGAGGACGCCGACATCATCATCGTGGCGATGGGCTCGGTCCTGGGCACCATCAAGGACGCCGTGGACATTCGTCGCGAGGCCGGCGAACCGATCGGCGTGGTGGGCATCACGTCGTTCCGGCCCTTCCCGGCCGTCGCCGTGCGTCAGGCGTTGAGTCACGCGACGCAGGTGGTCGTCGTGGAGAAGGCGTTCTCCATCGGTCACGGGGGAGTCCTCGCCACCGACGTCACCATGGCGCTGCAGGGCACGGGGTGCGTCGTGCGCGAAGTGGTGGCCGGACTCGGCGGTCGACCCATCACCCGTCAGTCGCTGGTGAAGCTCTTCTATAAGGCGACGATGGGCGAACTGGGCAGTCTGCTCTTCCTCGACCTCGACGTCGACGTGGTGGACCGTGAGATCGAGCGGATGAAGACCGCTCGCCGATCAGGACCCTCGGCGGAGAACGTGCTGCGCGACCTCGGTGGTCGCGTCGGGGGAGGGGGCTCATGACGCGTCGGCCGATTCGTTTCTACCAAGTGGGGTCCTTCGCGGTCGGCAATCGCCTCTTGAGCGATGACCAGCGCACCGTGCAGTCGAACGCCCAGCGCACGAATTCCATCGATTCGGGGCACCGGGCGTGTCAGGGATGCGGTGAGGCGCTGGGCGCGCGCTACGCGCTCGACGCGGCCATGCGCGCCACCGGTGGCCAGATGGTGGCGGTGAACGCCACGGGCTGTCTCGAGGTGTTCTCCACCCCCTACCCCGAGACGTCGTGGCGCATCGCCTGGTTGCACTCGCTCTTCGGCAACGCTCCCGCGGTGGCCACGGGAGTGGCCGCCGCGTTGCGCGTGAAGGGACGAACCAACGTGCGCGTCATCGGTCAAGCCGGCGACGGCGGCACCGTCGACATTGGTTTCGGCTGTCTCTCGGGCATGTTCGAGCGCAACGACGACGTGCTCTACATCTGTTACGACAACGAGGGCTATATGAACACCGGTGTCCAGCGTTCGGCCGCGACACCACCGGCGGCGCGCACCGCCACCACCGACGTGGTGGGTCCCCAGCCCGGCAACGCCTTCGGTCAGGGCAAGGACCTGCCGCGCATCGCCATGGCCCACGACGTCGCGTACGTGGCCACCGCCACGGTGGCCGACCTACACGACCTCGAAGCCAAGGTCGAACGCGCCATGACCTTTCGCGGCGCGCGCTACCTGCACGTGCTCGTGCCCTGTCCACTCGGCTGGGGCACGGCGAGCAACGCCACCATCGAAGTCGCCCGACTGGCCAAGGAGACGGGGGTGTTCCCGGTCTTCGAGGCCGAGTACGGAGTGGTCACCTCGGTCTCGCCCATTCGACGCCGCACGCCGGTGGAGGAGTACTTGAAGATGCAAAAGCGCTACGCCCACCTCTTCGGCGCGCACCCACGACCCGAGATCGTGGCCCATCTCCAAGAGATCGCGAACCGCAACATCGAGCGCTACGGGCTCCTGCGTGGGGAGGACGTTCCCGCCGCTCGCCCCGCGGCGCAGGAGGAGGTGCGGGCGTGAACCACCGTCCCTTCGCCATCACCCTGGACGTCGGATCGAGCCGGGCGAACCACACCGGCTCGTGGCGCGTCGAGCGTCCGGTCTACGTCGAGCGACTGCCGCCGTGCAATCACGCCTGCCCGGCCGGGGAGAATATCCAGGGGTGGCTCTACGCCGCCGAGTCCGGCGACTACGCCGCCGCGTGGCGTCTCCTCGTCGAGGACAACCCCCTGCCCGCCGTCATGGGACGGATCTGCTTTCACCCGTGCGAGTCGGCGTGCAATCGGGCTCAGGTCGACGAAGCGGTCGGGATCAACGCCGTGGAACGGTTCTTAGGCGACTACGGACTCGAGCACCACCTCACCCTGCCGGCGGCGGGGCCCGACAGCGGACATCGCGTGCTGGTGGTCGGGGCGGGACCGGCCGGTCTGTCGGCCACGTACCATCTGCGCCGCCTCGGTCACCAGGTGCGCCTGGTGGACTCGGCCGACCAACTCGGGGGCATGATGCGCTACGGCATCCCGGCCTATCGCCTGCCGCGGCGCGTGCTCGACGACGAGATCGCGCGGATCATCGCCCTGGGCGTCGAGGTCATCACCGGCTACAACGTCGAAGATATCGAGATCGAACGCCAGAGCGGTCGCTTCGACGCCATCTTCCTGGCGGTGGGGGCCCAGCTGGGCAAGCGCGTGTCCATCCCCGCCGGGGACAGCGCCAAGATCCTCGACGCCGTGTCGTTCCTACACGACGTGGCCAAGGACCAGGCGCCGATGCTGGGGCGTCGCGTCGTGGTCTACGGCGGTGGCGACACCGCCTTCGACGCGGCGCGCACCGCTCGCCGCCTGGGAGCCAGCGAGGCCGTCGTGGTCTATCGACGCGGTCGTCAACAGATGCCCGCTCACGGCGAGGAGTTGGAGCAGGCCCTGGGCGAGGGCGTGACGCTGCGCTGGCTCTCCACGATCAGCCACGTGGAGTCCGACGTCATCACGATCGAGAAGATGCGCCTGAACGAGGAGGGCTTTCCCGAACCCACCGGCGAGTTCGAGGAACTCGGCGCCGACGCCGTGGTGCTGGCCCTCGGGCAGGACACCGACCTGTCACTCCTGCAGAACGACCCCAAGGTCCAGGTGACCAACGGCACCGTCCAGGTGGAGGAGTCCCTGATGACCCACCAACGC
>Ga0209067_10000630_pt1 | contig 22169 bp, 19 predicted proteins | sample ColStrG_CSR_2013_FD_187199 | JGI IMG/M metagenome (GOLD analysis project Ga0209067, IMG submission 187199) | Freshwater sediment microbial communities in response to fracking from Pennsylvania, USA - Cold Stream Run_MetaG_CSR_2013 (SPAdes)... | ecosystem: Environmental > Aquatic > Freshwater >...
AGCCTGGGAGGGCCGAGAATTTATTGAAATTCGCTATCATCTTCTGAAGCGAGCTCTGCATTTTGACGAAACTCAGAAATACTTTTCGCTACGCCAGATTTACGGTAGCGATCGCCTGTCGCTGGTGATGCAAGAGCTGCAAAGCAAGCGTGAGAGCAAAGAGAAGCTGGATCCCTATTACCAAAGTTTACAAAGGTTGGAGTCGCAAGTGTCCCTGTTTCGCGGGATTGCGTCCGGCGAAGCACTTCGATTCGCACCTGGATTGGACACCGCCTGGCTGTCTTTGAATCAGCTCTCAAGCGGAGCAAGTGAGCAATTTGCGACAATCACAAAAATTTTCATTCAAGGCTTGGAGATGCAAACTCCTGCAGCGCTAGCCAGCGCCGAGCGTGAATCGCGTTTGATCAGCTTGCAGAGTCAAATGACGACTGCTGTTGAGTCTTTCCAAACTCTTGCTCGAGGAGCGCGGCCGGATCTCTACCCAGATTCGAAAACAATTCAGGCGGAATTGTTTTACAACTCCATGCACCCCTTCCAGAAGGCTTGGATTTTCGATTTTCTTGCCGTTGTGGCGCTTTTTCTTCTTTGGGTTGTCAAAGCAAAGTCATGGTATCAAGTGGCTTGGGCCTGCGCACTTGTCGGTTTGTGCTGGCACATTTTGGGTTTTGGCCTGCGAGTCTATCTCACGGGGCGCCCGCCAGTTTCCAATATGTATGAAACTGTGGTCTGGGTCTCATTCGGTGTGATGATTTTTGCAATGGTTTTGGAAGCTGTTTATCGCTGGCGTTTTGCACTTCTAGCGGGAGCATTTACTGCTGGAGCTTGTCTCTTGCTGGCCGACAACGCTCCTGTCGTTTTGGATCCGTCTCTGCAGCCTCTGCAGGCCGTTCTGAACTCCAATTTCTGGCTGACGACACATGTCTTGACGATTACGATCAGCTACGCGGCTTTCTTTCTGGCTTTTGCGCTTGGCGATGTGGGGCTGTATTTTTACATCCGAGGTGTGCCAGAGTCGGCGCCCACGCTGCGCGCCATAACTCTGTCGATCTACCGTGCGATGCAAATTGGGGTCGGGCTTCTGGCGCCCGGAATAATTTTGGGTGGAATTTGGGCGGACTACAGTTGGGGTCGCTTCTGGGGTTGGGATCCAAAGGAAACCTGGGCCTTGATCGCTCTTTTGGGTTACGTGGCTGTCTTGCACTCCCGCCTGGCGGGGCTGCTGAAGAACTTTGGTCTGGTGTGCAGTGCTGTGGTGACATTTTCCCTGGTGATCATGGCTTGGTACGGAGTGAATTTCGTTCTTGGCGCAGGGCTTCATTCCTATGGTTTCGGAGCGGGTGGAGTCGAGTATGTCGCAACTTTTGTGGTTCTGCACTTGGCGGCGGTGATTTTTGTCGCGGTCTTGCACCGAAGTCGTCAAGCGAGCGCGAAAGTTTGAGTCACAAATCAGCTTACGAAATGAGCATAGTCAGTTTTTAGACACAGATCCTGTTCGAGACATTTCGTGATTGCAAGTGAAATGAGAAAAAAGATCGTTGCAATTCCAAGGGTTTGGGTTTTTATTTGAAACAAATAAAATCACAAGGATCAACACATGCATCTTGATCAGCAATGGATTCGGAACTGGATCCAACATCAGCTCCGAGGGACTCTTTTCTCTTTTCGCGGTTCCAGGCGAACTTTGGTTTTTCTTTCGCCTCTGATCGTTCTCCTCCTGGGAGGCTGCAAATGGCAATTTGGTTGGGGCTACAATGGTGGATACTCACCCGATCAGCCCATTCCATTTAGTCACCAGCTCCATGTTGGCGAAAATAAAATGCAATGCCTCTACTGCCACAATCAGACAGAGCGCTCTGTTCACGCCAACATTCCGGCTCTTTCAACTTGCATGAATTGTCACCTCTTAGTGAAGACCGATTCGCCCCACATTCAAAAGCTCCGCGAAGCTTATGACAAAGGTGACAGTATTCCTTGGGTGAAGGTGCACATGCTTCCGGATCACGTGAAGTTCAACCATGCCGCGCATCTTTCCAAAGGCGTCAACTGTGAACAGTGTCACGGCCCGATTCAAACTATGGCCAAGGTCTATCAATATCAGGATTTATCAATGGGCTGGTGTGTGAACTGTCACCGAAATCGGGAGACCGAGGATGCGTTAAATACGAATCCGTCGAATAAGACGCCTCTCAATAAGGCGCCTGTGAACTGCTCCACCTGCCATCACTAATTTAATTTTTGCGTTTGCTCGCTTGGGGAAGGATTTATGTCAGAACATCATCATGATCATCACGACCATTCACAGACAGCTGCGCCAGGGGCGGGGACTGAGACCAAATATTGGCAGACTTTAAGTCAATGGGGTCAGGATCCTGAATTCCAGAAAATGGCTGAGACCGAATTCCGCAGCTCGCCGCTTCGCGAAGGGGCCGCTTTAGAGGAAGGCGATCAAGACGGTGGCTGGGCCCGACGAGAGTTCTTGAAGTTGATGGGGGCTTCTTTGGCCATGGCTTCTGCGGGCTGTATTCGCCGCCCGGTTGAAAAAATTATTCCCTACAACAAGCAGCCTGAAGAAGTGACTTTCGGCATGCCCAATTACTACACCTCGACCTACTTTGATGGAACTGAAGCTCTGGGTCTTTTGATCAAAACAAAAGAGGGGCGTCCGACGAAAATTGAAGGCAATCCTGAGCACCTTTTGAGTCAGGGTGCCACGCAGGCTCGCACACAGGGTGCTGTTCTGTCGCTTTATGATCCTGAGCGCCTCAAAGCACCGGTGAAGAATCTGCAAAACAAAACCAAGACCAATCATGATTCGATTTCAATTTCGTGGGAAGATGCGGACGCTGAAATAACCAAGCAGCTGAGCAAGGGTGGTGTTGCCATTCTCACGCAAAGCCTGGTCTCTCCGTCTCTCAAAGCTCTCGTTGGTGATTTTGCTCAAGGACTCAAAGCCAAGCATGTGATGTGGGAACCTTTGGCTTACGATGATATTCGGGAAGGTCAAAAAGCGTCCTACGGTGAAGATGTTGTCCCGTTTTTTCATTTTGAAAAAGCCAAAGTCATTGTCTCGATAGACGCAGACTTTTTGGGGACGTGGATTTCTCCGACCTTGTTTGCAAAACAGTTTGCCGCTGGTCGCAAAGATCCAGCTGTGATGAGTCAGTTGGTCGCTTTCGATTCCAATTACAGTCTGACGGGAGCAAATGCCGACCTTCGTGTGGCGATCAAGCCTTCGCATCAGATTCTTGTTGCTCTCGGATTGGCTTATACTCTTGTGGTGAAAAAAGGACTGACCAAGTACGCCGGTCAGTCGTCCGTACGAAATCTGCTGTCCGGTTTTGCCGATGTTCACCAGAAGCTGGGTGTGACCGAAGAGTGGATGGGTCGGTTGGCCGATGATCTTTGGAAAAACAAAGGTCAGTCTTTGATCGTGGCAGGTGGTTTGGTCAGTTCCAGTACCGCTTCTCGAGAATTGCAAATTGCTGTGAACTTCTTGAATTCAGCGCTTGAAAATGACGGAATCACGGTCGACAGTCATGCGGCTTTCGTGGGTCTGAAGGGTTCGAACAAAGCTCTGCAAGATCTTTTGGTTGAAATGAAAAAGGGGACGATCAAGACCCTCATTCTCAATGGTGTGAATCCGATTTACTTCTTGGGAGAGGCTTTTCACGAGCCTTTGAAGTCCGTTGAAGTCGTGATTTCGACAGCCGATCGGCAAGATGAAACTGCGACGACCGCAAACTATGTACTGCCAGATCATCACCCGCTCGAAAGCTGGGGTGATCTTGAACCCGTCGCTGGAATGTACAGCATTCAGCAGCCCACGATTCAGCCGATGTACAGCACTCGGTCTTTTTCGCAGTCTTTGCTCAATTGGGGCAAGTCGACCAAGACTGAAAGCAAGCGGATGGCCGCCGCGAAGACAGATTATGACTTTGTCCTGAACTTTTGGAAAGAAGACGTGGCCCACAAAGCTGGGAAAGTGGCGGGCTTTCAGCAATTCTGGGAAGAGACTCTGCAGAAGGGTGTCTTTGATTTGGGGCTGACAAAAAAGAATTCAGCTGGACGAGGTTTCCGAGTGGAGGCTCTTTCGGGGATCAAGAAAGCTGACAATGACGGCTTGGAACTTGTGATGTATCCAAGCGTTGCAATTGGCGATGGTCGCTTGGCCAATGTCTCGTGGTTGCAAGAGTTGCCGGATCCTGTGAGTAAAATTGCCTGGGACAACTACGCCAGTCTGTCGATGAAAACTGCGGAAAGTTTGAAGCTCAAAGAGGGCGATATCGTCAAGGTCGCAGTCGGTGAACGCACTCTGAATTTTCCTGTTCACATCCAGCCAGGATTGAACAATCAAGTCGTCGCCATCGCAATTGGTTATGGTCGAACGCGTGCGGGCAAAGTGGCGAATGGCGTTGGGGGTAATGTTTTCGCGCTTGCAAAACTGCAAGAGGGTCAATTTTTGGGAACCGGTCAGGTTGTCACGCTCACCAAAACCAATGAGAAAACTCAATTGGCTTGTGTGGCTGGAAGCAACTCGATGCAGGGCCGTAAAATTGTTGCCGAAGCCACGTTGAACGAATATCTGAAGGACAAGGCAGCCAACAATCACCGCCATGAGACCTTTTCCATGTGGAGCGGTCACGCCTACAATGGCAAAAAATGGGGAATGGCCGTTGATTTGAACACATGCACGGGTTGTTCCGCTTGCATGGTCGCTTGTCAGGCCGAAAATAACATCCCTGTTGTCGGTAAAAAGTACGTTATTCAAGGCCGAGAAATGCACTGGATGCGAATCGATCGTTACTTTGTCGGCGATCCTGAGACAGCGGAAACGGTGTTTCAGCCCGTGATGTGTCAGCAGTGTGACAATGCTCCGTGTGAAACAGTCTGCCCCGTGTTGGCGACCGTTCACAACAGCGAAGGTCTCAATGACATGTCCTACAATCGCTGTGTGGGAACACGATACTGCTCGAACAACTGTCCGTATAAAGTTCGTAGATTCAACTGGTTCAACTTTACTGGTGGTGTTGATAAGAGTTTGACTCTGCAATACAACACGGATGTGACCGTGCGAATGCGCGGAGTCATGGAAAAGTGCACATTTTGTGTTCATCGGATCAAGTACCACAAGAATCAGGCGAAGCTGGAGCAGCGAGAACTCAAAGATGGAGAAGTCAAAACAGCTTGTGAGCAAGTCTGCCCAAGCAATGCGATCACTTTCGGTGATTTGAATGATGCTGAAAGTCGGGTTGCAAAGATTTTCCGTCATGAGCAGCGTTCTTATGGTCTGCTGGAGGAGTTCAATGCGGCTCCTTCTGTCCGTTACCTCACCAAGATTCGCAACAACAACCAGGCCACTCGCAACGCGAGCGAAGGTTCCACTGAGCACAGCAAAGGTGGTCATTCATGATCAAGCGCAACCCTTTGGTTTTAGGTAATAAATCCTTGGCAGATGTCACGAACGACATCTTGGAACCAACTGAGACCATGCCCGGCAAAATCTGGGCTGGAATGATGCTGTCCGCAAATGTGATTTTTGCTGGATACATCGTCGCGATCGCTTTGGTGATCAGTTTTGGTATGGGTCTTTTGGGCGTGAACCATCCTGTGGGCTGGGGAACGATGATTATCACCTTCGTCTTCTGGATCGGTATCGGTCACGCGGGAACCCTGATTTCGGCGATTCTTTTCCTGTTTCGACAAAAATGGCGAACCTCTGTCGCGCGAACTGCCGAAGCGATGACCGTATTTGCGGTGATGACTGCCGGAATCTTTCCGTTGATTCACACGGGACGACCTTGGCTGGACTATTGGCTGTTTCCTTATCCCAATCAACGAGGACCTTTGTGGACCAATTTCCGTTCGCCGCTGCTGTGGGACGTTTTTGCGGTGTCCACATACGCAACAGTCTCGATTGTGTTTTGGTACATTGGTTTGGTTCCCGATTTTGCGACAATTCGTGATCGAGCCAAGAATAAAATTCGTCGACTGGTTTATGGATCCTTGTCGCTGGGATGGCGTGGAACAGCCCGAGATTGGAGCCACTACGAGATGCTGTACTTGCTTCTTGCAGGACTCTCGACACCTCTCGTTTTGTCTGTGCACACGATCGTGAGTTTTGACTTCGCGGTTTCAAACGTTCCCGGTTGGCACACCACGATTTTTCCGCCGTATTTCGTCGCTGGCGCTATCTTTTCCGGTTTCGGAATGGTGGTCACGTTGATGACCTTGGTCCGAATCGGGTATCCAAAATTCAAGGACTACATCACCATTGATCACATGGAAGTCATGTGCAAAATTATCATGGCGACGGGTTTAATGGTCGGATACGCCTACGGTTCTGAGTTCTTCATCGCTTGGTACTCCGGCAACATTTACGAGCGATTTGCGTTTATCAATCGGGCGATGGGTCCCTACGCTTGGTCCTATTGGATCATGGTGTCTTGCAACGTCATCACACCGCAGGTGTTCTGGGTGAAGCGATTCCGCCGTAGTATTCCGGTCATGTTTGTGGCATCGATTTTTGTCAATATCGGGATGTGGTTCGAACGTTTCGTGATCACAGTGACATCCCTGCATCGCGACTTTTTGCCGGCAAACTGGGGACAGTATCAGTGGAGCATCTACGACGCGGCGATTTTGTTCGGCAGTTTTGGCATGTTCTTGACGCTGTTTCTTTTGTACCTGCGACTTTTTCCGGCGATCTCAATTGCGGAAATCAAACCCGTCTTGAATGTCGGTAAAGAAGGGGGGCACTAATGGCAAAGTACAAACAAGGCCTGGCAGCCATATTTTTAACTGAGGAGCAGGCTCTGCAAGCTGCTCGCAAAACTCGCGAAATGGGTTTTCAGAAATTTCAAGCTCTCACGCCCTATCCTGTTCACGGAATGGAAGAAGCTTGTGGAATTACTCGCAGCTGGATTCCGTATGTGACTTTCGGCGCCGGATTGGTGGGCTTGTCTGCAGGCTTGTGGTTCACTTGGTGGACCTCTGCGGTCAACTGGCCGATCAACGTCGGGGGAAAGCCCTTTTTCAGTTTGCCGGCATTTATTCCGATTTGCTTTGAGTTGACAGTTCTCTTTGCGGCTCTTTGCTCGGTCGGATCACTGTTTTATGCAGCGGGATTGCCGAAAATTGACCCGCCCATCATCGACAAGGATTTGTCTTCGCATAAATTTGCGATTTTTATTCCCGTAGATGAGCCTGGCTACAATGAGCAAAAGGTCCAAGAGATGTTCCGCGCCCTGGGAGCTGCGGAAGTGAAGAAAGCGGAGTTTTAAAATGTGTAAATTGCAATCTTCAAAATGGGCCCTGTTGGCACTTGTCAGTCTGCCGATTGTTCTGTTTGGTTGTGGTCCACGCGGAAATCAGCCCAATATCGAGATCATTCAAGATATGATGGTTCAGCCTGCTATCAAGGCTCAGCGCTATGACGAGTTTTTCAAGAATGGCATCTCGGAGCAAGTACCGCCCGAGCATACAATTCCGGTCAATTATCTTCCGTATCAATATGGGTATGACGCCGATCGGGCCGAGAAAAGTATGAAGAATCCCATCGCGGGAGTGGCAACGCCTGAAGTGATGAATGTGGGTCAAAAGTTCTTTGAGACCAATTGTATGGTTTGTCATGGGATGAAGGGAATGGGCGATGGTCCGCTGGCGAAATCAGGCAAGTTTCCGCTGGCCATTCCATCTTTGATGTCTGACAAAATCCGGGGTTGGTCTGACACGCGAATTTATCACACAATTACGATGGGCCAGGGCGTGATGGGGCCCTATGCTTCGCACATTCCCAATCAATATCGCTGGCAAGTTGTTAATTACATCCGCTATTTGCAGCATCATTAAACAGAGGTTAATTTATGGTATCGCACACTGGATCAAATACGGAATCGCACGGAGAAACAAAATTGCACGTCGGAAAGTTCTCGGCCTCTGGTCTGTTGCAGACTGTCGCTTGGGTTGGTGTTCTGCTGGGCGCGATTGGTTTTGGAATGGGTTACGTCAAAAATCCCGAGGCCATGTGGCCCGCTTACTTGCAAGGCTTCTTTTTTGTCAGCTGTCTGGCACTGGGAGGTTTGTTTTTTACCACCATTAACAACATCGCCAAGGCAGGCTGGAGCACTTCAATACGACGAATTTCAGAGGGAATGACGTCCTTCATTCCGGTTATCGCCGTCGGCGGCTTGGTTTTGGCCTTTCTGGGGCTCAAGACCCTCTATCCTTGGGCTCGCCCCGAAGAGGTGTTGGCAGAGCCTGTGATCGCCGCCAAGACTGCGTTTTTGAACAAAGGGTTTTTCATCGTTCGACTTGTTGTTTTTGGTTTGGGAATGTTTCTTTTCGCTAAGGCAACAGTGGGAAACTCTCTTCAGCAGGATCAAAATGGGGATGAAAAATTCACCCATCGCAATGTCGCCATTGGTGTGGCTTTTCTGCTTTTTTTCGCTCTTTCGTATTCGCTCTTTAGTGTCGATTTTTTAATGAGCCTGATGCCCAGCTGGTACAGCACGATTTTCGGAATTTACTGCTTTTCAGGATTGTTCCAGTCTTCATTGGCGTTTCTTGTCCTGCTGTTGATCTATTTCAAACGCAAGGGTTTCGTACAGGGCTATTACAGCATAGAGCACATCCATGACGTGGCAAAATTTTTGAAAGGGTTTACGGTTTTTTGGGCGTATATCGCTTTCTCGCAGTTTATGCTCATCTGGTACGCGAACATCCCCGAGGAGACAGAGTACTATCTGATGCGCGCGCAGAACGGTTGGATGCTCATCTCAATGCTGCTTTTGATCGGGAAATTTATTATTCCCTTTTTGGCCTTGCTGCCTCGTTGGGCGAAACGAACTGAGAGTCATCTGATTCTCGTCGCGGTGTGGATTTTACTGATGCAGTATGTGGATATTTTCTGGATGGTCGGGCCCAATTTTCATGACAACCAAATGAGTCTTGGTTTTTACGATTTCAGTCTATTGGCGGGCTTTTTGGGGATCTACTTTTTATTGATGATTCGCTTTTTCAGTCGCCACAGCTTGGTCGCTTTGAAGGATCCTCGCCTGAGCGAAGCTTTGACTCACCATGTGAGTTATTAGTTCGATGACTGAGGCTTGAGTTTTTTTGCAGATGACAGGGAGTGATTCGATATGAAAAAAATCAAAGTTCAAAACCCGGTGGTTGATCTTGACGGTGACGAGATGACTCGGATCATCTGGTCTTTTATCAAACAAAAGTTGATTTTGCCCTATTTGGATCTTGAGATTAAATACTTTGATTTGGGAATTGAAAATCGCGACAAAACCGAAGACAAGGTGACTGTCGATGCGGCCGAAGCGATCAAAAAATACAATGTCGGGATCAAGTGCGCGACAATCACACCTGATGAAGCTCGAGTGACCGAGTTCAAATTGAAAAAAATGTGGAAGTCTCCGAACGGAACAATCCGCAATATACTGGATGGAACGGTCTTTCGTGAGCCCATTATCTGTAAAAATGTGCCTCGCTTGGTGCCCAACTGGACCCATCCAATTGTGATCGGACGCCACGCCTTTGGTGATCAATACAAGGCAACGGATGTGAAAATCGAGGGGCCTGGTCATTTGAAAATGGTCTTTACTCCCAAGAATGGGCCTGCTCAGACGTGGGACATTTTTGATTATGATGGCGCTGGTGTTGCAATGGGTATGTACAACACTGTCAAATCGATTGAAGGTTTCGCCCGCAGTTGTTTTCATTTCGCTTTGAATAAAAAGTGGCCGCTTTATTTTTCCACAAAAAATACCATTCTGAAGCAGTACGACGGTGTTTTCAAAGATGTGTTTCAACGTCTTTATGAAACTGAGTTCGCGGACAAATACAAAGCGGCGGGCATCACCTACGAACATCGCTTGATTGATGACATGGTTGCGAGCTGTTTGAAAATGCATGGCGAGTTTGTCTGGGCTTGTAAAAATTATGACGGTGACGTTCAGTCCGATACGGTTGCGCAGGGTTTTGGTTCGCTTGGGTTGATGACATCCGTTCTTGTGACCCCGGATGGCAAGACGATTGAGGCCGAAGCGGCGCACGGCACCGTGACCCGCCATTATCGAATGCATCAAAAAGGTCAGCCGACGTCGACAAATCCAATTGCAAGTATCTTTGCCTGGACACGGGGACTTGCTCACCGTGGAGTGCTCGACAACAACACGGAGCTCGTTCGATTTGCCAATACACTCGAGAAGGTTTGTGTTCAGACCGTCGAGTCCGGAGCAATGACAAAGGATTTGGCTGTTTGCGTAAAAGGTGACAAAGTCACGGGTGCGGATTACCTGACCACTGAAGATTTTCTCAGTCGAATTGCCACAAACCTGGAAAAAGCACTCAATGCCTGAGTTTTCCGATCCCCAATGTCGATTTGGAGTCAAAGTTTACGCCCGCCAAACTCTGAAGAAGTTGCGCTTTGGTCAAGTCTTTGGCATGATGCAAAATGAAATTTGGTTTTTAAAGATTCATCAAGGTCAGAAGGAGGTCTCCCATTAACGGTCCCAGCGAACGTCCAAGCCGGTTTCCACCGGGGCAAAATCGTGGTTTCGAGAAAAAGAAAGACAAAGATGGACTTCGCGTCAATCGGGAGATTCGTGCTCCGCAAGTTCGAGTGATCGACGAAGCGGGTGCGATGTTGGGAGTCATGACCGTTCCAGAGGCCGTGCGACTGGCGGAAGACCGAGGACTTGATCTGTTGGAGATTGCGCCTACGGCGGCTCCGCCCACTTGCAAAATCATGGATTATGGCAAGTGGAAGTATGAAAATAAAAAGAAGCAGGCTGCGGCCCGCAAAAAACAAGTCATCGTCCAGGTCAAAGAGATTCAAGTTCGTCCACGGACCGATCAGCATGATTTTGACACGAAAATGCGCCATGCTCGTCGATTTTTGCTCGAGGGAGACAAGGTCAAAGTCAGTATGCGATTCTTGGGTCGAGAGATGGCTCATCAAGAACTGGGTATGGATTTGATGCGCAAAGTGGTTTCCACTTTGGCTGATATTTCAGGTTCCGAGGCTCCTCCTAAAATGGAAGGGAAGAATGCCTTTCTAATCCTGGCTCCTGATCCTTTGAAGATTAAAGATTACCTGAAGTTGCATCCCAAGCCTCAAGCTCCAGTTGAAGAGGAAGAGGATGACGAAACTGAACTGGCGGAAGACGAAGATTAAGTCGTCTTCGGGTTCCGATTCAGGTGTGCCACCAGGTTGGCAGCACCAACAATTGCAAATGGGGCTATCAAGAGGGTCATTCCGGGCATCAACAGAGTGCAGCCGATCGCTGTTGCCATACCGAGAAACTCGGGCTTGTTATTTCGTAAAAATTCCAATCGCTGCTTGTTGCTGAAGCCCAGTTCTGCAAACGAGTAGTCGAGGGAGTCAAAAGCCATTGCGAGTAAGCTCAAAAACACTGCCAAGACTTGGATCAGTGGAATCAAAAGCAAAATCAGCAGCCCTCCACTCAGAATCAGAAGGACAGCGGTCTTCAAGCTTGTTTGGATGATTTGGCGCCAGGTGAGTCCATTCTGCGGTGAAGTTCCCTGAGTTCTGAGTGTTTCCCGTGCAAGACTTGCGTTGAAGGGCAAGCCCAAGAGAGAAGCCAACAGGTAGACAAGAAACATTGCCAAAACAAAAAAGAGACCGAAAACAATCGCAAAGATGGGATAGTAGAGCCAGGTCGAGGGATTGAGCGAAGTCTGACTTGCGAGCATTTGTTGCGTGAGAGTCCAGCTTTTCAAGGCTCCGAGGATTCCACCTGCTAACAGCAGCGCCAAATCGATAAAAAAAGGTGCCAGAACTCGAGCTTGAATTTTGGGATGCTGAAGCGCCAAACGAACACCATCGTATAAAAATCGAAATCCTCTGAAATAACGACTGAAGAATGACATCTAAGTCCCCTGCATTTGCGACTGGACGTAGAGTTCTTTCCAGTGACCGATGCAGGTGTCCCAGCTGTGCTGCGATTGGGCCCAACTTCGTGCCACTTGGCCTTTCTCCGCGAACTTGTCGTGTGATTCTTCACTCAGCCGTGTGAGTTGATCCTGAAGGTCAGTCAAAGAATCGGTCCGAAAGAAAAATCCACGCTCCTCTTGATTGCCGATTTGTTCGATGGTTCCACCTGAATGTGCGCCCAAAATTGGGAGGCCGCTCAGCATCGCATCAATCACCGCCAGCGAGTAGGTCTCTTCAAGAGCCCCCATAAAAAAGAGGTCGGCTGATAGGAGAAAGGGAAGGGGATTGTTCTGAAAAGAAAAAAGCCGAATGTGCTTTTGCAGTTCAGGTGATTGGCATTGCAGCTGCAGAACTCGCAGCAGCTCGACTGAAGCGGGCTCGAACACGGGCTCACCCGAAGGAGTTGTGCCTTGCCGAGACGGATCGCCGACAATCCACAACTGCCACTGGGATCTGAGTGCGACTGGCAGGCCCGCGAAGGCCCGAACGAGCTCACCGACTCCTTTGCCGGGATCAATCCGACTCAATGACAGCAGGACACGCTGCTGGGGATTGGCGCCCTGGGACTGCCGAAAGGAATTTCGTTCTGTCGGCGAAAGACCGATTGGGGCAGGATTCCTTCCATAGCGGATCAAATGCACTTTGTTCGGAGCCAGGGGGTAGTCTTTTTCAACTCGGTGGCAAACCCAGGCCGCAGATGAAGCCAGTCCTGACAATCGACTGTAAATCCACCGGTGGTAGGGGTCTTTTTTGGGCCGCGATGACATATACAAGGAATAAAAAACGGGAAGGTCTCGGCCGATGATTTGCCAACGGACCCAAGGAAGGTTCTGTCGTTTGTGAACATGCAAATGCGTGGTTGTCTTGGCCCGTAAGGCTTGGCTGTCTACCAAGGGAATCTGTCTTGCCAGCGCGCCGGAGTGCACGGGTGTGTTGGGTTTGCAAAGCAAGCTGGAATGCAGACCTGCGCTGCGAAGCTTTGCAATGAAATCCAGACTGTAAATCTCCAGTCCACCCCAGGAATCTGAAAGCAAAATATGGACAATGTGAAAGTTCTCTTGCAGAGCCGTCATCAACTCAAGTTTAGACTCATCAAGTGGAAAAAGGCGATTGGAAACTTTTCTGCCAACAGACGGCTAGGGCAAGCTGCAATTCGCGGGAGGATGCAAAGTGAGATCAGTCAGCGCGCGGCGAAGTTCGTCATCGTCAGCCCCGCACAAGGAGACCCCTTGATTGCAAATTGGTTTTGACAACTGGACAACGCCAGGCAGGTTTGTGTTGGTGGTGCCAGGTGAGTAATCAATTTCAATGTCATTCGCTGGAATGGCCATACAATTGATTGTGCCTGGAGTTGGTTTTGTGGTGCAGATCTGTGCATGCTGAACAAGGTCGAGCAGCGCCGTGAGGCGGGAATCATTTGTTTGGCAGGTGGAACTGAGGCCGGTCTGATGCGAGCGAAACGTGAGAACTGACGTTGTAAAGTCAACGACCAGCAAGGGAGGGGTGTGTGCAGCATTGCCGGTGGGGATGACAGAAAATGGACTTTGGGTCAAAAGTGGATCCGCCTGAATTTTGAGGACGTTTGTGTCACTCAAGGTCAGGACAGCCGTGGAACTCGAATTCGTGGTCGTCGCACTTGGCGGGGCGCAGTTTTCATAGGCTGTAACCACAAAAATTAAAAAGGCCAGTCCCTGAAGCTTTCGCATGAATCTGTATCGGTCTGGAACACGAAAACCTTGAGTGGTGTTTGGGGTTTGATTTGGCCACAGCCGTCGAAGGGCTCACCCGGTGCTCAAGCCTTCAGCCTATTTGGTGGGTGTGAGCGAGGGTGCTGGTTGGTTCGTGGTATTGGGCTTCAGTCCCGCTTGGATCAGAGCTTCGATTTTGGGATCGTTTTTAATATCAGGCTTTGCAACTTGCATACGAAGATTCCCAAGTGTTGTCAGTGGCCAGTCTTTTTGGAAAAGGTTCACCACCCATTTTGGGATCGATCCTTTTGGGTCCACATGAGCTTCACCTAGCACAAAAGTTTTTTGACCGTCCTCTTGCGATGTGAGTGTGTAGTAAGTTCCGTTGAGAGCACCACGAACGCCGCGAGTTTCTTTGTATTGTGAAGGAGCTTCGGTCTCGGTGATGTCTTCATAGGCGAAAGTCATCTCCTTCTTGGCCGGCTCAAAACTGATTTTGACTCGGCAAAGGAAGTCGCGGTCCTTGATAAACAGCGGTGCGCCCATATGATCATACTCAAGAAATTCCAGATCACCATTCCATTTGAAAATCGTGGTTTCACGGAGTGAGTCGATCCACTCCGCCGCACGGACGGGATCGTAAATCACCGAGGCGACCCGAGCGATGGGTGCATCCACGAGAGCAGTCCCGCGAATCGTGACCAATCCGCTGCCATTGGGCTCCGTTTGTTGATAGGCGCGAATGCCATTTTTTTCCCGAATTTCTTTCCATTCGGCACGAGCACAGGGGTTGGTCAAAGCCAAGGCAAGAGCAAGAATGTGAAACATAAAAATTATCTCCGCACGGCTTTGGGATCAATTGCATCCTGCAGTCCATCACCCAAATAGTTGAAGCTCATCACCACCGCTAGGATATTCAATCCCGGAATGATGGCAAGGAATGGTGCTTCATTGATCAATTCGGTGGCATTGAAGAGCATATTGCCCCAGCTGGGGACGGGCGGTTGAATTCCCAATCCCAAGTAGCTCAAAGCGGCTTCCGATAGAATCGCATTGCCAACGCCCAAAGTGACCGACACCAACAATGGAGCAATCACATTCGGAAAGAGGTGTCGCAAGAGGATCGTTGTGTCGGTTGCACCCATGGTTTGCGCTGCTAAAATAAATTCGCGCTCACGGAGGCTGAGGACGCTTCCACGCACGAGTCGTGCGACCGGCATCCAGGAAAAAATAATGAGGATGAAGACCAATTTGAGCACGTTTTCATTTTGATTGGATATCAGAGCTCGGGCACCGGGGACCTTGTCCAAATCAACGGCTGCGAAGAGAATCATAATCGGAATTGTTGGCAACGACAGAAGAGCATCGGTGATCCGCATCAAAGCCGTATCGATCAGGCCGCCTTTGTAACCAGCGATGGCTCCAATCAGGAGTCCTAAAATGGCGGATGCCAGCGCCACCATCACACCAACGCCCATCGAGACGCGGGTTCCGTAGATCAGGCGAATAAAAACGTCTCGCCCCAGTTCGTCGGTTCCAAAGATATGAAAGGTTTGCAGCGACTGCGTCAGTTCGGTCACGGTGGCCTGAGCGACTGGCGAGAGTTTGGCCTTCAAGTCAGCCCAGTCCGCGGGATCTTTGCTGGCCCATTCTGCAAGACCTGCCTCGGTGCCTTCGGCGCTCACGAGGGTTTGCTGTTTCAACTCACGAACCAAATTGAGAGCCGCTTCAGAGTGTTGGTTCTGGAACAGAGTCAGGACGTCTTCGCGTTGATCGCTTGCTGCCACGGTTGTCGAGAACGGTTTTTTATAGCGAGCCAGGGGGTTCTGCTGTTCGGGGTTCAGCCCTGTGGCCCATTGGATCGCACCTGCTCCAGTCGCTATGACAATATAAAACAGAATCACAACCAGTCCCAAAACCGCAGCTTTGTGTTCGACAAATTGAGTGAAAATGATTTTCCACATCGGTTGAAACTGCTCGGCTTGCAGGATTTGTTCCTGAGTCACCGGATTTGCGCTGGATTCTCCTCGTGCCATTCTGAATGTTCCTTGTTTATGTATAGGAGATTCGAGGATCAACGAATCCGTAGAGGATGTCGGCGATCAAATTGAAAATCAGGACCATTGCAACCGAAATCATAAAGCTCACCATCGCAACGTTGAAATCGTTGCCAATGGTTGAATCGTAAACGAGCTTCCCGACACCTTGATAAGAAAAAAGAGTTTCCGTGATCAAAGCGCCCGAGAACACCGTTGAAAAACTCAAAGTCACAATTGTAATCAGATTCAAAAGCGCATTGCGGAATCCATGTCCCCAGACGGTGGCCTTTCGGGAAAGTCCTTTGGCCTTGGCTGTGCGAATGTAATCGCCGCGCATCGCCTCGAGCATCGCCGAGCGAGTGAACCGCAAAAAAGTTCCAACCTCCATATAAGCCAGAGCCAGAGTGGGCAGAATCAAATACTTGGCCCGGTCCAGCAGTTCAGTCCAAAAGCCGGTGCCTTCAATGCCAGCGGTAATTGTACCACCAGCCGGAAACCAGCCCATTTGAACTGAGAAGACGATGATCAAAATAATGCCCAGCCAAAACGAAGGAACACTGATTCCCGCAAAAGCAAAAAAGTTGATGATGTAGTCCCACTTTGTACCGGCCCTCAGGGCCGTAAAAACTCCCAAAGGAATCGCCACAGCCAGTGACAGAATCAACGAGGCAATCGAGAGGATGAAAGTGTTCATCAGGCGAGGACCCATCAGCTCGGAGACGGGAATACGATAAGTCCGCGAGTATCCCAGGTCGCCAGAGCCGATCGTCTTGGCCCAGTTGAAATAACGAATGTAGCTTGGCTGATCCAAGCCGTAAAGGGCACGCAATCGCGCCACATCTTCGGCACGGATCTTGGGGTTGGACTGAACCATCAACTCAACAGGGTCGCCCGGCATGAGCGTCATCAGCGTGAAGCAAAAGTAGCTCAGCAGCGCCAGCATCATGACAGTTTGCAAAAGTCGCCGGACGACAAAGGTGGTCATGGGTTACTTGATCTCCCATTTCTCAACAGCATTGCTTTCATTGTAAAGATGTCCCATGAGCTGAAAACCAGTGAGGGTTTCTGGGCGCACGGCAACTTCAGAACGGTAGTACAAGGGGATGACCGGGACCTCATCCGTGTAGTAATGCAGAATTTCGGTCATCAGAGTTTTTCGCTTTGTGGCGTTGAACTCGGTATCCAGTTGTTCCAGGAGGGTGTCCACTTTTTTGTTCGAATAGCCGCCATTGTTCTGTCCAGACCAGCCGTTGGCCGATGTCGGAATGTTCGAAGAGTGCAAGTTGGGTTTTGGCGTTTGCTCAGGTGCGGATGTCCAAGCGTACATTGCAAGAGCGCCGAAATCCCTTTTCTTCAAAGTGTCGCCAAAGAAAACTCGCGCGGGCTCGTTTTTGATTTGGACGTCAATACCGACTCCCTTCCATTGATTTTGCAAAAAAACCTGGACGTTCTCACGGGTTTTGTCTCCCGCTGTTGTCATGAAAGTCAGAGTCAGCTTCTTGCCGTCTTTGTGGCGAAATCCATCGCCTTCAATTTTCCAGCCGGCCTCATCCAAAAGGGCTTGAGCTTTCTTTTTGTCATGCGGATACAGAACAACTTTTTTGGGATCACGAGTGAACCAAGGGTCAACAGGCGCCACGTTGTGGATTGCGACTTCTTGTTTGCCTTCGAAAAGTGCCTTCACGAGCTCTTCACGGTTGATGGCATAAACCAGAGCTTTGCGAACCTTCAGATCTTGCAACATTGGATTTTCAAGATTGAGATCGATGTGTTCATAGGTGATCGAAGGTTTGAAAAGAACCTGATACGGCAGTTTTTCACTGCGGACTTTTTTATCGAAGGCCAAGGCTTGGTCGAAAGCAAATCCCAGTGATGAGACTTGATCAATTGTGCCAGAACGAAGGTTTGCTTCAAGAGTTCCGGTGTTTGGAATCAACTTCACCTGAATCTTTTGAATTTTAGGTTGAGGGCCAAAAAAGTAGGGATTCGGAACCACAGTCACATGGTCGGCCAGTTTGACTTCGCTGATCCGATAAGGACCGTTGTAGAGACCGGGCAGAGTCGGATTTTTGCTGTAATTGGTGTTCTTTTCGTAGCCTTCTTTTTGATCTTTGAATTTCAAGAAGACGGGCTCTTCCAAATGCTTTGGCAAGGGTCGGTAATCACCCAGCTGGTAGTAATCCCAGCGCGCTTTGTCGTAGGTGAACAGGCATTTCTTCGGAGTTTTTTCGTCCCATTCAATTTTTTCGATTTGGCTGTAGGTTTCTTTTGTTGCAGTTGAGACGTTGTCATTGATGCCAACTTCGCGAGTGAAGGCCAGGTCAGCGCAGGTGACGGGTTTGCCGTCCCCCCACTTCGCATTTTCGCGCAATTCCCAAATCGCAGTGACCTTTTTCTGGTCTGGCGTTAATTTTGCCAATTTGTTTTCGATCGTGGGGATGGTTTTCACCAACACCGGAACCCATTTGCCGTTCTCATTGAGTGTCACTAAAGCTCGGCCAACCATTTGATAAATATAGGTGGTGGCTGACATCGTCATGACAACGGGGTTGAGATTTTCAAACTCCTGAGTGATTCCAACTTTGATTTCACTGTTGTTCGGCGCACTGAGGGCGGGGATCGACAGCAGGATTGAAATAACTAGACTGAGGCTTTTCACTCAAGTTCTCCTTTGGCTAGGGATCGTGGTTTCAATTTCTTTTTGATTCAGGAAACAGGCCATCTGGTGGGAGTCGCCCACTGAATTTCCAGCCTTCAGAGTTTCAAGCTGTGGAATTGTCACTGAACACTGAGCTTGGGCCTGCGAGCAGCGAGGGTGAAAAGGACATCCAGACGGCGGGTTGATCGGGCTGGGAACCTCGCCTGTCAAAGAGCGCTTCATTTGTTTTTTGCCCTCGCCGATACGCGGGATTGCCGCAATCAGGGCTTGAGTGTAGGGGTGACGGGGATTCGCAAAGAGTTGTTCGCGCGGAGCAATCTCGACGATTTTCCCCAGGTACATCACCGCCACGCGGTCACACAGATGTTCAATCACCGACAAGTCGTGGGAAATAAAGACATAGGTCAGTTTGAATTTCTCTTGCAGGTCCTTCATGAGATTCAGAATCTGCGCCTGAATCGACACGTCCAGTGCGCTGACGGGTTCGTCCGCGATGATCAATTTGGGTTCCAGTGCCAAGGCCCGGGCAATGCAGATGCGTTGTTTTTGTCCGCCTGAAAACTCGTGTGGATAGCGATTCATATGACTGGCCCGAAGCCCAACGATTTCGAGCAACTGGCGGACCCGAATCTTGCGCTCCTCGGCGCCTAAGATTCCATGAATTTGAAACGGCTCGCTGAGGATTTGTCCCACAGTCATGCGCGGATCCAGGGACGAATAGGGATCTTGAAAAATCATCTGCATGTTTTGGCGTTTTTTGCGCAGTTCTTCGCCCGTCAGCCCCAGCCAATTTTCACCGTTGAAGCGCACTTGTCCCGAAGAAGGCTCATACAATCGAATCAAACTCCGCCCCAGCGTCGATTTTCCACAGCCCGATTCTCCGACAAGTCCCAAAGTTTCGCCGCGGTGAACGACAAAGCTGACGTCATCAACAGCGCGAACCTGGCCGACTTCTCGCAACAGGAGACCTTTGCGAATCGGAAAATGTTTTTTCAGGTTTTGCACCTCAAGAATATTGTCCGTCATGACTGCACCGGAAAAAAGCAGGCCACCGAGTGACCAGGTTTGGCCTCAACAAGCGGGGGCCTTTCGATTCGGCACCGTTCAGTGGCCCGTGAGCAGCGATTGAAAAAAGGGCAGCCTGGCGGCAGTTCATAAGGAGCAGGAACGGTGCCTTCGATGGTCATCAAGCGGGCGGAACGCTGGCCAATTTTGGGGCGCGATCCGATCAAGGCGTGGGTGTAGGGATGCATGGGACTGGCGAAAAGGTCGTCTGTTGAGGCGATCTCGCAAGTTTGTCCGCCATACATCACCATCACACGATCCGAGATTTCCGAAATGACGCCAAGGTCGTGAGTGATAAACTGCACAGTCATCTTGAGTTTTTGCTGGAGGGTCTGAATCAGTTCTAAAATTTGTGCCTGGATTGTGACGTCCAAGGCCGTTGTGGGCTCATCCGCAATCAAGAATTTAGGTTCGCACGACAGAGCCATCGCAATCATGGCGCGCTGGCGCATTCCACCCGAAAGTTGGTGCGAGTAGGTGTCGTAGCGCTCTTTCGGTGAGGGGATTCCAACCAGGGCCAGCATCTCAATGCTGCGATCGCGGGCTTCCTTTGGAGACACTTTCAGGTGCCGCAAAATCTGCTCATCGATCTGGCGACCGATTGAGAGTACGGGATTGAGGGCTGTCATGGGCTCCTGAAAAATCATCGCCATTTCGCCACCGCGAATATTTTCCATTTCGGGTTCCGAAAGTTGCAAGAGATCACGACCGCGCAAGAAAACTTGGCCCCCACTGACTCGACCAGGTTTTTCGATCAAACGCATCAGGGAAAAACTGGTGACGGATTTGCCACAGCCGGATTCACCGACGATTCCCAGAGTTTCCCCTTGATTGATGGTGTAGGAGATCTTGTTCACCGCGCGCACGGGTCCCAGTTTTGTTGCAAAACTGGTTTCAAGATCTCGAACTTCAACCACTGGTTCCAACGGGGGATCTCCTCTTCGTTAGGGACGTGCAGCTTTAACAAGCGCAGCGTTAAAAAGCAAAAGCCTTTTGTGCGAAATGAACCCTAAAAAGATCCTCGAACCGAACCTAGAAGATTCTGCAAAGTCAGCGAAACTGCTTCAGAAATCCGTTCACCTAGCGATCGTTTGCGAAGCATTTTCAGATTGAAAACGGGGAGTCCAGCTTGGTAAGCCTGCAGAAGGTAGTCATCGCTGGTGATGATCTGGTCAACCAAACCAAGGCTGAGAGCTCTTTCGGCATACCAATGCTCACCCGTTGCGATCTCTTGGATCTGGGCGGCCGGCCGTTTTTGGCTCACAAAGCTTTTGAAAAGTTCATGGGTATCGGCGAGTTGGGCTAAAAACTTTTGTTCGCCCTGTGGCGTAATTTCACCCAAGATGCTGACTGTTCTTTTGTACTCCCCAGCTGTGTACTCTTTGTAATCCACATCATATTTTTTCAACAAGCGATTGAAATTGGGCACTTGGGCAACCACGCCGATGGAGCCAATGATTGCAAAAGGGGCCGCGATGATCCGGTTTGCAACGCACGCCATCATATAGCCTCCGCTGGCGGCGACTTTGTCGACAGCCACGGTGAGGGGAATCTGCCTGTCACGCAGACGGCTCAACTGACTGGCCGCCAATCCGTAGCCGTGAACGACGCCGCCGGGGCTTTCCACTCGCACCAAGACCTCGTCTTCGGGTTTCGAAAGTAACAGCAGGGCCGTAATTTCCTCGCGCAACTGGTCCACTTGACTGGCTTGCACATCACCCTTGAAGTCCAGCACAAACAGCCGCTTGGTGGCAGGCTTCTTTTCGGATTCAACTTTGGATTCGGCTTTGCGTTGGGCCTTGCGCTTTTTGCGTTCGGCTTTGCGTTCATTTTTAGGCATGGTGAAGGCTTGCAAGAAGTCGGCGCGTTCGCGCAACTCCTCGTGCAGAGGTTCAATTTCCCATTCGGATTTTGACTGCGAGCGTGCGGCGATCACCGTTAAGACAATTGCGATTCCAGCAAAGGTCAGCAGGACCAGAAATGCTTTTGCGCCAAAAATGAAGACTTCTTCCATGCAGATCCCTTCGAGAATGGAGTCGACGGCAAGGCTTCTGTCTAGCTAAAATCCCTGACAACGTCGAGAGGAAAATCGGCCTTGTGGTCGAGCTCGGTCGCGCGTTAGTCTGAAGCTATCATGCGAAGATCGTTGCAACCCGGCATCTTGGCTCTGCTCCTCCTGCAAATGTCGTCGACGCTTTGGGCTCAGGTGCCGAAAGCTTCCGGTTTGTCTGTGTCAACTTCGGCGCGTCAGTTTCCATCTCTTGAGGATGTTATTCGTGTTCAGGGATTTCCGTCCTACCTCCATGAAAAACAGCTCCGCGAGTCGCATGAAAATGACGAGGTCACCCAGTTTCGGGATGCCCGGAAGACCTGGGAGCGGCAGCAGAATCAGGCTTTGGAAGACTATCGGCAACACAAGCCCACCCAAAGTGTGGAGTGCGACGACACAGGGCCCGGTTTTTATGAATATTTACAGGAGAAGAATGCTTTTCGAGCGCAGCAATCGGGACTTGGTGAATCCTTTGCCGAAGCTCGTCGTGAGCGCAACCGCACGGTTCGCGATGTCGTGACTGAAGAGCAAGAGTTTGGTTTGGATGAAATTCCAAGCCGTGTGGATTGGCGTACGCGCAAACTTTTCGGACAGAACGGAGGCCTGGCGAGCAACTCGGGTGGTGGATCTTCTTATTCGCCACCGCCGCAAAATGCCTACTTCGATGCGCCACCGCCGCCCCCTCCGCCACCTCCACAACCAG
>Ga0209067_10000633_pt1 | contig 22105 bp, 18 predicted proteins | sample ColStrG_CSR_2013_FD_187199 | JGI IMG/M metagenome (GOLD analysis project Ga0209067, IMG submission 187199) | Freshwater sediment microbial communities in response to fracking from Pennsylvania, USA - Cold Stream Run_MetaG_CSR_2013 (SPAdes)... | ecosystem: Environmental > Aquatic > Freshwater >...
CTGGTAGCGCGAGCCGCCGCAGTGGGCGCTCGAACAAAGCGCCGGCTCGCGCTACCAGGGCGTGAGCGTCACCCTGCACCGGCGCCTGGCCAAGGACTTCACTTACCTGCTCGCGTACACTGCGGGCAGCGCCCGCGACGATGCCAGCGATTTCGACGAGCAGCCGCTCAATCCCGCCAACACACGCCTCGATTGGTCGCGCTCGCGCCAATACCAGGCCCACCGCGCCGTCGCCAGCGGCATCTTGGAACTGCCGTTCGACGACATCGGCGCGCCCGAATGGCTGCGGAACATCGGCAAACACCTCGACATCGCGCCCGTGATCTCCGCCGGGAGCCCCCGCCCCATCAACGCGCTCGCCGCCACGGACCTCTACCGCACCGGCGCGTACCCCATCACGGCCCGCCCCGGCGAACTCGGCCGCAATCCGTTCTACGAGCGCGGCGTCTTCGACGTCGACCTGCGCGTCACCAAGGGCTTCGAGTGGTGGAAAGACCACGGCATTTTCCTGTTCGGGATCGGCTTCTACAACCTCACTAACCATACCAACGCTCTCCGCGTGAGCCCTTATTACGGCCTCGCCACTTACCGCGGACTGATCGAGACGCTGAACGCACGCCAGGCCCAGTTCAGCTTCCAATGGGAGTTTTAGGCGGTGCCGGGTTGATTGAACTGATAAGCTCCCGGCGCGATCGGCTTCGGTATCGATGAGGCCGCCTCAGAAGTTGTGCCTCTCCACAACCCGATTTGCGGTCTCCCAGGCCGCCGCAAGAAAAAGTGGCTCCTCAGGAATTCGACGGGACCCGCATTTTAGGCTGCTTTCTTGAAGACCACAAATTCCGTGCTGGTCGCGGCCATACGCCGGGCCTTCAGCAGCAGATATTGCAGGTTCCTGTAACCGCGGCCGCGGCGCAACAGTGACTTGGTGTTCCCGTTCACGGCCTCGACCACGCCCAGCCGCACCTTGGTCCGGCAGTAGTTCAGGATGCCATTCAGGTGATTGGGCAGCATTTCCGCCAGTTTTTCGAACGGCTCCAGACGCTGCCAACGGAGCTGACCGATCCAGCGTTGCAGGTAGTTCAGCATCGCGCCGTCATAGCGGTACGTCCACAGCCGGTCCAGACTCTTTGAGGAGGTAGCCTTTGAATACTTTCCGGTTGAGGGCGAACAGTTGGTTCAACTCCTGGCGCGCTTGCCAGCCGTCAGGTTCACCCACCGACTTAGCAGCAGCCAGCGTTTGCCTTTCACCACCCCGCGCATGCGCCCGCCCTTGCGGAAAAACTCTGCCCGCCGCACTTCATCGATGGCATCGTTGGCGTGTTGCATGATATGAAACTTGTCCACGATTCGGCAGTTTGGAGCCCACTGTTCAATGCTCAACCGGAAGGATTCCCACCTATCCACACACGCCGCCTCAATGCCTCGCCGCTGCCGCACGGTCAAATCTTCCTGAAAGAAGGCGTCCAGCGCTTGCTTCGTGCGTTCCCGACCGAACCACAACGGCTCACTGGTTTCCAGGTTGCACACCACGGTGAGGAACTTCTGCTTCTTTCCCAGGTGAATCTCGTCCACGCCCATTTGCCGGGGCGCCGGCTTGCGCCTGGTCGCGGCCCATCGCTCCCGATACCGCAGGTCGATCGCGCGCACGGTGCTCTCCGGCATCGTGAACCGCCGCGCCACTTGCCAGGCCGACGCACGTTCGCACGCCTGGCCCACCGCGTCTTCAAAGCGTTTACTGAACGGCTCCTTGCTCGGCAGCAGCGGCACCTTCTCCACCTTCACGCCACAGTCCGGACATTTCACCCGATACACCTCGATGTGCACTGTCGTCCTGAACTGGCTCCAAGGCAAATCCCGCACCCGTTCATTTCATTGCTGTCGTAGACCTCGGCGAACTTGCGTCCGCAGCGGAACATTCCAACCTGCGGTTCCCGCGGTTGCGCCGAACCCACAACTCCAAAATCCTGTTCTTCTCGTCGATTTGCTGCCGGTACACTCGGTAACCGGGCCATTGAAGGATGCGGGTGAACTCGTTGTCAGTAGGCAATCCCTGAGTTTAACCGGGAAAACCGTGCATATCTATACCACCGAAGCAATCGTCCGCACCGTCGTCCGTCACATCGCCGACAGGCCAGGGATGCTCGATGTGTTCCTCTCGCCGAAGCGCATCGTAGCCAAATCAACGCGACCGCGCGGGAACATTGCATTGGGAGCCTTTTGAGTTCATCGCTTGATCGCCCGGATCGCTGCGGCGCGCCCTTCAAGAGACTCGGCCTCTTTCACCCGGTTGGTTTTTCTATCTAGTGTCGCCATATTCTCCAGGCTCGTGGCCACGGCCGGGTGATCCGGGCCGAGAGCCTTCTCGTTGATCGTCAGCGAGCGCTTATAGAGCGGCTCGGCCTGCCCGTACTGGCCTTGGGTATAGAACAGCCCCGCGAGGTTGTTCAAGCTCGTGGCCACATCGGGATGATCCGGGCCAAGGGCCTTCTCGTTGATCGCCAGCGAGCGCTTGAGGACGGGCTCGGCCTGCGCGTACTGGCCTTGGGCTTGGTACAGCGCCGCGAGGTTGTTCAGGCTCCCAGCCACATCGCGATGATCCGGGCCCAGGGCCTTTTCCACGATCGCCAGCGAGCGATTGCAGAGCGCCTCGGCCTGCTTGTACTGGCCCTGGGCATGGTACAGCGCCGCGAGGTTATTCAGGATCGAGGCCACACTGGGATGATCCGGGCCGAGGGCCTTCTCGTTGATCGCCAGCGAGCGTTTGTAGAGCGGTTCGGCCTGCGCGTATTGGCCTTGGGCCCTGTATAGCTCCGCGAGGTTGTTCAAGCTCGTGGCCACATCGGGATGATCCGGGCCAACAGCCTTCTCGTTGATCGCCAGCGAGCGCTTGAGGACGGGCTCGGCCTGCGCGTACTGGCCTTGGGCTTGGTACAGCGCCGCGAGGTTATTCAGGCTCAGGGCTGCAGTGGGATGATCCGGGCCGAGGGCCTTCTCGTTGATCGCCAGCGAGCGTTTGTAGAGCGGCTCAGCCTGCATGTAATGGCCTTGGGCCTGGTACAGCAACGCGAGGTTGTTCAGGCTCGTAGCCACGGCCGGATGATCCGGGCCGAGGGCCTTCTCGTTGATCGCCAGCGAGCGCTTGTAGAGCAGGTCTGCCGGCGCGTACCGGCCTTGGATGTAGTACAGCCCCGCGAGGTTGTTCAAGCTGGTGGCCACATCGGGGTGGTTGGGGTTGAGGGCGTTCTCCTTGATCGCCAGCGAGCGCTTGTAGAGCGGCTCGGCCTGTGCGTACTGGCCTTGGACCTGGTACAGCCCCGCGAGGTTGTTCAGACTTGTGGCCACATCGGGATGATCCGGGCCCAGGGCCTTCTCCAGAATCGCCAGCGAGCGGGTGTAGAGGGGCTCGGCCTTCGCGTACTGACCTTGTTCGCCGTAGAACAGTGCGAGGCTGTTCAAGCTTCGGGCCACCTCGGGATGATCCGGGCCGAGGACCTTCTCCTTCATCACCAACGAGCGCTGGTAGAGTGGCTCGGCCTGCCCGTACTGGCCTTGCTTCCTGTATAACGCTGCGAGGTTGTTCACGGTACTGGAAACATCGGGGTGGTTGGGGCCGAGGGCCTTCTCCGTGATCGTCAGCGAGCGCTTGTAGAGCGGTTCGGCCTGTGCGTACTGGCCTTGTTTGTCGTACAGTCCCGCGAGGTTGTTCAGGCTTGTGGCCACATCGGGATGATCCGGCCCGAGGGCCTTCTCTCGGATCGCCAGCGAGCGCTTGTAGAGCGGCTCGGCCTGCACGTACTGGCCTTGGTCGTGGTACAGCAACGCGAGGTTGTTCAGGCTCGTGGCTACCCCGGGATGATCCGGGCCGAGAGCCTTCTCCAACATCACCAGCGAGCGCTCGTAGAGTGGCTCGGCCTGCGCGTACTGGCCTTGGGCCCTGTATAGCTCCGCGAGGTCGTTCAGGATCGGGGCCACACTGGGATGATCCGGGCCGAGGGCCTTCTCGTTGATCGCCAGCGAGCGTTTGTACAGCGGCTCGGCCTGCACGTACAGGGCCTGGGTCATGTATAGCCCCGCGAGGCTGTGCAGGCTCGTGGCCACAGCGGGATGATCCGGACCAAGGGCCTTCTCTCGGATCGCCAGCGAGCGCTTGTAGAGCGGTTCGGCCTGCGCGTACTGCCCTTGGGTCCTGTATAGATCCGCGAGGTTGTTCACGCTCGTGGCCACATCGGGATGATCCCGGCCGAGGGCCTTCTCGTTGATCGCCAGCGAGCGCTTGTAGAGCGGCTCGGCCTGCACGTACTGGCCTTGGGTCCTGTACAACTCCGCGAGGTTGTTCAGGCTCCCAGCCACATCGGGATGATCCGGGCCCAGGGCCTTTTCCGCGATCGCCAGCGAGCGCTTGAAGAGCGGCTCCGCCTGTGCGTACTTACCTTGGTCGTAGTAGAGCAGCCCGAGGTTGTTTAGGCTCGTGGCTAAAGCGGGATGCTCCGGTCCCAGGGCCTTCTCCACGATCGGCAACAAGCGGTTGTAGAGTGGCTCGGCCCGCGCGTACTGGCCTTGGCTCCTGTATAGCTCCGCGAGATTGTTTAGGCAGGTCGCCACACCAGGATGATCCGGTCCCAGGGCCTTCTCTTTGATTGCTAGTGAGCGCTTCAGGAGCGGCTCCGCCTGCGCGAACTGTCCTTGGTTGCTGTACAATGCCGCGAGGTTGCTCAGGCTCATGGCCACATCAGGATGATCCGGTCCCAGAGCCTTCTCCCGGATTGCCAGCGAGCGCTTGTAGAGCGGCTCCGCCTGCGCGAATTGGCCTTGGCTCCTGTATAACTCCGCGAGATTGTTTAGGACAGTGGCCAAAACAGGATCTGCAGGCCCCAGGGCCTTCTCTTCGATTGCCAGCGAGCGCTTGTAGAGTGGCTCCGCCCTTGCGTACTGCCCTTGGGCGTAGTACAGCAGCGCAAGGTTGTTCAAGCTCGTGGCCACGACGGGATGATTCGGGCCCAGGGCCTCCTCCACAATTGTCAGCGAGCGCTTAAAGAAAGGCTCGGCTTGCGCGTAATGGCCTTGGGCCTGGTACAGCGTTGCGAGGGTGTTCAGGCTCGCGACCACAGAGGGGTGATTGGGTCCTACGGCTTTCTCGGCGACGTCTAACGCTTCTCTTGCGACCACTATCGCATCGTCATACCGACCTTGCTTGTACAGTCTCGTGATTTCAGTGTTAAGCTTCTCCCAGTTCTTCCCTTGAGAGTAGGTTGGTATACCCGTGCAGTTGATAAGCAGGAGCACCAATAATCCGGACGTTGCCCTTTTCATGACTGTCCTCCATCATGTCTGGCCGACTACTGCCCGGCTGACATGCGCTGGCCGTCACGACGGGCGGCAAATCAAAACGTATGCACTCAGGATCGCTTTGGCTTCCTGGCCCCGCTTCATTATACGTCTAGTATTCAATATATTAGGAACTGTTTTGCTTTTTTCTGTTGACGAGCCAGCCTGCCCTGTGCTGGGTCAGCGCTGCCTCCACAGGAACGAAGAGCTTCAGGCGTCTCGCTTCAAGCGATTTCCCGTGCAGCGTTCCTCGGCTTTTCTTTTGGCCCGTGTGCTTTCCAACGATGACCTTTTGCACCGCCAGAGTGCAGCAGGCTCGCGGATCCAGTTCATGCAACGACTCGCCCGCACGGCCGCCAGAAGGCGTGCTCGCCACGGGACCGCGCCGTGATGCTCGCGCGCAGGAGAATTTTCGGGAGGCCCCGGAGCGGGAAAGGGCCGGCCTTTTCCCGGCCTCTGGAGTCGGTCGGGATAGAAATAATGAGAACAACGGGTCTGATTTTAGCAGTCTGGATGTAGAATGTAGAATGATAGCAACCAGGAAGCCAAAACTGAAATCCGGCAAGGGAGTGCTGAATGAATCGAATGATCTTTGTGGCGTTGGTCTTGAGCGCGAGTATTTCACTGCTGCTGCAAGCGCAAGGCAATGCGACCGGAGAGTGTTCGAATCTCGTGGAGCGTGCATTCGAGGTGGCAGGTGTGAATGACCAGATTGCGGCATTGCCGGCCCAAATACAGAGCCAGCTTGAGACTCAATTGCAGCGCGATTCCAAACTGGGCGACGCAGAAAAACAAAAAGTCGCAGGGATCTTCAACACGGCATTTCTTCCCGACAATGTCGGCCGTAGTATCCAACAGGAATTCCTCAAATCCTGCGACCTCGAAATGCTCCGGACGGTAATCGCTGGTCTGACAAATCCGCTGGGAGAAAAGATGAGAGGAATGGAGGCGTTTGTGGCAAGTCCACAGGGCAGCCGGCAAATGGCGGAATACGCAGGTACGTTGGCCCAGCGTCCGCCGGCGCGAGAACGGTTGATTTTGATCCAGCGAATGGACAACAGTCTTGGAATTGCCGGATTTGCAGTAGAAACACTATTGGCCACTTTTCGCGGCTTAGGTGCGGCTTTTGGCGGGCTGCCTACAGACGGAAGCCTTGAGTCTTCGATGCGGACACAGATCTCTGAGCCAATGCACAGTGGCATTCTCGTGAGTCTGGTGTTCACTTATCGCGAGGCAAGCGACCAGGAGCTTACACAATACATTGAATTGTACGAGACCCCGGCTTTCAAGCGATTCAACGATCGATTCAAGAAAGCGTTTTTGGATGCGATCGCCCACGAGTCTCAGAAAGCGGGACTGGAGATGAAGAAACTGACCGACGCGTCCGCAACCTCGCGTAAATAGAAAGGCGGCCGAACCAAGTTTCCTGCGACTCAAGTGCCCGGAATGGCGGGGGCGGTTTCGGCCGCCCACCGGTCGCTTCGCTGCCGTAGCGCGCGACACGCAGCGCGCAGAAATGGGGCGATTCCGAACCCGACCCGCGCCCGGATGGGGACAGACGTATAGCGAGTGGCGCCAGCAGGCGCCCGACGAGGTAGCCGAGTTAGGCGCGACTCAGAGGCTCAAAACCGCGCCGCCTATGTTCTGCCCTACCGCCGCGCGTCCGTTCGCATCGGGCGCCGTGGGGTAGATCGGATGGGTTTGGGGTAGATAGACCCGCTTTCCTTACGTTGGCCAGCACGCTCCCAGAAATATAGGGCACCGGGCTCCATGCGCTTGCAACTCCACGAGTGCGCGTTTATTCGTCCAGATGACGCGGCAGATCCAAAGGGTATATGAAGCTCTGAATGTCCGTGACATTACAGGAGAGGCCGGTATTCCAAGTGACGTCATCGCATCCACCCCGAGCCGCTGCAATTGCCGCTATGCCCGCCGTAGCGGCCGAACTCGTTCTCGTCGTCCTTCTCTTCGACCTCGGCCGGCGCCACGGGCTGCGCGAACGTCAGCGCGAGGGCGTCGCCGTCATCCGGGTTCGCCTGGCCGCGCTTCTTACGGCGCGATCTCAGAGACGACACAATTGGAAACGGACTTCAGATAAATGTGTAATACCTTAAGTGCTGTTAAGCCGATATGACAGCAACTGGTTTCTCAGGGCGTACTGATCGAGACGCTGAACGCACGCCAGGCCCAGTTCAGCTTCCAATGGGAGTTTTAAAGCCAATGGGCATCGATCCGGAGGGCACGATCGGCGATTACCCCGCGCTACTGGTACGCAAGGTACTGCGGCACCTGCGAGACGCTTTCGAGCGGGGTAAGCCGGAACTGGAGGCAGCGGCCGCATCATGCGGCAGAAGCGCCGGTTCACAAGATCGCCGATCCGTTGCGTGAATCGGGTCTTTCCGCCTGGGCGCGAGGCGGCACCCGCCCCAACACGTTCCGCGGTATGCTGATGGGACAAATGGCCAAGAATGCTTCTTCGCTCACCTTGCTTTTGTTCACATTCGTTTCCATTGCCGCCGCGCAGACGATCGATGTCAACCAAAGACTGCAGGGGTTCGATGCCTACTTGGCCAAGACCCTGAAAGACTGGAACGCGCCCGGGGTGGGCGTCGGGATCGTGGTGAATGACCAGTTGGTCTTCTCCAAGGGCTACGGCTTCCGCGACTACGAGAAGAAACTGCCGTACACTCCGGCCACCATGAGTCCGATCGCGTCCAACACCAAACTATTCACCGCGGTTGCTGCGGGCATGCTCGTTCAGGAAGGAAAGCTGACGTGGGACAAGCCGGTGCGCGATTCGGTCCCGTCCATCCGTTTCTACAACGACCAGCTCAACAACACCGTGACCCTGCGCGATATGCTCTCGCACCGCACGGGGATCACGCGGCACGACACCATCTGGTACAAGTCGGACTTCACGCGCAAGCAGCTCTTTGAAAAGTTGGTCTATCTGGAGCCGGAGGAGCCGATGCGCCAGACGTTCCTGTACAACAACCTGATGTTCGCGGCGGTGGGCTATCTGATTGAACTGCAATCGGGCAAGACGTGGGAACAGTTCGTCAAGGAGAGAATCCTCGATCCGCTGGAAATGAGTTCAACCAGTTATGCCATCGCGGATATGTTGAAGCGGCCCGAGTTCGGCGTGGGGTTTACCGAGAGGCGGGACTCCTTTGAGCTGTATCGCATTCCATACTACGAAGACATCGCCGGTGTAGCTCCGTGCGGAGCTATCGTTTCCAACATCGAAGACATGTCTCACTGGCTCATCGCGCTGATGAACGAGGGCAAATACCGAGGCAAGCAGGCGCTTCCCGCCGAGGTATTAAAGGCCACGCTGCAGCCTGCCATCGCTCTGCCCAACACGACGCTCGAAACCAGGGGGTGGTCTGAGATCTTGAACTCGGCCTATGGGATGGGCCGGCAAACGGCGTCCTACCGGGGCCATTTAATGACGTTTCACGGCGGTGACTTACCCGGCTTTCATACTCAGGTCTCGTTCATGGAGCAGGATCATATCGGCGTGATTGTTTTTGAGATTGGCAATCATAGCCAGCCTCTCTATAACATCATCAGCTACAACGTCTACGAACGTTTGCTGGGCATGGACCAGACGCCCTGGAGCGACCGGCTGCTGGCGATCCGGCTGAAGAACAAGAAGGCGGGGACCGAGGCGCGCTCCAAAGCGAACGAAGGCCGAGTTCCGAGTACGGAGCCATCCCATGCGCTGATGGCTTATGCGGGCGCGTACGAAAATCCCGCTTACGGGCTGATGACGATCGGACTGAAAGACAACCAGCTTCAATTCGACTTTCACAAGATTCGCATGCCCCTTGCGCGCTTCCACTATGACCGCTTCGACACACCGGATGACGAGCAAGACGGCAAGTGGTCAGTAAACTTCCGCACGAATCCGCAAGGCGATATCGATCAGGCGGTGATGTCCCTGGATGAGGCGGAGGCGGTGTTCACCCGCAAGCCGGACGCCGTCGATCCGAAGTTACTTTCCCAGGCGGCGGGGACCTACGAAACGCCCAGCGGCGGTAAGGTTCAGGTTGCTTTGGCCGCAGATGGCAAGCTGTCGCTGGTTTTGCCCGGCCAGCCACCGATTCCGTTGATTCAGATGAAAGGGTTGGTGTTTCGCACTCCGCAGTTCTCCGATCAGACGCTGGAATTTTTGGTGCAGGACGGCCAGGTGAAGGGATTTAAGCAGAAGTCGCCAGAGGCTGAGTTCACTTTTCCGAAGAAATAAGTCGGAGCGCGCCTTAACGGAAATTCTCCACCTGCAGAAGGCTCGTTCGGCTTTGATCCACTCTGGGCCACAGCCGGTATTCCGCTGCTCCCCCATTCGCCGAGGGTGTTGAGGAGCCATTCCTCGGCTGCTCCAATTCAAGGGCACAGGAGCATCTTACTGTTTGTTCGAAAGCAAGAGTCGATGTGATGTCCTTGCCCTCAGCGTTGGTGCCCGTTCTTCTCACCCGCAGGCCGCAACCCCCGTTCTTGAGGTTCTGAGCGCATAACGCGCGACTCGTACAGAGCAGATTGTAGAGCACTGGGCACGCATGAGTGAGGGCCAGCGCTTATTGTGAAGTGAACCGCAGTGCACCTAAACGATTTCCGGAAGGACTTCCACGGCGGCTGCCGCCAACTGCTGGACCTCTGAACCTCGAGTATCAGCGTCTGCCTCGCACCTCGAGGAGCCCTCGGGTTCCCGTGAGACGCTTACGGCCGCGTTGATCCGGTTGCGCATTCGAATCGGGCAGCACTGGTTGCGGCGGGTGAAGCGTCCTTTCTGGCGTCCGATGCCACGGTGACAAGCGCTAGGTCGCAAATGCGTTCTATGCTGGAAGCGAATGCGCATCGATCCGGAGGACACGATCGGCGATTACCCCGCGCTACTGGTACGCAAGGTGCTGCGGCACCTGCGAAACGCTTTCGAGTGGGGTAAGCCGGAACTGGAGGCAGCGGCCGCATTGTCCCCTGGAAGCGGGGACGCTCTGGCCGCGGCTCTGCGATCCGAGGGGCTGATCGAGGCCGCCGGCCCCGGCAAATGGACCGTCACTCAGGCAGGGCTGACTTTGGCGGCTGCGACCGCGGCCAAGCCGGTCACTCGTGCGACCGCCGAAAGAGCTCTGTCGGAGTTTCTCGGCCGCGTCACTCGCGTCAACCAAGATGCCTATTTCCTGTCCAAGGTGACCCGAGTCGTTCTTTTCGGCAGCATGCTGAGGCCTGAAGTAGAACGGCTGAGCGACGTTGACCTGGCGGTCGAATTGACCCCCAAGGAGGCGGATTGCGACCGTGCGCTGGCGCAGAATGAGCAACGCGCCGAGGAGATGGAAAACGCAGGCCACCACTTCCGCCACTTCCTGGAACGAATGTGCTGCGGCCAATTGGAGACCTTCCGGTTCCTCAAAGGGCGAAGCCGTGTGATTTCTCTTGCCGACTACAAAGTGGAGAAGGCCTTTGTGGATGCGGTCCCGCATCGAGTGATCGCCGGCGCGCGGGAAGAAGCGCCGGCGGACTCCGCCTGGAACGCGCCACAACTACCCAGGCGGTTACGGCCTCCCCGTGGGTGCCCGTTCTGAAGGTTCCCGCACGACAGGCGCGCATTCCCGCCGCACTTACTAAATCGGAAATCCGGCGAACTCTCTCACGGCCGGCTCGTGATACACTCTGTCGAAGGCATCCTCATGGAACATTCGGCGTATCGGGGAACCGAACTGCTCCAGCGGTGGAGCGGCAACCGCGAAATGGCGAGTTAGCGACATGCGACCCGGGCTCTGGCCGGAAGTTGAATCCACACTCGCCGCCGTTATCGAGCTGCCCGAATCCGAGCGCGGCGCATTCCTGAGTGGCTGCTGTGCCGACGCGGAGGTTCGAGCCGAGGTCGAATCGCTTCTCGCCGCCTACGGCCCGGCCAAGAGTTTTCTGAATATCCCCGGGGCGCCGTCGCTCGGGGATCGCTTTGGCCCTTATCGTCTCATTCGGGAGCTAGGCCGTGGCGGTATGGGATCGGTGTTCCTGGCGGAGCGCGACGACGGCCAATTTCAGAAACTGGTCGCCATCAAGATCGTCGCGGGCGCGCACAGCCTCGAATCTTTGCGCCGCTTCCGTTCGGAACGTCAGATTCTGGCCGCCCTCGATCATCCGAACATCGCGCGATTGCTCGACAGCGGTGTCTCGAAAGATGGCCTGCCCTTCATCGTCATGGAATATGTTCAGGGAACACCGCTGACCGAGTACTGCAGGCCCTTGCCGTTTCAGACACGGTTGGATCTTTTCCGGACGGTGTGTGCGGCAGCCCACTTCGCTCATCAGCACCTGGTAGTACACCGCGACATCAAACCCGGCAACATACTGGTCACCGGCGAAGGCGTTCCGAAGCTGCTCGATTTCGGAATCGCCAAGATACTGGACCCGCCGGCTGGAGGGGCCGATCCGACGATCGCCTTTCTGCAACCGCTAACCCCCGATTACGCCAGCCCCGAGCAGCTTCGCGGAGCCGCCGTCAGCACCGCGAGCGACGTGTATTCTCTCGGCGTGCTGCTTTTTGAATTGCTGAGCGGAGAGCGGCCCTACCGGCTCAGGGGAAAGACGCTGGACGAGGCGCTCGATACCATCTCGAGCCAGGGGCCTCGCTTTCCCGCGACGGTGCCATCCGATTTGGCCTATATCGTTCGTAAGGCAATGCGCCGCGAACCCGAAGCCCGCTACGCTTCAGCGAGCGAGCTGAGCGCGGACATCGATCGTCATCTATCCTCGAGGCCCGTGCTGGCGCGCCGCGGCACGTTTCGGTACGTCACTCAGAAGTTCGTGGCACGCCATCGGAGCCTGGTCGCCGCCGCCGTGGTTGCTGTGCTGTTCCTGATCGCCGGTGCGGCTGCGCTGATCCGGTCTTCGCGTATCGCCGGCGAAGAGCGCGCCAAGGCCCAGCAGCGTTTCGATCAGGTTCGTCAACTGGCGAACTCTCTGGTCTTCGAGATTCACGATGGCGTTGCGAACCTTCCGGGCTCGACGCCCGTGCGAAAAGCCATCGTCTCTCGAGCCCTCCAATATCTGGACACCCTGGAAAAGGTCTCGTCCGGCGACATCGCTCTGGAATTGGAGCTGGCGCGCTCTTATCAGCGATTGGCTTCGGTCCAAGGAAATCCCGGGTCGAGCAACCTGGGCGACCTGCCGGGCGCCTTTGCGAGTTACGGGCACGCGATCGCGGTTCTCGAGCGTTTGCCTGCCGCGGGCGCGGAGCGTCGCGATGTTCAATACGAGTTGGCCCAGTTATACGACTCCCGCGGCGACGTGTCGCAACATCTTCGTCAATCCGAGCAGCAGAACCAGGACTTCAAAAAAGCTCTGGACATCGCGGAACGGCTGGCGGCGCGTTTTCCGGATGATGAGCAGATCGCGCGGATTCACTCGGGAGCGTTGTTCCGGATTGCCGGTGCTGTTGCCGACGCCAATCCGGACGCGGGGTTGCAGCGCTACACGCAATGTCTGGCGGTCAACCAGAAACTCCTCGATGCCCATCCTGAGAACCCGAATGACCGGAGGAATGTCGCGCTGGTTCACAAGTACATGGCAAACCTGATTCCGTCGACTGCCGAGGCTCTGGGCCATCTGCGAAGAGCACAGCAGCTCGATGAAGCGCGGTTGGCGGCTCACCCGGATGACCGCGGCGCCGAACTCGATCTCTCGTTTGACCTGTCCGACATTGGGTGGCGCCTCGAGAGGAGCAACGATCTATCGGGAGCACTGGAAGCCTATCAGAAAGTGTCGGCGATCCGCCAGGAGCTTGCCGCAGCCGATCCCCATGACGCCCAGGTCCGCCAACGGCTCACTTATATCCGGATGCGGGTAGCCGGCCTGCTCGGGAAAATGGGCCGGTTGGATCCAGCACTCCGCGAGTACACCGCGGCGAATGCGTTGGCTGAGACAGCAATGGCCGCCAGTCCGGGCGATCGGTGGAATCGCTCGTATGCTGCCCAGCTCCAGCTTGGCATCGCCTCCACGGAGGCTCAGCTCGCGTCTCATGCGCAACCGGCTGACCACCGCCGAAGATCCTGTGAAGCATACCGCCGTGCTTCCCGAATTCTGGATAAGCTCGCCGCCGATGGAAGTGCGTCCGATGAAGAGCTAAAGAGCCGCGCCGCCGCCCGGGAGGGTCTGGCGGCTTGTGGTGCACCATAAGCGGCGCAGCGGTCTTGTCCGCGCCGCTCAGGTTCGGAAACGCTCGTCGATTTCCACCTGGTAGCCGCTGGCCAGGCGGTTGGTCTCGTTGGCCATCCCCACCACCGCCATCAACTCGGCCAACATCGGGCCGGTCATCCCCGCTTTCCGCGCACTGACCGTGTGGGAGGCGATGCAATAGGCGCACTGGTTGCTGGCGCTGACCGCCACGTAGATCATCTCTTTGGTGAGGGCGTCCAGCGCTCCCGGCGCCATGATTTCCTTCAGGCTCTGCCAGGTGCGGCGGAGGGTCGGCGGGTCGTGCGCCAGGGCCTTCCAAAAATTGTTGATCCAGTTGGTCTGGCGGCTTGTCATGATATCGTCATACACCGCCTTCACCTCGGGGCTGGCGTCGGCGTATTCGATCAATCCGAGTGTGGCCATGGGCATAGCATAACAGTCCTGTACCTTACGGTTCATAACCAAATGTAGGTAGGTAATTAGGAGTTTCTTATAGCAGACTTGTTATTGGGAGTCAATCAAATGTATACGATCCTCAGGTACGAAAGCGGACGCCGGCTAGAAGGGCTGATGCTTTCCGCCTCGCGGAACCTGATTCGGCTGGTGCTACGGAATCAGGGAGATACCGCTGAGTTTCAGCGACTCTACGGGGTTTGGACGGCGGAGGATGGTTCGGCCGTTGAGTTCGAGTCAATGGTCATGGGCGATCACACGGATATTGGCGTATTCTGCGGTGCGCAGACCCTCGCAGCCAATTAGGTTCCAGCCCGCAAGATCCGAGAATTGGTCTCGCAGACTTGCCGATGTGAGCGGGAGCGGCATGTTCAGCTCAACCTGCGGCGGCGACGGATTGAACGGGGGTGTGACCTCCGCGGCCGCCGGGGAATGGTGGCCGGTGGCCGGTGGTTAGTGCCTGGTGGCCGGATTGTGTGTTCGGCGGGTCGATTCTGAGTCATGGTGTGGGAGCGATCCGCCAGCCTACGCCGCGACGAGATCCACGAGCTTCCGATCCCGACATCCGCCTGGTGATAGGCGGCTTCGATCTCCCGCCCGCCTTTTCCGGAGTCTACCGGTTACCCCCGGCTGGAGTTCACCCGGTGAGGGCGTCAAGAGACGCATCTCGGATGCGGACCTCCCGAGCGGCAACGGACGGTGGGAACGTGTTATCGTGTCACCCATGCGCATTGCCACATGGTTGCTTGCGATTCCGCTGGCCGCTCAGAACAACATCGGCATAGACAGCCACATGGACACCCTGCAGCGCGTGCTGATCGACCGCGCAGACATCACCCAGCGGTCGCCGGTTGGGCACGTCGACATCCCCAGGCTTCGCCAGGGCGGCGTGAACGCTCCGTTCTTCGCCCTGTGGGTGCCCACCTATTACAAAGGCGCGGAGGCAATCCGGCGGACGCTGGATCTGAGGGACGCCGCCCAGCGCCTTTTCGACACCCATCCCGAGCAGATCGCCCTCGCCCTGAACGCGGCCGACGTGGAGCGGATCGCCAGGTCGGGCCGCATCGCGGTAATCCTGACGGTGGAGGGCGGCCACCAGATCGACGACGACCTCGCCGTGCTGCGCATGTATTACCGGCTGGGCGTTCGCTCTATGACGCTGACCCACTTCCGCCACCACAACTGGGCCGACTCTTCGACCGACACCCCGGTCCACAACGGGCTGACCGACTTCGGTAAGGAAGTGGTGCGCGAGATGAACCGGCTGGGAATGATCGTGGACATTTCGCACGTCTCGGACAAAACGTTTTATGACGTGATCGGTGTGACCACCAAACCGGTGATCGCATCGCATTCCTCGTGCCGCGCGATTTCCGACGTGCCGCGCAACATGACGGACGACATGATCCGCGCCCTGGCCAAGAACGGCGGCGTGATCGGCATCAACTTCGGGGAAGGCTTCCTGAATCCGAAGGACGCCGAGACCCTGAAGAACGACATTGCCCGTGTAGCCGACGAGCCCACGCTTACCGGAAAAGCCCTCGACAATTACGCCGACGAGCAGTTCCGCAAGGACGAAATGCAGCACCCCACCACCTACGCCACGCTGGACGATGCGGTGGCGCACATCGATCACGCCGTGCAGATCGCGGGCATCGATCACGTTGCCATCGGCAGCGACTTCGACGGCATCTCGGCCCCGCCAAAAGGCCTGGAAGACGTCTCGAAGATGCCGGCGCTGGCCGCGGCGCTGCGCAAAAAGGGCTACAGCGATCCGGACCTGCGCAAGATCTTTGGCGGCAACACGCTGCGGGTCTTGCGGGAAGTCACGGGCAAGTAGCCATCCTCTAGCCGCAGTAGTCGGCCCGCAGCCTCAGCCAGGATCTCCGCCAGTTGGAACACGGAGTCCAGGTCCACCCATTCCACATCCGAAATGCGAGACAATCGATGCGAAGTGGATTGAATGGCAACGAAAAAGGCATCTCCCAAGAAGAAGGCAGCCCCCACGAAGAAGAAGGCCTCAGAATGGGGTGGCGGAATCAAATGGCCGAACAAGAAGTGAATTGCAAGCCGGGCGACACGACGTCCGGTCATGCTGTTTCATCACGTTCGCCGCGGCATGGCTGGGGAACTGGTTTCGCAAAGGCCTTCCGACACGGAAACAAGCCGCTGCCGGTTACGGTCATCGGCGGCCTGATCGTACTGTTCGTGTCCAATTACGTGCAGGGCCAGTACTGGCTCTCGCAGCATCGATTCCTGCTTAGTCAAGCTCGTGCGGATCGACTGTGGGCAGGCTCTCTGAGTGCTGAAGATGAGATTGTCAAAGCGGTGGCCCGGCGGTTAACTGCCAGCGCGATGCTGATTAATGCATACGAAAACGATTTCGGAGAAACTCAGCTCTTGCAGATAGTGAAACAGCACAACTTGATGATTACTGAGTGGGATCAATCCAGGGTGGTAATGAACCTTCGGATCGCTACCTATTTCACCGATAAGGAGACCGGCAACCAGTGGCAACGGCTGCGCGACGACATTGTTGCGCTAAAAGAGGGAGTCGGGCAACTTGCCTTGGCGGCGAAACCGGCCCGCGCGTCCCAGACGGCGACCTGTTGGCAACTCCTGACAAAAGCGGAGGCTGATGCCGACACGTTAGTCAGAAAGATGATCCAGTACGCCGAAGCCAAGATCGCGCCGCGGGACTAGGTTTGCGTGTGCCTGCCCTGCGGGTTTGCGCCGGTGGTTGAGTCATTGAATGTTGATCGTGACCGCGTTCGATGCCTGACCGTCCACCGTGAGGGTCGCGTTCGATTCGCCGCTGCCGCGCAGGCTGAGTGGCAGGGCCACGTTGACCTGATCGAGACCGGTATAGTTGGGCGCTGGACCCGCGTATAGGACCGGCACACTCGTCCCGTTGATCGTGACCGTAACATTGGCCAGCGCGCTTGCATTTCTGACGCCGGTTCCGTAGAAGCGCACGTATACGGGCGTATCCACCCCCAAACTGATCGGCACCGATACACACACAGAACCGTTGCACTGAAACAGGGCACAGGCGACTGCAATTGCGAATTGGCCGCTTGGACCGCCACGGCGGTGGTCGCCGCCACTCCGGTTCCGGCCCCGTTCATGCTGAAGATCGCCGGCGCAACCGGCTGCACGGCCCCGTTCCTCTAGCCGCAGTAGTCGGCCGCAGCCTCAGCCAGGATCTCCGCCAGTTGGAACACGGAGTCCAGGTCCACCCATTCCACATCCGAATGGGCGCCGGCGCCGGCGGCGCCGCAGACCACCGTCTCGACACCGGCGGCTTGCAGCAAGGCGGCATCCATCCACGGGGTGTCGCCGATGTGCCTGGCAGGACGGCCGAGCACTTTGGCGGCGGCCCGGTCGACCGCCTGCACGATGCGCGCGTCCGGGCTTACTTCAAATGGGTCGCGACGGAAGAACGGCCGGACGACCGCGCGGAAATCGGGATCTGCCGCCGCCAGCGCATCCGCGATCGCCTGGATTTCGCCCACCGCCTGGGCCTCGGTTTCTCCGGGCACGGTGCGCCGCTCGATCTTCAGCGAGCAACCCGGCGCGTAGGTGCTGAGCCCGGCGCCGCCGCTCAGCATGGCGGCGTGCAAGGAGGGCGGACCCACCAGCGGATGCGGTGTCCGCGAGCGTAGTTCCCGCTCCAACGCGCTCAGGTTCGCCAGAAACTGACCCATCTTCATGTTGGCGTCGATGCCGAGTTCGAACCTGCTGCCGTGGGCGGCGCGGCCGGTGACTTCGACCTCGATCCAAAGATAGCCCTTGTGCGCCAGGCAGACATCGAGCGCGGTGGGCTCGGTAACGATCGCGCCGTCCACCTTCGTGCGGCGGATCAAGTCGCTGGTGCCCAGGCTGCCGTACTCCTCATCGGCCACGGCGGCCACCAGGAGATCGCCGCGCAGACGCGTGCCGGAATCCACTAGCGCCTTGGCCGCGGCCATGCCTGCCGCCAGACTGCCTTTCATGTCGTACGAGCCGCGGCCATAGATTCGGCCGTCGCGCAGAGCGCCGGAGAATGGCTCGGCCATGCCGGGGACATCGACGGTATCGCAGTGCGCGTTGAACATGAGGCTGCGTCCGCCACCCGTTCCGGCCAGACGGCCCAGAACCGTGCTCCGGCCAGTCTCCGGTTCGAAGATCCCGGTGACCAGGCCCGCGGACTCGAGCGACTCCGAAATGAACCCGGCGATCGCGCGCTCCCCGGGCGCGCCCGGCGCCAGGGTCGGATTGATGGAATTGATTTGCACCAGATGGACCAGGGTGTCGCGTGTGTAGTCGTGGTCGATTTTCATGTTCCCCGGAACGAGTCACTCCGTCCGCAGCGCCTGAATCACGTCGACTCGGGCCGCCCGCCCCGCGGGTATCAGCGATGCAGTCACCGCAGCAAGCAGGAGCACGAAAGCGGAACCCGCCACCGGCAGGACACCCGGCATTTTCAGATCTCCCAGCAGACTGCCCGCCAGTTGCGCGAGCCAAAACCCACAGCCAAACCCGACCGCAAGTCCGGCAAGGGCCATGGCCGCGCCTTCCGCCATCACCCGCAGCAAAAGATGCCGCGGCTGTGACCCGACTGCCAGACGGATGCCAAACTCCCGCATGCGTCCGCTGACGGAGAATGCGAGCACGCCAGCTACACCCACCACCGCTATGAGCATAGCGACCCCGGCGAAAACGGCGGACACCACGACATTGAGCCGTTCGGGTGAGAGTACCTCCACACGGATGTCTTCGAGGGTCGCCGCGTGTTCCACCGGCTGGTCCGCGGACATCGCCCGCACCATCTTCGTGATCGGCGTTACCAGAGAGTAAGGATCCGAAGCCACGTGAACGAACACATGGCCACCGCCCAAGGCTGGCTCCTGATCGAAGGGACGATACACCGTCATGGTGGGCTTGGGCACCAGGTTGATGTCGTCCATGTCGGCCACCACGCCGACAATGCGCAGCGGCTCGACGCTCATCAGTTGCACGGCCTGCAGGATTGGGTCGGTCCACGTCAGATGATGGTTCAGCGCGCCGCCCTGGGGGAACATCTTTTGGGCGACGCTCTGGCTTATGATCGCGACCAACTCGCTGCCGCTGCGGTCGGCATTGTTGAAGTCGCGCCCTTCCATCACAGGCAGGCCAAGCGTCGCGAAGAATCCCGGCGAGATGATGCGCGGCGCTGCCGCGGGATGTTCCTCGCCCGCCGCCGGAGGGCGCCCGTCAACCGAGAATTGGAGCCCCGTGGTGTTATTGGAATCCCACGGAACGGCCCCACCCACAGCAACGTTCTGAACGCCGGGCAGTTCCAGAATCCGGCGCTTCAATTCGCGGTAGTACTCCGATATTTGCCCCGGCGTTCTTCCCTCGTGCATCACCGGTACCTCCAGCGCGAGTACATGGTGGGTATCAAAACCTCTCCGCGCAGCCTGGAGCGAAAGCAGCGTCTTCACGGTTGCGCCGGCCGCCGCCACCAGGACGAACGAGGCGGCGATCTGAACCACCGCGAAGATCCTCAGTTTTCGATTGGCGATGCCCGTGATGCGAGCGCTCCGGCTCGCCGGCCCGAACCGCTGGGTGCCTCCCGAAGATGGAAGGCGCGGAACGAACGCCAGAAGGATCGCAGCCAACAGGGCAAGTCCCGCTCCCACCCAGAGCATGCTCGAATCGACCTGGAGGTCGAGAGCCCGTATGGAGAATCGGGATATGTAACGCGACAGAATGGACAGCATCGGGCTGGCGATCAGGATCCCGAGAGTTGCCCCGCCTGCGCACAACAGCAGGCTCTCAGCCAACAGAGTGCGGCGCAATGCAGCGGCGGTGGCGCCCACCGCCAGGCGTATTGCCAGTTCGCCTTCACGGCGCACCGTCCGGGCCAGAATCAGATTGGCGACGTTGGAGCAGGCAATCACGAAGACCAGCACCGACCCCGCCATCAGCACCAGGAGGATGGTCCGCGCTCCCGACGTGAGCTGGTCGCGCAGCCGTACTGCTCTGATGCGGAAGTCCGCCTTGGCTTCATAGGCCTCGGGATGCTCCTGTTTCATGGCGTCGTACGCCGCTTGCAACTCCGCACGCGCCGCGCGGAGATCCGCGCCCGGCGCCAGCCTCGCGAACAGCTCGGTCATGCGGTGGATCCGGCTGGTAACCATGGTCGCCGAAAGATGATGCGCGCTGGTCACGACATTGGCTATGATTTCCGTCTCCTGAGGATACGGGACGCATGGCTCTAAGACGCCCACCACCGTGGCGGGGCGCGCATCCAGGAACGAATCGAGCCGGACCTTTTTGCCGAGTACTGAAGGATCGCTCTTCAGCGCGGTCGACCAGAATCGGTAGGTCAACACGACCGCGCCGGCGGCGTTCGGGCCGTCATCGTGCGCATCCAGCAGCCGGCCGAGTACGGGTCGCAGCCCCATCACCTGGAAATAGGAGCCTCCCACCACCCCGGCCTTCACGGAGCGTGGCTCCCCGAGTCCGGCCATGGTGAAATCGAGGGTGGAGAAATCGCCGAATGCGCTCAGCGTTTTCAGGCGCGAGCGCAGATCCACGATCTCCGGCACGGAGAACGTGACGTTACCGCCTCCCGAACTCTGCTGCATGTAGATGAGGCGGTCTTCGTCACGGTTGACCAGAGGGCGCAGCAGCACCCCGCGCAGAAGGCTGAACATCGCCGAATTGGCTCCGATTCCCAGCGCCAGAGTCAGCACAACCGTCACCGTGAGGCCCTTTGCACGGGCCAGGGAGCGGGCGCCGACCTTCAGTTCGCCCAAAAAAGACGCAATGCTTTCCATCATGCCGATGGTCCCCTCTCTCGACTTCGTTTACGGTTCGCAAGTTTGTTGCCCCAGCTATGTATCAAATAACAAAGGCGCTTATCCGCCCGCGACATCCAGCCAGTGTCCGTTTCCGGAATTCCCACGTTCGGAACGGGACAGCATCACCGCTTCGGCGTCCGGTCGCAAAGGGCGCTCCCTGCCGGGGAAAGTTGCGCCGGCAGCCTGGAGACGATTGGAGAGGAAAAAAGAAAAGCGGGTCTAAAAATCGACCGCCGAGCTTATAATCATTACTGGCCAGGAAGCGATGAACCGAAATGTTCACGGGTTTCGCGCTTTTGGACCATCGCTGAGCGAAAAAGCACAAGATCGCGGAAGGAGAAGAGACTGATGTTGCACATGATCGGACACGCCATTTTCGGGCTGCTGATTGGTTTGTTGGCTCGCGCTATCATGCCGGGCGGTCAGCATATGGGCCTGATATTAACCATGATTCTCGGCCTGGTGGGTGCGTGGTTGGGCGGCTTCCTCGGCCGTATGACCGGTATGTACAAGGAGGGCCACCCCGCGGGCTGGTTCATGGCACTCGTCGGAGCGCTGGTTCTGCTGTTTGTCTACTCGCGTGTCGTTGGCTGATTCCTGACATCTTGAATCACCGCAAGCCCTTGGGATGAGAAGACGGCATGGACTGGTTTGGCACCTGGGGCGTTGCCATGGGAGCCGCATGGCTCTCCGGCTTCAGACTATATGCCAGTGTGCTGACTCTGGGTCTGCTGCAGCACTTCGGATTCGCGAGTCTGCCGGGTGAACTGAGCATTCTCGGCAAATGGTGGGTCATCGCGGTGGCGGGTCTGCTGTTTCTGACCGAATTTGCCGCTGATAAGATACCCGTGATCGACTCCACCTGGGACGCCGTCCACACGTTCATCCGGATTCCTGCCGGCGCGGTGCTTGCCGCCGCTGCCTTTGGGCATTTTGACAGCCGGGTCAGGGTGATTGCGTTCTTATTGGGTGGCGGAATCGCCTTGACCTCACACGGCGCGAAATCGGCCGTGCGGCTGGCCGTGAACGCGTCTCCGGAGCCCTTCAGCAACATCGCACTGAGCTGTCTTGAAGATGCAGGCGGCGTTGGGCTGTCGCTGCTTGCCGTGCTTCATCCGGTGGTGACGCTGGTGATCGTGGCGTTTCTTGCAGGATGCGGTGTCTTGCTCATTCGTAAGCTGGCACGCGGAGTGCGAGGTCTATTTCGAGGTTTCGGGTGGCGGTCACGGCGCTAGCTCCCCGCCCCAGCACCGGCCGTAATGTTGCCGACTCACCGCTGCCGATTCTGATCTACGAACGAGAGCTTGCGTCAAGGA
>Ga0209067_10000634_pt1 | contig 22100 bp, 10 predicted proteins | sample ColStrG_CSR_2013_FD_187199 | JGI IMG/M metagenome (GOLD analysis project Ga0209067, IMG submission 187199) | Freshwater sediment microbial communities in response to fracking from Pennsylvania, USA - Cold Stream Run_MetaG_CSR_2013 (SPAdes)... | ecosystem: Environmental > Aquatic > Freshwater >...
AGAAAATAAAGGGAAATAGCAATAGAAACACAAAAACGAAGCAGAAATAATTATATATAACAAATACCCTTCGAATGATATGTTTGAAATATTGCATTTATAACAAAACTAATATAAATTTATTACTTTCGGCTTCAATGGAAACAGTCGTTAGCGGAATCCGCTCCACAGGAAATCTTCATCTTGGAAATTATTTCGGTGCTATCCGAAATTTTATTAAACTTCAGGAAACGCATAATTCATACTTTTTTATAGCCGATTACCATTCCCTTACTACTCATCCGAAAGCTAAGGAACTCCATAAAAATGTTGGGGAAGTATTAATCGAATATTTGGCTGTGGGTCTTGATCCCGAAAAAGCGACTCTTTTTGTACAATCGGATTTACCGGAGACCGCCGAATTATATTTATTTTTAAACATGAATGCCTATTTAGGGGAATTGCAGCGATCTGCCTCCTTTAAAGATAAAATACGGTCTCAACCCGACAATGTAAATGCCGGACTACTTACCTACCCTACCCTTATGGCAGCCGATGTGCTTATTCATAAAGGCACCCATGTTCCGGTTGGAAAAGACCAGGAACAACATTTAGAAATGGCCAGAAATTTTGCTGGTCGATTTAATAGGATGTATGAAGTGGATTATTTTCCAGAGCCTCAAGCCTTTAATTTTGGTTCATCCCTGGTTAAGGTTCCCGGTTTGGATGGAAAGGGTAAAATGTCAAAATCAAATGGGGAACCATCCACCATATTTTTACGGGATGCCCCCGAGGTCGTTCGAAAAAAAATAATGAAGGCGGTTAGTGATAGCGGCCCAAATATACCGAATCAAAAAAAATCACCGGCTGCTAAAAACCTATTTGATCTTATGAAATTGGTTTCCTCTCCGACTGATATCCGTTTTTTTGAAGCCGAACATAAAAATGGGAGCATTCGATATGGGGATATGAAAAAACAATTGGCAGAGGATATGATCGTATTTTTAAGTCCAATCCAGGAGAAAATTAAAGAATTTACAGCTAACCCAAATTATGTTCGTGAAGTAGCTCGATTAGGAGCTGCCAAAGCCAGAATCAGTGCCCAAAAAACGATCCGGGAAGTAAGGGAAATTATTGGTTTCAAATCATTTTAATCATGCATATTGCGATAGTTGGAAATATAGGCTCCGGTAAAACAACCCTAACTGGTCTTTTATCCAAACATTATGATTGTGAGGCCTTTTACGAAACGGTCGAAAACAATCCTTATTTGGAAGATTTTTATAATGATATGAAAAGATGGTCGTTTAACCTCCAAATTTTCTTTCTGAATAGCCGTTTTCATCAATTAAGCCAAATTGCCGGGAGAAAGGGTTTGGTAATCCAGGATAGAACCATTTATGAGGATTGCTATATTTTTGCCGATAATTTGCATGATATGGGATTAATGAGTACCCGTGATTACGAAAATTACTCTTCCATATTCAGTGCCATTTTAAAAAACATGAAACCCCCTGATTTATTAATTTATTTGCAGGCTTCGGTTTCTACTCTGGTAAGCAATATCCAAAGAAGAGGAAGAGAATATGAAACCGGTATTCGATTGGACTATTTAAGCAAGCTTAACGATAAATACGAAAATTGGATTAAACGGTATACCGAGGGGAAACTATTGATCATCAACAAGGACAAAATTAATTTTGCTGATAATCAGGAAGATCTTGGCTTTGTGGTTAGTAGTATAGAAAAGGAGATTCACGGTTTATTTTAAACCGCATCATCCGGCTATGGCCTGAATTATATCATACTCCGTTATAATATGGGTTTTATCCCCATTTTTCACCAAAACGGCTGAATTTTCCTTATTAATCAAGGAAGAAACCTTATCGATTGAGGAATCCATTTCTACATAAGGAAAAGGAGTACTCATAATATCTCCTAAAGAGAACGATTTCATACCCGGATTTTCTAATAATCCTGTGAGAAGGGAGGTTTCCGAAATCTTTCCAACCACCTCACCCTTAAAGGTAATAGGAACTTGTGAAATATTCAGTTTCTTCATGGTCAAAATCCCGTCCTGAACTAATTGATCCTTCTCCAGGGAAACAAATTGATCATCATCTTTTTTGGACAGGATTTTCCGTACGGTTAGTTTTTCATCCACCAAAAACCCTCTTTCTCGCATCCAATCATCATTGAACATTTTACCAAGGTATCGAATCCCGTGATCATGAAAAATAACCACAACCATATCCCCTTCTTTAAATCGATCTTTCATTTGAAGTAGACCTGCTATAGCTGAACCAGCCGAATTACCCGCAAAAATGCCCTCTTTTCTGGCTATTTCCCGGGTCATTAAAGCGGCATCTTTATCGGTTACTTTTTCAAAATGATCGATAATATTAAAATCAACATTTTCAGGAAGAAAATCTTCACCTATACCCTCAGTGATATAGGGATAAATCTCATTTTTATCAAATATCCCTGTTTCCTTATATTTTTTAAAAACCGATCCATAGGTATCAATTCCGAATACTTTAATTTCCGGGTTTTTTTCCTTTAAATACCGTCCTGTTCCGGTAATGGTTCCTCCAGTTCCAACCCCAACCACTAAATGGGTAATCTTTCCTTCAGTCTGCTCCCAAATTTCAGGTCCGGTTTGCTCATAATGAGCCGCCTGATTGGATAAATTATCGTATTGATTGGCCTTCCAGGAATTTGGAACCTCTCTTTGAAGTCTGGAGGAAACTGAATAATAGGACCGGGGATCTTCAGGATCCACATTGGTTGGACAAACAATAACTTCAGCACCCAAAGCTCTTAAGGCATCTACTTTTTCCTTGCTTTGTTTATCGGTAGTAGTAAATATGCATTTATAGCCTTTTATAATGGATGCAATCGCTAATCCCATACCGGTATTTCCCGAGGTTCCTTCGATGATAGTTCCACCCGGCTTTAATAATCCCTTCTTTTCGGCGTCTTCAATCATTTTAAGGGCCATACGATCCTTAATGGAATTTCCGGGGTTGGTTGTTTCAACCTTGGCCAAAACCAATGCCGGAATATCTTTAGTAACCTTGTTCAGCCGTACCAAAGGTGTGTTTCCTATGGTTTCAAGAATATCGTTGTAAAACATAATGCAAGTTAGCCTGAAATATTATGGTTCACAATGATTTTTTAAAGGCTTTACATTATATTTAATTGGTTAATGCAACCCATCAATAAATCCAATGAATATAGATACTGAAAATCCACTATTAGTGGAATGCTCTTGGGAGGTTTGTAACCAACTCGGAGGAATTTATACGGTAATCCGTTCCAAATCACCCTGCATGACCCAGAAATGGGGTGATCGATATTGTTTGGTCGGGCCCTATTTACATTCCAGGGTGCCTGCTGAATTTGAACCGAGTTCTGATTATAGTGATTCCTTTGGGAAAGCGGTTTTAGAAATGAAGAATATGGGCTTTGATATCCATTATGGATATTGGCTGGTTTCTGGAAAGCCCAAGGTTGTATTAATCAATTTTGATAATTTATATGGTCAAGCCTTAGCCAATCGTAAATTCGTACTATGGGAGAAACATTGGATTGATACCAGTATGTACGATGAACTGGTGGATCAAACCATAGCTTTTGGGGAAGCCACCCAAATTTTCCTTCAATTTTTAGTAAAAAAGGAAATTAATACGGCTCCGGTTATTGCCCATTTTCATGAATGGATGGTAGGATCGTGCATTCCGGATTTAAGGGCGAATAATATTCCGGTTAAAACCGTTTTCACTACCCATGCCACCCAATTAGGTAGATTTTTGGCTATGAATGATAGTCGGTTTTATGACCATTTACCTTTTGTGGACTGGCATGCCGAGGCTGTACGATACAATTGCCTTTCAAAAGCGTTTATCGAACGACAGGCAGCCATAAACGCCGATGTATTTACAACGGTAAGCGATGTGACTGCCATGGAATGCCGTCAATTATTAGGAAGAGAGCCGGATACAATTACACCCAATGGATTAAATATTGAGCGGTTCGTTGCTTTGCATGAATTTCAAAACCTGCATTTGGAATATAAAACCCAAATCCATGAATTTGTAATGGGTCATTTTTTCCAAAGCTATTCCTTTGATCTGGACAAAACTCTGTACTTTTTTACCTCGGGTCGATTTGAATTTTCTAACAAGGGTTTTGATCTCACCCTGGAGGCCTTAGCTAGATTAAACTATAAGATGAAAAATGCCGACATGGATAAAACCGTGGTAGCCTTTTTCATAACAAAACAACCCTACCATTCCATAAACCCCTATCTATTAAATTCAAGAGGGGTGCTCAATGAAATCCAGGAAGCCTGTGCTGAGATCGAAAAGAAAGTGGGCAAGCATTTATTTTACACGGTTGCATCCGGAAATGATCATCATTTTCCGGATTTAAATGCCTTTGTGGATGATTATTGGAAACTTCGTTTAAAAAGAACGATTCAGTCCTGGAAGAATAATTCACTTCCGGCCATTGTTACCCATAATCTAATGTATCCGGATCATGATCAAATCGTTCAAACCTGCAAAAGAATTAATTTATTAAATTATCCATCGGATAAGGTAAAAGTGGTTTATCATCCTGATTTTATTTCCCCAACGAATCCTTTATTCGGACTGGAATACGCTCAATTTATTAGAGGCTGTCATTTGGGCATTTTTCCTAGCTATTACGAACCCTGGGGATATACACCATTAGAATGTATTGCCAGTGGGATTGCTTCGGTTAGTAGCGATTTAAGCGGGTTTGGAGACTATATTAATAAATACATGCCAGACCATGATGAAAGAGGTATTTATGTAAACGAAAGACGGTATAAATCCTTCCATGACTCGGCCGAGCAATTAGCCAATATCCTGTTTGATTTTGCCAAAATGGGGATTCGTGAAAGAATTCAGCAAAGAAATTTAGTAGAAGGATCCTCTGAATTATTTGATTGGAAACATTTATACCCGTTTTATGAAGAATCCTATAATAAGGCTTTAAATAAATAAATTCCATTCATAAACGATTAAATAAAAAGGCCTATACCGAGGGTATAGGCCTTTTTATTTATAATCTAATTCATGACCTTAGTATATTACGAAAACTAGAGGCTAAGGTTTTATAAATATTAATTTTTCAAAAAGTGAATCGACTTGTACTGGTTAGACCAGCGAATCACCATGGAATATACTCCCGGCTTTAAACTGGATAAATCGAGGCTTTGAGTTAAACTTTCATTTAAACCATTGAAATCAAAGCTTAATAATTGAAGGCCTTGTACATTGTAAATCTCAATTCGGGAAGCCCCCTGACTATACCCATTAAAAGAAAGATGGGTAAGTCCAATGACCGGGTTAGGGAATAATTTTATACTTAAGGGGTCAATTGCTCCCGTGTTTTTGAAATAGGTACTATCCAAAGGAATATAATCCAGATTAGCCCCTAAAAATCCAATTCCCTGAGAAAAAGGATGGTAGGCCAAGGTGCCGGCTGGAGGATTAGATACCGTAGCATTCAGAGTAATACTAGCGGTTTGGCCTTTACTATCGGTTACCGTTATTTGATACGTATAGACGCCTGGCTGGGTAAAACTTACGGTAGTAATCACCGAATCCGGTCTGGCAATGATATCGCCGGTCGGACCCGAAACCTTTGACCAATGATACTTAACCAGGTTGGCCCCATTCCCTCTTGAAGCGGAGGCATTCAGGGTGGCTACACCCGGAAGAGTAACGGAAGGCCATCCACCTCCATTGGCATAAGGTAAACCTCCGCTAGCCGGATTAACGGTAGCCTGTAGGCTAGTACTCGCAGTTTGTCCATTATTATCTGTAACTGTTATTTGATAATTATAGGAACCTACCTGGGTAAAACTCACCTGCGTAATCATGCTATCAGGACTTAAAATAACATCACCACTTGGACCTGAGAGTTTTGACCAATGATATTTTACAATTTTGGCACCCCCGTTTCCATGGGAGGCAGAAGCATTTAACGTAGCCTGTGCCGGCAATTGAAGAAATGGCCATCCACCACCATTTACATAAGGAGGAGTGGATGCAGGGTTCACCGTGATTTGAACGGTGCTGGTGGCAGTTAGTCCATTATTATCGGTCACTAAAACCTGAAATACATAAACCCCCGTTTGACTGAATCCCACCTTGGCTATTATACTATCCGCTTTCATAAGCGTATCCGTATTTGGGCCAGAAATCTGAGACCAATGATATTTTACCAGACTGGCATTATTTCCCTTGGAAGCACTGGCATTTAAAGTCGCTCTGGATGGAAGGAAAATCGTAGTGGCATTGCCTGCATTGGCTGTTGGAGGAACTAAAGAAGGACTTACCACTACCTGAATGGTGGAACTCGAACTTAAACCCAAACTATCTGTAACCGTTACCTGGTAAACATAGGTGCCTGCCTGTGTAAAACTTACGGAGGTAATACTATTATTAGGTTGTAATAAACTATCGCCGCTTGGACCAGAAACCTTAGACCAAAGGTATTTCACTACGGTACCTCCATTATTGGACTTCGAACCCGAGGCATTTAAACTAATCTGTGCAGGAAGGGTATCTGAATTCGGTCCGGTAATTAAAGCGGTAGGAGGCAATAAAGCCGGATTGACGATGATCTGGGTACTGGAAGAAGAGGATTGACCATTACTATCCGTAACCAAAATTTGATAAATATAGGTTCCAACCTGAGTAAATTTAACCTGAGTAATAAGAGTATCCGGTTTAATTATAGAATCTCCAAGGGGTCCGGATACCTTTGACCAATGATACTTAACTAAAGTACCCATGGTAGCTTTTGAGGCGGATCCATTCAAAATACCCAAATTTGGCAAATTGATGGTACTATTCGCTCCGGCATTGGCCAAGGGAGGGGTAAATGCAGAGGCCGTAACGACGGCGGTAGAGGTTTCTGTTCCCGTCAAACCATTTTTATCGGTTACCTTAATTTGATAAACATAGGTACCCGGTTGAGTAAAACTAACTTTTAAAATGACACTATCGGTTCGGGACAAAATATCACCCGAAGGACCGGATACTTTTGACCAGGAATAGGTTAAGGGTCCGGATGCCGATTGAGAGGCCGAGGCATTAAATACAGCCTGATTCGGTATGGTAACAAAATTCCAGGCCCCACCATTAGCCGTAGGAGGAATAGGTGTAGCGGAGGTATATCCCAGATATTGGGCAACATTGCTGAATGGACCATAGGATCCATCGGAATATCCTGCCCGGAATCTATAATAACGCGCATCGATTGGAATAGTGGCGTTCAAACTGGATACAGGTAGAACCCCAATATGTTGGAAGTTAACCCCATTTGAAGAAACCTGAAAATACCAGGAAGTATTGGTATTGGGAATAAAATATGATTTTAATACGGTTATAAACTGATTGGCTATGATTTGATGACCGGCATCATTGGGATGAATCCCATCCCCAGAATTATAAATAGGATTATAAACAGCCGGGCTGGAACTGGTTTGATCTCTTAATAGATTCAAAACATTTACAAATCGATTGCCGAAATAATTACCGATTAGGGTATTCATATCCGATAATTCCTGATCCTGTGCTGTGGTCAAACCATTTCTTGGCTGTGTTCCTTCAATTATCAGAACAATTCCTCTTGCCTTTAAATAATTATCAATCAATATTAAATTATTCAACCACTGATTTGTACTGTTTATAAGAGCATCATTGCTGGGAAGGGAAAGTAAAACAAAACTTGGATTTAGAGAGGCGGCCTTTTCAACATTATAATTGGTATTGCCATTACCCGGTATAATATCCTTAGTGCTATACCCTGCCAAAGCTAAATTTTGAATAACAGAACCTCCATTACAGTTTATTTTAAGCCATGCCGATATTAATGAAACGGCAGAGGTGGTACTAGCGTTCGAAGCCCCTAATCCATAAAAAGTGGAGGATCCCAAACAAACCACACTAGGCTTATTATATAAGGTGGTATTATCGGTTGCAAAAATCAAACTCATGGTTTGATTTCCATTATTTAAAATGGCTAAATTAGGTTGGCTTTGTGAAAAGGAAGTATTAACCAGACCCAGACTTAGACATAATACAGCGATAAATGATTTTAAACTATCTTTTATAAGATATCTAAAATGAGGCATTAATTTAGATTTTAGTCGTAATAATTAGGTCAAAAAATACTTAATTACAAAACTAAATGATTTGATACAAAAACGCAGACATGTTTAAAACTTAATAATTATTTAATATTACTTATTGTTTTAACAGTTTGACACTTGCCCTATGGTTCCCACTTTGTATTTCAAGCATATAAATTCCTGAATTTAATTTATGAAGGTCAACCGGAGTGCTAAAATCCAGGCTATTTTTAGACATTCGGGTTAATAAAACCGTTTGCCCCGTCATGGTATAAACCGATAGGATAACCGTTCCCGAAAAATTATCTTTATAGGAAAGGGTCGATTGATCCTGAACCGGATTAGGATAGAATTTCAGGTTTGAAATAAAATTATTCTGAACGGTAAACGGTTTTACCACCAGGCTTAAGGTTTTCGATGCGGTATCACCCAATGAATCGGTAACGCTTAATTGAAATACATAAGTCCCCGGAGTGAAATTACTTAGGGTCAATTTCAATGAATCCAAATGGCCTGTATTTAGGGTATTGGGAGATGATAGAATTTTCCAAACGGTTTTTACCAATGGCCCACCCGTCGAATGACTAGCACTCGCATCCAATATAATAGTATCGGTACTAGACTGAATAGTTGGGGTAATTCCAAATACAATTTGGGGAATCGGTTTTATTTTGGAAACTGAATCCAATACCTGGATATTTAGGGTTGTATCAGCGGTTTGGCCTAAATTGTCTATGATACTTAACTTATAGATATAGGATCCAAAATTCAGGAAGGAGACGGAGGTTTTAACCAAGGTATCATTGAGGATATGATCCCCTACAGGGCCTGATAGTTTAGTCCATTGGTAATGGATAATATTCCCGCCAGAATCAACCGAGGCCGATCCATCTAAATAGGCTAGGTTTTTAGGAAGGGCAAGGGTCAAATTAGGTCCTGCAAGGGCAAAAATCCTGGTTTTGGGCTTTGGATTAACCGTAACTCCATAGGCCTGCGACGATTTATTACCATAAGAGTCAACCACGGTTAATTGAAAACCATATACCCCTGGACTCAAAAAGGTAATAGACGTTTTAGATGCCAAAGGACTTTGAATATTCACCCCTGAAGGCCCGGAGATTTGAGTCCATAAAAAGGATTGGATATTTCCAGAATGAGCCTTTGATCCTGATCCATCCAGGTATTCCGTATTGGGTAAATAAATAGTTTGGCTACCCAATATCGTAATGGTTGGATTAATTATTGGGGCGGGATAAACCACGATATAGACACCCGCTGAACTGGATAAGCCAAAATTATTGGTTACCGTAATGGTATAGAAATACGTTCCGGCTTGTTTGAATACCACATTGGTTATTACTGAATCGGGATGTAAAATACTATCACCTGCTGGACCCATTCCTTTTGCCCATTTATACGTTACTATTTTGCCTAATGAATCCTTGGAGGCCGAGGCATTTAAATTGGAAATATTGGTAGGAAGGGTAATCCAGGAATAGGCTCCACCATTCGCATAAGGAGGATAATGTACGGGATTCTGAACTTTTACCGCTATGGTTATGATAGCCGAATTGGTATTGCCCAAATTATCTAGGATAGTTAATTCATAAATATAATTCCCGGGCTGTGTAAATTTAACATTGGTCTTTACCTGTGAAGATGAAAAGATAGAATCTCCTAAAGCTCCGGAAAGCTTTTTCCAAGTATATTGAATAATCTTTCCTGGCGAAGTCGATAAGGTTCCATCTAAAACACCTAATTGAGGAATCGTAAGGGTTTGGTTAGATCCGGCATTCGCAAATGGAGGTGGAGCCAATGGGGGCTGAACCGTAAGAGTAACTAAGCTGGAGGCTGTATTGCCATTATTATCCTTTACCACCAATTGATAAATATAGGAGCCGGGAAGTTTAAAGATTAAGCCTGTTTTGGAACTATTCGGATTTAAAATGCTATCCCCCGCCGAACCGGATATTTTAGTCCAGTTAAAAGAAATTAGGGTGCCGGAAGGAGCAGTGGACTGGGTACCATCCAAAATACCCTGTGCCGGTAAAAGGATGGTTTGATTTGAACCGGCATTGGCAATCGGTGGAAGAATAGACGGATTTACGGTTATGGTTAGACTCGATGAATTACTCAAGCCATCTCCTGTATCCTTAACGGTCAATTGATAGATATAGGTTCCAGGATTGGTGAAGCCAATATTGGTTTTAACTGAGTTTGGACTAAAAATCTGATCCCCAACGGGACCTGAAATCTTCGACCAGGAATAGTTCGAAATGGTTCCCGATGGATCGGTTGATTTAGAACCATCGACAATCGCATTCAAGGGAAGGGTAATAGTTTGGTTATTCCCTGCCACGGATACCGGTGGGCTTAGGGCCGATATTACTGTAATAGAAAGGGTGGCCGAATTATTCAGTCCATCGGAATTATCGGCTACGGTTAATTTATATACATAGGTACCGGGATTGGCAAAGCCAATATTGGTTTTAGCGGTATTGGGACTAAAAATTTGATCCCCGGCAGGACCAGAGACTTTCGACCAGGTATAGCTGGATAGAGTACCTGAAGGATCGGTGGAATTCGATCCATCCACACTGGCATTCGAAGGTAAAACAATGGTTTGATTAGGTCCAGGAACCGAAACAGGGGCTGATGGGGCAGAATTCACCTGAAGGGTTATGGAGGCTGAATTACTTAAACCATCCCCATTATCGGTCACAGTAAGCTGATAAACATAGGTACCAGGAGCTATAAAACTAATATTCGTTTTGGCATTGCCAGGGCTTAAAATATTATCGCCATTGGGCCCAGAAACCTTTGTCCATAAATAGGTAGAAATGGTACCGGATGGATCCGTTGAGCCTGAACCATCCAAGCTTGCTTGAGCAGGAAGGATTAAGGTCTGGTTGGATCCGGCCTTTGCTATAGGAGGTAAAGCAGGGGGAGAAGAAGGATTCACCGTAATGGTAATATTGGCCGAATTACTCAGGCCATCACCCTTATCGGTTACAGTTAACTGATAAACATAGGTTCCAGCATTGGTAAATCCAATATTTGTTACGGCCGTACCTGGGCTAAAAATTTGATCCCCAGCCGGCCCGGATATTTTTGTCCAAGCATAGCTAGAAATAGTACCGGAAGGATCAGAAGATTTTGATCCATCGACCGTAGCATTTGAAGGGAGGCTTATGGTTTGGTTTATCCCTGGAACGGATACGGGAGGTGGTAAATTAGAATTGACGGTTAGGGTGATATTAGCCGAATTGCTTAAACCGGTACCGGCGTCGGATACGGTGAGCTGATAAACATAAATACCGGAATTGGAAAAGCTAATATTGGTTTTTGCGGAATTTGGGCTTAAAATTTGATCCCCTGAAGGACCGGATACCTTTGACCATACATAATTGGAAATAGTACCAGAGGGGTCGGTCGAGGCAGATCCGTCCAATTGGGCCTGATTAGGCAAGGTTAAGGTTTGACTGGATCCCGGAACAGAAATCGGAGGATTGGAACCCGATCCCTGAACGATTACTTTCACGGTTGACATGGAAAAGTTTCCCTGACCATCGGTGATAATTAGAGCATAGGTATAATTTCCAGGCACTAGGAAATTAATGGTGGTAACTACCTGACTTGGGTTAATGATGACATCTCCATCTGGACCTGAAATTTTTGTCCATAAACGAGATTGAATAAATCCTGAGGGGGCAGATGAACCCGAGGAATTCAAGCTGGCACCATATTGGACAGATCCAGGAACCGTGGTTCCCCCATTCGAAATGGGAACCTGGGCTCCAGGATTATTGACATAAACATGTACATAGGATGAATTCACACCCCCATTATTATCCGTAACGGTTAATTGATAGATATAATCACCTGGGTTTCTAAAAGTGACGAGGGTTTTTGCTGAATTGGGACTCTGAATGACATCTCCCCAATTTCCATTCACATGGGTCCATTGGTACGAAACGATGCTTCCTGAAGGGGCTGTTGAAGCCGTTCCGTCAAGACTCACCGTTGAAGGCATATTTATTACCTGGGGGATCCCAGCATTGGAAATGGGAGCCAAAAGCCCCTTAGGCCTTGTAAAGCCTAACATCCACTCATAAATTTTATTAGGATTAGTAGGGTTAATATCATAAGTAGCCGACCAGGAATCATGCGCATAGACCCCAGGATATATGGTTAGCTTAGGCATAGGACTCATACCCGATGAAGTCAAATGTTCATACCAATTAACCGATTGGATATAAGTTACTACATTATCAAATTCATTATGAAAAAACCAGATGGGTACATTGGTAGATAGAATATTGTTAATCCGGGTTTGGTTTGCCCACCAGGAAGAGCCTGCACAGGTAACCGCTGCTGCAATCCGATTCCCATTCGTTGTATTTTGAGCCAAATAATCTTCAACCCCACCCCCACCGAGACTCAAACCCGTTAAGTAAATACGGGATAAATCCACTCTGGAACCATATATTGAAATGATTTGGTCAATCACATAATTTATATCATCCGGTTGCCATTGTATACTGGATTGGGGGGAAATGACAATGAATTTATAATTAACCCCATTGACAGGAAAAGAGGAAGGCCATTGTCCAGCCGCAATAATTTTGGGAGGACCATTTACGGCCACTGAAGAAATTTGGGTAGTACCATTCCCGAGTTCACCCAGACCATGAAGAAAAATTAATACGGGATATTTTTGGTTTGGATTGGTGGTATAATCATCCGGAAGATATTCTAAATATCCTTTAATATCCGGATTATTTCCATCAAATAAGCGTGCCGTTTGGTATTGAGCAAATACCTTTGAGCTGGCCAAAACCATTATAATAAAAACTGAGAGAGTTAATAAAGATCCTCTAAAGGTCTTTATTTTCATTTATTGGGCGTATGCTATATCCTAAGCAAATCCCTTACCTAAATTGCCTTTAAGGAAATATTAATAACCAAAATTTATAATAAATGATAAATATTATCGTTTTCCTCTAGTTTAAAGGGTTATATAAAATAAATTAGTTTTAATAACTATTATTCATAAACGATTAACATAAGGAAAAATTCAAAATGAGATACGTTCCGGGTATTAAATTCCCCAATATTATTTAAGCAAAAAGGGCATTAGGAAATACATCCCAATGCCCTTTTCATTTAAGTTTTTTAGATTTAATTTTTCATAATCTTAATTACTTTATCTGGGAATTGATCCGATTGAATTTTCAATAAATAAACGCCGGATTTTAAGGAATTACCAGAAAAATTCATATTTCTCCAATTAAATCCGGTATCCATATTCTGCATAACTTCATCATATATCGTATTTCCATTTACATCATATAAGGTTACTTTATAATGACCGGCATTACTGGAGTTTAAAGCCAAATTAAAATCTGTCTGGAACGGCATAGGATAAACATGAACATCGGAGCCTGAAACAATAGGCCTTACAATAGACTCGGTTCTTGCTGGACCCGAATTTCCCACCGATAAATTACTATTGGCTCCCGGAAATATGGGTTGAGCCTGAATAATCATGGCATTTAAAATTCCAAAATACGTTCCTGCTTTGGCCTTAATGGTTATATAAAGGGTGCCGGTCGAATCGGCTAATATTCCAGAAATGGATACATACTTACTAGAATTATTTCCTGGATCCTGGTAAACGGTTTTGTTTCCAATTCTAAATTGAGTTATAGAAGGTGCCCAAGGGTTTGCCCAACTAGAAAGGAAATTAAAGGTATAAACAAAGGAAACGGGTAATCCACTTATACGAATAACCGCACTATCCGGTTCAAGTACATAGTATTGTCCTCTCAATACCTTGTCCGGATAAATACCTGAATTATTATTGGTATTGCTACCTAAGGTATTGGTACCCGTGAAATTATGGATAATGTTTAGGTCCACATAAGTATTAATGCCATCGGTATTGATTAATTGGGGTATATGGGTACCCCCATTCATATCATTCCATGGACTTCCTGCAGGTTGATCGGAATTAAAGCTAACCCGAACTTCTCCGACTAAAGTAACCCCTGGCTTAGGTGAACTGAATTTGGAAAGCCCAACCTGGTTTTTAGCTACCAATTCATAATAATATAAGGTTCCAGGCAATAGTCCGACAGAGTCGACAAGACTGGTTATTGAACCCGATACGGAATCAATTAAACTAAAATTAGAACTGGAGTTAAGAGATCGATAAATATAATACTCGGTGGTGCTGGCAACCGATGGCCAGGATAAGGAAATCGCCGTTTTCGAAATCCCAATCGGTTGATTTAGGATGGGAGTAGCCGGAACGAGGTTTTGTGGATAATAACCATCCATAATTAGGGCATTAATTAAGGCAGCAGCAGCCTGACTATCCTTAAATACCTTGATAGTTATAGAACCAGTGCTATCTGGAACAATACCCTGAATACTTATCAACGAATCCTTATTGTTGCTGGCATCTAGAGATACCTTTGAATTTCCTACCATAAAATTGGTAATCGCCCCGGACCAAGGTTTTGACCAACTATTAAAAAAGCTTAGGGTATAGAATTTAGTTTTATTCAAGCCGGATAATAAAATGCTGATCGTATCCGATTTACTATAATTAAAGCTGCTTTTGCTTACAATATCCGGAAAATAGCCTGAATTTTTATACGTATTTACCCCCATAGTATCGGCTCCAGACCAGGGTTTAGGGAAGCTGAGAACACCTGTTGGATTACCCTGAGTATCAAATAAGTTAATACTGTCTCCATAATTAACCTGAAAGGTGGAATTATTCCAAGGGGAAGGTGCCAGACTCAAATTATTTCCGAAATTAATCAGGGTTCGGCTTAGATTCTTTGAAAAAACCAAATAGGAAGGCGTACCAGCTGTTATCGGTATACCCAAATCGGTTCCTGCCGCATTCACTGTAATGGTAATTTGAGCATTATTGGATTTACCATTATTATCTACCACGGTCAATTGGTAAACATAGGTACCTACACTTTGAAAGCTAATTCCGGTTTTTGCTGAATGAGAATTCAAAATGCTATCCCCCGACGGTCCTGAAATTTTAGTCCACAAAAAGGAAACCAAGGTTCCGGAAGGAGCCGTAGAGGCTGAGCCATCCAGACTTGCGTTGGAAGGTAGACTAAGACTTTGATTCGATCCTGGTTTTGAAACGGGAGGAAGAATAGGTGAATTAACCGTTATTTGAAGAGTTGAACTACTGGATAATCCGTTATTATCCTTGACCGTTAATTGGTAGGTATATATTCCGGAGGTAATAAAACTGATATAGGATTTAGCCAATTTTGGACTTTGAATGGTATCGCCAGCCGGACCCGATAATTTTGACCATAAATAAGAAACCAAAGACCCTGAACCGGCTACCGAGCCAGATCCATCCACCAGAGCCTGGGCGGGTAAGATTAAAGTTTGATTCGTACCCGCCATGGCAACCGGATTGGATAATACGGTAATACTTACCTGTGATTTTCCACTTAATGAATCAGCATTATCCTTTACGGTTAATTGATAGGTATATACCCCTGCATTGGTAAAACTAATATTGGTAGATACAGAAGATGGACTTAATATTTGGTCTCCCTGAGGCCCCGAAATTTTAGTCCATTGATAGGAAGATAGAATTCCGGAAGGGTCGCTTGATCCTGAACCATTTAAAATAGCTTGTGCAGGCAAAACCAAGGTTTGGTTTACCCCAGCAACCGATATGGGATTGGCAAGAACCTTAATGGTGATATTGGAGGAAGAACTTAATCCGGTAATACTATCCATTACTTGTAATTGATAAACATAAATTCCCGGTTTTGAAAACTTAATATGGGTGGTGGGGGTTAATGGACTTACCACAGTATCTCCCGAAGGACCCGATAATTTAGACCAGGTATATCGACTAATTATTCCAGAAGGATCTGTTGAACCGGTTCCATCCAGATTGGCAAGAGCCGGTAAAACCAGTGTTTGGTTTTTACCAGCCAAAGAAACTGGGCTTCCTAAAACCTTAATATTAACCGTTGAGGATGAACTTAAACCGGTAAGGGAGTCCTTCACTAAAAGCTGGTATACATAATTTCCAACTTTGGTAAAATTAATATTGGTAATAGCAGCTAAAGAATTGAGAATGCTATCGCCGGTTGGACCGGAAATCTTGGACCAGATAAATTGGGTAATCGATCCTGAAGGATCGGTAGAAGCCGTTCCATCCAAACTGGCTTTTGCCGGTAAAATAATGGTTTGATTGGTTCCTGCTATTGAAACAGGTTTTCCAAGAACCTTAACCGTGATATTTGAATTTCCAATCAATCCGGTTAAACTATCCTTAACCGTTAGTTTATAAACATACGTACCAGCAAGTGAAAATTTAATATTGGTAAGAGGATTCGATGGATTTAATATCGTATCTCCAAGAGGTCCTGATACCTTGGTCCATAAATAACTCGTTATGGATCCAGAAGGGTCGGTTGAACCTGATCCATTTAAACTTGCCTGTGATGGCAATACCAAGGATTGATTATTTCCCGGAACAGAAATGGGGCTTCCAATGACATTCAAACTAATAGTACTGGAATTACTCAATCCTGTGGAATTATCCTTTACCAATAATTGGTAAACATAGTTTCCAACATTGGTAAAACTAATAGAGGTTTTTGATGCATTCGGGCTTAAAATCTGATCTCCTGCAGGTCCGGATATTTTGCTCCAAGAATAGCTAGAAATACTTCCAGAAGGATCCGTAGATCCCGAACCATCCAAACTGGCATTGGAAGGCAAAATTATGGAAGAACCTGGACTAGTATTTACAATAGAGGCAACCGGCGGATTTTGAGCATTGGATTGCTCTTGAATGGTAACCGTCGACATGGAGGAATTGCCATTCCCATCGGTTACAATTAGGGCATAAACATAAGTTCCCGGATAGGTAAAGGTTATATTGGTATTTTGCTGGCTGGGATTTAAAATCACATCCCCTGCAGGTCCCGATAATTTGGTCCAGAAATACGTTTGAATAAAACCAGAAGGCGCATTAGACCCGGCGGATTTTAAATTTACACCATATGGATAGGTTTGAGTTTGGGGCAAACCGGCATTGGCAATAGGTAATACAGCCCCCGCTGAGTTGACATAAATCGTTACTGAAGACGTATTCGCGACACCATTATTATCGGTAACGGTTAAATCATATGTATAAATTCCTGGATTTCTGAAATTAACCGTGGTTTTAGCAGAATTGGGACTTACAATCACATCTCCCCAGTTTCCCGTAACATGAGCCCATTGATAGGATACTATCGATCCTGAAGGTGAGCTGGACGCAGAACCATCCAGGGTAACACTCGAAGGTAAATTTATTATTTGAGGTAATCCTGCATTTGAAACGGGAGGAGGCGGTGTATTCCCTCGGGTATAACCCAACATCCATTCGTAAACTTTATTGGGATTGGTAGAAGTTACATCATAGGTAGCGGACCAGGAATCATGTGCATAAACCCCCGGATAAATGGTTAACTTAGGTAGTGGATTGATTCCCGCATTATCCAGGTTCTGAGCCCAATTTACTGAAACCAAATAATTCACTACATTATCAAATTCATTATGAAAAAACCATATAGGCAGGTTATTCTGAGCAATATTATTTACCCTGGTTGAGCTACCATACCAGGATGAGGCGGCACAGGTTACAGCCGCCGCGATGGATTTGGAATTGGTTGAATTTTCAGCCAGAAAATCCATTACACCTCCTCCACCTAAACTTAAACCCGTGATATAAATTCTATTTTGATCAATCCGGGATCCATAAATATTTTGAACCTGATTCATTATATAATCAATATCCGGGGCATTCCAATTTGTGGAGGTCTGAGGGGAAATAACTATGAACTTAAAACTATTATTTCCTTGCTGAAATGAGGATGGCCATTGACCCGCAGCAATGATTTTTGGTGGACCGTTTACAGCCACCAAGGAAATTTGACTCGTGCCGTTTCCTCTTTCACCCGTACCATGTAAAAAAATCATGATAGGATATTTTTGATTGGGGTTTGTTGTATAATCGTCAGGCAAATATTCCAGATAACCTTTTATATCACTATTGGTACCGTCAAATAAACGGGCGGTTTGATACTGGGCAGAGCAAAAAATCGATGACCCTAAAAGAAAAAAAACAAAAAAGCTACGGATGAGAGAGCGGTAACTATTTAGATTCATACAAACTATTTTGCATTGAATATGCAAAAATTCTACCATATTATTTATACTATTTGACTTAAAATGCAGTTATACGACCAAATAGGTTAGAATAATGTTTTTTTGGTAAAAAAACTGTACTTATCCACATTTTAGGTAAAAATTGGGGAAAAATACTTTTTCTTAAAAAAAAATATTTATTATTAAAATTACTGAGGCTTTATTCCAGGTTCTCAATAATTAAATAAAGGGGAATTTTGGGGATTGATGGCAACAAATTACCCTGTCTACCTGGGTTAAAATCGAAGGTGTTTAACGGTTAAGCCATTATTCAATAATTGCTTTAGAGACTGAATGCCAATTCGAAGATGAGATTCGACATAATCGGCCGAAACTTTTTTATCACTTTCAGCCGTTTTAACTCCCTCCGGTATCATAGGCTGATCTGAAATCAATAATAAGGCACCGGATGGGATTTTATTGGCAAAACCTGCCGAAAAAATAGTAGCCGTTTCCATATCAATGGCCATACATCGTAGAGATTTAAGATATTTTTTAAAATCTTTATCATGCTCCCAAACCCTTCTATTGGTAGTATAAACGGTGCCAGTCCAATAATCTTTTCCAAAATCCCTAATGGTCGTAGAAATGGCCTTTTGTAAAGCAAATGCAGGCAAAGATGGCACTTCCGGAGGCAAATAATCATTCGAGGTTCCCTCACCCCGAATAGCTGCTATGGGAAGGATAAAGTCACCAATGGAATTTTTTTTCTTTAGTCCTCCACATTTACCCAGAAACAATACCGCTTTGGGAGAAATAGCCGATAATAAATCCATAACGGTGGCGGCCATGGGGCTTCCCATTCCAAAATTGATGAGGGTGATACCTTCAGCAGAAACATTTTGCATGGGTCGGTCCAAACCCATGATAGGGGTTTGATACCATTCTGAAAACATCTTTAAATATTGAGAGAAATTGGTGAGTAGGATGTATTCGCTAAAATCATCCAGCTGACGACCCGTATATCGGGGAAGCCAATTATCCACAATATCCCTTTTGGATTTTAAACCCGGCTTTTTTTCAAGGGGTAATGAAGGGATATTTTCTTCCATGAATTATTTATGCCACTTTTAATTTCTTGATATCTGATTTTTCAAATTTCTCGATGGCATATTCTAAGGTAATATAAAGATCTTCTTTTGATTTGGAAGAAGGAATTTCAAACATTGCATCCATCATGATGGCTTCGCAAATGGAACGCAGCCCTCTTGCACCTAGTTTGAAATCTAATGCTTTATCAACAATAAAATCATATACTTCTGGTCCAAAAACCAAACTTATATTTTCATATCGGAAAAGCTTTTGATATTGCTTGATCAGGGCATTTTTTGGAGAAACCAGAATCGAAGTTAAGGATTCTCTATCCAATGGATTCAAATGGGTTATTACCGGTAATCGCCCAATCAATTCTGGAATTAATCCAAAACTCTTTAAATCTAAAGGGGTAATATATTGGAGTAAGTTTTTTTCGTCAACCGGGCCAATTTTATCCTCCTTTTTAAATTGATAACCTATGGCCTGAGTTTGTAATCTTTTAGCTATTTTTTTATCTATACCATCGAATGCCCCTCCGCATATAAACAGAATGTCCTGGGTATTTACCCCGATCATCTTTTGATCAGGATGCTTCCTTCCACCTTGGGGGGGGACATTTACAACTGTGCCTTCAAGAATTTTTAATAGTGCTTGCTGTACTCCTTCTCCCGATACATCCCGGGTTATAGAGGGATTATCACTTTTTCTTGAAATTTTATCGACCTCGTCAATATAAACTATCCCTCTTTCGGCGGCTGCCACATCATAATCTGCGGCCTGTAGAAGGCGGGTAAGAATGCTTTCAACGTCTTCGCCAACATAACCTGCTTCAGTTAATACGGTAGCATCGACTATACAAAAGGGAACATTTAAAATCTTGGAAATAGTTTTAGCCAATAAGGTCTTACCGGTTCCGGTTTCACCGACCAAAATAATATTGGACTTTTCCAATTCGGTTTCATCCCCTTCAACTTTCTGATTTAGTCTCTTATAATGGTTATATACGGCAACCGAAAGAACTTTTTTTGCATCATCCTGACCGATAACATATTGATCGAGATGTTTTTTAATTTCAATGGGTTTTAAAACCGTCAAAGCCTCCTGAGTGGCCTTCGATTTTTTGGTCGTTATTTCCTCATTTAAAATTTGACCAGCCTGTATTATGCATTTATCACAAATATGGGCATCAATTCCCGCAACCAACATGAGAGCTTCCTGCTTGGTAGCATTGCAAAAAGAACAGCGAATATCTTTAGATAGGGTTTTACTCATGCTTTCCTAAAATGAAAAAATCGAAGTTACAATAAAAAAGTAACTCCGATTTAATTTAAACACGAAGAAATTATAATCCTTTCTACGTAAAAATTAGTTTTTGGGTTTCATTAAAATCTCGTCTACCATTCCAAATTCTTTGGCAGCATCCGAGGTCATCCAATAATCTCTATCAGATGCATCCCAAACCTTTTGGTAATCCTGACCTGAGTGCATAGCAATGATTTCATATAATTCCTTTTTCAATCTTCCAATTTCCCGGGCCGTAATTTCAATATCAGAAGCTTGACCCTCTGAACCTCCGGATGGTTGATGAATCATGACTCTGGAATGAGGCAAAGCGGCCCGCTTTCCTTTAGCACCTGCACAAAGTAAAACAGCCGCCATGGAGGCTGCCATTCCGGTACATATCGTAGCCACATCCGGTTTTACAAATTGCATGGTATCATAAATGCCCAGGCCTGCATAAACCGAACCTCCGGGGCTATTTAGGTATAAACTAATATCCCGGGTAGCATCGGTCGATTGTAAAAATAAAAGTTGGGCCTGAACAATATTAGCCGTGGTATCATAAATGGGATCACCCAAAAAAATAATTCTATCCATCATTAATCTGGAAAAAACATCCATCTGGGTCAAATTATTGAGACCTCTTTCTTCCAGAATATAAGGAGTAATAGCCTGAGGAATTCTGGCACCTTCTACCCTTGATATAAATTTATCAACATAAAGACTATTAATTCGATGATGCTTTACCGCATATTTTCGAAATTCATTTTTTTCTGTCATAATTTTTAATTTTTTCTAAGCAAGAATCATGCGCCAAAAAATATCTGACATTTAGTCAGCTTAATTTAATTTAAGAAATTCATCGTATTGAATTTCCTTATATTCAATGTTTAAATGAGATTTTAAATAATGTAGAACTTTTAAAGTTCTAACTTCCTCGTATAACATATTTACCTGCTCTCGGTTTTGTAATAATTTCATCGAGTATTCATTCAATTCATCCTCCCCGATAGGCTCCTGGCTATACATTCTAAACTGGATGCGGAGTCGATTTTTTGCCTCCTCCACAATTTCCTGAGGCTCGACTTTAATATCATATTGTTTGGAAATTTGATTGGATATTAAGGACCATTTCAAATTTCTTTCAAATTCAGGATAGTTTTGACCTATATTTTCCTCAGTATATTGAGGGTCATTTCTAGTCAAAAGCCATTTTCTTAAAAACTGGTGTGGAAGAACAGAAGTGAAATGACGAATTAGGGATAAGATAAGATCGGAATTTAGGCGTTTATCCGATAATTCACGCATTCTTTCCCCTATTTCCTCCTTAATTTTTTCGTTAAATTCTTCTACTGTTTGAACCTCCCCACCC
>Ga0209067_10000635_pt1 | contig 22070 bp, 26 predicted proteins | sample ColStrG_CSR_2013_FD_187199 | JGI IMG/M metagenome (GOLD analysis project Ga0209067, IMG submission 187199) | Freshwater sediment microbial communities in response to fracking from Pennsylvania, USA - Cold Stream Run_MetaG_CSR_2013 (SPAdes)... | ecosystem: Environmental > Aquatic > Freshwater >...
CTGCACCACGTCGCCCCCGCAGTTCGAGCAGGTCCCCGAGATCGCCTCCACGTCGGTGTCGCGGTAGATGGCGCCGCATTCTTGACAGACGCGCCGCGAGGACAGCCGCTGCGCCACCAAGTCATTGGGCACGTCGAGGTTGATGCAGATCTTCACGCCGTCGTCGCCGAGGATCTCGTCGAGGGCGGCCGCTTGACCGTCGGTGCGCGGGAAACCGTCGAGCAACGCGCCGCCGGCCGCGTCGGGCTCGGCGAATCGTTCGGCCACCAGTCGGTTCACCAGATCGTCGCTGACCAGTTGACCCGCCTCGAGCACCGAGGCGACTTCGAGGCCGACCGCCGTGCGGTCGCGCACCGCGGCGCGCAGGATGTCGCCGGTCGAGACGTGCGGGATGCCCAGGTGCTGCGCCAGGCGCTTGCACTGAGTGCCCTTACCGGCGCCCTGCTTGCCCAGGACGACGATGATTACGCGTGCCGACATCGCTACTTCTTCAGGAAGCCTTCGTAGTTGCGCATCATCAACTGCGAGTCGATCTGCTGCATCGTCTGCAACGCGACGCCCACCGCGATCAGCAACGTCGTGCCGTAGTACGGGAAGCGGTTGATGTTCCACAACGCCATCAGGATGCTCGGGATGACCGCGACCGACGCCAGGAAGAGCGCCCCGACCACCGTCAGACGGCTCAACATCCGTGAGAAGTAGCGCTCGGTCGGCTCACCGGGTCGGATCCCCGGGACGAAGCCACCCTGCTGACGCAGTTGTTCGGCCTGCTGGTGCGGCTCGAAGGCGATGTACACGTAGAAGAACGTGAAGGCCAAGATGAGCAGGAAGTCCGAACCGATGTAGAAGAAGCTGGTCGGCCGCAACGAGGAGTTCACGAAGTTGGTGAAGCTAGCCCAGGGCAGGATGTTCGACAGCAACACCGGGATGTAGAGGACCGAGGAGGCGAAGATGATCGGGATCACGCCCGACTGGTTGACCTTGAGCGGGATGTAGGTCGAGTTGCCACCCATCTCCTTGCGCCCGACGACGCGACGCGCGAAGGTCACCGGGATGCGGCGCTGACCCTGGTCCATGTAGACGATGAAGAACAGCAGGGCGATAGAGATGACCAGGATGACGAAGAACTTCGCCGGGCCACCTTCGGCCCAGACGGCCTTACCGCCCGAGGGCAATCCCGCCACCACGTTCGCGAAGATCAACAGACTCATGCCCTGGCCGATGCCGCGCTGGGTGATGAGCTCGGCGAGCCACATGACGAAACCGGTGCCGGCGGTCATGATGAGCACCATGAACAGCCCCAGCCAGAGGTTGAACTTGGGGATCAGGTCGATGTTGAAGCCCAGCAACGCCTGGTCGTGCCCGTGGAAGGCGTAGACCAGACCCGTCGACTGCAGCAGCGCCAACCCGATGGTCAGGTACCGCGTCGTCTGGGTGATGCGCTTTTGACCCTCGGGTCCCTGGTCGCGCCACTCGGCGAGCTTGGGGATGACCGTGGTGAGCAGCTGGATCACGATGGAACTCGTGATGTAGGGCATGACACCGAGTCCAAAGACCGCGAGACGCGTCAGGGCGCCGCCCGAGAACAGGTTCAAGAATCCCAACACGCCCGACGCCCCGGCCTTGGACTGCAGCAGGGTGACCTGGGACCAACTCACCCCGGGGATGGGGAGGTTGGCGCCCAATTGGTACAGACAGATGATGGCGATGGTGAACAGGACCTTGTTGCGAAGGTCCGGGACCCTGAAGATGTTCGAGAGACGCCGCAGCACGGACGAACCCTACCGGTTCTGGTGCTGGTTGCCCGCCGCCGGCGGACGCACGCTGAAGGGCAGGTCCACGATGGTGACGGTGCCGCCCGCGGCCTCGATGGCGGCCTGGGCCGACGCCGAGAAACCGTGCGCCGACACGTGCAGGGCCGTCGTGAGCTCGCCCCGGCCGAGGATCTTGACCAGGTCCTTCTTGCGCGCGAGACCGCGAGCCACCAGGACGTCGGGGTTGATCTCGGTGACGCCGAGCGTCACGAGCGCGTCGAGGTTCACCGGGGTGTACTCCACGCGGAACGGGTTCGTGAACCCCTTGAGCTTGGGGATTCGCTGCAGGAGGGGCAACTGGCCACCTTCGAAGCCCGCGGGAATCTGGCGGCGCGCCTTTTGACCCTTGGTACCACGACCGGCCGTCTTGCCACCCTTACCGGCGATACCACGACCGACAATCTTCTTGCGGTGCGTCGAGCCCTCGGGCGAGGTGAGATCGTGCAACTTCATTAGTTGACCTCTTCCACTGAAATCAGGTGCGGCACCCGAGCGATCATCCCGTGGATCTCGGGACGGTCGGGCAGCACGTTGGACTGGCCGATGCCGCGCAGGCCCAACGCGCGCAGCGTGCCGCGGTGCTTGGGCTTGGTGGCGATCGACGAACGGATCTGGGTTACTTTGAGCTGAGTCATGGTGCTTACGCCTCCGTCTTGAAGAGGTCACCCTCGCGCTGACGCTCGCGGTACGCGCGCAACGTCCCCGACGGGATGACGTGGTCGGCCGGCTTGTCGCGCAGGGCGGCGAGCTCCTCGGGACGACGCAATTGCTTGAGACCCTCGATCGTGGCGTGCGCCACGTTGATGCCGTTCGACGAGCCCAGCGACTTCGCGATGATGTCCTTGACGCCGGCCATCTCGAGGATGGCGCGCGCGGCGCCACCGGCGATCACGCCGGTACCGGGCGCCGCGGGCTTCATCAGCACGCGCCCGGCGCCCGCCTGGCCGATGACCGGGTAGACGATGGTGGAACCAGCGAGGGGCACGTCGAAGAGGTTCTTGCGCGCCTCTTCGATGCCCTTCTGCACGGCCAGACCGGCTTCCTTGGCCTTGCCGTAGCCGAGGCCGACCTTGCCGTTGCCGTCACCGATGACCATGAGGGCCGTGAAGGAGAAGCGACGTCCACCCTTGACCACCTTGGACACGCGATTCACCTTGATCGTGCGCTCTTCAAACTGTTCGAGATCGCTCATTAGAACTCCAATCCGGCGGCGCGCAACTGCTCCGCGAAGGCGGCCACGCGACCGTGGTAGTCGAATCCGCCGCGGTCGAAGACCACGGTGGTGATGTGGGCGGCCTGGGCGCGCTGCGCGAGCACGGCCGCCACGGCCTTGGCGCCCTCGATGTTGCCACCGCTGGTCGACTTGAAGTCGGCCTCGACCGACGAGGCGGCGGCCAGGGTGCGGCCGGTCACGTCATCGATGATCTGCGCCGAGATGTGCTTATTGGTACGGCTCACGGCGACACGGGGGCGCTCCGGCGTGCCCGAGAGGCGACGACGGATGCGCGCGTGGCGACGCTGACGTAATTCACGAGTGGTACGAGCCATTACTTCGCAGCCTTTCCTGCCTTGCGCAGAACCTTCTCACCGAGGTAGCGCACACCCTTGCCCTTGTAGGGCTCGGGCTTACGGATCTTGCGGATCGTCGCGGCCACCTGGCCGACGACTTCCTTGTCGGGTCCCTTGACGATGACGCGCGTCGGGGTCGGGACCTCGAACGTGACGCCGTCGGGGGCGTTGAACTTCACGGGGTGCGAGAAGCCCAGCGCCAGGTCGAGCACCGTCGGGTTCGTCGTCGCGGCGCGGTAGCCCACGCCGATGATCTCGAGCTCCTTGGTCCAGCCCGTGGTCACGCCGGTGACCATGTTGGCCACCAGGGTGCGGGTCAGGCCGTGCAGCGACTTCTGGCTCGTCTCCTCCGAGGAGCGGTCCACCGTGAGGACGTCGCCCTCCTGGGTCAGCGTGATGCCCTCGGGCAGCACGCGGGTCATGGTCGCGTTAGGACCAGTGACCGTGACGATGCCGTCGGCGACGCTGAGCGTGACGCCGGCGGGGATCGTGATGGGGTTACGACCGATGCGTGACATCAGCACTCCTCCGTGTTCATGGGTGCGTTACCAGACATAGCAGAGCACCTCGCCACCCAGCTTCGCCTTACGGGCTTCGCGGTCGGTCATGAGTCCGTGGCTCGTCGAGACGACGGCCACGCCCACGCCGCCCAGCACCTTGGGCATCTGGTCGGACTTCTTGTAGATACGAAGACCCGGAGTCGACACGCGCTTGATACCAGCGATGGTCTTCTTGCGGTCGTCGGAGTACTTCAGGTTGATCTCGAGCGTCTCGCCCGGCTTGCCCTCGACCTTGGTCACGGTGAAGCCGGTGATGAAGCCCTCACGCTCGAGCACCTTGGCCAGGTTGACCTTGAGCTTGGAGCTGGGCATCTTGACGCTGTCGAACATGGCGCTATTGGCGTTGCGAATACGCGTCAGCATGTCGGCGATGGGGTCAGTCATTGTCATAGCTGTCCTCCTACCAACTTGCCTTCGTCACGCCGGGAACCTCGCCGGCGTGGACCATCTGGCGCAGGCAGATCCGGCACAGGCCGAACTTGCGGTACACCGAGCGCGGGCGTCCGCAGCGCTCGCAACGGGTGTAGGCCCGCGTCGAGAACTTCGGCGTCTGCTGCTGCTTGATTCGAAGAGCTTTCTTCGCCATGACTATCGATTCTCCTGCTTGAAGGGGAAGCCGTAGGCGCGCAAGAACGCGCGACCCTGCTCGTCGTTTACGGCCGTGGTGACAATGGTGATGTCGAAACCGCGAGGGGCGTCGATCTTGTCGTAGTCGATCTCGGGGAAGATCAATTGGTCGTTGACCCCGAAGGTGTAGTTGCCCCGTCCGTCGAAGGACTTGGGCGACAGACCACGGAAGTCGCGGATACGCGGGATCGCCAGGCTGAGCAGGCGGTCGAAGAACTCCCAGGCGCGGTCACCCCGCAGCGTCACCTTGACGCCGATGGGCTGCTCCTCGCGCAGTTTGAAGCTCGCGATGGACTTGCGCGCACGCGTCACCACCGGCTTTTGGCCGGTGATCAGCTCGAGGTCGCGCTGGGCACCCTCCAGGAGCGAGGCCTGCTGCGTCGCGCGCCCCACGCCGGAGTTCAGCACGATCTTCTCCAGACGCGGCACCTGCATGATGTTGTCGAGCCCGAGCTCCTCCTTGAGGGCCGGACGAATCTCTTCGTCGTAGCGCACCTTGAGGCGGGGACGAGTGACGGTCGTCATAGCGTTTCTCCACACTTGCGGCAGACGCGCACCTTGGTGCCGTCGGCAATCTTGTAACCGGCCTTGGCCGGGCCCTTGTGTCCGGCGCACCAGAGTGCGACGTTGGACACGTGCAGCGGCATCACCTTGTCGATGATGCCGGCCTGCATGGTCGCCCCGGTCTGCTTGGTGTGACGCTTGGCGACGTTGAGCCCCTCCAAGATCACTTTGCTCTGCGCGGGCAGAGCCTCCTCGACGCGTGCGCGCTCACCGCGGTACTTGCCCGCGAGGACGAGCACGTCGTCACCCTTACGAATCTTCATCACAGCACCTCCGGCGCCAGGGAAATAATGCGCATGAACTTCTTGTCGCGCAGCTCGCGACCGACGGGCCCGAAGATACGGGTGCCGCGCGGCTGCAACTGGTCGTTAATCAGCACCGCGGCGTTCTCGTCGAAGCGGATGTAGGAGCCGTCGGGACGACGCTTCTCCTTCTTGGTGCGCACGACGACGCAGCGCACCACGTCACCCTTCTTGACCGCGGCGCCGGGAATGGCGTCCTTCACCGAAGCGATGAAGACGTCACCGATCGACGCGTAGCGACGGCGTGAACCACCCAGGACGCGGATGCAGAGCACTTCCTTCGCGCCGGAGTTGTCGGCCACCTTGAGGCGGGATTCCTGCTGGATCATCGGGCACGCTCCACTACTTCGGTCAGGCGCCAGCGCTTGAGCTTGGACAACGGACGGGTCTCTTGCACGCGCACGCGGTCGCCGACCTTGGCGTCGTTCTTCTCGTCGTGGACGTAGAGCTTCTTGGTGCGCTGCACGGTCTTGCCGTAGCGGGGGTGGCTGACGCGCTCGTTGACGGCCACGACCAGGGTCATGTCCATCTTGTCCGAGATCACGATGCCCTCACGGACCTTGCGCGGGTTCTCACGCGAGCCGTCGTCCTCGACCACTGCGGCGGCCTTCGTCTCCTTGACCACCGGCGTCGTGACGACCGGTCCCTTGCGGGGGGCGGGCGCCGTCGTGGCGACGGGGGCAGCGGCTTCGGCTTCGGCGGCCACCGTCTCGGTGGTCGCCGCCGTCTCGACCGTCTCGACCGACTCGACCACGGGAGCCGCGGCCTCGGTCACGACGACCTCGTCCACGACCTCGGACGCCACGGCGTCCGTCGCGGCGAGCGCTTCTTCGTTGTTCGTGATGTCACTCATGACTACTCACCCTCTCCCACGGCCTCGGCGGCCGCAATTTCGCGCTCGCGCACGAAGGTCGACAGGCGAGCGATGTCGCGTCGAACTTCACCCAGGCGAGCCGAGTTGTCGAGTTGTCCGGTCGCCAGCTGGAAGCGCAGGTTGAAGAGCTCACGACGAGCCTCACCCAAACGCTCGAGCAACTCCGCGTCACCGAGCGTGCGCATTTCCGCGACGCGTTCTTTGGTCTTCGCCATTAGATGGTCACCTCCGGGGTGCCGTGCGTACCAGGACGGACGACGAATTTGGCCTTGATCGGCAGCTTCTGGATGGCGCGCTCCATGGCCGCGCGGGCCAGGGTCTCGTCCACTCCACCGAGTTCGAACATGATGCGACCGGGCTTGACCACGGCGACCCAGAACTCCGGGTTGCCCTTGCCCGAACCCATGCGGGTTTCGGCCGGCTTCTGCGTGACGGGCTTGTCCGGGAACACGCGGATCCAGACCTTGCCACCACGCTTGACGTGACGGGTCATCGCGATACGGGCCGCCTCGATCTGACGCGCGGTGATCCACCCGGCCTCGAGGGCCTGGATACCGAAGTCGCCGAAGGAGATCTCCACGCCACCCTTGGCCATGCCGGTCATCCGACCACGCTGCTGCTTACGGTGCTTTACCTTGCGAGGCATCAACATGATTACTCAGCGTCCTTTCGAAAGTGAGGAGTGTCGGTGTGCTCCTGGGCGGTGCGACGCTCGATGTCCTCTTCCACGCTGAGGCGACGCTCGACCTCGTCGGTCGCCGCCAGTAGGTCCGCCGGGTTGACGTCGGCCTCGGGAGCCCCGAGCACGACTTCTTCGACGACCACGTCGGATTCGACACGACGGCGTCCGCCACCGGCTCGCACGACACCCTTGGGCGCCGCGGCGCCGGCCGTCGGGACCTGGTCGCCGGCGGCCATAGCGGCTTCGCGCACGATCTTCTCGTCGTTGGTGAGCTGATAGGGCAGGATGTCGCCCTTGTAGATCCAGACCTTTACGCCGATGCGGCCCGTCGAGGTGCGCGCCTCGCGAAAGCCGTAGTCGATGTCGGCGCGCAGGGTGTGCAGGGGCACGCGACCCTCACGGTAGGACTCGCGACGCGACATTTCCGCGCCACCGAGACGACCCGACGCCTGGATGCGCACGCCCAGGGCACCGGCCTTCTGCACGGTCTGGATGCCACGCTTCATCGCCCGGCGAAACGCCACGCGACGCAGCAACTGGTCACAGATCCCCTGAGCGATCAACGCGGCGTCGAGCTCGGGCTGCTTGATCTCTTGGATGTTCAGCGAGATCTTGTTCTTCTGACCGGTGATCTTCTCGAGGTCCTTCTTCAGACGCTCGGCCTCGGCGCCGCGGCGTCCGATGACGATGCCGGGACGCGCCGTGTGGATGTCGACGCGGATGCGGTCGGAGTTGCGCTCGATCTCGATCCGACTGACGGCGGCGCTCTCGAGCTGCTTGGTCAGGTAGTCACGGATCTTCCAGTCCTCGATGACGAGGTCCTTGTACCCGCGCTCCTTGAACCAGCGCGACTTCCAGTCCGTCGTGATGCCGAGGCGGAAACCGTAGGGATTTACCTTCTGGCCCATTATTTGGTCTCCTCAGTGGTGTCCTCGGACACCGTCTCGTCCTCGTTGGCCTCGCCAACTGCTTCTTCGTTCTCCACTTCGACGACGTGGTCGACCTCGGTGGCCTCCGACGTCGCGACCTCGGTCACCGGGTCCACGATCGCCTCCGGAGCAACGTCCCCCGTCGACTCGTACTGGGCGGCGGGCACCGGCTCGTTGCGGCGACGCGAGGTCGCTACGCGGCGCGAACGCGACGCGGCCGCCTGGGCCGAACGCGCGACGCGCAGCAGCTCGAGACGGTCCTCGTCCATGCGCGACACGATCACGGTGATGTGGCAGGAGCGCTTGCGGATGGCGCCGGCGCGTCCGCGGGCGCGCGGCGTGAAGCGCTTCATGGTGACGCCCTCGTCGGCGTAGGCGGCCGAGACGTACAGCTCTTCGGCGTTCATCGCGTCGTTGTTGACGGCGTTGGCCACGGCCGAGGCGAGCACCTTACCGATCACGTCGGCGGCCTCGCGCGTCGTGCCGGCCAAGATCTCGGCGGCGGTCTGCACATCCTCGCCGCGAATGAGGTTCAGCACCACGCGGGCCTTGGAGGCCGACATGTGGAAGCCCTTCAGCGTGGCGCGCGTGCCCGGGCGTTCGTTGGTCTTGGGTCCAGTCATTAGCGACGTCCCGTCTTTTCCTGGCCGGCGTGGAACTTGAAGGTGCGCGTCGGGGCGAACTCACCGAGCTTGTGGCCCACCATGGACTCGTTGCAGAACACCGGCACGTGACGACGGCCGTCGTGCACCGCGAAGGTGTGACCGACCATGTCGGGGATGACCGTCGAACGACGGCTCCAGGTCTTGATGACCTTCTTCTCGTTGGCCGCGTTCAGGGCGTCCACCTTCTTCAGAAGGTGTCCGTCGATGAAGGGACCTTTCTTGAGGCTACGTGACATTTTCTACCTACCTCCGCGAGCCGCGTCCACGGCGACGACGAATAATGAGAGCGTCCGACGCCTTGGGCAGGCGCGTACGACCCTCGGGCTGACCCCACGGCGAGACCGGGTGACGTCCGCCGGACGTCTTACCCTCACCACCACCCAGCGGGTGGTCCACCGGGTTCATGGCCACACCACGGGTCTGGGGGCGAATGCCCTTCCAGCGGTTGCGACCGGCCTTACCGATCTTGATGAGCTCGTGCTCGGAGTTGCCGACGGTGCCGAGCGTGGCGCGGCAGTCGATCGGCACGCGACGCATTTCGGTCGAGGGCAGACGCAACGTGGCGAAGCCGCCGTCCTTGGCGACCAGTTGCACACTCATACCGGCGCTGCGGGCCATCTTGCCGCCACCGCCGGGGCGCAACTCGACGTTGTGCACCGTGGAACCAGTCGGGATGAAGCGCATCGGCAGGGAGTTGCCGTTGCGGATGTCGGCCTTGGGGCCCGACTCCACCACGTCACCGACCTTGAGGCCGTTGGGCGCGAGGATGTAGCGCTTCTCGCCGTCGACGTAGTGCAACAGGGCGATACGACAGGTGCGGTTCGGGTCGTACTCGATGGTCGCGACCTTGGCCGGAATGCCGTCCTTGTTGCGCTTGAAGTCGATGATGCGGTACTGCTGCTTGTGTCCACCGCCGCGGTGGCGTGAGGTCTTACGGCCGTAGTTGTTACGACCACCCGACTTGGGCTTGGGGTCGAGCAGCGACTTCTCGGGCGTCGTCGTGGTGACGTCGGCGAAGTCCGACACCGTCTGAAAACGGCGACCCGGGCTGGTGGGTTTGCGGTGACGCAGGGCCATGGCGTTCCTTAGCTCTCGAAGAGGTTGATCGAGTCACCCTCGGCGAGGGTGACGATGGCTCGCTTGGAGTCGGGGCGCGTGCCCACGACGCCGGTGCGACGATTGCGCGTCGACTTACCCTTGCGGTTGAGGGTGTTGACGTTGGTGACCTTCACGCTGAACGCCTGCTCGACGGCGTTACGCACGTCGATCTTGGTCGCGCGCGGGTCCACCACGAAGACGTAGGTCCGGTTCTCCATCATCGTGGTGGTCTTCTCCGAGACCACCGGACGGATCAGGATACTCATGGCGTCGCGCATTAGTCGATCTCCTTCGCGGTCGGCAGGGTGGCGTCAGTGAAGAGCACCCAGTCGGCGTCCAGCACGTCGTAGGCGTTGATCTCGCCCGCGTCGATGGTCTTGACGTTCGTCAGGTTGGCGAACGAGTGGAAGGCCACGGCGTCCTCGCGGCTCAGCACGACGAGCACCTTGCCCGACAGGCCCAGGGCGGCGAGCGAACTCACGGCGTCCTTGGTCTTGGGAGTGCTCCACGCACCGAAACCGTCGATGAGGGCCACGTGCGACTCGGCGGCGCGGTCCGACAGGGCCGAGTAGAGCGCCAGACGAATCATCTTCTTGGGCGTCTTCTGGTCGTACTTGCGGGGCTTGGGCCCCAGGGCGATACCACCGCCGGGGTAGTGCGGGGCGCGGATGGTTCCCTGACGGGCTCCACCGGTGCCCTTCTGATTGAAGGGCTTCTTACCACCACCACTGACCTGCTTGCGGGTCTTGGTCGACTGGGTACCGGCGCGCTTGGCGGCCAGTTGGGCCTTGACGACCTGGTGCATGACGGCCACGTTGGGCTCGAGACCGAAGATGGTGGGCTCGAGCGCGACGGTGCCGAGCTCCTTGCCGTCGAGGCTCTTGCGCGCGACCGAACGCTTCGCGGGCTCGGGACGGTCCTTCTTGACCGGTCCGCGCAGGGTAAAGACATCACTCATCGAGCACCTCCCGCCTTCATCGGGTTCTTGACCGAGGTCCGCAGGACGACCACGCCGCCACGGGGACCGGGAACGGCGCCCTTGACGAGGACGAGGTTGCGCTCCGTGTCCACACCGATCACTTCGAGGTTGGTGGTGGTGACTTGACCGCCACCCATGCGACCGGCCATCTTGGTTCCCTTGAACACGCGGCCCGGCGTCGAGCAGGCGCCGATGGAGCCCGGCGCGCGGTGGTGCTTGTGGTTACCGTGGGCGGCGCCCTGGCCCGAGAAGTTGTGGCGCTTCATGCCACCGGCGAAACCCTTCCCCTTGCTCACGGCCGTGGCGTCGATCATCTCGCCCTTTTCGAACACGTCCGCCAGGATCTCCTGACCCACGCTGTAGGCCGAGACGTCGTCGAGACGCAGTTCGACCAGCTTCTTGCCCGGCGTGACGCCGGCCTTGTCGAAGTGTCCGAGTTCGGGCTTGGACAAGGTGGAGGTCCGACGGGTCCCCCAGGTGACCTGCACCGCGGAGTAGCCCTCCTTCTCGGGAGTCTTTACCTGGACGACGCGAGCTGGGCTGACCTTGACCACCGTCACCGGGACGGCCCGGTTCTGGTCGTCCCAGACCTGGGTCATGCCCACCTTCTCGCCGACGATCGCTTTGGTCGCCACGTGTGCCTCTCTTCTTGTTAAGCCTGCGTATCGGTTGTTCCGACACACAGACGCTCCGCCGGGCCATGACAACCCGAACGGAGCGCTCGACTGGTTTGGTTCAGTGTCCCTCGGGTGAGGCGGCTGAACACTTCTGTTGTTGCCCTTCGTTACGACAGGGGTACTAACCGTACACCACGAGGCCCCACGAACGCAAAACGCTCGCGGGGCCTCGGGAGTACTTAGTTCTGGCGGATCTTGATCTCGATGTCCACGCCGGCCGGTAGGTCGAGTCGCTGGAGCGAGTCGACGGTCTTGGCCGAGTGGTCCACGATGTCCAACAGACGCTTATGGACGCGCATCTCGAAGTGCTCGCGCGAGTCCTTGTGCTTGTGGGGACCACGAACCACCGTGTAACGGTGCTTCTCGGTCGGCAACGGCACGGGACCCTGCACGCGGGCGTTGGTGCGCTCCACGGTCTGCACGATCTTGGCGCAGGACTGGTCCAGGACCTGGTGGTCGAAGGCCTTCAGCCGGATTCGGATCATTTGACGGTTGTCGGCCATGACCACTCCTACTTCAGGATCTTGACGACGCGACCCGAACCCACGGTGCGGCCACCCTCGCGGATGGAGAAGGTGAGACCCTCTTCCATGGCGATCGGCTTACCCAGGGTCACGGTCATCTCGGTGTTGTCGCCCGGCATGACCATCTCGGTGCCCGCGGGCAGCTCGATGGTGCCGGTGACGTCGGTCGTGCGGAAGTAGAACTGCGGACGGTAGTTCGCGAAGAACGGCTTGTGACGGCCACCCTCGTCCTTGGTCAACACGTAGACCGACGCCTCGAAGACGGTGTGGGGCGTGATCGAACCCGGCTTGCACAGCACCTGGCCGCGCTCGACGTCTTCCTTCTTCGTCCCGCGCAACAGGGCGCCGAGGTTGTCACCGGCCTGACCCTGGTCGAGGAGCTTGCGGAACATCTCGATACCGGTCACGGTCGACTTGCTGGTGTCGCGCAGACCCACGATCTCGACTTCGTCGCCGACCTTGACGACGCCCTGCTCCACCTTGCCGGTCACCACGGTGCCACGACCGGTGATCGACATGACGTCCTCGATGGACATCAGGAACGGCTTGTCGGTCGAACGCTCGGGCTCGGGGATGTAGCTGTCCACCGCCTCCATGAGCTCCATGATCTTGTCACCCCAGGCGGCGTCGCCGTCGAGGGCCTTCAGGGCCGAGACGCGCACGATCGGGATGTCGTCGCCCGGGAAGTCGTAGCTGGAGAGCAGCTCGCGTACTTCCATCTCGACGAGCTCGAGGAGCTCCTCGTCCTCGACGACGTCGGCCTTGTTGAGCGCGACGACGATGTAGGGGACGCCCACCTGGCGAGCGAGCAGCACGTGCTCACGCGTCTGGGGCATGGGACCGTCGGTCGCGGAGACGACCAGGATGGCGCCGTCGACCTGGGCGGCACCAGTGATCATGTTCTTGACGTAGTCGGCGTGGCCGGGCATGTCGACGTGGGCGTAGTGACGATTCGGCGTCTCGTACTCCACGTGGGCAATCGAAATGGTGATTCCGCGCTGGCGCTCTTCGGGGGCCTTGTCGATCTGGTCGAAGGGCGTGAAGGCGGATCCGGGGACGCGGTCGGAGAGAACCTTGGTGATGGCGGCGGTAAGAGTGGTCTTACCGTGGTCAATGTGACCCATGGTTCCAATGTTGACGTGCGGCTTAGTGCGCTCGAACTTCTGCTTTGCCATTGTCGGGGACTTACTTTCTGTCTCGTGACGGACCCACTGTGAGCCCATCGGTTTTGTTTCGGCCCTCCCCGACGACGGTTTGGACCTTGGTCCCGCTGGTTGCCCAGCGGGTTATTGCTTCTTACGCGCCGGTGGCCTTGGCCACGATCTCCTTAGCGATCGAGTCAGGTACTTCCGCGTACGAGTGGAACTGCATGCTGTACGTCGCACGACCTTGCGTGCGAGAACGCAGGTCAGTAGCGTAGCCGAACATGTCCGCCAGGGGCACGAGCGCCTTGATCGTCTGGCCATTGCCCTTTTGTTCCATGCCCTCGATGCGTCCGCGACGCGACGAGAGGTCGCCGATGACGTCACCCATGTAGTCCTCGGGGGTGACGACTTCGACCGCCATCACGGGCTCCAGCAGGACCGGGTTGGCCAGGCGCGCGGCCTTCTTCACGGCGATGGAGCCGGCGATCTTGAACGCCATTTCCGACGAGTCGACGTCGTGGTAGCTACCGAAGGTGAGGCGCACGCGCACGTCGACCATCGGGTAGCCGGCCAGGACGCCCGAGGTCAGCGCCTCGGTGATGCCCTGGTTGACCGGTCCGATGTACTCCTTGGGGATGACGCCGCCGGTGATCTCGTCGAGGAACTCGTAGCCGCCGCCGGGGCCGGTGGGCTCCAGGGTGATGACCACGTGACCGTACTGACCCTTACCACCGGTCTGGCGGACGTACTTCTCTTCGACCTTCTCAACCTTTTTGCGCACCGTCTCGCGGTAGGCCACCTGGGGCTTACCCACGTTGGCGTCCACCGAGAACTCACGCAGCATGCGGTCGACCAGCACCTCGAGGTGCAGTTCGCCCATTCCCGAGATAACGGTCTGGCCGGTCTCTTCGTCGGTGCGCACGCGGAACGTGGGGTCCTCTTCGGACAGCGAGTACAAGGCCTTGGAGAGCTTCTCCTGGTCAGCCTTGGTCTTGGGCTCCACGGCGACGTGGATCACCGGCTCGGGGAACACCAGGTTCTCCAGCTGGATCGGCTTGTCGGGGTCCGACAAGGTGTCACCGGTGGTGACCTGCTTGAGGCCCACCGCGGCGACGATGTCGCCGGTGCGGATGGTGTCGAGGTCTTCGCGGTTGTTGGCGTGCATCAACAACAGACGGCCCAGGCGCTCCTTCTTCGAGCCCTTGGTCGTGTTGATGACGGTGTCGCCCTTCTCCAGGGTGCCGGAGTAGACGCGCAGGTAGGTCAACTTGCCGACGTAGGGGTCGGTCATGATCTTGAAGGCCAACGCCGAGAAGGGCTCGTTGTCGTCGGCCTTGCGGAACTCCTCGTCCTCCTTGCCCGGCTTCGTGCCGTGCGTCGGGGGCAGGTCGAGCGGCGAGGGCAGGTAGTCGACCACCGCGTCGAGCATGGGCTGGACGCCCTTGTTCTTGAAGGCCGAACCGTTGAGGATCGGCACGCAGTGTCCCCCCAACGTCCCGCGGCGCAACGCGGCGTGCAGGTCGTCGGTAGTGGGCACCTCGTCGCCGAGGATCTTCTCCATCAGCTCGTCGTCGAAGGTAGTCAAGATGTCGATCAGGTTGGCGTGGTAGTCCTCGGCCTGGGCCACGTACTCCTCGGGAACCGGCACGACTTCGAGCTTCTCGCCCTTGTCGTCGTGGTAGATCGTCGCGTTCATGGCCACGACGTCGATGATGCCCTTGTACTCACCCTCGGCCCCGATGGGCAGCTGGATGACGGCGGGGACGCAGTCCAGGCGGTCGGCGATCATGTCGACGCAGCGGAAGAAGTCCGCCCCGGTGCGGTCCATCTTGTTCACGAAGCAGATCCGCGGCACGTTGTACTTGTTGGCCTGGCGCCACACCGTCTCGGTCTGGGGCTCCACGCCGGCCACGGCGTCGAAGACCGCCACCGCGCCGTCGAGCACGCGCAGCGAGCGCTCCACCTCCACCGTGAAGTCCACGTGGCCGGGGGTGTCGATGATGTTGATGCGGTGACCGTTCCAGTAGCAGGTCGTAGCCGCGGAGGTGATGGTGATACCGCGCTCTTGCTCCTGGACCATCCAGTCCATGGTCGCGGCACCCTCGTGCACCTCACCGATCTTGTAGTTCTTGCCGGTGTAGTACAGGATGCGCTCGGTCGTCGTCGTCTTGCCGGCGTCGATGTGCGCCATGATGCCGATGTTGCGCAGGTTCTCGAGAGATACTTCGCGAGGGGTGGTCATGTCGAAAAAACTTTCTGTACTTACCAGCGGTAGTGCGCGAACGCCTTGTTGGATTCGGCCATCTTGGCCATGTCTTCGCGGCGCTTGACCGCGGCGCCCACGCCGTTGGAGGCGTCGATGATCTCGTTGGCCAGGCGCTCGGCCATGGTCTTCTCGCGGCGCTTCTTGGCGAAGTCGGTCAGCCAGCGGATCGCCAGCGTGGTCGCGCGACGCGGGCGGACCTCGACGGGGACCTGGTAGGTCGTGCCGCCGACGCGGCGGCTGCGCACCTCGAGCTCGGGCCGCACGTTCTCCAACGCGCGCTTGAGCGCGGCGACGGGGTCGGCCCCGGTCTTCTCCTCGACCATCTCCAGGGCGGTGTAGACGATGCGCTCGGCGATGGTGCGCTTACCGCGCTCCAGGATCTTGTTGGTGATCTGGGTGACCAGCACCGACTTGTAAATCGGGTCCGCGGGTACTTCGCGGCGGACGGCGGGACCTTTACGAGGCATTACTTCTCCTTCTTGGCGCCGTAGCGGCTACGGGCCTGCTTGCGGTCGCGCACACCCGAGGTGTCGAGGGCGCCGCGGATGATCTTGTAGCGCACGCCGGGGAGGTCCTTCACACGGCCGCCACGAACGAGGACGATCGAGTGCTCCTGGAGGTTGTGGCCCACACCGGGGATGTAGGCGGTGACTTCCACGCCCGACGTCAGACGCACGCGCGCCACCTTGCGCAGAGCCGAGTTCGGCTTCTTGGGCGTGACCGTGTGCACGCGGGTGCACACGCCACGACGCTGCGGGGCCCCCTTGAGGGCCGGCGTCTTGGTCTTGGATACTTTGTCCTGTCGGCCCTTTCGGACCAACTGTGCAATTGTGGGCACGCAGAACCTCTTCTAGTTGTACTTCGTTCGTTAGACGCGCCAGCCAAGCCAGCGCGCGGACTTTCTATCTTACGACACGCAATGCCATATCGGCAAACCCGCCGTCGACCGGGGCCAACGACGGGTCCGCCGACTTAGAGCGCCTGCTCGCCGAACCCGTCCTCGGGGTTCGTCGCGTCGTTCTCGGGCATCGCCGACTCGTCGTAGTTCGCCCCGATGTTCTGGAAGGCCGACAGGTCCGCGGAGAAGGAGTCGTCCGAGGACAACTCGCCCAACAGGCTGGCCAGGTCCAAGTCGTCGTCGGACACCTGCGCCCATTCGGGCAGGAGTTCGGCGTCGGGCATGTCCAGTCGCAGCTCGCGCTTGTTGTAGTAGTCGAGACCCGAACCGGCCGGGATCAACTTACCGATGATGATGTTCTCCTTGAGGCCCACCAGGTGGTCACGCTTGCCCTCGATGGCCGCCTCGGTCAGCACGCGGGTCGTCTCCTGGAAGGAGGCGGCCGAGAGCCACGAGTCGGTCGCCAACGACGCCTTGGTGATACCCATCAGCTGGGCGCGGCCGTCGGCCGACTCCTGGGAGTTCTCCTCGAGCGCGTTGTTGGTGTCGTTGAAGAGCTTGACGTCGATCATCGCACCGGGCAACCAGGTCGAATCACCGGCGTCCACGATCTGGACGCGGCGCGTCATCTGGCGCACGATGAGCTCGATGTGCTTGTCGTGGATGGACACACCCTGGTCGCGGTAGACGTTCTGCACCTCTTCGACGAGGTACTGCTGGGTCTCGCGCGTGCCGCGGTACTTCATCATCAACTTGGGGTCCAGCGGTCCGTCGTGCAACGGGGTGCCGACCTCGACCTCCTGGCCGTCCTCGACGAGCAGGTGGCGAGCGATGGAGATGGACTCCTCCTGGATCTCGCCCTCGTTACCGACGACGGTCACCTTGCGCTCGCGACCGATCAGCTCGACGCGCACGACTCCGGAGAATTCGGCGACCTTGGCCGCGCCCTTGGGGGTACGGGCCTCGAAGAGCTCCACCACGCGCGGCAGGCCGTGGGTGATGTCGCTCTCGGTCACACCACCGGAGTGGAAGGTCCGCATCGTCAACTGGGTACCGGGCTCACCGATGGACTGGGCGGCGATGACTCCCACCGCCTCACCGAGCTCGACGAGCTGGTGGGTCGCGAGCGACAGGCCGTAGCAGGCCGCGCACACGCCCTGGACGGCGTCGCAGGTCAGCGTGGTGCGCACGCGCACTCGGCTCACCGCGGCGTCGTCGCGCAGGCGCTCGACGTCGTCCATCATCAACATGGTCCCGGCGCTGACGACGCTACCGTCGGAGAGCGTGACGTCCTCGGCGACCACGCGGCCCCAGAGCTTGGTCTCGAGGTGCGCGCGCTGACCACGGGTGTCGGCGGCGACGTGCTCGATCCACATGCCGCGTTGGGTCCCGCAGTCGAACTCCTTGACGATGAGCTCCTGGGCCACGTCGACGAGTCGACGCGTCAGGTAGCCCGAGTCCGCGGTGCGCAGGGCGGTGTCGCCCAACCCCTTACGGGTACCGTGCGTCGAGATGAAGTACTCCAGCACCGACAGGCCCTCACGGAACGAGGACTTGATCGGACGCGGGATCATCTCACCACGCGGGTTCGACACCAGGCCCTTCATGGCCGCGATCTGACGGATCTGCGAGGAGTTACCGCGCGCGCCGGAGTCCACCATCATGCGGATGGGGTTGTCGAGCTGGGCGTTCATGGCGCGGTCGGTGGCGTCACCGACCTCCTTGTTCGCGTTGGTCCAGATCTCGATCTCCTGCTGGCGACGCTCGTCGTCGACGATGACGCCGCGACGGTAGTTCAGCTCGACCTTGGCCGCCTGCTCCTCGTACTTGTTCAAGATCTCGGCCTTCTCCGACGTCGTGACGACGTCGTCGATGGAGATCGTGAGACCCGACTTGGTGGCGTACCGGAAACCCAAGGACTTGATCGCGTCGAGCGCGGTGGCCACCTCCTGGCGGCCGAAGCTCGCCGAGATGGACTCCACGATCGATCCGATGGGCGTGGCGTTCTTCCCGATCAACTCGTTGACGTAGCGAAAGCCCGCGGGCAGCGCCTCGTTGAAGAACACGCGACCCGGCGTGGTGACGAGCGAACGGCTGGCGCCGGTCACGTCGACGCCGGCGGCCTCGAGACGCGTGTCGAGCGAGGAGCCCGCCAGCGGGCGGATCTCGATCGGCGTGCGCAGCGTGATCATCTTGTCGGCCAGCGCGTTCTCGATCTCGTACACGTGACGAAAGACCCGCTTGTTCTCGACCTCTTCGTTGGCCGGCAGGGTCAGGTAGTACGCACCGAAGACCATGTCCTGGGCCGGCTCGGTGATGGGTCGACCGGTGGCCGGGGTGAAGATGTTGTTCGTCGAGAGCATCAAGATGCGCGCCTCGGCTTGCGCCTCGGCCGACAGGGGCACGTGCACGGCCATCTGGTCACCGTCGAAGTCGGCGTTGAACGCCTTGCAGACGAGCGGGTGGATCTGGATGGCCTTGCCGTCGACCAGGACGGGCTCGAAGGCCTGGATGCCGAGTCGGTGCAACGTCGGGGCGCGGTTGAGCAACACGGGGTGCTCGCGGATGACCTCTTCGAGGACGTCCCACACCACGGCCTTGCGGCGCTCGACCATGCGCTTGGCGCTCTTGATGTTCTGGGCCATCTGGGTCTCGATCAGGCGCTTCATGACGAAGGGCTTGAAGAGTTCCAGCGCCATCATCTTGGGCAGACCACACTGGTGCAGCTTGAGCTGGGGACCGACCACGATGACCGAACGGCCCGAGTAGTCCACGCGCTTGCCCAACAGGTTCTGACGGAAGCGACCCTGCTTGCCCTTCAACATGTCCGAGAGCGACTTCAGGGGGCGGCCACTCTGGCCCGCCACCGGACGCCCGCGGCGACCGTTGTCGAACAAGGCGTCGACCGCCTCTTGGAGCATGCGCTTCTCGTTGTTGACGATGATGTCCGGGGCGCCCAGGTCCAGCAACCGCTTGAGGCGGTTGTTGCGGTTGATGACGCGACGGTACAGGTCGTTGAGGTCCGAGGTGGCGAAGCGCCCACCGTCGAGCTGGACCATCGGACGCAGGTCCGGCGGGATCACCGGGACGGCCTCGAGGATCATGGCGCGCGGGTCGTTGAGCCGGTGACCGTGCGCGTCGCGACGGTTGAACGATTGCACGATGGCCAGGCGCTTGAGGAACTTCGCGTGACGCTGCGCCGACAGGGGCTTGCGGCCGTCCTTGGCGTCGATCATCTCGCGCATCACGCGCTCTTCCTCGTCCAGGTCCATGCGGTCGATCAACTGCAAGATGGCGTCGGCGCCCATGCCGCCCTCGAAGTACTCGCCGTAGCGGAACTCCATCTCGCGGTACAGGACCTCGTCTTCGATGATCTGACGCGAGTGCATCCCCTCGAAGGTGTCGAAGGCCTGCTTGGCCAGTTCGCGCTCTTCGGCGAACCGACTGCGCACGGCGTCGAGCTCCTTCTCGGTACCGCGCTGCAGGGCGCGCAGTTCGGATTCCTTGGCGCCGTCGGCCTCGAGCTTGGCGGCGCGAGCCTCGATGTCCTTGAGCTTGGTGTCGAGAGCCTTGGCCTCGCGGTCCGCGATCTCGAGCTGCTCCTCGCTCAGGGCCTGGCGCAGTTCGGCCAGGTCCTCGTGACGACGCTCGACGTCCACGTGGGTGACCATGTGGGCGGCGAAGTAGATGACCTTCTCGAGCTGCTTGGCCTTGAGCTCCTCCTTGGGCGCGGTGCCCATGAGCAGGTAGGCCAGCCACGAACGCGTGCCGCGCAGGTACCAGATGTGCACCACCGGCGCCGACAGCGCGATGTGGCCCATGCGGTCGCGACGGACCTTGTCCGACGTGACCTCCACGCCACAGCGCTCACAGACGATGCCCTTGAAACGCACCCGCTTGTACTTGCCACAGGCGCACTCCCAGGCCTTCTGCGGTCCGAAGATCTTCTCGCAGAACAGGCCGTCCTTCTCGGGACGCAGGGTGCGGTAGTTGATCGTCTCGGGCTTCTTCACTTCTCCCGAGGACCAGCTGCGAATGTTCTGGGCGGTGGCCAGACCAATGCTCAGTTCGTCGAACTGGTTGACGTCGAGCGGACTCATGACAACTTCCTTTCAGCGGCGCGGCGAGCATCTTCCTCGTCGGACCCGCGCTCGGGACGACTGATGTCGATCCCGAGTTCGCGAGTGACCGAGAAGAAGTCCTCTTCGGTGTCGGCGAGGTCGACGTGGGCGCCGACCTTGTCGCGCACCTCCACGTTGAGACACAGTGATTGCATTTCCTTGATGAGCACCTTGAACGATTCGGGGATTCCCGGCTCGGGCAGGTTCTGACCCTTGACGATGGACTCGTAGGCGCGCTCGCGACCCTTCATGTCGTCGGACTTGACCGTCAACAACTCCTGCAGGGCGTAGGCGGCACCGTAGGCCTCGAGGGCCCACACCTCCATCTCACCGAAGCGCTGACCGCCGAACTGGGCCTTCCCACCGAGCGGCTGCGCGGTGATCATCGAGTACGGGCCGGTGGAGCGGGCGTGGATCTTGTCGTCGACCATGTGGGCGAGCTTCAAGATGTAGGCGTAGCCCACCGAGATGGGGTTGTCGTAGGGCTCGCCGGTGCGGCCGTTGTACAACGTGGCCTTCCCGTCGTGGCTCGACGACAGCAGTCGCTTGCCGTTGGCCCCGTCGACGTTAAGTCGCTCGAAAGTCTGCTGAATCGTCGGCTTGTCCTTCGCGCGCTCGGTCTCGTCCCAGTGCGCGCCGTCGAAGGACGGCGTGGCGACGTAGACGGCCGGTTCGGTGCGCGGACGGGTCTTGCGGTACGGGCGTGACGTGGTGTCGCGCTGGTCCTCGTGCCCCGAAGTACCGACCGCGGGGTTGACGTCGACGCCGGCCCAGCCGTGGCGCGCCGCGTACCCCAGGTGGCTCTCGAGCACCTGACCCACGTTCATGCGGCTCGGCACACCCAGGGGACTCAAGATGATGTCCACCGGAGTACCGTCGGCCATGAAGGGCATGTCCTCTTCGGGCAGGATCTTCGAGATGACGCCCTTGTTGCCGTGGCGTCCGGCGAGCTTGTCACCCTCGGAGATCTTGCGCTTCTGGGCCACGTAGACCTTGACCAACTGGTTCACGCCGGGCTGCATCTCGTGGTCCTCGTCGCGGCTGTAGACCTTGACGTCGATCACCTTGCCGGACTCGCCGTGGGGGACCTTGAGCGAGGTGTCGCGCACTTCGCGCGCCTTCTCACCGAAGATCGCGCGCAGCAGGCGCTCCTCGGGCGACTGCTCGGTCTCACCCTTGGGCGTGACCTTCCCGACGAGGATGTCGCCGGGCTGGACCTCGGCGCCGATGCGCACGATGCCCATGTCGTCGAGGTCGGCCAGGATGTCGTCGGGCAGGTTGGGGATGTCGCGGGTGATCTCCTCGGCGCCCAACTTGGTGTCGCGCGCGTCGATCTCGTACTCCTTCACGTGGATCGACGTCAACACGTCGTCGCGCACGAGACGCTCGTTCAAGATGATGGCGTCTTCGTAGTTGTAGCCCTCCCACGGCATGTAGGCCACGAGCAGGTTCTTGCCCAGGGCCAGCTCACCGTTGGAGGTGCTGGTGCCGTCGGCCAGCAGGTCGCCCGCGGTCACCTTCTCGCCGCCCACGACGAGGGGCTTCTGGTTGATCGAGGTGTCCTGGTTGGAGCGGCGGAACTTGTTGAGGTTGTACTGCTTCTTGCCCAGCGTCTTGCCGTAGCGGTCGGTGACGCCCTTGTCGTACTCGACGACCACGCGGTCACCCGACACGGCCACGACCACGCCGTCGCCCTCGGCCAGGAGCACGTCGCCGGAGTCGAGCGCGGCGCGCGACTCCATACCGGTACCCACGAAGGGGGCCTCGGGCATTATG
>Ga0209067_10000638_pt1 | contig 22031 bp, 20 predicted proteins | sample ColStrG_CSR_2013_FD_187199 | JGI IMG/M metagenome (GOLD analysis project Ga0209067, IMG submission 187199) | Freshwater sediment microbial communities in response to fracking from Pennsylvania, USA - Cold Stream Run_MetaG_CSR_2013 (SPAdes)... | ecosystem: Environmental > Aquatic > Freshwater >...
CTCGTGACCGCATCAACCAGCGAATTGATAAATTCTGTGCGATGGGGGTGGTGAAAGAGTAGCGGCTCATTAAAAAGAAATCGCGGTTGGCGATGGAAGAACGACCGAATTCACTCCATCGGATTGCCCTTCGGTTTGATCGCTTCACTTCGTTCACACGACGCCACCACATTTAAGTAATCAAAGACCGGCCCGGTCTTTTTTTTTTATAAATTGCTGCAATGAATCTCCACGTGATTGATACGGGATATTTTAAACTCGATGGTGGTGCCATGTTTGGCGTGGTGCCCAAATCCATCTGGCAAAAATCCAATCCGGCTGATGCCAACAATATGTGTGATTGGGCGATGCGGTGCCTGTTGATTGAAGACGGCGACCAATTGATCCTTATCGATAACGGAATCGGTAATAAACAGACGGCTAATTTTTTTCAATATTATTACCTACATGGAGGGGAGTCGTTAAACAAAAGCTTGCATAAACTTGGCTTTAGTGAAAATGATGTTACCGATATGTTTCTGTCCCACCTTCACTTTGATCATTGTGGAGGCGGAGTAAAGAAGGAGGGTGAAAAATTGGAATTAGTCTTCCCCAACGCAACCTATTGGAGCAATGCAGATCATTGGAAGTGGGCGACGCAACCCAATGCCCGAGAGAAAGCCAGCTTTCTAAAGGAGAACATTTTACCCATGCAAGAGAGCGGTCATTTGAATTTTATTGAGATAGACAGGCCATCGCCCTTTAAACAGTTTGATTTACTTTACGTTTCGGGTCATACCGATAAAATGATGGTGCCTAAAATAAAGTATAAAGACAAAACCATTTGCTTTGTTGCTGATTTACTTCCTTCCGTGGGACATATTCCATTGCCCTATGTGATGGGTTATGACACCCGACCCTTGATCACGTTGGAGGAGAAAGAATTGTTTTTGAAAGAAGCGGCGGCCAACCATTACGTTTTATTTTTAGAACACGATCCCGTGAATGAATGCTGCACGGTGAAAGAGACAGACCGGGGCGTGAGGCTGGATAATGTTTTTGCTTTGAAGGATATTTTATAGTGGTGCGTTGTTGTTGTTTGTTATGCTTAAATAATTAAGATGAAAATCGGCATTGCATTATCAGGAGGAGGGGCCAGGGGAATAGCGCACATTGGGGTGCTCAAAGCGCTAGCCGAAATGGGGGTGGAAATTTCCGTGATCTCCGGAACAAGTGCTGGTTCAATTGTAGCCGCCTTGTATGCTTATGGAATTTCGCCGGATCATATCTTTGATGAAGTTCGGCAGCTGAGTTTATTTAAATCCCTTCGTCCGGCCTGGACCTGGTCAGGGTTGCTCACCATGGATGGTCTTAAAGAGTTAGTTATAAAAAATATTCCGGAAAATAATTTTAGCGCATTACGAATGCCGCTAACCATTGCCGCCACTGAGATCAGAAAAGGCCAGATTCAATATTTTTCTTCCGGTGAGTTGGCCACGGCCGTGGTGGCTTCGTGCAGTATTCCGGCGATTTTTAGTCCGGTAAACTTGAACCACAATTTATACGTGGATGGAGGTTTGTTGGATAACCTTCCCGCGCGTTGTATCCGGGATCACTGCGATTTTCTCATAGGCTCTCACTGCAATGAAATCAGCAGCGAATTTGATCCAAAGAATTTGAAGTCGGTGATCGAAAGAAGTTTGCTTATTGCTATCTCAGCCAATACCCAACATAGTATGGATCTGTGTGATCTCACCATACGACCACCCAGCATGGACCGATTCACCGTATTTGATATCGCCAAGGGACTCGAGATTTATCAGTATGGTTATCGATTTACAAAAGAGAATTTTAAAGCAAATCAATTTCAAAAAGCCACGGCCGCATGACACTCACCGAGCTATCGTTCAAAGAACAGATTTTGCAGGGCATTCCCGACGAACTGCCTGAACGGAAAGCCTACGACCTTTCCGTTAGCCACGCTCCAAAACGAAAGGACATTCTGGCTATGGCAGAAAAAAAACTCGCAATCAAAAATGCACTACGCTATTTTCACCCGAAACATCACGCGCTTTTAGCGTCCGAGTTTTATGATGAACTTTTAACGTACGGCCGCATTTACATGTATCGTTTCCGTCCGGGGTATAACATGGTGGCCAGACCCATTGAAGCGTATCCACATCAATCATTAGCGGCAGCGGGCATTCAGTTGATGATTCAAAATAATCTTGATCCGGCGGTAGCACAGCATCCACACGAGCTGATTACTTACGGAGGTAATGGTGCGGTGTTTCAAAACTGGGCTCAGTATTTACTGACGATGAAATACCTTGCCGTGATGACCGATGAGCAAACATTACACATGTATTCAGGCCATCCCATGGGTCTGTTTCCCTCGTCCCCGGAGGCGCCACGCGTCGTGGTAACCAACGGCATGATGATTCCCAACTACTCCAAACAAGATGATTGGGAGAAATACAATGCATTAGGGGTAACGCAGTACGGTCAGATGACGGCGGGCAGTTATATGTACATCGGCCCTCAGGGAATTGTGCACGGCACGAACATCACGATATTAAACGCCGGAAGAAAAATTTCTAAACAAGGCGAAGGGCTTGCTGGAAAGTTGTTCGTCACTTCCGGGTTAGGGGGTATGAGTGGCGCACAACCAAAAGCAGGAAATATTGCCGGGTGTATTACCGTGATTGCTGAGGTAAACGAAAAAGCAACACAGAAAAGATATTCACAAGGCTGGGTGGATGAAGTGTTCTATGACTTGGATGAACTTTGTGATAGGGTGACGGAGGTGAAAAGAAAGAAAGAAGTGGTTTCCCTTGCCTATAAAGGGAACGTGGTGGAGGTGTGGGAGAAGTTTTCGAAAGAAAATATTTACGTCGACCTCGGTTCTGATCAAACGTCCTTGCACAATCCCTGGGCTGGCGGTTATTATCCGGTTGGGTTATCCTTTGAGGAATCCAATAAATTGATGTCGGCCAATCCGGAGGAATTCAAAAAGCGAGTGCAATCGTCTTTGGTAAGACATGCAACGGCGATCAATGAACACACCAAAAGGGGAACCTATTTTTTCGATTACGGAAATGCTTTCTTGCTAGAGGCTTCTCGCGCTGGCGCGGAGGTTATGGCACCGGATGGGATTAATTTTCGTTACCCTTCCTATGTACAAGACATCATGGGTCCGATGTGTTTTGATTATGGTTTCGGTCCGTTTCGCTGGGTTTGTACTTCGGGCAAACAAGACGATTTAGATTATACGGATCAACTGGCGGCCCAGGTGCTGACCACGATTTATAACACGGCCTCAAAAGAAATTCAATCACAACTCTCCGACAACATCAATTGGATTAATGCCGCTAAAAAAAATGAACTAGTGGTCGGGTCAAAAGCAAGAATCCTTTATGCCGATGCGGAAGGGAGAATAAAAATTGCAGAAGCTTTTAACCAGGCGATAAAAAATAAGAAGATCGGACCGGTAGTGTTGGGCCGCGATCATCACGATGTGTCCGGAACCGATTCCCCCTATCGGGAAACCTCCAATATCTATGATGGTTCTCGCTATACTGCTGACATGGCCATTCACAATGTCATTGGTGATTCATTTCGCGGAGCAACCTGGGTTTCCATTCACAATGGAGGAGGTGTTGGCTGGGGTGAAGTGATCAATGGAGGATTTGGAATGTTGCTGGATGGCTCGGCCGATGCTAGCCGAAAATTAAAAAGTATGCTGTACTTCGATGTGAATAATGGAATTGCCCGACGAGCATGGGCTCGGAATGATGGCGCACTAGGTGTGATAAAAAAGGAAATGGATAAAGGGTTGCTCGTCACTTGGCCTTATCTGGCCGATGATAAATTAATTGATAAAATGATCTGACATGTTCAGGCCAATTTATCTTTTGATTTTTAAAATGATTGGGTGGAGTGTGGAAGGATCCTTTCCACCAGCATTAAAAAAAATTATCGTAGCCGTTGCGCCGCACACCAGCAACTGGGATTTTGTGATCGGCGTGATGGCACGGAGTATCGTTAAAATTCAGCGTGCCCATTTTTTAGGAAAGAGTGCTTTGTTCAAACCGCTGTATGGCTGGTTTTTCAGATGGCTTGGAGGCCATCCTGTCGATCGAACTTCATCGCATGATATGGTGCACCAGGTGGTGGATATCTTCCATCAGCATGATGAATTTATTTTAGCCATTGCGCCGGAAGGAACGCGCAAGAAGGTAACCAAATTAAAATCGGGCTTTTATTACATTGCCTTGCAAGCTCATGTACCCATTATTCCTTGTGGGTTTGATTTTCAGAGAAAGAAAATCGTCATCGGCCAGCCGTTTTACCCAACCGGAAACCTGGAGAGCGATATGGAGGCGCTAAGGAGATTTTATTCTGCCATTAAAGGAAGGAATCCAGAACTGGGGATCAATTAAATCTTCTCATTCACATTTTGTAATATTGCATCAAACCAATTTATTCGATCCTATGAAAAAACTATTGACATTGTTCTGTTGTGCATTTTTGTTGTCGATTGGTGCATTTAGCCAGGTTAGGCTAGATATTGGCATCAAAGGTGGGCTTAATTTTGCAAGCGTTAATACCAGTTCAACCTTAGCGCAAGATTATAGCAATCGCACCGGTTATCATTTGGGTGCTTATGCCATGTTTAAGTTCACCAAGATTGCCATTCAACCCGAGATTGTCTTCTCCAAACAGGGTCAGACCTATTCGGTGCCCTCCATTTCAAACGCTACCTCAAATTTTGATTATATCAATATTCCAATCATGATTAAGTTTTACTTGCTGGAAGGATTGAACTTGCAGGCTGGCCCTCAATTTGGTTTTTTGGCTAGTTCATCGGGCTATGTGGCCAACACGCTTACCGGGAATTATTCAGTCCAGTCCCTGAGCAGTTTAGTGAAGGGTTCCGATATTTCGCTGGGTGTTGGAGCGGGTTGGGATTTAATATTCGGATTAAACGTTACGGCGCGCTATAACATCGGTTTATCGGATATAAACAAGATCACCGGTGTTAGCAATCCAGTGAACGTTACGTCGTTGGGAACCGCGGCGGCGAAGAATCAGGTATTTCAGGTTTCGGTCGGCTATCGCCTTTTCAAATTCGGCAAATAGACAATTAAAAAATTCGTTAAGAAAGCTGCTTGGGCAGCTTTCTTTTTGTAGCCACGCCGCTATTTGTATTTTTGCAGTTGAATAAGAACATACCGATGAATGCCGTCCATCACCGATTCAAAAGAATGGTGGTCGCAGAGCAAGGTGAGGCATGTAAAAAAAATTAATTCGTAACATATGAAATGGAACAGAATGGTGTTTGTTGTTTGTGTTTTTGGAATGGGGCAATCATTGTTCGCTCAAAAGGATATCGAGTGGGGAGCGAAAGCGGGGTTAAATTATTCAAACCTTAACCTAAGTTCAGACGGAAAATTAGTTGGAACAAACTATCACCCTGCTGTTGGTTATCACCTTGGGGGATATGCCTTGATCAAACTCAAGAAGATTTCAATTCAGCCTGAACTGGTGTATTCAAACCAGGGCCAGTATTTCACCACGCCCAGCTATTCTAACCTGAAGACCACCTTGAATTATATTAACATACCGATCCTGATCAAGTATTACCTCACTGGAAGCGTTCATCTGCAGGCCGGTCCGCAATTTGGTATTTTGGTAAGTTCAAAAGGTGATCTCAATCCGATCCAAGGCGGCAATTTTGCAGGTCCTCCCGTGTTCAATCAAAACCTGAAGAGCTATTTGAAGAGTACGGATTTTTCCATTGCCGTGGGCGCGGGGATTAATTTGGCCGCAAATCTTAACCTTAGTGTTCGTTACAACATAGGAATCACCGATATTAATAAAAATTCCGGAGGCGCTACTTTTTCGGACGGACTCCAACCTTCCTTCAGCACGGCCTACACCACCAACCAGGTACTTCAAGTATCCCTTGGTTATCGTCTGGGTAAGGTGGGTAAGTAGGTGACAAAAAATTTTGTGAATGGGTCGATGCAAGCAAGGAGACGATGAAACTTCGAATACCAGAAGCCATCATCACCGAGCGATTGGTGCTGCATCGGTTTCGCCGCGAGGATAGTGAGGAAGTTTTTTACACGTATGCCAGTAAGGCCGAGGCTACTCGATACATGGCTTGGCCAACGCATCAAAGCATGAGGGACACCCGGGATTTTTTGAACTATGCCATCGCTAGTTGGACACTAGGTAAAGATTACTCCTTTGCCATACGACTGAGGAGTAACAACCGGCTGATTGGTAGTTGTGGCATGCTCAATGAAGAAGGGAAAATACAATTTGGCTATGTGCTGGGACCTTTGCACTGGGGCCACGGTTATGCCACCGAGGCGACGCGGGCCATGTTGGCCCCATTAAAAAATCAGGCAGGAATTTTTCGAATTGGTTCTTTTGTAGATGTGGAGAATACTGCCTCCATAAAAGTCTTAAAAAAATGCGGGCTAACCGAGGAGGCCAGGCTTGAAAAGTGGTTTCGATTCCCCAATCAGAACAACGAACCAAAGGACTGTTTGCTGTTTAAATTGCCACCGATGTGACCCGTGGCAGTCCTTGGGTGAAAGTAGACTTACGCTTTACTTTCGTGTCGCTAATTTGCTCCTCTTACGACCGTAACCGAAATAAATTAACAGCCCAAGTCCCATCCACATAAAAAACACCATCCAGCTCTTGGCGGGTATCTCAATCATGAGGTAAAGACAAAACAACATGCCCAGAACGGGAATGAGCGAAAGTTTTTTTATGAATGTCATGACGGCAATAAAGACGGCCACCACCAAAAAGACCAAAAACAAAATTTCCTGATGCGACTCCTGTCTGATATTGGAAAGCGCCTCCCCGATCCGGTGGGCATATCCATACATGAACAAAAGAAGGAGCGCGGCAATTAACCATTGTCCATTAATGTAGGGGAGATGAAATGATTTATCCCCAACCTGTTTTTCCCTCCGGGGCAAGTTCAACACGCCGGCACAGACTAGCACAAAAGCAAATAGAGTACCTATACTGCACAAGTCCGTAACGATTGAAATATCGACAAACAAGGCCGGGATCGCTACGGCAAAACCCGTCACCACTGTCGCAAAAGAGGGCGTATGAAATTTTGGATGGACCGTACTGAACTTGCGCGGTAATAATCCATCCCGGCTCATACTCATCCAGATCCGAGGTTGACCGATTTGAAAAACCACCATGACACTGGTGGCGGCCACGACCGCACTGACTGAAATAACATAACCTACTTTTTGTAAATGTATTTTTTCAAAGACATAGGCAAGTGGATCAGCAACGTCCTTGAATTCGGTATAGTTAACCATGCCCGTGATTACTAAGGTTACCACCACGTAAATCAAGGTGCAAATGAGCAACGAGTAAAGCATTCCTCTGGGCAAATCGCGTTGCGGGTTCGAACATTCCTCCGCCGTGGTGGAGATCGCATCGAAGCCGATATAGGCAAAAAAGATCGCTGACACCCCTTGCAAAACGCCGGTGAAACCTTTGGGCATAAAAGGCGTCCAGTTGTCGGTGCTGATATAAAATGCGCCGATACCGACAAGGAAGGTGAGCACCACCAATTTAAGCGCCACCATAAAATTCGCACTTTTCTTGCTTTCGCGAATGCCGATATAGGCAAGAATCGTTACCAGGATCACAATCACGAACGCAGGCGTATTCAAAATCAACCGCATGCTACCGATCATCGGTGCGGTAACCCAGGCAAGGCCTTCGGTCGGCTTTCCTTGCGCGATGGCCGCATCAAACATGTTGTGCGCTGTTTTTGGATCGGTGACAAGCCAAGCCGGCACATGAATATTTATCCCTTCCAGCAGATTGACAAAGTAGCTGCTCCATGAAATAGAAACCACCACGTTACCGATGGCATATTCTAAAATCAGGGCCCAGCCTATTACCCAGGCTACAATCTCGCCGATGGTGACATACGAATAGGTATAGGCACTTCCCGCAACGGGAACGCGCGAGGCGAATTCGGCGTAACAAAGTGCAGTGAATCCGCACGTGACGGTGATAATCAAAAATAAAATGACCACTCCTGGTCCACCGTTGTATGCCGCTTGCCCAATGGTTGAAAATATTCCGGCACCAATGACGGCGGCAATGCCCATCGAAGTGAGGTCGCGCACGCCTAAAACCCTTCTTAATTCCGGGTCGTGATGTCCGTCAGTATACCCAGCATTGGCATCTGTCAAAATATCTGGCAATGATTTCTTTCGCAGCAGGGAACGAAGCATTCGGTTCAGGTTTGAGGCGTAAAATAGCGAAAATATCCATAGCTAGAGAAATCACAAGATCGCCATCTGTCTCTAAATTTTAGAACGATGTGCTCGGTGGCAAGAATCTTTGTTCAAGCTTACATCCCTAAATGATTATCTATGACGATCTCCGCTTGTTAAAAGCCAATCCCAAACGTTAGTTTTTTCTTCCCTTCATTAAGATAAGTTGGGAAGACGCTGTGCTCACACCCCGTAAGATGAATGACATTCATTCGGTGAGGAAAGCGTTTTTTCTATTGGAACAGATAGCCCGACCTGGCCTCCATCGATGAATTAAAAAAAATAGTTGACTGATATCGAGCACCTGAGAAGGGCATTTAAATTTCGGGAGAGTTCTTCGCCGCACCGATTGCGCTGCAAGTCTAACGCGCTTTCTGGTTGTGGCGAGAAACGTAACGCTTGACCAATGAACCACTCTACAATAGAACGTTGAAAATTAAACGAACGGTATAAAAAAATAAAACATAGAATAGTATTTTTGTCTTGATGAAAATAAAGGGAACACTGCTTTTAATCGCCTGTAGCATTGCTTCTTTTTATAGTTGGTCTCAAAAAAAGGAAACGATAATCGCCTTTGGTTCCTGCAGTGATGAAGATCGACCCCAAGAACTTTGGAATGATGTGGTGAAGCAAAAGCCGGTGCTTTGGATTTGGGGAGGGGACAATATTTATGCCGACTGTGGTGACACCCTCAAGTTGAAAGCCCAGTATGAAAAACAAAAATCTGACCCAGGCTACCAGCGACTTTTAAAGACCTGTCCAATCACCGGCACCTGGGATGATCATGACTATGGGACCAACGATGGTGGAAAAAATTGGCCCCATAAAGAGGAATCCAAATTGATAGCGTTGCGGTTTCTGAACTTCCCAAAGAACAATCTGGTGTACAGTCATCCGGGAATATATAATTCTATAGTGATTGGTCAGGGAGAGGAGAAGGTAAAAATAATCAATCTCGACACGCGCTATTTTAGAGACACGATCTTCAAAGTTTATTACAAGCCGCTGGGCACCGAAAAGAAAGAATACCAATATGAGCCTAATCCAGCTGGCGATGTGTTAGGCGAGGCGCAATGGCAATGGCTTGAGGCGGAACTAAAAAACTCGGACGCCTCCCTGTTCATTGTCAATTCGAGCATTCAGGTTTTATCAGAGGAGCATCGTTTTGAAAAATGGGCGAACTTCCCAGCTGCTCGCAGACGCCTTCTGGACTTACTCGCGGAACGGAAAAAGAATGTCATTATTATTAGTGGAGATCGTCATATCGCAGAGTTCTCAAAGACCGATTTGCCCGGAATGAAAAATCCGCTATATGATTTCACGTCCAGCGGATTGACCCATACCTGGCCTCAGAAATGGGTCGAGAATAACAAGTACAGAGTAGGCGAGCTGATCATTCAAAGAAATTTCGGGCTCTTTAAAATCGAATGGCTTACTAAAGACATCAAGGTCACCATGCAAATCCGTGGTAAGGATGACCAGGTTTTTCAAGAGCAAGTGGTTGTTTACCCAAGGTGATGATTAATTAATGAAACGAGCAAGCTAGAGCGGAGTAAATTCAAGGAAGCATTTTCGATATCATCCCATGCTTATTAATTATTTTTTTTCGATTTGTCTGTCATTTTTCGCCTTCCCTCCAAGTTCAAACCACGACTTGCCAGGCATTAGAAAATCTTCTTCCCTGGGGTAGCGTGATGTAGCGCTGCCTCCTTCTGGGGAATTAAAAAAATGTTTTCACTGAAGGAACCCTTATCCGGTTGATCTTAATTTTTTATACTTCGCGAAAAATCAACCATCTTTCGTTTTAATTCTCTTCATGAGTTCACAAAACAAATACGCTCTTTCCGTAGGCATTACCTTGGTTATTGCCAATATGATTGGCACTGGAGTCTTTACTTCATTGGGCTACCAGGTAGGACCGTTGCCTTCCGGTTTTGCTATTTTATGCCTTTGGGCGTTAGGCGGGTTGGTGGCCTTGTGCGGCGCATTTACCTATGCGGAGATTGCAGCAAGCTTTAAAAAATCAGGCGGGGAATATTATTATTTGAGCCAACTCTTTCATCCTTCCATCGGATTTGCTGCCGGCTGGATCAGCTTGCTGGTTGGTTTTGCCGGGGCGATCTCAGCGGTGGCGATTGCTATTGGTGAATACGCACACGAATTGCTGGGCATCCCGGTAAAAGTAATTGCCGTGGCTGCCATTGTTTTGGTTTCTTCCATACATTGGTTTGGGGTAAAGACCGGAGGGATGGCACAAAACATATTGACGTCCTTAAAGCTGGCCTTGATTGTGGTCTTCTGCACGGCACCCTTTTTTATTACCGGCGTATCGTTTTCGAATATTTCTTTTTTACCTCAAGGGGGAGACCGTGAGCTCATTCTTAGTGCGGGGTTTGCTATTTCTTTAGTGTATGTGGTCTATGCTTATACCGGATGGAATGCGGCGGCCTACATTGCCGGGAATTTAGAAAAACCAGAGAAGAATTTACCGCGATCGCTCATTATTGGAACCCTGGTCGTCATGTTGGTTTATCTTTCCTTGAACGGCACCTTTTTATTCGTGGCCAGTTTTGGTGAGCTTGAAGGAAAAAATGATATCGGAAACGTAGTGGCCTTCAAGCTCTTTGGGACAACCATCGGATCGGTGTTTGCCGGCTTATTCAGCACCGCTTTACTTTCTACCTTGAGTGCGATGACCATTGCCGGGCCCAGGGTGTTGGAAGCCATGGGAGAGGATTATCCACGATTAAAAGCATTCACCTCAAAGAACCGGTTCGACATGCCCTACCGGGCCATTATCGTACAGGGAGGGTGGTCGATTTTTTTGGTGATGGTGAGTTCATTCAAAGAAATAATTCAGTACATCTCGGTAAGTCTTTCGCTTTTTTCCATGCTCACCGTAATTGGGATTTTTATGGTGAGAAAAAGATTCCCCAACAGTTCCTTTCGCCTGCCATGGTACCCACTTCCGCCTCTGTTCTTTATCGCGGTCACTTGTTGGATGATCTATTTTGAGTTCACCAAAAACCCCATGGTGATCTTGTATTCCGTAGGCACGATCCTCTCTGGACTGCTTGTTTATCAATGGGTATCCAAGAAATAAAATAAAATCTATCTTTGCACTCCAATTTGAAAAGCATGTCATGGCCGGGCAAAAACTACCTTAATAAAGATAATCTGTCCGGGCCATTCCAGGTGACCTAACAAAAAATAATTAACACATGAAGAAGTTTAGCGTATTGTACTTTGTTTTTATTGTTGCTTTAGTAAGCAGTTCCTGCACCGACAAAAGGGGCGAATCAAGAAAGGTTGCTGATTCATTGCGCCGGGTTGATTCCCTTGCTAAAATTGACTCCTCCCGCAGGGCCGCCGATTTGTTGTTCCCCAAGGATACAGCGCTGGACAACACCGCTCGCTTCATAGCTGGGTTGCCTCAGTTGAGCACCAATTCACTCTCCACGTTACAAAAGGATAAATATTGGATCGACTTTCAGACCTCCATGGATGCGAACTGGAAAAAAATGCATGATACCCGCTTGGTGAAAATGGAAAAGTGGGAACAAGAAGTGTTTTCCACCTCGGTGAACGATTCGTTGAAATTATTCTATCCCTTCTCCGGCCCGGATTTTTTGCATGCTAACTTTCTTTACCCTCGCACGAAAGAATATGTGATGGCCGCCCTGGAACCCATCCGTGAAGTACCTTCGTTGGAGAAACTTTCTGAAAAGGACCGCGACCGTTTTCTCGATAGCCTTGGTCGTTCGCTGCGGGACATTTTTAATAAGAGTTATTTCATCACCAATCATATGCAACGGGATCTGGCTCAGATCAAAGGCGTATTACCCTTGTTTTATTTTTTTATGGAACGGTCGGGATATGAGCTGTTGCAACAGAAATTCATTACGCTTGATGGGGAAGGCAAAGAACAGGAGGTGGAAATAAAAAAACTCAACCAAAATAAAATACAGGGCGTGAAATTTGTTTTACGGAATTTGGATACGAAGAAACTTAAAACCGTTTATTATTTCTCAACGGACATTTCGAACGGGGGTATGGAAAAACGACCTGGCCTGACGAAGTTTATTCTGGCGAGAGCACCGTTTAATACCTTTGTGAAATCCGCCTCCTACTGTATGCATGACGGTAAGCAGTTTAGTTCCATACGTAGTTTAGTGCTGGATAACACAGTTACTTTATTTCAAGATGACACGGGCGTGCCGTATCGCTTCTTCGAGAAGAAGCCGGAGTGGCACGGAACATTTTTTGGCGAGTATGTGGCTCCTGTTGAAGATTTTAGTCGCGGCCTTTATCAGCCTGAACTGGACTCGGCGTTCAAAAGAGGATCGCAACCCTTGCCGTTCTCCCTGGGCTACCATTGGAGTACACGCAAACAGCACTACATGTTGTTTGGAAAGGAACCGTTGAATTCGAACAAGTAAATTTTTTGCCCTTTCGTCGTCCTGCCACGGGTGGTGGTGGGACGACTTTGGTTCATAATACAAAACTAATTTGCTTCAAACTGAAATTTTTCTTGATATCCTTGACCAATACAATCAGCTCTCCATTCTCATTGACGTCCTGGATCGTACCTTCCATTTCTTTTTCCTCTGACATGAAAATTCTAGGCTCCCCAAGGCCAAAAAGGTTTTCTAGATAATCTCTTTTTATTTCGGATCGTTTTCCGCTTGTCAGTTGAAGGTATCGTTTCTCAAAACTGGCTAACAGGGAATTCAATGCTTCATTCAAATCTAAATTCCGATGCTCAATAGCAGCCAGTGAAGTGGCTGTTGGAAAAGCAAAGTTGCGTTGATTGATATTTAGTCCAATACCAACTATACTTTGCTCAATTGCCTCCTTTTTAAGGGAGTTCTCGATTAAAATCCCGCCGATCTTTTTCACGCTGACCAGAATATCGTTGGGCCACTTGATTTTTACATCTTTCACCCCTCGCACGGTAAGAAAATCAGCCACAGCCAACGAGGTTGTCATGGTAAGGTAAAACTGGTTTTTGATAGGGAGAAAAGTGGGATTAAGCAGAACGGAGAACGTGAGATTCATCCCCGCAGTTGCCTCCCAGGTGTTTCCGCGTTGTCCACGCCCCGCCGTCTGGTTGGAGGTGATCACCACTGTTCCTTCCGATAAGATGCTTTGCGTAGCCAGTTCGGAAGCCAATGAATTGGTAGAGTGACATTCTGGCACGAAAACGAGGCGTTGGCCTATGAAAAGAGTATTGGCAAAGATTTTATACAAGAGTTTTTGGTTAGATTTGCAGGTTGGGTGATATCGTCTATTACCCAAAGCAAATTAAATAACGGATTGCCCACAGCTAAAGTAAAACCCCAAATTAATTAATGGCGCGAAAAAAGAAGCATGATTCGGAGAAACTGGCAGACTTGGTGGTGAAGGGAATGCAAGAAAAAAAAGCAGCGGACATTGTCGTGATGGATTTGAGAGAAGTGAAAAACGCAGTAACTGATTTTTTTGTGATTTGTTCAGGTAACTCCGACAAGCAATTAAATGCCATTTCCGATGCAGTAGATGAATTTGTATATAAAGATCTGAAAGAAAACCCTTGGCATAAAGAGGGACACAACAATAAAGAGTGGGTACTTCTCGACTACATCTCCGTGGTGGTGCATATTTTTAAGAACGACCGAAGGGAATTTTTTGGTCTCGAAAAGCTTTGGGGGGATGCAAAAACCACCTTGATTGAAGATTGAACATTAACTGACAAACACCGTTATATCATTTTTTAACATTTATTTAAATGGCTGACAAAGAGAGAGAAAAGAAAATATTACCGCCCAAGGTACCGAAGCCCAATTATCAGATGTGGGTGATTTTAGTGCTGACGGCGGTCATCCTTGGTATCACATTTTTCAAGAATGCTCATGGGCTGATTGATATTCAGACTTCTACCTTTGAAGCCATGATTGCCAGCAACGACGTAAAGCGGGTGCAATTGTATAAAAAGGACGCCGTGGTGCAGATTACCTTGAAACCGGAAGCGTTACAAAATGCCAAGTATAGACTGGAGTTGGAAAAGAATGGGCCGCTTGGATTGAGTCAAAACGGACCTCATTATATCTGTAAAATTGGAAGTCAGGAGGTTTTTGAAAACCGCTATGCGCAATTAAGAAATAAATATCAAAACGCACCGGATCTGGAATATGAGGAAGGTGGCGGGTATGGAGAACTATTGAACTGGGGATTTCTGATTTTGTTGTTGGTTGGATTCTGGATGCTCATGCGCCGAATGACCGGCGGGGGAGGCCCTGGTGGGCAAATTTTTAATATCGGAAAATCGAAGGCGGCTCTTTTCGATGCGGAAAGTAAAGTGAAGATCACCTTTGAGGATGTTGCCGGTTTGGAGGAAGCCAAGGAAGAAGTGAAAGAGATCGTTGACTTTCTGAAGACGCCCCAGAAATTTACCAAGTTGGGGGGCAAGATCCCCAAAGGAGCTTTGCTGGTTGGTCCTCCAGGAACGGGAAAAACATTATTAGCAAAAGCAGTGGCCGGTGAAGCGGCTGTACCTTTCTTCTCCCTTTCGGGGTCTGATTTTGTCGAAATGTTTGTCGGCGTAGGAGCAGCCCGTGTGCGTGACCTTTTCAAACAAGCTAAGGAAAAAGCACCCTGTATAGTATTTATCGACGAAATTGATGCCATCGGCCGTTCGCGTGGCCGTGGTCAATTGCCAGGGGCCAATGATGAGCGTGAAAATACATTGAACTCACTGCTGGTGGAGATGGATGGTTTTGCCACTGACAGCGGCGTCATTATTCTTGCCGCGACCAACCGACCTGATGTTTTGGACTCCGCTTTGTTGCGTCCAGGACGTTTCGATCGTCAGATCAGCATTGATAAACCGGATATCGCTGGTCGTGAGCAGATTTTTAAAGTGCACTTAAAGCCGATCAAGCTTTCCAAAGATTTAGATATTAAAAAATTGGCGGCGCAAACACCTGGTTTTGCCGGGGCAGAAATTGCCAACGTCTGCAATGAAGCGGCACTCATTGCTGCACGCAGGGATAAGAAAGAAGTGGAGATGATCGACTTTCAGGATGCGATCGATCGGGTGATCGGTGGCCTGGAGAAGAAAAATAAAATCATCTCTCCTGAGGAAAAGAGAATTGTGGCATACCATGAAGCGGGCCATGCTGTTGCTGGCTGGTTTTTAGAACATGCTGATCCGCTGGTAAAGGTGAGCATTGTGCCGCGTGGCGTGGCCGCGTTAGGTTATGCGCAATACCTACCCAAGGAGCAATTCCTTTATCAAACAGAACAATTGATCGATGAAATGTGTATGGCTTTTGGAGGCCGGGCTGCAGAAGATCTTGTGTTTGAAAAAATATCAACCGGAGCATTGAGTGATTTGGAGCGCATCACCAAGTTGGCTTACAGCATGGTGACCGTTTATGGTATGAACAAAGAAATTGGGAACATTTCATTTTATGACTCCAAGCAATCCGAGTATTCATTTAATAAACCTTATTCGGAAGCGACGTCAGAGAAAATCGATCAAGAGGTAAAGAAAATCATTGATAGCGCTTTTGAACGTACGAAAAAGTTATTGAGCCATCACCGTGAAAAACTGGAAATCATCGCCAAGGAATTGCTGGAGAAAGAGATTTTGTTCCAATCGGATTTAGAGCGTTTGATCGGCAAGAGGCCCTTTGCTCACCAGACTACTTATGAGAAGTTTACCAATGGCACTCCGCCGCCGGAGAAAAAGGAAGCAGAGGCAGGCAGCGTGAATGGGGCGGCCGAGACGGCCAAAGAAGTTTCCACCGTTCCTAAATGAAATTCAAAGAAGGACAACGAACCTGGCAAGTTTTAAAAACCTGCCAGGTTTTTTATTTTTACTGATATGCAAATCAACCTTCCTGAAGGAAAGAAAATATATTTCGCGTCTGATTTTCACCTCGGCGTCCCTGATCATGGAGCCAGTTTAACGCGCGAAAAGAAAATTGTCGCCTGGCTTGAACAGATCAAATCCGATGCTCACTCCATTTATCTTTTAGGAGATATTTTTGATTTTTGGTTCGAATACAAGCAGGCCATTCCGAAAGGATTTATTCGCTTGCAAGGAAAACTGGCCGAGCTACATGATCAAGGCCTACCGATTTATTTTTTCACCGGCAACCACGATATGTGGATGTTTGATTACTTCGAGAAAGAAATGGGAATCGTAATCTATCGGGAACCTCAGGAACTCCAAGTGGGCAACTCAAAAATTCTGATAGGTCACGGCGATGGGTTAGGGGATGGTGATTATTTCTATAAACTATTAAAATGGTTTTTTAATAGCCGCATTTGCCAATGGTTGTTTGCCCGAATCCACCCCAATCTGGGTATCGCCATCGCCAACTATTGGAGCCGCAGGAGCCGAATCAGTAATGTTGCCCGTGAAGAAAAATTTAGTGGGGAAGAGAAGGAGTTCTTGCTGGGTTATTGCAAAACCTTGGAGGAGAAGGTGCATCATGACTATTATATTTTTGGTCACCGCCACTTACCCCTCGATTTGAAAGTAGGAGAAAATAGCCGTTACATCAATCTGGGTGAATGGGTACACTTCGATACGTATGCCGTTTTGGATAACAATTCCCTTTCCTTAAAGACGTTCAAAATCGGATGAGGAAAGGAACATTTTTGAGATCATTTTTTGGAATCCAGATTGGACTGTTTTTATGCTGTCATTCTCTTGCCGCGCAGACGTTAAAAAAAGTAAAGGAATTTAAACCTGGAAAAATCGAAAATGTTGCCGTCGACAGGCTGGGCGATTTTTTTCTCCTTTTCAAAGATGGTGAAATAAAAAAATACGACGCGAACGGGAAAATTTTGGCTTCTTTAAAAAAAGAGAGAGTTCCAACATTGTTTGAGCCATGGTTTCATCCTAAAATCTTTTTATACGATCAACCAGGCCAGCACCTGGCCAGTTATGACCGGAACTTTCAAGATCCCACGCGTGGGCAGCTTGAGCCTTCTATTGCCATAAAGCCATTGCTAGCTTGCCCGACTAATGACAATAAGCTATTGGTTCTCGATGGGGCGGACTTCTCCATAAAAAAAGTAAATCCATTGAATAATGAGGTGATCTCCGAGTTTTACATTGACACGGTTGATGTAAAACCAAATTTCACTTATATGAGGGAATATCAAAATCTGATTTTCTTGTTGGACAAGACGACAGGGATACTGATTTACAATAATATTGGAAAGAAAGTGAACGAACTTAAAACAGATGCAAACAACTTTGGCTTCTTTGGTTATCAACTCTATTTTCTTCAGGATGATAAAATTGTGTTTTATGATCTTTATACGGAGAAAGTCAGGTTAGAGCCTGTTGGCCGGGGGAAATTTGTGTTGGTCTCCGATGAGCGGATTTTACTGGTCAAAGAAAACGGACACGTTGTTTTGTTCGACTACAAGAACAAGGATTCTCAGGAGCAGCCCTAAATTTGATTTCTTACTCTGTTCAAATTTGGACATCTTTGTACGATTTAGCACATGTAAATGCATGCTGATCCTAGTTTGTGATCTCCATTCAATTGGCATAATTTTTCCTATAGCAATATCTTCTAACCCTAAACCTTGTGAACGAAAACGGTAAAATATTGATGATCGATGACGATGAGGATGTCTTGTTGGCGGCCAAAATGCTGTTGAAGAAATCCAATCATCAGGTGATCATAGAGAAAAATCCTAACAAAATTCCCTTCTTACTAAATAACGATACCTACGATGTGATTCTGCTTGACATGAATTTCAGTAAGGATACCACCAGCGGTAAAGAAGGCTTTGAATGGCTCAAACAAATTAAGGACAGAGATCCACAGGCGGTAGTGATTATGATCACTGCCTTCGGTGATGTGGAGATGGCGGTGCGCGCGTTAAAGGAAGGGGCAACGGATTTTATCTTGAAGCCATGGCAAAATGAAAAATTGGTGGCCACGATTTCCACCGCCATTAAGTTAAAGAAGTCATACAATGAAGTGGATAAGCTCCGCAAAGCAAAACAAATGCTCGAGGAACAAATCAGTCAGCCGTTTCGTGATATTATTGGACAGAGTGCATCACTGAAAGAAGTTTTTTCCTTGATTGACAAGGTCGCCAAGACCGATGCCAATGTGTTGATTCTTGGTGAGAATGGAACGGGAAAGGAATTGGTCGCCAGGGCAATCCATCAAAACTCACTCCGAAAAGATAACTCGTTTGTAGCGGTAGATATGGGGGCGATCACCGAGACGCTATTTGAAAGTGAATTATTCGGGCATAAGAAGGGCGCATTCACCGATGCCAGAGAAGACCGGCCAGGTCGTTTCGAATTGGCTAATCATGGCACGCTTTTCCTCGATGAAATTGGAAACCTGAGCCTGAGTCTGCAAAGTAAACTCTTGAGTGCATTACAATCGCGGCAAATAACAAGGGTGGGGTCAAACCAATCGATCGAAGTTGACATCCGATTAATTTGTGCTACCAATATGCCGTTACATCAAATGGTAAAAGAAGGAAAGTTCAGACAGGACTTATTGTATCGGATTAACACCGTAGAGATCACCATTCCTCCTTTGAGTGAGCGGATAGATGACATTCCGGCTTTAGCAACACACTTCCTGAGTTATTATTCAAAGCGATACCATAAGGATGTACTCACCATTTCACCCGAAGCGATGAGCAAATTGAAAAAGTATCCCTGGCCCGGCAATGTGCGGGAATTGCAGCATGCCCTCGAGCGTGCCGTGATCATGGCTGATTCAAACCAGCTGCAGGAGAGTGATTTTCTATTCAATCGAAAAGGAAATGAGAGCCCTTCTTTGGATACCCTAAATTTAGACGAGGTTGAAAAATCGGCTGTCGTGAAAGCCATTCAGTTGCACGGTGGAAACATCTCTAAAGCGGCCGAGGAGCTTGGACTCACGCGCGCCTCGCTCTATCGCAGGATGGAAAAATATGGATTATAACTGGCGTTCGCCTGTTTTTACACGCCTGGCTATTTTAGCGGCTACTGTTTTTGTGCTCGGGTATTCCATGGGGAATAAATTCAGTTTTACGCTGGCCGTAGTTTTGCTGGTAGCGATCGGTTTTCAGGGCATTCAATTGCTGCGCATCGTTGAACTGCCCATAGCCAAATCAAAACCGGTTGAAAAGCCAGTGAATCAGGATACCCCGATAAAGTTTGATGATGTTGCCCAGTTCTTTAAGAACATTGTGCAACATGTCGGCATTGGCATTCTCACCTTTAACAAAGAAGGAGCGATCCAAATCATCAATACATCGGCGAAACGTTTGCTTCGCGTAGACAAAGCGGAGAAACTCGATGACCTTCGCCAGGTAGATAATTCACTGGTGGATTCATTCCTTAAATTAAAAACAGGTGGTCGTGAATTGCTGCGATTGAAGATGGGGGATGAAACGCTCTATCTTTCCTTATATGCCATCGAGCTGACCTTACGTGGTGAAGTGATGAAACTGATCTCCATGAGCAATATTCAGAGCGAATTGGAAGAGAAGGAAATGGAGGCCTGGCAAAATCTGGTACGGGTCCTGACTCACGAAATCATGAATTCGGTCACCCCGATTTCCTCCTTGGCGGGAATGGTGGAAGGGGAGCTCGAAGAAAAACTCAAGAATTCCGATCTGGTTTTGAAAAAAGAAGAGGCAGAGGATATGTACCTCTCGATTCAAACCATCGGTAAGCGCAGTGCGGGGCTGATCAAGTTCGTGAAGGAATTTAGGAATTTGACCCATGTGCCAAAACCTAATTTAACGGAAGTCATCGTAAAAGATTTATTGGATGAAATGGCGATGCTCCACAAAAAGGAACTCGCCGATCATGGTATAGCCGTTTGGGTGGACTTGCCTTCCCGCGGATTGGTCATTCAGGCTGATAAAACCATGATCGAACAAGTTTTGATCAATTTAATTAAGAACGCCATTCAGGCCTTTGATAATCAACCAGAGAAGAAAATTCTGCTCTCCGCCTATGACAACGAAGGCCACGTCATCATTTCGGTCAAAGACAACGGCAATGGCATTGATGCGGATGCTATGGAAAGAATTTTTGTTCCATTTTTCACTACCAAAAAAACGGGCTCTGGCATAGGGTTGAGTCTTTCCAGACAAATCATGAGGCAACATGGCGGCCAAATTACGGTCAAGTCAAAATTAGGTGAGGGAACCGAGTTTCTGCTTCGGTTTTAAGCAATCAAATTTTGGCAAAAAATGGGAAAAGGCTTAGCTTTGAAAAATTCGAATATGCAAGAGGTAAAACATAAAATCAACGCCATCCTCATCGAGAAGCTGGGAATCCCAGAGTCCCAAATTACTTCCGATGCCAGTTTTGTGAAAGATCTTGGAATTGACTCTCTTGACTATGCCGAATTAGTGATGGAATTTGAACAAACTTTCGATATTAAAATTCCCGATGATGATGCCGAGAAAATGCAAACCATCGGTCAGGCCATTGCCTACATTGAATCTAAAATCAAAAAATAGTTTTTTTAAAATCGAGCGACTCTTTGGAGAGCTCGAAGAAATTACCAAATCGTTTCATTCGCTCAGCATCCTTGGTTAAGAAGGGAGAATGATTTTCGCGGTTTGACAGTGGTGAAAAGTACCAACCATTTTTAAGGTCATTCCAGAAGACGATGTACTTATCCAGGGAGATGAAAAGCACATCCATATCGTATATTTCTTCGCCTTCTTTGTCGTGTAAACCCGTAAATTGAAGTAGGACGTGATTTTTTTTGATGAGTTCACCTTTACTGCACTCAATGCTGTTGAGGCGCATCAATAGCCGATGTTCCTGGTCCCAGGCTTTGAACTTGATCTTTCGCGGCGTAAAATCAGCCATGTACTTGTTTGGTCAGGTTTAAGATTTCGGCTAGGTTTGAAAATAATTACAAGTAAAGTTAAGTCTTTCATTGAATTAAGTTATTTCAAAACGCATCCATGTCAAACCTACGGACGGCCTTATTCATTATTAATAAATTTTCAGGAGGGGGGTACCGACCCGACGTGGAGGGGCGAATTATTGAGCAATGTAAAAAATGGAACATTGAGAGTACGATTGAATTTACGCAGAGCCCCGGTCATGCCACCGAACTGGCCAGCAATGCCGTAGACCAAAAGCTGGATTTTGTTTTTGCGGTGGGGGGAGACGGCACGGTGAATGAAGTGGCACAGGGGTTGTTGGGCTCTGAGGTGTCCATGGGGATTTTGCCGAAAGGATCGGGCAACGGACTGGCGCGCCACCTTCGCATCCCGATGTCATTCAAAAAGTCGTTGGATATCATTCCCTTTCATCGTCAAAAAATGATTGACACACTTTCCGTCAATGGAAAATTATCCGTGAATGTTTCCGGTATCGGGTTTGACGGGCACATCGCTGGCTTATTTGCCAATAAAGCAACGCGCGGATTAATCGGCTACACCAAATTGGTACTCAAGGAATTTCTGAGCTTTGCCTCCTTCGATGCGAAAGTAGAGATGAATGGAAATTCATTTCAAGCTAAGTCTTTTATCATCGCATTGGCTAACTCTTCACAGTTTGGTAATAACGCACGCATCGCTCCCCACGCTTCCGTCTGTGATCAATTAATGGATGTGTGTTTCATGCAAAAAGTGCCGTTGTCGCTTGCGTTGGGATTTGCCCGTAAAATGTTTAGCGGAAATTTGCATCGTTCTCGTTTTGTCGAGATTATTAAAACAAAT
>Ga0209067_10000640_pt1 | contig 21980 bp, 13 predicted proteins | sample ColStrG_CSR_2013_FD_187199 | JGI IMG/M metagenome (GOLD analysis project Ga0209067, IMG submission 187199) | Freshwater sediment microbial communities in response to fracking from Pennsylvania, USA - Cold Stream Run_MetaG_CSR_2013 (SPAdes)... | ecosystem: Environmental > Aquatic > Freshwater >...
ACTTAGGTAAGCCTCCAGTAATTCAGGATGGGCAGCCGGGTCCGTGACACTGGTGATACCAAGGGGCAGCATCTTTCTGATGCCCATGTCAATCATTTGCTCATAATCGTCCGAGGAAGGTGAAGCAATATGTTTAGTCACTAAACCTAAGGCTGTCTCATAAAATGCTCCCGTAAGATTATTATGGTCATCTTTTCCAATCACTCCTCCCTTTGGGGCTGCCGTTGATCCGGTTACCCCACTTAGTTGCAAGGCGTAACTATTCACCACGGCAATATGCGCACAAGTACGGATCAAATAAATCGGGTGTTGAAGGCTGATCGCATCAAGGTCGGCGATGGACGGCATTCGGTTTTCTGCCAGCTGTAGTTCGTTGAATCCTCTGCCTGTCACCCACGTTCCAGCCGGAATATGTTGAATCGAGGATCTTACTTTTGATTGCAGTTCCGCGATGCTTTTCACCCCTCGCAGGTCGATTATAAACGAAGCCAGCTGGCCGATTTTCCAAAGATGAATATGGGCATCGTTAAACCCGGGAAGTACAGTTCTGTTTTTAAGATCAACTCGTTGGGTGGACTCGTCGGCATGATGCGCCACTTCTCGCTGTGGTCCCACCGCAATGAATCGGCCATTTTCAACCAGCAGCGCTTGCGCAAGTGGCTGCCGCGGATTTTGTGTCAGCACCGTGCCATTGAAATAAAATGTCTTCACCGATTTAATTTAGACTACCCATTTTGCGCCCGACCAATCGCGGCCTCTAACACATCCAAGCCTTCGTTCAGTTGATCCTCTGTAATCACTAAAGGCGGAAGCAAACGTATGCAATTACTATAGAGCCCAGCGCGGATCAAAACTATTCCATGGGTTACGGCATCCTTGAGGATTCTCAAGGTGAGATCAGGATCCGGGGTTTTGGCTTTTCTGTCTTTGACAAATTCCACCAATCGCATGGCCCCTAAACCGCGCACATCTCCAACAATACTGTATTTCGTCTTCCACTCCTCCAATCGGGAAGCGATCATGTCGCCAATTTTCTCAGCCTGTTTCATGAAGCCCGGTGACGTCATCTCTTTGATCACTTCAATGGCTGCCACGCAGGTCACCGGCGCTCCCCCGTAGGTTCCTCCTATTCCACCAAGGTGCACGGCATCCATAATTTCAGCCTTACCTACCGTTGCCGAAATGGGCATTCCAGCGCCTAACGATTTTGCTAGCGTGATGATATCGGGAGCAATGTCATAATGGTTCAGCGCAAATAATTTTCCGGTCCTGCCAAAGCCGCTTTGAATTTCATCGCCAATCATTACCGCCCCAGTTTCGTCACACACTTTTCTGATTTCGCGCAGGAAAGGCTCCGGAATGGGAATGAACCCAGCCTCACCCTGGACCGGCTCAATGAGGATCGCCGCCAGATCGGCAGGATCAATTTGCGCGATCAAAGCATGGCGTAAATTCCCAATGCAATGATCAACATACTCGGCCTGCGTAAATTGATCGGGCTTCCGGAAAACATTGGGCGCCGGCAAACGATAGATGTCTCCGGTAAAAGGCCCCATCCCCTTTTTGAACAATCCATATTTAGAAGTAAGGCTCAAGGTCAGTAATGTCCTTCCATGATATCCGCCTTCAAAACAAATCACCCCTTTTCGCTTGGTGTAATACCGCGCAATGTTGACCGCGTTTTCCACCGCTTCGCTTCCTGAGTTTGCCAGCAACGTTTTCTTTGGAAAATTTCCTGGCGTTACTTTGTTGAGTAATTCGCACAGTTCAACCATGGGTTCCACCGTCGTGACCAGCGAGCAAGTATGAATATATTTCGCCGCCTGCTCCTGAATCGCTTTCACGACCTGGGCAGAACAATGCCCGATATTCATCACGCCAATCGCACCCGCAAAATCAAGCAACGTATTTCCATCCACGTCCGTGATGACGGCACCCTTGGCGTCGGCTACAACAACCTCCGTTGACTTGGCTAGCCCCGCCGGTGTGGCGTTGGCTCTTCGCTTCAAAATTTCCTGCGCCTTCGGGCCCGGAATTGTTCCTTTTAAATTAATGGTCTTTATCATGATTGATTTTTTTTAACCTAATGACTGTCCTTTGTAAAATTCGTTTTCGCGGATAAGAAACGCACAATAGCCTGCACAGGCCGGATCATCCACATAGCCAGCGACCAACCCATGGGGTTTAAAACCGTTTTTCATTTGACGTGAAACGGTGGGATCTTTTATTTTACCCTCTACCACTCGCTGGTAATAATCGTGGGCACTCATTTTGGATTGCACCGCGCCGTAGCCGTTCAGCATTCCATAGGTAAATTGTCCCTTTAAATTCAAGTTATAAACAGTCGCCTGTCGCGCATCATATAGATAGGTCGCGATGCCCTTTCCGCGAAAGTCAGGATGGGTGCCGATGTCCATACCGTAAAGCCACTCCCCACGGGGTTCATGGGTATTGAGAAACCCCCCGTCCAACACTTCATTGAACGTATGGAAAGAATTTAAGGTAAGGTGATAGCGAATGCTGGTAGTCATGCCGATCACGCGATCTTTATACAGCGCTACAAACTGTCCCTGCGGGAAAATCCTAATGTGATTGAGATAATGTTCCCGGCGCATCAGCGATACCGGATTTAAGGTCGGAAAAACTATTTTCTGAAGTTCTTCCAAGGCCAGGGCATGCTCCGGTTGGGTATTGATGATCACTATATCCTGACCCACCTCTTTGCGATATAAAATGGATTCGGAGGCGATCATGCTTTTCGAATTAATTTCTTTGTTGCTTTTCCAGTTGCCGGTATAGAGGAAAGTTTCAACAGTTCGGTGCGTATAATTTGTAAGCCTTTGACTAAATCGTTCTTGCTGATAATGAGCGGACTGAGCACCCGGACGATATTGGAGGATGTTCCTGCACTAATAATAAGCAACCCTTTCTTTGCACAAGCCTGAATTAATTGTTTGCACAGCTCGCCATCGGGCTGATGAGGGTCTCCATTTTTCACCAGCTCGAAGGCCACCATGGCACCCAAACCACGAACATCGCCAATGGCAGGGCAGTCGTTTTTCAATTCATCAAAAAATGATTTCACCACCTTGCCTACCTGTGTCCCTTTCCGTTCGATGTTGACTTTCTTCATGAATTCAAGGGTTGCCAACGAGGCTGCGCATGCTACTGGATTGCCGGGATAGGTGCCACCCAAAGTACCCTTGGTGGTCTTGTCCATTATTTCCCCCCGACCGATGACCGCGCCAATAGGCATGCCACTGCCCATCGATTTGGCCCAGGTAGAAATATCCGGTGTAATATCATAATGCTGATAGGCCGCCCACCTGCCTGTCCTGCCAAAACCCGTTTGCACTTCATCTACGATCAATAGAATTCCCTTCGCCTTACAGATCCTCTGCAATCCCTGCACGTATTTTTTAGGAGCAACCACAAAGCCACCTTCACCTTGCACCAATTCAAGAATGACGGCAGCCACTTGCGTGGCGTCAACCATATTATGCAAATACACCTCAAAAGATTCCAACTCCCGATCAACAAATTCATCGGTCGTTAATCCGTCGTTCCGTTGGTAATAATCCGGAAACGGGAAGCGATATACTTCAGGTGCAAAAGGCCCACATCCAATTTTGTATCCTACTTTCGAAGTCAGCGTCATGCCCAGCAGCGTGCGTCCATGAAACCCTCCCGTGAAGCAAACGATACCCTGCCTGCCGGTTGCCTGGCGAGCAATTTTGACTGCATTTTCAACTGCCTCTGCACCCGTGTTGGTGAGCATTACTTTGGTTTTCTTTCCGTGAGGAAATAAAGAAGCCAGCTCTTCACACAATTTTACATATGGCTCATAGATGGCCACCGGAAAGCAGGCATGAATTAATTTTTTGGTTTGTGCAATGATGGCATCCGCCACGGGCTTGGGGCAATGCCCTGCATTCAACACGCCAATGCCACCCGCAAAGTCAATGTATTCTTTCCCGTCCACATCTTTTATTCTGGCCCCTTTTCCCGATTCAATCGTCAATGGACTGAACATGCCCATCCCTTCCGGAACGATGGCATTTCTTCTGGCAATAAGCTCCCTGGACTTTTTCATTTTACTATTTTATTTTTTGTATTGTTTTGTTTGTTCTGTTAGGCAGATAAGGATTTTTCAATTTGCCCTGCGGCCAGTTTGCTGCTCTCCACCGCCCCATTCATGAAGCCTTGGTGTAGAACACTACAATGCTCTCCAGCAAAAAAGATATTTTCATAAGGTTCTTGTTCCACCCCGGCAAAGTCCGACCATTGTCCGGGCGTATAGCAGGTGTAGCTGCCTTTGGAAAAGGGATTGGCAGCCCAACAAAACTTGGCGATGCGGCCGTTATATTGCTTGGTTACGCCCGGAAATATTTTTTCTGCTCCCCCCAGCCAGCGTTCCTTAATCTGGGCATAGTTCAGATTTTGAAAGTCGATGGACTCATTCCCACCGGTCACAAATGAAAGGGAACCTTGTGGGATGTCCACCCCTTGTGAGCTGTCCCAAATGCAAGTGCGATTCACGTCGGTATAGACGTACCCTTGCTTCCCCTGCTGGCGCCACACTCGCGTATGAAAGCCCATGGCCGTCTTGGCCGCAAATCCGAATCCTGTCGTGTTAATGCACCGTTGTTTTCGTTCCGGAAATTTGAAATTGAGTTCAATGTCGCGCAGGATGGTAAAAGGCAAGGTGAGTAATACGCGATCCGCTGCTATCACTTTTATTTTGCCCTCTGTCTCAAAAGTCAATTCATACCCTCCTTCTACTTTGTGTAATTTTTTTAATACCCACCCGGTTTTGATTTGATCCTGCACAGGCAAACTTAATTTATCAATCAACCGCTGACTTCCACCTTTGAATTTGAATACCTCGTGCTCTTGCCCAAAGGCATGATAATGCTGTTCTGATTTTACCGGGAGCACTAAAATGTACAACATGTTGATGGCCGATTGCTGCGAAGCTTCCATGGCATATTCATTGGTGATTGCCATATCAAAAAAATCGTACAACCATCCGGAAATGCCAATTTCTTTTAGGTACTCCGTGACGGTTTTGTTATCCAATACCTGGTATTGATCAGCCTTGCTATAATGTAATAGATCAGGGAGTGAATCAATATCCTGTTGAATTCGTTGAGCAAATGGCTCTAGTTCCTTAACCATTTCCTCTTCGGTGAACCGTCGGCCACCAAAATAATAGTAGCGTGCAATCAGGGGATCGGACTGCAGGTCAACCATCTCCACCTTCAACTCTTTGGCCAGTGCGATTAAATCGGTTTGCGTGGTATCGATGTATTCGGCTCCAAAATCAACATGCGCACCATCTACTACCGCATCTTCGACGGTGAGTATGCGGCCTCCCACACGGCTGGTGGCTTCATAAATGGTGGATTCAATCCCTCGCTTCTTTAATTCATAGGCTGTGTTCAGCCCCGATATTCCGGCGCCCACGATGGCGACCACCGGCTTTTTGTCGAGCCAACGACATCCTGCCAGAGGAAGCGCGACGGCTAGGGAGGCCATCGTCCCTTTGCGCAAAAAATCTCGGCGTCCAGGTTGAAACTTTTCAACGGATCGGGTAAAGGCGCGCTGCAATACTTTTGTGAAGATTGATTTCATGCATTTCTTTTATTTTCGGACGGCACATTTCCAACTAGAGATTGGGGTTGGCTGAAAAAATTAGTTCCCATTGTCCCAGACCTTGTCACCCGGTGTTCCTAAAATGGAAACTAATTTCCGACCACTTGGTGCTATTGATAACCCGGATTTTGAACCACAATTCCATTGGTGGCAATAATTTCCCGGTTCGGAATAGGGAAAATATCCGTGTAGTCGTCAGGGCCCGAGCCGTTCAAGATCAGATTCCTCCTTTGTGTTCTAGCCAAGTCAAACATTCGGTGGCCTTCAAAATTGAGTTCGGCCAAACGTTCATCCAAAATGGCAGCGGTAAAATCATCGTTGTATAAACTGGTCATGTCGGCATTGGTAAGCGCTGGCAATCCGCGGTTCGCCCGTACGGCATTCAAGTCTGCCAAGCCTGCTGGTGTTAATCCTTGCGCCTCCGCGCGGATCAAATAAACTTCGGCCATCCGGATGATATAAGCTGAATTATCCTTATTGATTTCTCCCCTGTATTTCTGCGTTCGCCCCAATCCCCCAAATTGTCCTTCCGTGGCGGGAGCAAAATCCACCAAGGACGATCTTAAATCACTCGAGCGCTTGGTGAAAAATGTATTCAATGTGGAGTCGGCCAAAAACAAGACTTCGGTGCTCAGCGCGGCGGTGCGGCTGTAGGTGAACGAGTTGTAAGAGCTCTGGTTTTGCACGTTGAAAACCAATTCAAAAATGGATTCGTTGGAAAGTTTAGTCGTATAGATTTGCGTAAAGCTACTGGAGTTCAATAAGTTGTAGGATCCATCTTTAATCACCGAATCGGCCGCGGCAATGGCGTGGGTGAAATCGCCTTCATACAAATAAACACGTGCCAGTAGTGCCTGCACGGCAACGGGATTAATATACTCATTGAAGTAGGGCTTACTTTTAGGAATGAGGGTGTAGGCCTGTTGAAGGTCGCCGATGATGGCCTGGTAAGTTTGCGCCACCGTGCTTCGTGCGATAATACTGCTGTGATCTTGTACGGTGGTAACAACGGGAATCCCATAATTGGAACTGGTGTTCCAATGCTGACCAAACATCCGCAGCAGATCAAAATGAGCCAACGCTCTAATCGCATAGGCTTGCCCCATGATACTGTCCTTCTGTGATTGGGTAAACGTAGGGTCTTTAATTTGGGGGACGTTGGCGATGATGCCATTGGCTGTCGCGATGGTATAATACATCGATACATACATGTTTTGTACCAGCAGGTTGGAGGTCGTCACCGAATAAGAATTAATTTCATCAAGGCCGGTCACGTTAAAGCCACCCGCCCGGATACAATCGGTATAAAGATCCGACGCTAGTGGGTAGAATCCACCATAGTAGTAATTGGTCTGCATGGAACTGTACAAGCCGACTAAAGCAGACTTGGCCCCGGCGGCATCGGTAAACACTTTTGACGTAGCCACTTGGCTGGGCGATACTTGGTCAAGCACATTGCAAGACGTTGCCACCGCAACCAAGGCAAATAAAAAGATATATATTTTTTTCATGGTGATGTGGCGATTAGAAGCTTAAATTAAAACCAACCGTATACGTGCGTGGCTGTGGGTAGGCCGCATAGTCAATGCCCGCCGTTTGAGGATTACTGCTTCCCGTAGAACTTACTTCGGGATCAAACCCTTTGTACTTGGTAAACACATACAGGTTTTGGACTTGCGCATAGATGCGAACTCGATCAAATGCATTGCTCTTTTTTGGCCGGAGGGTATAACCCACCGACAGGGTTCGGATCCGGAAGAATGAACCGTCTTCAATAAACTGGGTGGAGTTATTAAAATAGTTCTGATTGATGAAGGAGGCGCGACCCACATCGGTCACGTCACCCGGCTTCTGCCATCGTCGCAAAACGGCGGTGGAGTTATTGGCGTAAATTTGGGATGACCCTCCCCCGTTTGACCAACCCATATTCAAATAGGTTTGTTTAATGAGGTTGTAGATTTTGTTTCCCCAACTAAAGGAGGTGGCCACCAGCACATCAAACTTTCCAAAATTGAAATTGTTGTTAAACCCACCAAAGTATTTGGGGATGGGGCTTCCTGAAATTTGGGCATCATTCATACTGATATTTTGGGCATTGACAGCCTGCCCACTGGCATTTTGGAAAAGCTCATCGCCGTTGGCCGGGTTTACCCCTAAATATTTCACCGCCCAAAACGTACCTACGGCTTGGCCTTTTTGCAGAATGTTGGTTGGTGCATTGTCCGCGTAGGCGCTAATCAACAATCCATTATTGGTGAGGGATAATATTTCATTTTTAATGAATGAAATATTGAAATTGGTCGTCCACTTGAATTTATCATTTTGAATATTGGTAGAGTTAATAGAAAACTCCCATCCCCGGTTTTCGATTTCACCTGCATTTTGAACAACCGTTGAAAAGCCCGTGGTGCCGGCCACGCTATTGCTGGAGAGCACATTGGTTTTATCCGATTTAAAATAGTCAATGGAACCGGTAATTTTTCCTTGCCAGAGTTCCCAATCCAGGCCAACATCAAAGGTCTTGTTAGTTTGCCAGCGCAACCGCGGATCAACCAATTGAGCGGGGGAAAGCCCACCCATATTATTATAGCGGGTGGGCTTGTAGAGCGACACGTTTTGGTAGTTGCCGATCTCCTGATCGCCAGTTAACCCGTAGCTGGTCCGCAATTTTAAATTCGTCAGCACCTCATGTTTGCCAAAAAAATCTTCCTGGGAAATCCGCCATCCAGCAGAAACAGAAGGGAACACGGCATACTGATTATTTTTTGGAAATCGTGACGATCCATCAACCCGTGTTGTCACCGCCAGTAAGTACTTGTCTTTGTAATCATAGTTAACGCGGCCCAAGTAAGAGATCAAGCCAAAACCGGTTCCGGTAGATTGCCCGGCCGAAATAATGGCCGCACTGGAAATGTTCTGCAATCCTCCGGAAGGAAAACCTTGACCACTAAGTCCGGTCGTGGTGGAATGGGTTTCCTGCATGGTGAAACCGGCCAGTGCATTGAAGTTGCTTTGGCCCACCGATTTTTTATAAGTAAAAATATTTTCATTAAGCCAGGTAATTTGCTGAAAAATAGAAGTGTTGGCGATCCCACCTTGCGCCTGTGCATTGGCCGTGGTCGGCGCGAAATATTGATTATCAATTAAGTCGTTGAAGTCAACGGACCAACTGGTCCTGAATTTCAGGTCTTTGGTGAATTTGTATTCACCAAACAATGAACCAAGCAGTCGGTAACTGCTCGTATTGGCAATGATCTGATTGGCCGACTTCACCGGGTTATCCGAAAGCCAGGATACGTGATAAAGGGTGTAGTCTGAATAATTTCCATTGGCATCGTATACCGGCATTAATGGATCTGCTCCTAAGGCATTGGTGATCACCCCCGTATAGGAGTCGTCATTAAAACTCCTTCTGTTTTTTGAATTTGAAGCATTGAAGGTCAAACCAAAAGAGAGCTTGTCTGTAGCCTGGTGATCAAGGTTGACCCGCATGCTTAAACGCTTGTAGCCCGATTGGACCACGATACCACTTTGATCGAAATAGGTTCCGGCCACGTAGAATTTTGTTTTGTCCCCTCCTCCGGTAGCCGACATTTCATAATTGTTGACGGGGGCATTTTGCAAAACTTGGTGAAGCCAATTGGTATTTACTTTTTGTGCTGTCGCATCTCCAAAATTAAAAGGGGCATCAAGCCCAGATCCGGCATAGGAAAATCCAGGTCCAAACACGGTCGGATCAGCCGCATACAACTTGTTATCATTGCTAATCGCCTCATTGATCAGGCCCATGAATTGCTGGCTGCTCAGGAATGGGATTTCGCGCGTTGGTGTTTGAACGCCCGTGTAATAATTAACATTGATTTTTGTTTTGCCCGCTTTTCCGCGTTTGGTGGTGATGAGAACCACCCCATTGGACGCCCGCGCACCGTAAATGGCAGCAGCCGAAGCATCCTTCAAAACTTCAATGGACTCGATATCATTGGGATTAATGTCAGAGATCGAACTGATTTGCTGGCCACTCCCCTGCACGTTCCCTTGCGTATCGGTGGACGTTTGAATGGACGAATTGCTTTCACTGAGCATGGGAATTCCATCGACTACATATAACGGATTGCTGGCGCCCCGCACACTTACATTTAAACTGGCACCCGGTGTGCCGGAGGCCTGCGTAATATTTACGCCCGCCAGCTTGCCTTGCAGATTGCCCGCAATGTTGGTGGTGGGTTGATTGGCAAAGTCTTTGTTGTTAATGGAGGCAATGGACCCGGTCACGTCTTTCTTCTCCTGCGTTCCATAACCCACCACGATAACCTCATTCAATTCAGAGACGTCACTGGCGAGCTGGACATCAATCCTGGTTTTTGTCCCCACCGATAGCTCCTGCGATTTAAAACCAAGGAAGGAAAAGACAAGAATGTCATCGGGTTTGGCCGTCAACGAATAGGCTCCATTGACATCGGTTGTCGTGCCAACGCTGGTGCCTTTGATCAAAATGTTAGCCCCAGGCACAGGGCTGCCATCATTTAGATCAGTGACTCGACCTTGAATGGGGACCGCTGTCTGCGCCATCATTCCTAGGGGCAACATTAGCAATAGCCCTAGGTAGTAAATAGTAAACTTCATGCAAATCTGGTTAGGTTTTATTTCCACTAACCTAAGGGAGTCAAATCCTTACAAAAAACCGTCAAATGATATTTTTCTACCCTGCTAATTAATTGATTATCAGAATATCGCAATGGAAGAAATCATTTTGTTAGATTTGACGGTCAAATTTATTTTGCTTTTTTTTGGTGATGACTAATAAAATTATCCAGGCCATTCAAAATCATGCTGAATTGAATGAATTGTTGTCGCAATACGACATGGGCTCGGATTGGAAAAAATTTAATCGAACCATTTTTGAGTTTGTTGCCCGTCACATCAACAAGACGGTCACCCAACGGGCGTTGGAAAACCCGCAACTGGTCAGTGAGCGATTAATTATTGGAAGAGACCAACTGCAACGCATCATGGAGGAGAAAAACTTGAAGGCGGAAGAAGACTTCCTGCCCTGGCTGGCCAGCACAAAGAGGACTTTTCATTGGATCAGCGGGAAGACCCTTCAGAGTTACTGGAAAAAGGGCAACCCGAAGGAGACAAAGTTGAATGTCCTGTTGGTCTTTTTGCATGTCCCTCAAAAATTATGGGACGACTGGAAACGAGCAGGCTCGAAAGAGTCCTATTTGCCGAATGCCTCTAGAACCAACTTCAAGAAAGGAAAACAAGAATTGATCCGAAATTATTTTTTGGGCAGCTATTATCTTTATTACAGCAAATCCGATTTCAGCCCCATTATCATCAAGGCGCCTTTCAATTTTACCGAGGATGACCAGGGTAATATCTATGCCGAAACCATAACCGAAGGTCACCTTTATCGCAGCACCCTCATTGAGCTGCGAGAAGGCATTCTGTATATTCATTGCCAGAACCTTGTTTTCAACGAAAAGGAAAATCACATCTTTAACGTTGGCAATGAAACTAATCCGGAAGTTCTTTTTGGCATTTCAAACACCATCAGCGTCAAAAGCAAATTGGCCATCGGCATCCGCAATGTGCTGGTAAAACAAAAAAAGAAATTCACACAGGAAACGTTTCTTGAAAAAGAAATCAGTCTGGCTCAAAAAACCAAACTCGATCCGGAAGAATCGATTGTCATCGCCTATTTCCGGCAGCAAAAAATAAACTTGCTCACCTCCCACCATTGCTGTTCACTGGAAGTCTTGAAAACAGAAATTGAATCAGAAATGTAACTCATACCTTTGATGGTGTCTATGGAATGGGCTGTCTCCCGGGGATCGGTCCCCTTCAGTAATTAATCTCCACGATCTTTTTATTCTTGAGCTTCTGCATTTGTTTAGGTACGATCTGGAGGATTTCTTCTTTTAAGATCGCAATGAGTTTAGTCTTAATGTGATCTCGATGGGTCACCAAACTTACTTCCCTGGCCGGGCTTGGCTCCTTCAATCTCTTCACCAGCTTCATCTGAGGCTTGCTAAATTCCATCACGGCCAGTTCGGGCAAAATGGTAAGGCCATCACTTTTATCCACCATGCGCTTTAAGGTTTCTATATTGCCGGTGTGATATTTAAAATGAAAATCGGAACGCTTTCTTAATTCACACAAATTCAACACCTGAGATCGAAAACAGTGCCCCTCCTCCAGCAGCCACAGTTGGTCCGGATCGAGCTCATTTGCCAACACATACTTTTTGTCATACAGGGCATTCTTCCTTGACACATAGACAAATAGCTCTTCATAAAAGAGTGCATATTCTTTAATAGAAGAATCCTTCAGGGGCGTCACTACCAGGCCGCAGTCGAGTCGGTTATTTTTTAATTCATGAACGATTTCTTCAGTGATCGTCTCCTTGATGTTCATGCTGACGAGCGGATATTTTTCATGCATGTGCTTGAAGAGCGGGGGCAAAAGATAGGGAGCCAGGGTGGGAATGATACCAATTTTAAGCTCCCCGGTCATGGTGTCTTTTTGATCATTGATGAGCTGGTCGATCAGGGTGGCCTCCCGAAGTATGATCCGTGCCTGCGCGATGACACTCCTCCCAATTTCGGTAGGGATAACGGGCTGCTTGGTGCGATCAAAAATCTTGATACCCAGTTCTTCTTCCAGCTTTTGAATCTGCATGCTCAGCGTGGGTTGCGTCACCAAGCACCGCTCGGAGGCCAATACAAAATGTCGGTCTGTATCCAGTGCCACCAGATATTTGAGTTGCGTTAAGGTCATAGATAATTACTATATATTTATCAATATAATCAATTTGATTTATTAAGCGAGTCGTGGTAAAATTGGTGGTGATATCGATTTTAATCCTGGCGAGGCATGACCTTGGTCATGGTGCTAACAGGGGGAAAGGTCTATTATTAATGCATCAATACTTACAATCTATAAATCGTTAAAAAATGGAAAAACACACAACTTCGAGCCCCTCAACATCGGCTGGCAACGGTGAAGCCAAATGTCCCTTTCATGGGGGTGCTCTAAAACAAAGCGCTGGCAGCGGGACAAGGAACCGTGACTGGTGGCCCAATCAGCTGAAATTAAACATCCTTCGTCAGCACTCCCCCCTATCCAATCCAATGGATGAAGCGTTTGATTACGCTAAAGAGTTTAAGTCCCTTGATCTCAAGGCTGTAAAGAAAGATATTTTCGATCTCATGACCACCTCACAAGATTGGTGGCCAGCCGACTACGGTCATTATGGACCCCTCTTTATTCGGATGGCATGGCACAGTGCTGGGACGTACCGAATTTCTGACGGTCGAGGGGGAGCGGGCTCGGGTACACAGCGCTTTGCCCCGTTGAACAGTTGGCCGGACAACGCGAACCTGGATAAAGCCCGTTTGCTGCTTTGGCCAATCAAACAGAAATTCGGAAATAAAATATCGTGGGCCGACTTGATGATCCTGGCCGGCAATTGTGCTCTGGAGTCGATGGGCCTGAAGACCTTTGGTTTTGCTGGCGGGCGCCGGGATGTTTGGGAGCCCGAAGAAGATGTATACTGGGGCTCGGAAACGACCTGGCTGGGCGATAAGCGCTACACCGGTGAGAGGGAACTGGAAAATCCTTTGGGTGCGGTTCAAATGGGCTTGATCTATGTGAATCCGCAGGGCCCTAATGGAAACCCGGACCCCCTTGCCGCTGCCGGTGACATTCGGGAGACCTTTGGCCGCATGGCCATGAATGATGAGGAGACCGTTGCCCTTATTGCGGGAGGACACACCTTCGGAAAAACGCACGGGGCAGCTGATCCAGGCAAGTACGTTGGGCCTGAACCCGCCGCCGCACCGATAGCCGAGCAAGGTCTGGGCTGGAAAAATACTTTTGGAAGCGGAAATGGAGTCAATACCATTACCAGCGGTCTGGAAGGAGCCTGGACTACCACTCCTACTAAATGGAGTAACAACTTCTTCGAAAACCTGTTCGGCTTTGAATGGGAACTGACCAAGAGCCCCGCCGGGGCATTCCAGTGGAAGCCGAAAGGGGGCGCCGGAGCGGGTACCGTGCCCGATGCCCATGACAAGTCAAAACGCCATGCCCCGACGATGCTCACCACGGACCTCTCTTTAAGGGTGGATCCGGCGTACGAAAAAATTTCAAGACGTTTCCATGCTAACCCCGATGAGTTTGCCGACGCCTTTGCGCGGGCCTGGTTTAAACTCACCCACCGCGATATGGGCCCACACGCACGCTACCTGGGTGCGGAAGTGCCAAAGGAAGTGCTGATCTGGCAAGACCCTATTCCCGCCGTGACGCATAAACTCATTGACGACAAAGACATCGCAGCCCTCAAGACAACGGTACTTGCTTCTGGATTGACGGTATCACAATTAGTATCGACTGCTTGGGCGTCAGCCTCCACGTTCCGTGGGTCAGACAAACGCGGTGGTGCCAATGGTGCGCGCCTACGCCTGGCTCCACAAAAAGATTGGAAAGTAAACCATCCTGCCCAACTGGCCACCGTGCTGAAAACCCTGGAGCGTATTCAAAAGGAATTCAACACCGCCGGAAAGCAGGTTTCACTAGCCGACTTGATCGTCTTGGCAGGATGTGCGGGCGTTGAAAAAGCAGCACAGAATGCGGGTCACCAGGTGACCGTTCCTTTTGCACCCGGAAGAGCGGATGCCTCCCCCGAGCAAACCGACATTGAGTCATTTGCTGTTCTCGAACCGGCCGCTGACGGGTTCCGCAACTACTTCAAGCCTAAACACGCGGTATCAGCAGAGGATATGCTGGTCGACAAAGCGCAATTGTTAACGCTCACCGCACCGGAGATGACCGCGCTGGTTGGCGGTATGCGTGTGCTCAACACGAACTTTGATCAGTCAAAACATGGCGTCTTCACCAGGCACCCAGAGGCACTGACCAATGACTTCTTTGTAAACCTTCTCGATTTGCGTACCACCTGGAAGGCCACCGATGATTCTCAAAATGTCTTTGAGGGTCGTGATCGGGTGACAGGGGAGCTAAAATGGACCGGCACCCGAGTCGATCTCATTTTCGGTTCCAACTCAGAACTTCGTGCGCTGGCTGAAGTTTATGGATTCAAAGACGCTCAACACAAGTTCGTTAAAGATTTTGTAGCCGCGTGGAACAAAGTGATGAACCTGGATCGCTTCGAGCTGGCCTAATTTTAGATTAGTCTCTCCTACACCAGCTCGAAAATTGCTTTTTGCCTGTAAACAAGTGGCTCGGAAACGGGCCACTTTTATTATGGTCGCCCCTGGGGGTGCAAATAAAAAAAAATAATCACCTCACCAGAATTACCCAAAACAGGCACTGGGGATAACTCAACTAATTTTATTTTCGTAGATTGAGGCCAAGATTAACGGCTCTAATCTATGAAAAAAATAGTTCTTCTGACGGTCCTTATCGTGGGCCTACATGGCATGCGCGTTTCGGCAGGCGAAGTACCGCCGATTGCCAATGGTTATCATATTGTGGTGGCCACCTTCAGCGACCGACAGGAAAAAGAAGCTAAACTATATTCTGAAAAGCTCAACAAACGAGGGCTGAATTCTGGCTTCGGCTTGGAAATCGGAAAACATTTCATCTACGTCTATCTGGAGAGTTTTAGTTTTGATCGCTTCAGCGATGCGGTTAAGAAAATGACGGAAGTGCGCAAGAATCAGGAGTTTAGTACAGCCTGGGTGGTCAAAATCAAAGATGGCAAAGAAATTAAGGAAGGGGATCCGATCGAGGAAAAGATCATCCCCGCTGCGCCCACCGATGCCAACACGGCCGGGTACGTGGTGACCGAATATATCGAGAACCCGCCAATGAAGCCCATCACCAAACCTCAGCACCTGGGTAACACGCCAGCCTTCTTTAGTGTGATGCGCGATCGCGACGGTAAATTGGTGAATGGGGACATTAAAGTCTTCGATGCCGAACGATCTAAACTGATTACCACCTGCAAAACAAACAATTATTATAACCTTCCGGATCCTAAATCCAAAAGCGGAAAAATTACCCTTGTCGCCTCTGCCTTTGGTTATGCCGATTCTAAAATTGAATTAGGCTATTATACCACCGAGCAAGACACATCACAAAACGTAATCCTGTTTGGGACCTACTTCCAGTTGATCTTCCCGATGCAAAAAATGAATAAAGGGCAGGAAGTCAGTTTATCTAAAATTTCATTTTTTAATGATGCGGCCATCATGACGGCGGGAAGCACCGATCAATTAAAGGAATTACTGGACATGCTTGAGGAAAACCCGTCTATACACATCCGGTTGAATGGCCACACCAACAGTAATGGTCGCGGCAAGATTGTCTATATGGGACCCAGCAAGAATTTCTTTGCCCTTTCTTCTGACCGAATTGAAAAGACCGGTTCTGCCAAAGAACTATCATTGGCAAGAGCACAGGTGATAAAAGACTGGCTTGTGGCGCAAGGCATTGCCGAAGATCGCATTGAAGCGCAGGGTTTTGGCGGCACCAAACCGTTGTATGATAAGAACAGTCCTAATGCAAGAAAGAATGCCCGCGTTGAGCTGGAAGTGACGCAATGATACTTCGGGTCGCCCTTTTGGTATAGGTGGGATGGAATTGATGAAATGCCATCGCTCCAGGATAACAAGACCAAAGTTTAGGAGTCCCTCAGCAGGTCCCCTTGCCAAGGTCAAGCTCCAAAAAGATTTCTATCGATAAACTCATTTCGGAATTTTCCATTTGGATCGTAGTGATGCATCAATTGTTTGAAGTCCTCCAACTTTGGAATTCTGGATTGCAAAACGGAAGGCGCTAGGGTAAACAATTTTGCCCAATGTGGACTGGGATGGAATGGCCCCAGTTGTTTTTCGACCTGCGGAAGCAAGCTCATCACCGCGCCCCACTCCGGCTTCCAGGTCGTGTGGATGGCGACACATTTCTTTTGATAACACGGACTCATCCAAAGTTGATCTGAGGCCACGCAGCGTATTTCAGAAATATAGACGTGGGGTGTTATTTTATCATGCATCTGTTCCACGGCCATCAAAGCGTCAAAGGCATTTTCGAAAGGCACAAAATATTCCGCTTGTAATTCCCTACCCGTACTGGGGGTAAACCCCATTTTAAAGTGAGGCATTCGTTCATACCAGACACCGGGAACACCCATTTGCGGGGTGCAGTTTTCACCCGATTGATCTTCTACCGGGTGCATGTTTCGGGTGGCGAGTTTAGCCCCGTATAATTCAGAAGGAAAGGAATTTACCGTCTTTCCATCAAGGCGACTTTTGATCCAAACTTCATTGATGTTTTTATTTTTCCAGTCGGTAAACAGGCTCACGCTATACCCACTGGACATGATGGCTTCAAAATTACTTTCCAGCGCTTTCATGGGTAGGTTTCGGTAGACAACCTGTTGCATGGCGAAGGTGGGAAGTAAATCCAGCGTGATCTTTGTCACCACACCCAATGCGCCCAAGCCCACCACCGCTCCATCAAATAGATCTCCCTGTTCTCTTGTTAACGTAACCAGCTCTCCATCGGCCTTTACCAATTCAATTGCAGCGACCCCAGTAGCTAAATTTCCATTCCTTACGCCCGACCCATGGGTGGCTGTTGCGCAGGCACCTCCAATGGAAATATGGGGAAGCGAAGCCAGGTTATGCAAGGCATACCCGTTTTCATCAAGATATTGACAAAGCTCTCCATATTTTATGCCTGCCTCCACGGTGACTTTATTTTCCGTTTTGTCGATTGACACAATTTTGTTTAGGGCTGCGGTGGAAAGCAAATTTTGTTTACTGTCTGCGATGGCATTAAAGGAGTGCCTCGAACCCAGTACCCGAAGCTGCTTGTTACCCTTAACGAATTCTTGTACTTGTTCCACCGAACGGGGAGCGTAAAGATGACTGGTGCTAAAGGTTAAGTTACCAGCCCAGTTGGTGAGTGGCTTCTTTTCTTGTGCAGACACCACCAACGGTGAAAAAATTGAACCCGCGACCACGGCGGCTGATTTTTTTAAGAAAGTCCTTTTATTCATCCTGTTTTTTTTCGGGTGATCGGCTCATTTCAATTCCAATACGACGACACAAAACGGGGGGAGTTTTACTTTTAAATCCGTGCCTAATGTAGCCCCTTTAAAAGATCCCGGTTTTACTGCATCAGGCGACTGGAATGTATTGTGATCCTGGAGGGCAGCGGAAGTTAAAATCCGACCAACAACGGACGTAAATTTTGCTCCCTGTAGATCGACGGTAAGATCCTGGGTATTTTTTGCATCAATATTGACCAGAGAAATATGCGTCACTCCGCTGGGGTCCGTTGATGCCGAGGCCGAAACCGCAGGCAATGATTTGCCTTCAAATTGGTACTCCTTGCTTTTTAAATCGACCGGCAATAAGGTGGCGTCCTGGTGGACGTTGTACATTTCCATCACGTGGTAGGTTGGGGTAACAATCATTTTTTCTTCGCTGGTCAGGATGACCGATTGCAGTACATTAATGGTCTGCGCCAAGTTAGCCATGCGCACTCTTTGGCAATGGTTGTTAAAAATATTTAGCGTCACCCCGGCAATGATCGCATCACGCATGGTATTTTGCTGGTAAAGAAATCCGGGGTTTGTTCCCGGCTCAACCTCGTACCAACCTCCCCACTCATCCACCACCAGCGCAATTTTTTTTCCCGGATCGAATCGATCCATGATCGTGGAGTGGCGGGTTACCAATTCCTCCATGAAAAGGGCAGACTTTATAGTCTCAAAATATTGCCCCTCGTTAAAGTCAGTGGCCGACCCTTTGTTATCCCAATGCACGGAAGAATAATGATGCAAGGCCACCCCATCCAGCATATCCAAAGGGATATCGCGCATCAGCACCTCCGTCCAATGGTAATCCGCTCCGTTGGCTCCACTTGCAATCCTGAAGATTTTGCTGGTGTTTGACCAATCGCTCATGAAGGTGGCATATTGCCGATAGATGTCGGCATAGTGCTCTACCCTCATATTTCCGCCGCAACCCCATGCTTCATTTCCCACGCCCCAGAATTTAACATTCCAAGGCTTCTCTCTTCCGTTTGCCTTCCGCACTTTCGACATCGGGCTCTCCCCTTCGAAATTGACATACTGTATCCATTCGGTAAACTCCTGGACGGTGCCACTGCCGACATTGGCTGCCAGGTAGGGCTCCGCTCCGATCAGTTCACACAGGTTAAGAAAATCATGGGTGCCGAAACTATTGTCTTCCGTTACTCCGCCCCACCACACATTCACCATTTTTGGGCGCATTTCCTTTGGACCGATGCCATCTTTCCAATGATAGGTATCGGCAAAGCACCCGCCCGGCCATCTCAAGTTGGGTACTTTCAATTTTTTCAAGGCCTCCACTACATCTAAGCGAATCCCATTGGTATTGACAATTTTTCTGTTGCTTTCTCCCACATAAAAGCCGCCATAAATACACTTGCCCAGGTGCTCGGAGAAGTGACCATAGATATGCTTGCTGATTTTAGTGGTGCCCAAATCGGCATGAAGAATCATCTTGCTTTGCGCATTTAAGCAAAGCCAAAAAAACAAAGTCGACAGCAGGGTCAGCCATTTCTTCATGGGCCAGGGGTATTACACGATTCAATATAATGGTTATTATTTAAGGATTTCATTAGAAACCTTTTAGCGTTTCCCCCGGGGGCCAAGTCAATTTAACCTTGCAAACTACCTTGTGACGCTAAAAACGGCACCGATTTAAATAAAGTGTTGGTAAGTACGAATTTCTGATTATATATTTACTTGATTGTGAGATGATTATTTATGCACATTAAATTACCACTTAAGTACGCTATCGACGTAAAGATTATTGGGGTAGCGTTACTTTACTACCTTTTTGCAAGGCTAGGGTATTTTCTGGCATTTGAAAACTCGACGGCTTTGCCCACTTGGCCTCCATCGGGCATCGCCTTTGCACTACTTATTTTACTGGGAAGATCGACATGGCCAGGCGTCACCATTGGCGCGCTGGTTGCCAATGTGATGGCCTATTGGAACTCCCCCAACCTTTCCCCGCAAACCATCATTGCCATCAGCAGTTCAATTGCCATGGGCTCTACCTTGGAGGCACTGGTTGGAAATTACCTGGTGCAGGGTTGGATAAAAGCCAGCTACCCATTTAGGAACGCGAAGAATGCTTTTCGGTTTTTGTTCGTAACGATGATCATGTGCGTGGTGGGCGCCGGCATGGCCACCATCACGTTGTATTTTTATCGGATTACGCTTCCGGAAAACCTGCTGACAACGGGATTTTCCCTGTGGATTGGAAATGTGGTCGGGATCGTGTTGTTCACTCCTTTCGTACTGGCTATCTCCCAACGGCATCTGTTTAAGATTTCGCCGGAGAAAGGTCTTGAGATTGGCATTTTCGTATTATTGATCACCGGTATTTTCGGATTGCTCCAGGTGGAGTACCTGCGTCCCACGCTGGAACGTTCACTCCCCTTCTTAGTGCTTCCTTTTTTATTGTGGCTTGCTTTTCGTTTCAATTTGATGATTGCCATCACCGGTGTTTTGGCAACCTCCTTATTTGCCATGTACCTCACCATTCAAGGCCATGGTCCTTTTGTGTTGACCGATTCGTATGGGTCGATGTTGCTACTCCAGATTTTTATTAGCGTGATTGGCATATCGACAATCATTCTTTCGGCCACGGTTAAAGAACGATCGGAAGCACAGCTTAAATTGAAAGAGTTCAATCTAAACCTGGAAGGGATGATTCAGGAACGCACCAAAGAACTCCATGATGAAATTGCGACACGAAAAAAGGCGGAAGAAACATTGCACCACACCAACCAGGAACTGACCAAACGAAATACAGAGCTCGATAATTTTGTCTACAGTGTGTCGCATGATTTACGGGCCCCCATCGCCTCGGTGTTAGGCTTGATCAACCTGGCAAAGAAAGACATTGACCTCACCATGAAAGACATGTACCTGGACATGATCCATAAGAGCGCGTTGCAGCAAGATAATTTTATCAAGGAAATTCTCGATCAATCCAGAAACTCAAGGTTGGAGGTGAAGCGCGAGGAAATTGTTTTCGAGGATTTAATAGAAGAAACTTTCACCCAGCTTCGATTTGCAACAAGCACCGGCAAGGGGGTAGAAAAATTTGTTAACGTTCATCAGGAAAGACCTTTTTATTCTGATCGCTGGCGCCTAAAAGTAATTCTGAACAACATCATCTCAAACGCCATTCGGTATCGGAATGGCAAGGACCCCATCATTAATATTGACGTGGACATCCAGGAGAATGCCGTCATCCTAGCCATAACAGACAACGGTAAGGGGATAGAAAAAGACCACCTGCCCAACGTTTACAAAATGTTCTATCGCGCCACCGATGATGGCGCCGGTTCGGGACTGGGACTTTATATCGTCAAAGAGACCATCGAGAAACTTCATGGAAGGATAAACATCGAATCCGAAGTGGGAAAAGGGACCACCGTGAAGATGGAAATCCCCGAAATTGCATAATGCTCGCCCAACCCCTTACCATTCATGGGGCCCGTGTTTTCCCATCGACCTGACATCCAATAACTGTTCCATTATGATTTTTCGCTGCGCTGTTGTCCTCATTTATTGCCTTGCTCTTGCTTTGGCTAGTTGCACGTCTCGACAAAATTCTCCACCACCCGACATGGTTTTTATTAACGGCCGTGTCTGGACCGGCACCGATTCAACCTCTTTTGAAGAAGCCGTGGCCGTAAAAGGTCATCTCATTTCGCAGGTCGGCAGTACCACCGAGATTAAAAAGACCATCGGCCAAGAAACGAAAGTGATTGATCTGAAGGGCAAATTATTAATCGCTGGATTCAATGACGCCCATATTCATTTTCTGGGCGGATCCATCGGCCTGACGGAAGTGGATCTCACCGGTGCCAACAGTATTGAGGAAGTACTGCGAACCATCAAAAAATTCGCAAAAGAAAACCCCACCAAGAAATGGATCACCGGAAGAGGCTGGCAATACACCATGTTTAAAGGAGGGCTTCCCACAAAAGAAATCCTGGACAGCGCCATCCATGACCGACCGGTTTTTATCAAGGCGTATGATGGCCACAGTGCATGGGCCAATGGTGTTGCTTTGGAATTGGCGAAAGTAGACAAAGCCACTCGGTTCATAGAGTTTGGAGAAATCGTTCATGATACCAAAGGAGAGCCCACTGGAGTATTCAAAGAAAAAGCAATGCGGTTGGTGGACAGCATCATCCCGGCACTTACGAAGGAAGAAAAGCGGGAAGCGCTTCGCAAAGGATTGGCGTTGGCTGCTTCGCTGGGCATCACCAGTATAGGC
>Ga0209067_10000643_pt1 | contig 21923 bp, 20 predicted proteins | sample ColStrG_CSR_2013_FD_187199 | JGI IMG/M metagenome (GOLD analysis project Ga0209067, IMG submission 187199) | Freshwater sediment microbial communities in response to fracking from Pennsylvania, USA - Cold Stream Run_MetaG_CSR_2013 (SPAdes)... | ecosystem: Environmental > Aquatic > Freshwater >...
TGACGGATGGACCAGTATGTAGCCCGCTGCCGTTGCACCTTTTTTGCAGCAAGCGCATTGTGTGAGTCAGTTGCCGGTAATTTTTTTGAAACGGCTGATGCGCTGTGCAGGCCAGTCTGGGTGTCGGTTTCTGCTGTTGTCTGCAATGGATTGACTTCAGCCCAGGATTCCCGTGGACTGTGGAATGACTGACAGCCGGTGATGCAGATTGCCGCCACCAGGCAGGCACGGACAGCTACCTGCTGACCTCCGGGAGTGTTCAAACCGTTTGCAGAACCCATACCATCTCCGACCTCGCTGACCTGAAAAACATGCGACCATGTTCACGGTTCATCGGGTGAAAAACAATGGCCTTTTTTCTTATGCATTTCCAAATATTTGAGATAGAATCGTAAAATTTTTTTCCCAACAAAAGAAAAACAGGATGTGCGTCGTCCCGATTTTATTTTTTTGGACAGGCACCGGCGGCCCGGCAGACCGTGGAGTTCGAACTGGCTGTTACGGACATCAGAGAGATGGCGTCGGAGGAAATCAGCTGAAACCGAATCACTTTTCGCTGAGAGATTTGGAACCTGATATGTGCCGAAAAAAGGACCGTGGCATTTTTCTGTGCATGCCGGCACCGACCAGATGTTCACGCAGATTCGCGGTGTTGTAATCGGACAGGCCGAATTTGTCGCAGATTCTGTTCCTGCATTTGTAAATCGTATCGACACCGCGCGGCAGAGGTTTTGGGCGATATTTATTCAGAAATTCAGCGATCTGTTTGCAGCTCCAGTTCATGGTCAGCAGATAGCAGACTTCATGCTCGTACTCAGACAGTTTGATCTCGCAGATTTCAGAGGCGCCGTCGACGTTCTCAATGCTGCAATTCAGGCCAAATTCCAAAATGTAATTGGGTATAAACGAAAAAAAATTCGACATTTCGATTTCGCGTGCGTTATAAATCGTTCCTAAAATCGATTTGCTGGGGTGATGCCTGAGCAGCTGTTTTTCAAATACCAGCGCATTGAGGCCATTTCCGATTTCATGAATGTTTAAAACAGATATTTTTTTATTGATGTCTGGCTGATACAGCAACGACTGCTCTTCCTGCACACCCATTGCAGCAAATTCTGTGCACCCTTCCCAAGAACTGTCACTCCCCCGGCACCCTGTCGCCTTTGCGCCCTTGCCCGGCCTGACCATCCCGGCACAGACATCAGTGGCAATGATGTGGCGCGAATAGATGTCTTTGGCGCCCAGAATCAGATTGGTCTGAGCAGAAATGACGCAGATGGACTCTTTGATGTCATCCAGAAAATAACGGTGTTCCGGCAAATATTCATCGGGAGGAACCAAACGATATATCTGCTTAGTCGGGTCAGTCACAATGTCCTCGGCTGTTTATAAACTGGCCTGAATATTAACATTATTAATAAAACTTTAATTTTAAAGTTTTGTTTTTAACAATATCGTTCTGGTGCAGGCTCAATTTTTTAACCTGCGCCAGTCCAATATATTGGACTAACTATTTTGACAATAGAAATTTATGATCCGATCCGAAATCCCGTGTTTTGTGCAGACTGACAAAGCAACATCAATTTTTCGGAACAAGCAGCTATGCCCAAAAGTCAATTCAATGTCCTCAATATCATCCATCGCATTCCCGGCGCAGTCACCGAAGATGCCGTCAAATTTCTCACCGCCAGCGCCATTCAGATCAGCGGCGCCCAATATTTTATTTATTCGACGATACGCGAGAACAAATTCGTGCAGCAACAGGATATCCATCATCATTTCGAAGATTGCAGCCCCGACTGGCGCGCCATTTACGACCGGCGCAAGTGGTTTATGAATGATCCGTTTGTGGAATATGCCAGGTCACATACCGAGCCCATCATCAGTTCGCAGATCGCGGCAGTTACCACCGGGCAGTCGGAAATGATTGCTGCCGCCGCCGCCCACGGATTTCGCAGCGGGATGATCATCCCCGCGCACAATAATCTTGGGGCGCAGCAGTGTCTGGGGATGTTGCTGGTTGGCTCATCAGCCGGGCCGGAAGAAGCGGAACCGGTATTGCTGTCCAACAGGTTAATCTACCGGGCACTGGCGATGGAATTAATGGACTGGTGGAGAAATCAATTCCGGCAGAGGGCCATAGAGCGCTTTAAAATCCAGCAGATCGAGATGCAGATTCTGGCGTATCTGCACAATGGCAAAACCATCTCGGAAATTGCAGCTCTCACCGACATCAAGTCCGGCACCCTGTACCGGCATCTGAATGCCCTGAAAGACAAATTAAACGCGGTGAAAACGGATGATGTCGTGCAAAAGGCCAAGTCTTATGGCTTTTTTGGGTAGAGAACGAGTCGGCTGCACAGCATTGAACACACCGTAAATCAAAATGCGGAGAATGCCAACATGGCCAGCCAGCTGGCTGACGCCACGTCGGATGTGGCCTGCAGGGGTGGGCAGGTCGTCCCCCAGGTGATCGACAGCATCGTCGTTTAAACCAATAATTTGTCGCAGGCGCCCTTGCGGCTGGCTCAATGACTGTGATTTTTTTCCGCGACGATGTCTGCAATGACTTGATTCAGGGTTGTCCGCATTCTGGCGTCTTTCAATAATCTGAAATCCGCTTCCGGGCTGGCAGTAATCTCGTCGTGGTTGGAGGTCAGCAGTATGCACTTGACCCGCCGGTTCGCAATCTGCGCCAGCTTCAGTGCCGCAATCAGTCCGTTGCCGTTCAGACTGGGCACTTCCACTGACGTGATCAGCAGATCAAACGGTTCCACCAAAGCCCGGCCCAGCGCCTGGTAGCCATCCTCGATCAGCACCATGCGAAAGCCATGCGTGTTCAAAATACCGGCCACCATACGAATCACCGAGATACCCGATTCCACCACCAGCGCTGAATATTGCGGCGTGAAGGCGCGCTGGCGCAATGTGGCCAGCGCTGCCTCGATATCGACCGAGTCATCGGAACGTTCTCCCAGCGTTGCTGCCGATGTCCTTAACAAATCCACAAACGACAGTGCGATATCGGTGGCGGCGGCATTCTGGGTGAAATGTTTCAGACTCAGCGTGGCGAGATAGTCCTCGAAACTGTGGCAGATGGCCGTCACAATCTGGGCCCCGTAAGTGCCGCCACTTCCTTTGAGACTGTGAATGCGACGAAACAGATCGCTGTAGAGTTCCTGACTTTGTTCTGAACTGACTATTTCCAGAATCAACGTTTCCAATTCGGCAGCGCGCTCGGGAATATCGGCAATGTAATTTTGCCGCAATCGAATCAGTAGGTTCTGAGCAGTGTCCATAGCCATGCAGGTTGATATTGTTCAGGCAACTGTGGCCAATGGCAGCAAATGCACATGTCGCAATCGTCAGCACAGAATACGCGAATTCCGGTGCCGTTCAACAAAAATATCCAGAAAATCACAGCCCGGCCGGAAGCGGACATTCAATGCACGCATGCCGTCCTGTTCGTTCCTTGTAGATGAACGTCGATTGTCCAGACTGACTCCATGTGCATCAACTTGGGCCCGTCTCGTCGAAGAGTCGTGACTTTGCACGATACCTCGCACATCATTCGCTATGTGAAAACCGGATAATCTCTTTCGAGATCTGATCCAGCGGCACCACGCTGGCAGCTGCTCCCAGCTTGATCGCCTCCTTGGGCATGCCAAACACGACGCAGCTCGCTTCGTCCTGTGCCACCGTAAAGGCACCGCTGTCACGCATCTCGGAAAGTCCTCGTGCGCCATCATCCCCCATGCCGGTCATGATGATGCCCATCGCATTTTTCTTGGTCACAGCCGCCACCGATTTGAATAGCACGTCAACCGAGGGCTTATGGCGGTTCACCGGCGGACCGTCCACCACTTCCACCACAAAAAAAGCACCGCTGCGCGCCACGCGCATATGCATGCCGCCGGGGGCAACCAGGGCGCGTCCGGTATTGACCCGGTCACCATGCTTTGCTTCACGCACTTCAATTTCACACAGGCTGTTTAATCTTTCGGCAAACATCGCGGTAAATTTTTCCGGCATATGCTGCACGATCACGATCCCGGGACAGACGCGCGGCAGCGAGGTAAGCAACAATTCCAGTGCCTGCGTGCCGCCGGTCGATGTGCCGATCGCAATAATCTGGTGCGACGATTCTGCCATGGAGTGCAGTGCAGGCATCACTCTGGCAGGGACATGCTCAGACAACGGCATAATCCCCCGGCCGAAATTGCGCGGCGTGGCCAAAGCGGCCTGCTTGACATCCCTGATCAGTTCGGCAGCCGAATCCGATATAAAACTCTTCAGTCCGATTTTGGGCTTCGTGACAAAACCGACAGCACCGGCTGACAGCGCCTGCATCGTGGTGGCGGCGCCCTCTTCAGTCAGGGTGGAGCAGATCAGGACCCGGGTCGGGCGTTCCGCCATGATTTTTTTCAGGAAGGTAATGCCGTCCATGCGCGGCATTTCCACGTCCAGCACAATCACATCCGGCCATTCGACCGCCATTCTTTCCTGCGCGATAATCGGATCCGACGCGGCCCCGATCACGTTGATGTGCGGGTCGCTGTTGAGCACGCTGGTCAGCACCTGGCGCACTACGGCCGAGTCGTCCACAATCAGCACTTTGATACGGTTGCTCATAAAATTTTGTCTTCCTGGTCGCTGTCCAGCCAGTCGAATTTAATCCAGACTTCACCGGTTTCCACATCAAAATACAGGCGCCGGTAGCCTTCGCCGCCAACATTTTCCGACGTAATGCTCAGCCCGGCTTCCTGGATCAGCTTTCTGGCCATGCTGATATTTCTGAAGCCGATATCCTGCTGTTCGGAATGTGAAAACATTTTGCCACCACCAAAAATCTTGGCCACGCACTGCTTCAGATTGACACCGAGACGGTTCAAATCCTTTTTTTGCTGCTCAAATGCAGCGGTACCATACTTGCCATCCGGCAGACGAAAGTCCGGCACGGCCGGCAGGACAAAATGACTGATGCTGCCGATGCGCCTTACGGGATGCCACAGGGTAATCGCGACACACGAACCCAGCAGAGTGCCGAACACTTCATGTTGATGCCCGCAGCCGATTTCACCCGGATTAAGAAAAATTTCACGTGCCGCCAGATCGTTGAAGCCATGCCGACTCATTTGCGGCGCTCCTGCCGATACGCGCCTGGACCGACAGTGACCAGCCCATCAAGCACACCATTCAGACTTTCTGCCATGCCGACGAACAGCACGCCGTCCGGCGTCAGGTTGGCCAGCAGCTGGCTGACCACCTTGCGCTTGACCGGTGTTTCAAAATAAATCAGCACGTTGCGCAGAAAGATCACGTCAAACGGCACCAGTGTCGGCAACGGTTCGATCAGATTGATCTGCGCAAACTCGGCCTTGTCGCGCAACGTTTTATCGATCAGCAGCGTACCCTCATATGGGCCGGTGCCGGCCAGGCAATAGCGTTTCAGATAATCCGGCGGGATATCCTCGGTCCGGTCACACGAATAATGCCCGGCCCGGGCAGCGTCCAGCACCCTGGTACTGATATCGGAGCCGCGCACTTCCCATCTCGGACAGCGCGCTGCGCGGCTCAGTTCAGCCATGGTCATGGCGATGGTGTAGACCTCTTCGCCGGTTGAGCAGGCTGCACTCCAGATACGGAAGGTTTTGCCGCGGTCAGCTTTTTCGGCGATATCCCTGAGCATCTCGAAATGTTTGGCTTCGCGGAAAAAATAGGTTTCGTTGGTGGTCAGCAGATTGATCGCCATCTGCAGTTCGGCCGGATTCCTGCCAGACTTGATCAGCTCAAAGTATTCACCGTAAGAGCGGAAATGCAAGGCCTGAACCCGTTTGAACAACCGACTGCATACCAGCGCTTTTTTGGATGGCGTGAGAGAAATGCCGACTTTGCTGAACAGAAAATCGCGGATCGTCACAAACTCCACGTCGGAGATGCCGTTTAATTCCATGGTGCCTGCACCCGTTTATTCTTCTGCGACATTGTTCACTGTTCGGACGTCGTTACGCCTCGGCCGTCGGATCCGGTGCCATCTGGCGCAGGGAGAAAGTGCGCTCGGCATTGAGTATGATGACAAAGCCTTCATCGAGTTTGCCCAGGCCTTCGATGAACTCGGCGCGCACCGGGGTGCCAAAACCGGGGGCGGGTTCAATCCGCTCGTCGCCGATATCGATCACTGCGGATACTGCATCAACCATAATGCCGATGTCCATCAGTTCCCCGTCATCGGTAATTTCCAGCACGATCACCGAAGTGCGTTTGGTTTCCACCAGCGGTTCACGGTCAAACATGACCGCCAGGTCGATTACAGGCACCACCGCGCCGCGCAGGTTGATGACGCCGCGCATGTGCGAAGGCATCAGCGGTACCGTCGCCAGCTGCACGTTGCGCAGGATTTCCTTGATGGTTGAAATGCCTAACGCAAATAATTCCTTGCCGACTGAAAAGGTCAGATACTGCTTGGTTTCCACCAGCTGTTCTTCCTCATTGATCGCCGTGCTGTTTCCAAATTTCTGCTTTTGCATAAGTTTCACCAATCACTCAACAACCCGCACCGAGGTGGACAAGTTCAACTTGCCACCGCACTTTAAAACCGCTTGAACTGCGACTCGTCGATCAGGGACGGCGCGGCCGCTTTCCTGGTCGCCGTGCCACCACCGCCACTGCCGCGACTGACGCCAATCACCGGTTTGACCGATGGCTCGGACGGACTGCGCGCGGTCACGTTTGCGTCCACCTTGAAAAAGTCCATCAGCTGCTGCAGCGCACCGGCCTGGCCTGACATTTCTTCGGCCGTGGCAGCCAGCTGCTCCGACGCCGCCGCATTTTGCTGGGTCGCCTGGTTGAGCTGATTCATGGCCGTGCTGATATGCGCCAGACCACTGGTTTGCTCATCGGACGCTGCGCTGATTTCCTGCACCAGGTCAGACGTTTTGCGAATCGACGGGATCATGGCGTTCAACAGACGGCCCGCGGTCTCCGACATCTGCACACTGTTGGTGGCCAGCTCGCCGATCTCCTTGGACGCAACCTGCGAGCGTTCTGCCAGCTTGCGCACCTCGGCGGCAACGACGGCGAAGCCTTTTCCGGAGGCGCCGGCGCGCGCCGCTTCGATCGCGGCGTTCAGCGCCAGCAGGTTGGTCTGGTCGGCGATGTCGTCGATGATGCCCACCTTGTCGGCAATCTGTTTCATGGCCAGCGCGGTGCGATTGACTGCTTCACCGCCCTCGACCGCTTCGGTGGCCGATTGGGTTGCCATACCGTCGGTGACTTTGGCGTTTTCGGTATTCTGTGCCACTGAGCTGGCCAGTTGTTCAACGGAGGAGCTGGTTCTCTCGACGCCCGCCGCCTGCTCGGATGCCGACTGAGACAAACTCTGGGCGGTGGAACTGACCTGTTCGGATGCGCCCGACAGCGAGTCTGCGGCATTGCGCACTTCGCCAATGATGCTGGCGAGTTGCTCGCTGGTGGTGTTCGAATATTCCTTGAGTTCACCAAAAGTGCCTTCGTAATCCGCAGTGATGCGTTCGGTCAGGTCACCGGAAGCCAGCGCCTTGAGCACTCTGACTACCTCATTCAATCCGATTTCACTGGTATCAAGCAGACGGTTCATGCCCCCTGCCAACACGCCGAAGAAGCCTGTTTTTCCGGCAGGATCGATACGGGCAGCAAAATTTCCGCGCACGGCTCCATCCACGATGGCAGCGATTTCGTTTTCCACCTGCACTTCAGTAGTGCGGTCGTTCCACTCGACGACCGTGCCGATCCGTTCTCCGGCAGGCGTCATAATCGGATTGGCGGTGAGCGCCATAGTGCGACCGCCGACCACGATCTGCGTTTGATGCGTGCTGCGCACACTTCCCAATACGTTGCGCTGATGTGCCGGGTTTTTATGGAAGCGGTCAAAACTGCCACCGATAATCGCATCGGCCCGGAACTGCGGCAGGTCTTTGCGCAAATCGCTTTCGGCCAGCTTCATCAGACTGGAAACCGAATCATTCATATAGATGATATCGCCGGAGGCATCAGCGATCATGACTGAGGTTGAACATTTATCCAGCGCCTGACGCACCCGCTCATTGGCGCGTGCGGCGCGATCAGCCTCAATTTCAAACGCACGGTCCTTCCATTCCACGACCGTACCCAGTCGTTCATTTTTTTCATCGAACATCGGCGTGGCGATCAGCCCGAAAGTACGCCCGCCGACGTTAATGTCAACGTGGTGCGGTGCCTGCAGCCTGCCCAGCATGTTGCGCTGATGGGCGGGATTTTTATGGAACCGGTCAAAACTGCCACCGACAACACCGGCCGCCCTGAAATCGGGCAGGTCTTTGCGTATATCGGCTTCGGCTTCGTTCAGCAAGGTGGAAACCGATTTATTCATGTACACGATAGTGCCCTGGGCATCGGCAATCATCGCCGACGTCGAGGTCGCGTCGAGTGCCATTCTGATGCGGGCATTTTCGCTGGCAGCCTGTTCGGCGGCGAGCTCTGCGGCTCTGTCGTTCCATTCCACCACGGTGCCCAGTCGTTCATTCTTTTCATTAAACATCGGTGTGGCAATCAGCCTGAAGGTACGGCCACCGACCCGGATATCCGCAGTGTGGCTGGCGCGCAGACCACCGAGCATATTGCGTTGATGAGCCGGGTTTTTATGAAAGCGGTCAAAGCTGCCACCGATCACGATCCCGACCCGGAAGTCGGGCAATTCCCTGCGTATGTCGTTTTCTGCTTCGGTGAGCAGCTTCGTTACTGAGCCGTTCATATAGATGATCTGGCCATCCGTATCGGCAATCATTGCCGCGGTCGATGTTGCATCCAGCGCCAGTTTAATCCGCGCATTGACCACACTGGCGCCCGCCGCTGCCTTCAGTTGATCGCGCACCAGATCAATTGCCGCAGTGATGGTGGCTTTCTTGCCCGGCAACCTGTCCAGGTCCCGCGAGAAATCACCCCTGGCATAGCCGGTAACCACATCGACCACCTGCATCTTGACGCTGATGTGCGCCTTGACCAGCTGGTTGATCGAGCTGCCAATTTCACCCAGCAGACCCGGCAGTTTTGCTGTCTCAATCTGATCGTCGATCCAGCCCTCTTCATGACGCTGCACCACCGCCAGCTGCGCACTGCGGAACTGCTGCATGGACTTGCCGAGATCGTTCAGGGCGCGGGCAATAGTGCCACGATCATCTTCTTCCAGCGTGGCACAGCTGACTGAAAAATTACCTTTGGCAAAGGCCTGACTGACCGCCACGAGTTCGGTATAGTCAACCGGCCTTTTGGCACTGACCCAGAACGTCAATCCCACTGCTGCAGCGATAAAGATCAGATGCAGCGCTCCGAATCCGGTGACGCCTGCGAGCGACAGATACAAACCGAATCCTGTCATCAGCGCCATGGCAACCATGGCTTTTTGCGGTGTTTCAAACTGTTTCGACATCACGTCCCCCGATTAAAATTATTATGATCCAGACCCATCAGCTGCAAATCGCGAAACAGTCTTTTCTGTCGGTCCGCAGTTTCATCACTTCTGTTCTGGGTCGCCAGTTTGACGAGTGCGCCCACATCCAGAATCAGCGCCACTTCACCCGAGCCCAACACGGTCGAACCGCTGATGCCATTCAAATGTCTGAACAGCTTGCCTAACGGTTTGATCACGGTCTGATATTCACCGTCCAGTCGGTCAACGATCAGACCGGCCTTGGTACCGGCCGTGCCACGCACGACCACTATGCGCTGTTTGGCCGGCGCTTTACCCTGACAGGAAAAGACCGAACGCAAAGCCAGCAGTGGCAATACTTCACCACGCAGTTTGATGAACCCGGCATATTGTTCATTCAGATTCATTTCGGCCGGATCGGCATCAATACATTCCAGCACTGCATGCAGGGGAATGACGAAAGAGCCATCGCCGATTCTGACCAGAAACCCGTCGATGATCGCCAGCGTCAGCGGCAACCGGATTTCAATCGCGGTGCCCTGCCCAAGCTGACTCAGAATTTTGACCGAGCCGCGCAGTGCTTCAATATTTTTTCTGACCACGTCCATGCCCACACCGCGCCCGGACAGATTGGTGACTTTCTCGGCAGTGGAAAACCCGGGAGCAAAGATCAGGTCGAACTTTTCGGCTTCAGTCAGAATCTGGTTCTCCGCGACCAATCCCTTTTCCCGGCCTTTGGCGAGCAGCTTTTCGCCATCCAGTCCCTTGCCGTCATCGCTGACCTGAATCACGATGTTGCCGGAATCATGTCGTGCCGATAAACAGATCGTGCCATCCGGCGGTTTGCCCACCGCGATGCGGTCTTCCGGCATTTCAATGCCGTGGTCAAGCGAATTGCGCACCAGATGCATCAAGGGATCGCCAATTTTTTCGACGACCGATTTGTCCAGTTCGGTATCCGCGCCCTCAATCACCAGATTGACGGTCTTGCCCAATTCGGTGGATACATCGTGCACTACGCGGCGATAGCGTACAAAGGTTTCACCGATACGCACCATGCGCAGCCCGAGTGCGCCATTGCGTATTTCTTCTACCAGACGGCTGAGTTGCTGCGTGGTGCCGATCAGTCCGGCATCCTCGGCCTGCACGGCCTGCAGACTGGCCGACGCGCCGCAGATAACCAGCTCGCCCACCAGATTGATCAGTTCGTCCAGTTTATCGGCAGGGACGCGCACAAACAGGCCGCCCTCCTGACGGACCGCCCCGGTCATCTTCGACTGGCGTTCCAGCGCTGCATCCACCACCTCGGGATTCACCCGGTTTTGTGCCACCAGAATTTCGCCGATCGCCTGCCCGACCTGACGCACCGGTCCCGGCGCAACTTCATTCTGATGAGCCAGGGCGCTGTCCAGTGCTTCCCGGGTGACGGCACCGCAGGCCACCAGAATGTCACCCAGACGCAATTCATCGGGCAGCTGATTGATCAGCGCAATAAAATCGGAGGCGCGCCGTGTGGGCGCAATGATGCGCAGATCGCAGTCTTCGGCGACAAATTCAAATGCACTTTCGATCACCGATTTTGCGGCCTGGGTTTTCAGGCGGATTTCGAATCCGAGATAGCAGCTTTCCGCATCGAATTTATCCCATTCCGGAAAGTGAGCTTCGATGGTGTGAATCGAGATAATTTCACCCACATTTTTCAGGTAATCGATCACCGTGAGCGGATCAAACCCGCTTAAAAAGGTATTGTGATGAAACCGCACCGAGAGGTGCCAGATGCCTTCCTGATGCACGTTTTCCGCTGCCGTCGTGACTTCCTTGACGACACTGGCGCTGTCGGCGCCGCCCTGATGCAGAAAGGTACCCAGTCTGTCAGAAAGGGCATCGGCTGCAGCGTCGGTCGCAGCGATGGCAGCGGGGTCATCCGTGCGCTTCTCAACCTGCCCGAGCAACGTGCCTATCATGTCGCAGCTGGTAAACAGCGCTTCAGAAAGTCCCAGATCAATCGTCAGACCGCCTTTGCGTACCCGGTCCAATACACTTTCAACCTGGTGAGTAAATTTGACGACGCGATTCAGGTTGAAAATCCCACTGGTGCCTTTGATCGTGTGTGCCGATCTGAACAGGGCATTGATAGCTTCATCATCTTTGGGATTATTCTCCAGCTGCAACAGCGAATCCTCAATGTTTTGCAGCATTTCACGCGCTTCATCGAAGAAGATCAGCAGCGCATCATCATACAGGCCGTCGTTGTTGCTCATACCTGCTCCCGTCGCACAAAATGATCCGTCACGTTGTAACGGGTCAGCACCGCCGCAACCCGCTCAGGCAGATTGTTCAGCTGAATGTGCGAACCCATTTTTTTGGCAGCTGCGGAAAACGCCAGCAACAGTTGCAACCCTGCGCCATCAAATTCATCGACCTCGCTTAAATCGATTTCGATGAGCGGTTCACCGTTGTGACGCGAGAGTATGCCGCGCATCATTTCCTGCATGTCACTGACATTTTCGATGGTAAATGAACTGTTCATGACTGTCGGCTTGATGCTCATGGCTTACCCGTTTTTTCAGTGGCTGGTTTAAGGAAGTATCAGTTTCGACACCGCGTTGAGCATCTGATCCGGATTGAACGGCTTGATGATCCAGGCCTTGGCGCCCGCAGCGCGTCCGGCATTTTTTACTTCGTCATCGCCTTCGGTAGTGAGCATGATGACAGGCGTAAATTTGAAGGCAGCCTGTTTCTTCAGCTCGGTCACAAATTCAATGCCGTCCATGCGCGGCATGTTCACGTCGCTGATAATCAGATGTACTTTTTTACCACCCATGTCTGCCAGTTTTTTCAGCCCCTCCACCCCGTCTCCCGCCTCGACAATGTCGTAGCCGGCCGCCGTCAGCGCCAGATTTACTACGCGCCGCAGTGAGGCCGAATCATCTACCACCAAAATAGTCTTTGCCATAACAACCGCCTCTTAAACTGAAAAATAAACTGCATTAAAAAAAAGTGACATCTGACCTGCCATCGGAGATCGGCCCGGTTTTATCCGCGGCTTTCGCCGCAATAATATTGGCCAGGCGCTGGTTCGGATCTTTATGCGTTTTTTCAACCTTGGGACGGAACTCTTCCACCGGGACACGGCTGGTGCTTTTCTGGGCGTCGGTCAGATTGGCATTAATAATGCCGCGGTGGCGTTTAAATGAACTGCCGCTGCCATCCATCCATTCCTTGATCGAGGGCAGTTCAGCCTGTGCATCTTCCATCATCGATTTCAGGCGCTGCATATCATTGCTGATGACATCAATCATTTGCGAAACCCGGTCCTGATATTGCAGTGTCACCATGACCTCTTCCACCGCAACACGGATCGTATTGCCATGGCCGCGCATTTCTTCCACGGATCCGCCCAGCTCGCGTACATGACCGAGCACATTGGTGACCACCTGCCCGGTCTGATCAATCACTGCCTTGTCGTCCAATGCAGCCTGGGTGGCCGATTTCAGTGTGTTCTGCATAATCTGGCTGATATTCTGAACCCGGTCACCAATATTTTTCCCGGTCTCCGCAGACCGCTGCGAGAGCTGACGGACTTCCGAAGCAACAACGGCAAATCCGCGTCCGGCGGTACCGGCCCGGGCCGCTTCGATAGCGGCGTTGATCGCCAGCAGATTGGTTTGTGCAGCGATCGACCCGACCTGCGCAGCCATCTCCTTCAATTCCAGCGTTTCCCGGACCAGCTCGTTGACGCTGACTAGCAGAGCATCTTTGCTTTTGATGATCAGTTCCAGTGACTTCAGCACCGGAATCAATTCTTTTTCGCACATGGTCAGTAGCGTAATGGTGGTTTCTTCCCTGGAGGAATCTGCCGCACCGCTGACGCCGCCAAAGCCGGCGGTATCAAATTCATTAATCATCAGGCTGAAATGATCGATCACCTGCATGCCGGCTTTTTCGATTTGCGCTTTCACCGATGCCGACTGCGGCTGCCAGATTCCGATGACCTGGGCAACCAGTTCGCGCAAAGCGGCGTCGTGCCGGATTTGCTCTGCCTCCTGGTCGCCGTCCACGAGACCGTTCGCGGACTGCAGCCAGGTATGCCTGAAGTTCACCACCACAACTGCCACGACACCGGCGAAACTGAGCACCTGCACCCAACCCAGCTGTTGCAGCAACGGGATCACGGCAAACGCCATGACTATCAGGGAACAGATCAGGGTAAAGCGCAGCGACGGGGTGAGCCGTTCCCGCAGACTTTCCAGCCAAGATGATGAGGTTATTTCCTGCATGCTGTTTCATGCCCTATGTGTTTTGCTGCAGTCAAAAATTTCTGTTTTTCAGTTCGCTCAAAGGAGGATGCTGATCAGTCAGGGTCAGGCACCGGTTTGGCAACAACAAATTTTTCCTTGATTTTTCGCATCGTTCCGATCACCGACGAGGTATTGAACGGTTTGATGATGTAGCCGTTGGCGCCAAGCTGGATCGCCGAGGTGACCATGTCGTTGTCTTCCACGCCGGAGACCATGACGATGGCTGCATCTGGCAGGCTTTTTCTCAGAGGGACCAGCACTTCCAGTCCTGACTTTTCCGGCATGACGATATCCAGAAAGATCACGTCGGGCTTTTCGCTGAGCGCCAGACTGAGGCCGGTGTTGGCGTCATTGGCCACACCGACGATCGTATAGTTATCGCTGCGCAGAATCACGCCTAGCAGCGCACAGCTCAGATCACTGTCATCAATGATTAAAATTCGCAGCGACGTCAATTCCATGGCCATCCTCATCACAGCATTACTTCTGGTTATAGGTCGTTTCATTACAGCACACAAAAACTTTTATACAAGGTTTAAAACTATTGTTAATAATTATCAAAATGGAAAAAAATGGCGGCGATTTGCAGGTTTTTTTGAACAATTCACTTTCCGCATCGCTGTTTGTCATCTATGGTGAACTCTGGAGCGGGCAGATCGCAGGCCCGCGCAGCCTCATCGGTATCTAAGGAGCAAGTAATGGCGGCAGCGTTGAGCAAGATTCTGTATGTGGAAGATGACACGGATATTCAGTCTGTAGGCAAAATTGCACTGGAAATGGTAGGTGGGTTCACGTTACGGAATTGCAGTTCTGGCAAAGAGGCGCTGGATCCGCAAAGCATCGCGTTTGCACCGGACCTGTTCCTGCTCGATGTGATGATGCCGGAAATGGACGGACCAACCACGCTGGCAAAACTGCGCGAATTTCCGGAATTGACCAATACACCGGTTATTTTTATGACCGCCAAGGTGCAGGCCAGTGAAGTGGCGTTTTACAATTCACTGGGCGCGATCGGGGTGATCGCCAAGCCGTTTGACCCGATGCAGCTGGCCGGCCAGATCCGTCAACTGTGGAACGACCGGAAATGAGTGCCGACGATGACATCAAAAAAAGCGCCGACCTGAAAGACGCGATTGCCGCGCTGGCCGACATATTTATTGGCCGCATACCCACCACGCTGTCCACCATGGAATCTGAACTCGACGCCATCATCCACAATTCCAAAGATCATAATGCCTGGAAAAATCTGCATCGCCAGTTGCATACGCTGGCCGGTACTGCAGGAACTTTCGGCCATGAGGAACTCGGCGACCGGGCCCGCGAACTGGAGGACAGAATCAACACGATGCTGAAAACCGATACGGTCTCCGACGAGCCGCTGAAATCGGAATTCATGCATGACCAGCGCATTTTTATGGTCTGGGTGGATTCGGAGTTCGTGAAGAAGGCTTGAAGCCCGGTTGCACTGCGACAGGCAGGACCGCGGGGTGCAATAACTCAGGCACGAGCCCTTCTCATCTCGGTAACGGTGCAATGGTATAAGGAGTGTTCGCCTGCATGCGAACACCGTTCCGCAGGCAAGGAGCTGCGCTCCTTGAAACCCCTGGGTTAAGGAGTGTTCGCCTGCATGCGAACACCGTTCCGCAGGCAAGGAGCTGCGCTCCTTGAAACCCCTGGGTTAAGGAGTGTTCGCCTGCATGCGAACACCGTTCCGCAGGCAAGGAGCTGCGCTCCTTGAAACCCCTGCTGCACCACCCTGCGCATTCGGCATTGCGACAACACAGCTTAAAGTTTTACGCCCGGTTAACTGACCGCTTCAAACGACAGCCAGAACGTCGCTCCGTGCCCTGGTTCAGAATCAAAACCTATCGTGCCGCCCATTTTGTCCACCATGATTTTTGCAATATTCAATCCCAGTCCGGTGCCGCCCTTCTGCCTGATATTGGCATCTTCGGCCTGACTGAATGCAGCAAATATTCTGCTGCGGAATTCCAGCGGAATGCCGCGGCCGTGGTCCGTCATGTCGAACCGCCAGTGATCCTCGACACGCGTCAATCGACAGTCCACGACGCCATGTTCCAGCGAGAATTTTGCCGCGTTGGACATCAGGTTCGTGATCACCTGCAGCATGCGCGCCGGATCGCAGCGGACCAGGGCTGAGGGGGGAAAGGCATGCAGCAAAAATCTGACGTCATACTGCTGCGTAAAGCCACTGTTGGATTCAATTGCCTCGGTAATGATGTCAGTCAGGTCGGCAGTCTGCATGTCAAACGCCATTTGCCCTGCCGCCAGCTTTTCCATGTCCAGAATATCGTTCACAATTTTGATCATGCGCTGGCTGTTCCGGTGCGCGATTTTGATCAGATCCATTTTTTTATCTTCGCTGGCATCGCCCATGCCACTTTCAAGCAGGGCAAGCGAGCCGCGGATGGAAGTCAGCGGCGTGCGCAATTCATGACTGACCACAGAAATAAATTCCGATTGCAACGCGTTGATACGGTTTCTCTCAGTCAGATCCAGCACAAAGCAAACCCATTCCCGACGCGCATCCTGCACTTTGGCCATCCCGATCAGCACGCGAATCCGTTCGCCGCTCGCGGCAAACAGGCTCATTTCAAACGGTTCTGGCGTAGCGGTCAGCCCGAAAATCTCCGGCCCGTCCAGATGCCGGTATTCCGGCGCTGCGATCGTTTCCCATTTCAGCCGGCCTTCGAATACTTCTGACCGCCTGTAACCGGTCAGCCGCATGAAGGCCTCGTTCATATCCAGCACCCGGCCGGTGTCATTACCCTGAATGATGCCGATCAGGGATGAATTCAGCACTTTGCGCAGATGGTTTTCGCTGTCTTCGATCACGCGCAGAGCGTGCTGTTCTTCGGTCACGTCGCGACAGGTGCCGGTCATCTTGATGCGTTGCCCTTTGCTGTCCGTTTCCACTTCTGCATTCGCAATCACGTTCCGCACTTCGCCATTTTTTAACAGCATCCGATATTCAACACTGAATGACTTTGCCTGCTGCAGCCCGTCTTCAAATACGTCTTCAACCCGCTGCCGGTCTTCCAGATGAATCTGCGCCATGAGCCACTGCACCGGCGTCGAGGTCGCCGCGGGTTCGTGCGCCAGCATGAAGAACTGACTGACCAGTTCTTTGGAAAAAGAGGCGCGGCCGGTCAGATAGTCGTAACTCCAGCTGCCAATTTTCGCCAGACGCTGGGCCTGGTTCAATTCTGCATGCTGGCGCTGCAGCATCTGACTGGTGAGGTAATTGTCGTGAAAATACCAGATCACGCCGGAGACGATCACGATCAGCGCAGAACCGCACAGGGTGACGAGCAGGAAGATGCGCAGAAATTCCTGTTCCTGCCGCAAGATCATGCCGCCTGGCGCGAGGGTGTAGATTTTCAGCTCTGCCTTGTCAACATTGGCGACGTTTACTATGTAGGGCTCTGCGGCATTGCCGATCCGGGACAGGCGCGGGTAGCCAGGCCATGGGCTGATCTCCAGTGTTTCGAACTGATCACGCAGATAAATGGAGCGGCGCAGCTCGAACGCCATATTTTTGATGGTATTGCCGGTGACTGCTTTCATGGCGAAATTCTGATCTTCCGCCAGAACCACCACGCCATTTTCATCAACCAGAAACACATTGGAAAAATCGATATGGCGTGACAGGCGTGCAATATCGATTTTGGCCACTGTTACACCAATGACCTTGTTTCCCGACATGACCGGCGCTGAAAAATACAGGCCGGGTTCATGCGATATCTTGCCGACTGCAAACTGATAGCCATTCTCACCGTGAGCGGCAGCCTGAAAATAGGCCCTCTCCCTGAAGTTAATACCAACAAAGCTGATTGCTGCGTCGAAATTGCTCGCGGCGATACAGTCGCCATTGAGATTGAGCACCCAGATGACATCAGCCGAAATATCGGTTTTGGCCAGGGCCAGCAATTGGTTGACGCGCTCGAACCGGGGTGTGGAATTTTGTGCCTTCAGTGCCTTGGCCGTGCCGGCGCCACCGGTCGCCCTGTCGGCGTCGAGAACAACCTTCAGTTCACTCCAGGTCGATAACACCTCGGGCAGCCCCGCCATGACCCGCAGGCTGCGCCGGATATCAGCAGAAATGGTTTCGCCGCGCGTTTTGGCGTACAGCGCTTCTCTGTCGGTTAAAACGCTGAGCTGCTGTTGAAATTGCTCATATTCATAAAACCAGACCGCGGTACCCCATGCGAGGCACAGCAGCGCTGCGACCGCAAGTATGCTCAGTCTGACTTTGGTCTGATTCATAAAATTTGACGCCCAAGGGATGAGGGTAAGCCCGATCAGTATAGTGGCAGGAGCGAAAAAGCCAAGGCGACACGCGCTTCGATTTGTGAGGTATTTAACATCTTTGCTATGCGCCAGATAAAAAAATGGCAGACCATGACTGGTCTGCCATCTGATATCGCCGGAATCGCGGTGTTATGTGTACAGAATTTGCTGTTTGGCCGTCATGCCGAGCTTCATGCCGTCGGTGATCACCCGGTTCTCCCATACTGCGAAGCCGGCATCGCAGTGGATTTCTTTAAATATCGCGTTACTCAGATCGCCGCTGTAAATCATCATGTCATTGAACGACCCGCCACTGAAGTTGGTGCCGGCGGCATAAAGATTATCGAATCTGGCACCGTCGGCGAGTAATTTCCCGCCGCTGAAATCGAGATCGTGGAGATCCAGATTTGCCGAGCTCGTGTCGGTCAGATCGACAGGCAATCCTTTGCTCAACATACCCTGCAGCAGTGCGCGAAATTGCTCCGGATACGATTCTGCATTTTTTAACACCGCGTTCTTTATCCAGACCGGACAGGTCGCTGACATTAACGCTTTTTCTATCATCAGTTCTGTTTTGGGATTGGTGCACACACCCTGATCATTAAAAGTCATGGGCTGCGCTGCGAGTTCATAATCCGGCTTGTTGTCGGCGGAGTCCAGGATGATATTTGCAGTCTGGTTGACAGATACACCTGCTCTTTGAATTTGTTGCCTGATTGCTGGCTGATTGAATGCAATGGAGTCCATGATTCAGATTTCCTTTGAACGATAGGTTTTTCACGGTGGCGCTTCAAATTATCTGTACAGACAATTTAAAGTGTTGCCATTCTTAACGTCGCCAGAAAGCAGGGGAATATAAGGATACCCGATCAGTAATAACCACACTCACGTTTCGGATCATGCCGACAGAGGTGTTAGGTTGCTGCGCCAAAGCGGATACAGTCAGCAGCTTAATATTTCAATTCCCAACGCAGGGTATAAGTGGTGTAGGTCGGTGCAACCGTGCTCGAGATTTCAGGAAAACCAAGGGTGGAAAAAACGGCTGTTTCGTAATCGCTGTTGACAAGATTATTCACGGAAAAACGCAACTGATTGCTGATGCTGAATTTCCATAAGGCGTACATGTCCAGCTGTCGTTTGATACCGATCGAATTACCCTGTGTGACGCTGCTCTGCACAAGATAGGCCGGGGTCCAGTTCACTGAGCCGCCCAGAGTCAGCGGCAGCTCTTTCATTTTGTAGTCAGCGCCAAGATTGGCGGTTTGCGAGGGCTGCTGATCGAGGCGGTTATTCGGCTCTGGAATATCCTGCACATGTGACCAGAAATGACTGTAATTGCTGCGCAGTGAAATTGCCGGTGCCTCAGGCCAGACTTCAACCAGATCAAACTTCGCTTCCAGTTCGATGCCATGGGTGGCAGCACTGGCCAGATTAACCGGCGAGGCTACCCAGCGGCCAGCGATTTCAGTCACTTCGCTGCGCATCAGGTCATGAATATCGCGATAGAAAAAATTCGCTGCCAGTATGCCGTTGTGCGACAGATAGTGCTCATAACCGATGTCCATTCCATTGGCCAGCTCAGGTTTTAAATTTGGATTGCCGACCCGATCCGCATTAATCGGGCTGTTATTTTGTGACAGAACCGGGAGGGTAACGAGATCATTGAGTGACGGAGGCCGATAGCTGTGCGTGATACTCATGCGCAACTGATCGTTTTTAAAATCGGGGATACGCCAGACCAGGTGCAGCAGCGGGCTCCAGACGCTGCTCTGATTGATAATTTCACCTTGCGGCAACGTACTGAGAGTCTGTATCCCTTCCCAGCGCAGTCCGACATTGGCCGACCAGTTGCTGTTGATATCCCATTCATCCTGCACGAAAGCAGCCAGCTGGCGAATGCCGGCATGCAGGTTGGCGCCTGAGCTATCGAACGTGGGCAGGCCGTTGTCAGTGGCGATTTCGGTTTCGTTGCGACGGGTCCAGTCGGCGTTCAGGCCGGCGGCGAGGCTGTGACCATTGGACAGTATTTTGGACAATTTGGCGCCGACACTCGTGTTGAAATCGCTGATATCGTAATTCGTGAACAGATCCTGATAACCGCTTGCCTCGCCGGTCTGGATGCGGTTGGTGATACTGTTGTTTCCGGATTTCCCCAGACCCAGTTTCAGTTCCAGCTTTGCGCCGTCGTCGAAACGGTGGCTGTAATTGGTGAAGGCGCGCGCGACGACCGAGTTCGATCCGGTGTGATAGTCGGCATTCTGGTAGGGAGCCACCTGATCGTTCAACTGATCCAGCGCCAGCACAGCGCCGGTTTGTGAATTGGAAAACATGAGAAACGGCTGGATGGTCAGTCGGTCGCCGGGTGAGAATTTGTATTGCAGCTGCGGCGACAGATGCACACCGGTCGTGGTAACCAGATCCTGATAATGGATGCGTTGCCCGGGTGCGTTATCGATCAGGTTATAGACCAGGGATTCATCGCGGCGCCGGTTTTGAAACGCTGAACCGGACAAGGTGTACGACAGATCACCCTGATCAAACGGTGTGGCAACCGAGATGCTGGGCGAATTCCGTCCCTGTTCGATACCATCGGCGAATCGCAGCTGCGTATCTTTTTGTTTGTAATCTTCCCGCAGCACGATATTGATGATGCCGGCTACTGCCTGGGTGGTGAACTCTGCGACCGGGGCGCGGATGATTTCAATGCGCTCCACCTGATCCGGTGACAGCGTATCAAGTGAAAACCCGCGCGGCATGCGTTCACCGTTGAGCAGTATCTGCGTATAGCCGCTGCCCATGCCACGCAGCCGGATATCGCCACCGCGCCCGGGCTTGCCGCCGACGGTCACGCCGGGCAGGCGTTTCAGAATTTCTCCAACTGAGCTGTCGCCATCACGATCCAGTTCTTCGCGCCCGATAATGAGTTTGGAGGCGGTTGATTTGCGGCGCAGATCCATATCGGTTTGTTCACCTGCGTTAATGATCACCTGCGGCACTGCCGAGACTTTGCCCGTCAGCGTCGGAGTCGGCTTTGTTGCGGGTACGGCAGAATTGTCAGGCTGGACGTTGGTGGCGGAGGGAATCGGTTCTGAACTGGTTTGCTGAGCCATGGCGGAAAGAGCAGTACATCCCAGCGCGACTATGCTTAAGTATCGGATCATATCGGCATCATCAAAGGAAAGGCGGGAGCAGGAGGCCTGCCGTAAGGCACGGGATTTTAACGAATACAGCGCTACAATAGCGCGCTCAAGGCCGTTTTAATTTGTACCGTAGTGAAACAGCGGCTCCATTCTTATCGCCCTATGCAATGTTCAACTATGAAAAGTATCGACCTCATCATCCCTGAATCTGAAATCGAGCTCAGTGCCATGCGCGCACAGGGCGCCGGTGGTCAGAATGTGAACAAGGTGTCGTCAGCGATTCATTTGCGCTTTGACGTGCTCAGTTCCAGTTTGCCGCAGCAGGTCAAGGACCGGCTGCTGTCTTCGGGAGATCAGCGCATCACGAAACAGGGTGTGCTGGTGATCAAGGCCCAGTCGCACCGCACCCAGGAGCGCAACAAAGACGACGCCATTCGCCGGCTGCATGAGATCGTGCTGCAGGCCAGTTATGTGCCTGAGGTGCGCTATCCGACCAAACCTTCGCGTGCGGCGCGAACCCGGCGCACTGACACAAAAACGCAGCGCGGAATTATTAAAAGTTTGCGAAGCAAACCTGTTTTTTGAGCAGCTTTAGATGACGCAGAAAATTAGCATCGAACAATTCCTGGCCTGGTTACCAGCCCAGGAACAAAAATACGAATTGGTTGATGGCCAGCCTGTCATGATGGCTGGCGCAAATCAGGATCACAACGATATCGCCAGTTCGGG
>Ga0209067_10000644_pt1 | contig 21904 bp, 17 predicted proteins | sample ColStrG_CSR_2013_FD_187199 | JGI IMG/M metagenome (GOLD analysis project Ga0209067, IMG submission 187199) | Freshwater sediment microbial communities in response to fracking from Pennsylvania, USA - Cold Stream Run_MetaG_CSR_2013 (SPAdes)... | ecosystem: Environmental > Aquatic > Freshwater >...
CTTTGTCTCCAAGGCCACCGGCGTGCCGGTGGCCAGCATCGCCGCGCGCTGCATGCTGGGGCGCAGCCTGCGCGAGCAGGGTGTGCGTGTCGACGTGGTGCCGCCCTATTACTCGGTCAAGGAAGCGGTCTTCCCCTTCAACAAGTTCCTGGGCGTGGACCCCCTGCTGGGGCCGGAAATGCGCTCCACGGGCGAGGTCATGGGCGTGGGACGGACCTTCGGCGAGGCGCTTTTCAAGTCCCAGATGGCCGCCGGGGCCACCCTGCCGCCCAGCGGGACGGTGTTTTTGAGCGTCAAGGACGATGACAAGCCAAAAACCATCGAGATTGCCCGCCTCTTGCACGAAATGGGGTATACCCTAGTGGCCACCCGGGGTACGGCTGCCGCGGTCGACGCTGCGGGCATTCCGGTAAGGGTGGTCAACAAGGTGAAGGACGGCCGTCCCCACGTGGTGGACCTGCTCAAGAACGGTGAAATCGACCTGGTGATCACCACCGTCGAGGAAAAGCGCTCGACGATCACCGATTCGCGCTCCATCCGCACGACGGCGCTGGCGCAGCGGGTAACGTATTACACGACGGTTGCCGGTGGACGGGCAGCGGTTGAGGGCATGCGTCATCTGGCAGCCCTGGAGGTCTACGACCTGCAGTCGCTGCATCGTCAGGTGAATTCGACGCTCCCGGGCTGAGACCCGGGCGCGGGCGGCGCAGCTGCTGGCAGGGCAGGGTTTACGGCTTGGGTTACTCGTTATTGTTGTGTGGTCCCCCGGCTTCGGTCGGGGTAGGGAAATTTGATGTGTTTCCAGTGCGGTCGCCTAGGCGGGTTCTTCAACCGTGCGGGTTCCCCAACCTGGCAAGAACCGGATGAATGTCATATGGCGGCAATTCCCATAACGGCGCGTGGTGCAGAAATGCTCAAGGCCGAACTGGTACGTCTCAAATCGGTAGATCGTCCCGCGGTCATCCAGGCCATCAAGGAGGCCCGCGAGAAAGGTGATCTGTCCGAAAACGCCGAATACGACGCGGCGCGCGAGCGCCAGGGCTTCATCGAGGGGCGGATCCAGGAACTTGAGGGCAAGCTCTCCAGCCTGCAGATCATCGACCCCGCGGCCGTCGACGCCGGCGAGCGCATCGTTTTTGGCGCCATGGTGGAGCTCGAGGAAGTCGAATCGGGCAACCGCGTGCAATACCAGATCGTGGGTGACGACGAGGCCGACATCAAGTCGGGCCTCATCTCGGTTTCGAGCCCGACGGCACGCGCCCTTATCGGCAAGAGCATCGGCGACGTGGCCACCGTGGTTGCCCCGGGTGGCAAGCGCGAATACGAAATCCTGGACGTGCGTTACCGCTGACGCGGTCCGCCACCGCTGCGCGGGCGTGCGCCGCCCGTGCGCGGCGCCGCCGCGGCGCTGCGCCGGGCGCTTTCAGCCCCGCGCGTAAATCCGCCGGCGGCCGCCGGACGCTTGGTGGTGCGCTTGGCCGCCTGCTTGAGCGGCGCGGCCTTGCGGGTGCCCGGCGCCCGGCGCGCGGCAGGGGGCTTGGGCGTCGGGGGTGGCACGGGCCGGAACAGCACGAAAGTGTGCCCGATGGACTGGATGCGTGCGGCCTCCAGGCGCTCGGCCATGGCCAGGAACAGCGCAGCGCGTTCTTCGGCCTCCATTTTGCCGGCGCGCACCTTGATGAGACCATGGGCCTTGAGGGCGCGATCGATCTCCTTGTAGACCGCATCGCTCAGGCCGGCGGCGCCCAGCAAGACGAGCGGATCCAGGCCGTGGGCCTGCGCGCGCAGGCTGAGGCGTTGGTCCTGGGACAGCATGAGTTCGGCCATGTGGGGGTTTCCGTGGGTGCTGGGATCAAGGGCTATGGTAGCTGCGCGGCGCCGGTTGTGCTCGTACGCCCCTTTTACCCGTCCTAGCGATAAGCATATGCCAGATAAATCACCGAAAAACATCGCTGCCAAGCTGCGCTCCAAGCACCGCTCCAACCGTGCGTGGATAGCGCGCCACATCAACGATCCCTACGTCCAGGCGGCAACCCGCCACGGTTACCGCTCGCGCGCGGCCTACAAACTGCTGGAAATCGATGAAAAGGACCGTTTGCTCAAGCCCGGCATGACGATCATCGACCTGGGCGCGGCCCCTGGAAGCTGGACCCAGGTCGTGGTGGAGCGCCTGGGAAGCCGCGCGGGGGCACCCAACGGGCGGATCATCGCCCTGGACATCCTGCCCATGGAACCGCTGGCGGGGGTCGAGATCCTGCTGGGCGATTTTCGCGAGGACAGCGTCATGGAGCAGCTGGTGGCGGCCATGGGCGGCGAAAAGGCCGACCTGGTGCTCTCGGATATGGCGCCCAACCTGAGCGGCATCGGGGCGGCGGACGCGGCGCGCAGTGCCCACCTGTGGGATCTGGCGCTGGAATTTTGCCTGCAGCACCTCAAACCCGAGGGCCGTTTCCTCACCAAGGCCTTCCAGGGCAGCGGCTACAGCCAGTTCGTCGAAGAGCTCAAACGCCAGTTCCTCAGGGTGCAGGTGCGCAAGCCCCCGGCCTCGCGCCAGGAATCCTCGGAAACCTATCTGCTGGCTTCCGGTCTCAAGGAGGCGGTGGGTCAGCGGCAGCAGGAAAAGTCCGACTGACTTGCAGGGGCGCCAATTGCCCCCATATGGGGGCATAACGGGGGTGTTTTACCCCGCTGTGACGGGGGCAAGAAGGGCCTAGAATCGGGGCAGGAACATGGTGCATTCGGAACCGGGGCCCGCCGGGGACGAGCGGGCCAGCAGCGGCAGCCAGGGCTGCCAGGAGTCTTACTTTGAACAACAGCACTTTTGCCAAGGCCGCCATCTGGCTCGTGATCGCCGTGGTTCTGTTCACGGTTTTCCAGAAGCTTGAAAAAGGCGGCGGCGGCAACATCCAGCCGGTTGCCTATTCACAGTTCGTCAATGAGGTTCGCGCCGGGCACATCAAGAGCGCCCGCATCCAGGAATCCTCGCTTGGCGGCATGACCGAGATCGTGGCCCAGACCAGCGAAGGCACGCAGATCCGCACCACCGGCACGCTGCTCGACCGCGGCATCTTCAAGGACCTGCTCGACGCCAACGTCAAGTTCGAATTCGAGCAGCACGAAACCCAGTCTCCCCTGCTGAGCTTCTTTTATGCCTTCGGGCCGGTCATCCTGCTCATCGGCGTCTGGATCTTCTTCATGCGCCAGATGCAGGGCGGCGGCCGCGGCGGTGCTTTCTCCTTTGGCAAGTCGCGCGCGCGCATGCTCGACGAATCCAACAACAGCATCACCTTTGCCGACGTGGCCGGCTGCGACGAAGCCAAGGAAGAAGTGCACGAACTCGTCGAGTTCCTGCGCGACCCGTCCAAGTTCCAGAAGCTGGGCGGGCGCATCCCGCGCGGCGTGCTCATGGTCGGTTCGCCGGGTACCGGCAAGACGCTGCTGGCCAAGGCCATCGCCGGCGAGGCCAAGGTGCCGTTCTTTACCATTTCGGGTTCTGACTTCGTCGAGATGTTCGTGGGCGTGGGCGCGGCACGCGTGCGCGACATGTTCGAGAACGCCAAGAAGCACGCCCCCTGCATCATCTTCATCGATGAAATCGACGCGGTCGGCCGCCAGCGGGGTGCCGGCCTGGGCGGCGGCAACGACGAGCGCGAGCAGACTCTCAACCAGATGCTCGTCGAGATGGACGGCTTTGAAACCGGCCAGGGCATCATCGTCATCGCTGCAACCAACCGCCCCGACGTGCTCGACCCTGCGCTGCTGCGACCGGGCCGCTTTGACCGCCAGGTGGTCGTGCCGCTGCCCGACATCCGCGGCCGCGAGCAGATCCTGGCCGTGCACATGCGCAAGGTCCCCATCGCCGGTGACGTCAAGGCCGACATCCTCGCGCGCGGCACTCCGGGTTTCTCGGGCGCCGATCTGGCCAATCTCGTCAATGAGGCCGCCCTGTTTGCCGCCCGGCGCAGCGCGCGCACGGTGGAGATGCAGGACTTCGAGCAGGCCAAGGACAAGGTCATGATGGGCGCCGAGCGCCGCTCGATGGTCATGTCCGAAGAGGAGAAGCGCAATACGGCGTACCACGAGTCGGGTCACGCCGTCGTGGCGCGCCTGATCCCGCGCACGGACCCGGTGCACAAGGTAACCATCATTCCGCGGGGCCGCGCCCTGGGCCTGACCATGCAGTTGCCCGAACAGGACCGTTACGCCTACGACCGTGATTACCTGCTGGCGCGCATCGCCGTGCTGTTCGGCGGCCGCGTGGCCGAGGAACTCTTCATGCAGCAGATGACGACCGGCGCCAGCAACGACTTTGAGCGCGCCACGCAGATGGCCCGCGACATGGTCACGCGCTACGGCATGAGCGACAAGCTCGGCCCCATGGTGTACGCCGAGAACGAGGGCGAGGTTTTCCTGGGACGCTCCATCACCAAGACGGTGAACATGTCCGAGGAAACCATGCGCATCGTTGACAGCGAGATCCGCCGCATCATCGACGAGCAGTACCATCTGGCGCGCCGCCTCCTCGAGGAAAACCGTGACAAGGTCGAAGCCATGGCGCGCACCCTGCTCGACTGGGAAACCATAGACGCGGACCAGATCCTCGACATCATGGAGGGCCGCCCGCCGCGCCCGCCCAAGAACCCCATCCCGAGCGCCTCGACCGGTAGCTCGAGCACGCCGGGCGGCGGCATCCAGGAAGCCACCCAGCCAGCGTGAGGCCGTCCCCCGGCCCCGCCTCTGTCGCGGCGCTGCCGTCTTCCGTGCCGCATTCCACCGCGGCCGGCTGGATCTGCGGGCGGCACCATCTGCGCCTGGACCGGGCGCTCATCATGGGCGTGCTCAATGTCACGCCCGATTCCTTCTCGGACGGCGGCCGCTACGCCGGCGTGGAGGCGGCCCGCGACCACGCGCTTGCGCTGATCGGGCAGGGCGCCGACATCATCGACATCGGTGGCGAATCCACTCGCCCGGGTGCCCCGCGGGTGGACGTGCAGGAGGAAATGGCGCGCGTGCTGCCTGTGCTCGATGCCCTGCAGGACGTGCTCGCCTCCGGCACGGTTGCCATATCCATCGACACCAGTCAGCCCCTGCTCATGCGCGCTGCGCTCGATCGGGGCGCGTCCATCATCAATGACGTGCGCTCCTTTAGCCTGCCGGGCGCGCTGGCCGCCGTGCAGGACCGCGACTGTGGCCTGGTGATCATGCATATGCAGGGCGAGCCCGGGACGATGCAGCAGCAGCCCCGCTATGCGGACGTGGTGGCCGAGGTGCGCGACTGGCTGGGCCGGCGGCGCGACGCGCTGCTGGAGGCGGGCGTGGCAGCCGGCCGCATTGCGCTGGACCCCGGCTTTGGCTTTGGCAAGGCGCATGGCCATAACCGCGAACTGCTGGCCGGGCTGGCGCCCCTGGCGGGGCTGGGCCATGCATTGCTGGTCGGGCTGTCGCGCAAGGCCACGCTGGGAGACATCACCGGCAGGCCGGTCGGCCAGCGCGATGCCGCGTCGCTTGCCGCCGCACTTATCGCCGTACAAAAGGGCGCGCGTATCGTGCGCGTGCATGACGTGGCCGCGACGCGTGACGCGCTGGCGGTCTGGGAAGCCGTGCAGGCCAGTGGGCCCCGCGGGGCCGTGGAAGGGGAGGCAGCGTGAAGCGCAGGTATTTCGGTACGGATGGGATACGCGGTACGGTGGGCGAAGCGCCCATCACGCCGGAGTTCGTGTTGCGCCTGGGGCACGCCGCCGGGCGCGTGCTGGCCCGCGAGACGCGTTCGGGACGGCCGGCGGTGCTCATCGGCAAGGACACGCGGATTTCGGGCTATATGCTCGAGGCCGCCCTGCAGGCCGGTTTTGCCAGCGCCGGTGTTGATGTCGTGCTCTGCGGGCCGCTGCCCACGCCTGCCGTGGCCTATCTCACGCGCGCCCAGCGGCTGGCCGCCGGTGTCGTGATCAGCGCCTCGCACAACCCCTATCCGGACAATGGCATCAAGTTCTTCTCCGGGCAGGGCCGCAAGCTTCCCGATGCCATTGAGCTGGAGATCGAGGCCGAGCTGGAGGGTCCGGTGGCCTGCGTGGCCCCGCAGCAGCTGGGCAAGGCGCGCCGGCTCGACGACGCGGCCGGGCGTTACATAGAATTTTGCAAGAGCACCTTCCCTGCCGAGATCGACCTGCGGGGCCTGCGCCTGGTGGTCGATTGCGCCCACGGCGCGGCCTATCACGTGGCGCCGGATGTCTTTCACGAACTGGGGGCCGACGTCGTGGCGGTGGGGGCCGCTCCCAACGGCTTCAACATCAACGATGGCGTGGGCGCCGTACACGCCGAGGGTCTGGCCCGCATCGTCGAGGAGCAGGACGCGGATTTTGGCATCGCCCTGGACGGCGACGCCGACCGCGTGGTGATGGTGGAGCGGGGCGGGCGCAGCTTCAACGGTGACGAGCTGCTCTTTGCCATCGTGCGCGACCGCATGGCGCAGGGAACCGTGCAGGGCGTGGTGGGTACCCTGATGAGCAACTTTGCCATCGAAAAACGCCTTGCGGAACTGGAAATTCCCTTTGTGCGGGCCGCCGTAGGCGACCGTTACGTACTCGAGAGCCTGGAGCGCAAGGGCTGGCTCTACGGTGGCGAGAGTTCCGGACACATCATCTGCCTGGACCGCCACACCACGGGTGACGGAATCGTCAGCGCCCTGCAGGTGCTGGCCGCGGCGCGGCGCCGGGGCGATCACCTCAGTGCGCTCACGGCCGAGCTGAGCATGATGGCCCAGACCATGATCAATGTTCGTGTGAGCGCCGGCTTTGACTGGAAAGGCCATGCCGGACTGGCCGCCGCGACGTCCCGCGTGGAGGCGAAGCTGGCGGGTGCCGGTCGGGTGCTCGTGCGAGCCTCCGGCACCGAGCCGCTGCTGCGCCTCATGGTGGAGGCGCAAGATCCGGCACTGGCGCAGGAGCTGGCTCAGGAGCTGGCCACCAGCCTGGGCTAGGGCGCGGGCCAGCAGCCCGTACCGGCGCGTGCCCGCGTGGGCAGGATCCGGCGCGGTTCAGGTAGGCACCGATCCGTCTATGTCATGTCACAATAGAGTGACAAAGCGGTCATAGACTATGTGACACAGAGTAGCTGGCGCCGTAGCATGCGTCATCCGGGGCAGGGCACCTGCCGCTGAAGCCCGGTTCAGGGCGTGCCGGCGGTCTGCCCCTCGCGTGCGGGCGCCAGCATTGCAGATCGACGGAGCATACGAATTGAACACCTCGGCCGCAGCGGCAGCGATCGATGACCACGCACCGGCAGTTGCCTCGAATCTCAAGGCGGAGGTGAGTCATCTGAGTTTCTATTACGGTAACTTCCAGGGCCTGAAGGACATCTCCCTGTCCATCAACAGCAACCAGGTCACCGCGCTCATCGGCCCTTCCGGCTGCGGCAAGTCCACTTTCCTGCGCTGTTTCAACCGCATTCACGACCTCTATCCCGGTAACCGCTACGAGGGCTCGATCTGCCTGCAGCCCGACAACGTCAATATCCTGGGCAAGGAGATCGACCCCATCGACGTGCGCATGCGCGTGGGCATGGTGTTCCAGAAACCCAGTCCCTTTCCCACGACCATTTTTGAGAACGTTGCCTACGGCCTGCGCCTGCGCGGCCTGGCGCCACGCTCGGCGGTGGCCGACAAGGTCGAGCAATCGCTGCGGGGTGCGGCCCTGTGGGACGAGGTCAAGGACCGGCTGGGCAGCCTTGCGTCCAACCTCTCCGGCGGCCAGCAGCAGCGCCTGTGCATCGCGCGCGCCCTGGCAGCCGACCCCGAACTGCTGCTCTTTGACGAGCCCACCTCGGCCCTGGATCCGATCGCCACGGCCTCGATCGAGGAGCTCATCACCCAGCTCAAGCAGTCCGTCTCCATCCTCATTGTCACGCACAACATGCAGCAGGCGGCGCGCTGCTCCGACCACACGGCATTCCTTTACATGGGCGAACTCATCGAGTTCGGCGAGACGGACCAGATCTTCATCCGGCCCACCCGCAAGGAAACCGAGGATTACATCACCGGACGCTTCGGCTGACACGGCCGGGCGCACGCACAGGGGGACGGATCATGAGCAACGGCGAGCATCTTTCCAAGCAGTACGACCAGGAACTCGAATCCCTGCGCGCGCGCATCCTGCACATGGGCGGCATGGTCGAGGCCCAGCTGCAGGCGGCCATTGCCAGCTACGAGCGTCCCGACGTGCGCCTGGCCGACGAAGCCATAGAGTCGGACCGCCGCGTCAATGACGAGGAAGTGGAGCTCGACCGCGTTGTGGTCAACATGATCGTGCGCCGCCAGCCCACGGCCAGTGATCTGCGGCTGATCATCGGCGTGGCGCGTACCGTGACCGAGCTCGAGCGCATCGGCGACGAATCAACCAAGATCGCGCGGGCCGCCAAGTGGCTCAGCGACAAGCACATGAGCGTGCGCACGCCCCGGCTGCGCGACATCCACGTCGCCGGGCTGGCCGCCGCCGGCATGCTGCGCGGGGCGCTCGATGCCTTCGCGCGCCTCGATGCCGCGGCTGCGGCCGCGATCATCGCCGAGGACCGCGACGTCGACCAGCAGTTCCAGGCCATCATGCGCCAGCTCATCACCTTCATGATGGAAGACCCGCGCACGATCTCGCCCTCGCTCGATGCCGTGTGGGTGGCCAAGGCCATCGAACGGGTCGGCGACCACGCCAAGAACATTGCAGAGCACGTCATTTTCGTTGCGCAGGGGGCGGATGTGCGGCATGCGTCCCCGGAAGAAGTCGCGCGGGCCGTATCGAAGGAATAGGAACAACCATGGCAAGCGCATCCATCCTCGTCGTTGAAGACGAACCCGCGATCCAGGAACTGGTCGCGTTTTCCTGTGGCAACAGCGGCTACAAAGTGCGCCGCGCCGAGTCCGTCGGCGCTGCCGAGACCGCCATCCGGGGCGAGCTGCCCGACCTGGTCATCCTCGACTGGATGCTGCCGGACCGCGCTGGCATCGATTTCCTGCGCGACCTGCGCAAGGCGGACCGCACGCGCACCGTGCCCGTCATCATGCTCACCGCCAAGGGCGCCGAGAGCGACCGCGTGGCAGGCCTGGACAGCGGGGCGGACGACTACGTGGTCAAACCCTTTTCCCCGCGCGAACTCGTGTCGCGCGTGCGCGCCGTGTTCCGCCGGCGCGCCCCGGAAAAGAGCGGCGAAACCATCGCCTACGGCTCGCTCAAGATCGACCCGGCCCGCCACGAGGTGCAGGTGGGCGGGCGCAGCGTCAAAATGGGGCTGGCCGAGTTCAAGCTGCTCACCTTCCTGGTAGGGCATCCGGAGCGCGTGTTCTCGCGCAGCCAGCTGCTGGACAACGTCTGGGGCGATCATGTGTTCATCGAGGAGCGCACGGTCGACGTGCACGTCCTGCGCCTGCGCAAAGCCCTGATGCCGGTTGATTCGCAGCACCTGATCCAGACCGTGCGCGGCCTGGGCTACCGCCTGTCCTCGACTATCGACAGTTGACCCCGCGGTGGCCGGACTGCAGTCGCGCCCCCTGCGCATCGTCCTGCCGGCCATCGCCGGACTGACGGGGGTATTGCTGCTTGCGGCGCTGGTTGCGCTGCTGGTCGACGCCAAGGCCGGCCTGCTGATCGGCCTGGGGGTGCTCACCGTCCTGTACCTGGTCCAGATCTATTTCCTGGGCGCACTGGGTGCCTGGCTCAATCACCCCTCGTTGAGCGAGATTCCCGATGGTTTCGGTGTCTGGGCCGAGGTCTTCGCGCTGGTGCACCGCTGGCACCGGGCCAGCGAGATCGGGCAGCGGCGCCTGATCGACAACGAGGAGCGCTTCCGCCGCACGATCAGCGCGCTGCCCGACGGCATCATCCTCGTCGATGCCGCCCTGCAGATCGAATGGTGCAACCCGGTCGCCGAGCGCCACCTGTCGCTGTCGCTGCGCGCCGACCAGGGGCTGCGCCTCACCAACCTGGTGCGCGATCCGCGCGTCGTCGCCTACATGACCAGTGGGCGCTTCGCCGAAGAACTCGTCTTCCGGCCGCTGTCCAACCCGGGCCTGGTGCTCTGCCTGGCCGTCATCGAGTTCGAACCGGCCCGCTCGATCGTCATCACGCGCGATATCACGCAAAGTGAGCGCGTGGACGCCATGCGCCGCGACTTCGTAGCCAACGTCTCGCACGAACTGCGCACGCCGCTGACCGTCATCAAGGGTTTCCTGGAGTCTTTCGCGGACTCCGGGGAGGACCTGGGTTCGGTGCGCCAGCACCACCTGCGCCTCATGGACGAGCAGGCCGAGCGCATGCACCGCCTCATTGAAGACCTCCTCATGCTCTCGCGCCTCGAATCCGAGAGCCCCAACCAGGAGGACATGATCGACATCTCCCAGCTGGTCAACGAGGTGGCCGACGAGGCGCGCACCCTGTCGGGCGGGCGCCACCAGGTGAGCGTGGTGGCACCACCAGCCTGGCTGCGTGGCAGCCGCGACGAACTGCGCAGCGCGTTTGGCAACCTCGTGTCCAACGCGATCCGCTATACGCCCACGGGCGGCACGGTGCGCATCCTCTGGGTCAGCCGGCCCGACGGCGCTGCCTTGCAGGTGATCGACAGCGGCATCGGCATTGCCAGCGAGCACATGCCGCGCCTGACCGAGCGCTTTTACCGCGTGGAAAAAAGCCGCTCCCGGGAGACGGGGGGCACCGGCCTGGGCTTGGCGATCGTCAAGCACGTGCTGCTGCGCCACGACGGGCGGCTGGAGATCGAATCCGAGGTTGGGCGTGGCAGCACCTTTACCGCCTGGCTGCCCAAGGCGCGCCTGGTATCCCGGGAAACCGCCGTGCAGCGCGAGGACATCGCCTGAGGCGCCGGCGGGCCAGAAGGCAAATTGCCCGGAAACCCGAGGCCCGGTATCATCACGTCTTTCGGGGTGTGGCGCAGCCTGGTAGCGCACCTGCCTTGGGCGCAGGGGGTCGGAGGTTCGAATCCTCTCGCCCCGACCAAAACTGTACCTGCGCCGCCCCATGGCCCGGGGAGTCGACTTCTGCCCGTAGCTCAGTTGGATAGAGCATCAGCCTTCTAAGCTGAGGGTCGCTGGTTCGAGTCCGGCCGGGCAGGCCAGATTGCAGTAGCAAGTTTCACCCGTGGTGGCCGTAGCTCAACGGTAGAGTCCTGGATTGTGATTCCAGTTGTTGTGGGTTCGAATCCCATCGGCCACCCCATTTACCTCATGTGCCCGTGTCGCGGCCGACGCTACGCTCGACCCTGATCGCGTGCTTTGCGCGGGACCGTGCCTGATCGGCGACACGGTAGGGGGCCGTCTCGGCCGACTCGCAGTGATTGATAAAGCCCTGCACATTGGGCGAGTAGCGCTTCTGCCGGTGGCGAATCAGGTAGAGTTGCCGCGTGAGCCGTGGCAGCGAACTGTTGACCACCACCAGGCGTTGCAGCGCGATCAGGTCCTGCACTGCGCACAGAGAAAGGCAGGTGAGCCCCAGCCCTTGCGCGGCAGCCTGCTTTATGGCTTCCGTGCTCCCGATTTGCATCGGATCGTTCCATTGGTGCAAATGTGGCAGCAACGCGCCCTCCACTGCCTCGCGCGTCCCGGAGCCGGGCTCACGCAGTAGCCATCTTTGCTCTCCGAGCGTCTTTGCCCCGATCCGGGCATTGACGCCGTCACGTACCAGACTGTGCGACGGCGCGCAGACAATGACGAGGGGGTCCTGTCGCCATGGCTGTGCCTGGACCTCGGGCTCATGACAGGGTCCCTCGATAAGTCCAAAATCCACGTCGAGGCGGGACACGGCAGCCGCGATTTCTCCGGAATTTCCGACTCTCACGTCGAAGCGGACCCCCGGTGCGATCCGCGCATGGCTCGCAAGGAGCGCTGGCAATAGATAGTTGCCGATGGTAGTGCTGGCGCCAACGCGCAGGCACGTTGCGATGGCCTTGCCACCTTTGAAATTACCGTCAACGCCAAATTGCGATTCGATATCGCTTACCCCACCCACGAGGGAACGGGCTTGCGGCAGCAACGCGCGACCAGTGTCGTTGAGGCTTAGTCGTTTCCCGATGCGATCGAAGAGGCGTGCACCGAGGACGGCCTCCAGTTCGTTGAGCGCTCCGCTGGTAGCAGACTGCGACAGCGCGAGACGCGCGGCCGCCGCCGTGGTGCTGCCGGCATCGGCCACCACCGAAAAGATCTCCAACTGCCGAAGCGTGATGCGGATGATCGCTCCTTTATTTACCTGTTTTACCGATATTTTATAGAAAAAATATCCGTTGGACAGATTCATCTATCAAGACCAAAGTGGGCGTTTACGCCGGGCTTCGTCTTTTTAACGCCGGAAACCAAGCCCTCTGGACTCCTCATGAACCCTCTTTCCACGGTCGCAAGGGCGACGGGCCCCCGGCGCTTGCCGCAGGGCCTCGGTGCCCACCTTCCTGGGCTGGCAATTGCCGCGGCATTGGCGTGGATCGCGACGCGCGTTGCCCAAAGCGATCTGCTGCACGCCGCTGGCGTCGGAACCTTGCCGGTGGCGATCGCGTTGGGAATAGCCTTCGGCAACACCCTTTACCCGCGAATCGGGGCATTGGGTGGCCCTGGAGTGAATTTTGCGAGGCAGTTTCTATTGCGCTTAGGCATCGCCCTCTTTGGGTTCCGCCTGACGTTTCAACAAGTTGCCCAGGTTGGCCTGCCCGGCATGGCGATCGATGTCGCCATGATCTGCAGCACCTTCGCCTTTTCCTGGTTCGTCGGTACACGCCTGCTGGGGCTGGACCGAAAGCTGGTGATGCTCATAGGGACCGGTAGCGCGATTTGCGGTGCCGCGGCGGTGCTGGCAGCAGAGCCGATCATTCGCGGCCGGTCCGAACGCGTAACGGTCGCGGTCTCGACCGTAGTCATTTTCGGTACGCTGGCGACCTTCCTCTACCCCGCGCTATTCCATGCGAACGCCGCGCTCCATTGGATCCGCCTGCCGCCTGGGGCGTACGGACTCTTCGTTGGGTCGACTATCCACGAGGTCGCGCAGGTGGTGGCGGCAGGCAATGCGATTAGCGGTGAGGCGGCAAACATCGCCGTCGTCACCAAGATGGTTCGGGTGATGATGCTTGCGCCCTTCCTCGTTGCGTTGTCGGCGCTCTTGGCGCGTGACCGGCTCCACGCTGCGCCCGGGAACCACGCACCGAATAAGCCGGAAAAATCGCCGCCCGCGCGCATTTCCTTGCCCTGGTTTGCACTGGCGTTCATCGCAGTGGTCGGCCTGAACTCATGGGAAGTGCTTCCCGCGGCGATCTCGGGCGCGCTGGTGCAAACCGACGCAGCCCTCCTGGCAATCGCAATGGTTGCCCTTGGGCTGTCGACCCACCTGTCGGCCGTGCGCAACGCCGGCTTCAGGCCCCTGGCGTTGGGAGGTGCGATCCTTATCTGGCTTATCGGGGGAGGTCTGGCCATCAACATCGCGATTGCGGCCTTGCTCGCCTAGTCCTCAACCGTAGGCAGGGCGATCGTGGGGCAGCAAAGCCCAAGGGATGCGAGAATTGCCTCCCTACACGAGGTTTGCATTGACCTCGCGTTTCATGAGCAGCAAGGACCGGATGGTTGCCGCCGAGGCTTCGGAAAATTCCGACCCGCTCTCCAGCATCTGTTCCGCTTCTTCGTAGCCACCGCGGTTGATTACCTTTGCCACTTCCCCGGCCCTCGTATGGAAGCCGGCATGCAATTTCATGAGCTCTCCGAAAGACCGCACGCTACCCAAGCGCGCGCCCGCAGGTCCGTGCAGCCACTGACCCAGGGGGCAGCGATCGTCCCGGCAGATCGTAGGCGCGTCCAGTTGCTCACGGTTAGCGATGGCGGTTCTGAGCTTCACTTTCCACGCGCGGTGCGCTTCGACGGCCTTGTCGAAGTCAAAATCATCCGGGCCTGAACCCGCAGTCCTGGCGTCGGCAAGCTTTACGGCAGGCAGGCGAAAGGTCGTCACTCGCTCGGCCAGTTTGAACGCCTGCTCGCGCAGGGAAGCCGCGGCCGCGGCCGTTTCCTCAACCAGGGCTGCGTTGGCCTGCGTCGCCTGATCGAGCTGCTGCGTTGCCAGCCCAACCTCGTGCACACCCACGGATTGCTCCCGGGCGCCGTTTGCAATTTCCGCGACATGTACGCCCATGCGCGTGGCACTGTCGATGACCTGTTGGATGGCGCCACGCGCGCTCTCAACGACTTTGCCCCCCTGTTGTACCTGCGTTGCGCTGGCGTCTATGAGCTGCTTGATCTCCCGCGCAGCTGCTGCCGACCGCTGGGCAAGCTGGCGAACTTCGCCGGCGACGACGGCAAATCCGCGCCCGGTTTCGCCTGCCCGGGCGGCTTCGACCGCAGCATTCAGGGCCAGGATATTCGTCTGAAACGCGATGCCGTCTATCACGCCAATGATCTCGCTGATGCGCATGGAGGAATCGCCAATGCCCCGCATCGTGGCGACCACTTCGTTCATGATCTCCCCGCTGCGCGTGGCAGCGCCCGCGTTCTGCTCCGCTAGTTTGGCGGCCTCCGCCGCACTGCTTGCCGTGTTTTTGACGGTTCCCGAGATTTCTTCCAGTGCGGAGGAAGTTTTTTCAAGATCCGCCGCGGTCTGCTCCGTGCGCTGGGAAAGATCCAGCGTGCCGGAGGCGATTTCGCTGGACGTGTGCAGCATGTCGTCGCTACCGGTCTGGACGGCGCGTATCAGATCGGACAGGACCGCTTGCGCCTCCTGCAGTTTGAGCAGCAGGTCGGCTACCTCGTCGCGCCCCCAGGGTTCGGGCACTGTCGTCAGGTTTCCGCGGGTTATTTCGTCCAGGTGCCGGCGGGTTTCATTCAGGCCACCCATCATGACGAGGTAAAAGCTCCAGAACAGGTAGGCTGCCGCCAATAAGCCCAGGATAAGCGCCAATGTCATTTTTAAAATGACGTGCTCGATGCCGGCCTTGCGGTGTTGTAAACCCTCATCCAGGAGGTCGAGGGTAGCGCTTTGGGTGTTGTGCAGCAATTTTACGGTGGCATTGCCGGCGGCGACTATCTCGGCAGGGTTGGCACGCGCTGCGATCTTCGAACCAAGCGCGTCAAAAGCCTGGTGCAGTTCCGCCATTTGCACCTGCTTGGTCGTGCCAGGATGAACGCCGTCGACCTTGGCAATGGCTGCCTCGAGCTGCTCGCCATAAAGATCAAAGTAGGCTTCGGTCCGATCCAGCTTAATCTGCAGATCAGCGGGAAAGTCTTGCTGTTGCTGGGCCCTTGCCGCACCGAGCCCGCGCCTAAGGCCCGTGCTGCCGATTAGCCCCGGCATGACCTGAACCCCGGCCACAACCAGGTAATAGGTCTCAAATTCCGGATCCAGACTGAGCCCGGAGCCGTCTGCGGCGGCGTCAACCACCGCCAATGATGCGACCACCGGGCTGTTGTAAGCAGCAAAGCGGTTGGACCATTCCTTGCCCGACTTGCTTCTTGCCTCGAGTTGGGTGCGAAACGCCGTCAGGGCCTTGGATATTCCAAGAGCGTCACCATCCTTGCGCTCCATGTCCTCCAGAGTCGCCAGCTTTGCCTGGACGGCCTGGTAGGCTTCACTGGTCTCACCCTCCGCGCTCAGTCCAACGCGTCGCAGGTCCATGCTGGCCAGAACGAGGTCCATGGCTGAACGCACGTAGGCGACGCCCGCTTGTTCGCGCGAGGTATCCGCGATCTGGCCCCATTGGTCGCTTGCCCACAGGTAAATCGCCGCGGACAAGGGAGCCAGGAAGCACAGGCTGATGGCCAAGGCTTTGGTGCCAAATCGCAGGCGCCTAAAGAGCCGCACACCCGGCGCCCAAGGGCCGTGATGGTCAAAGTACCCGTCTGCTGCACGCGCAGCCTGCGTTCGCGCCCGGGGAGCGGCGATCGGATGAGGAGCGGTAACCGTATGCATGTTTGGGCCTTTCCTTGCACTACGCACATTTCCAGGCTCAGTGCGGCAACACCTATGAGCAGGCCCGGAGCAGGCCCGCGGAGTCTCGACCATGGTAGGTCCTGCGTGCAGCACGGAAAGGCACGATTACCTGCGCCAAAGTTGCCGTACATTCCGTTTGATGTACGCGCTGCACCATTTTGGGGGGCGTGCCGGGTGACTATTGCTTGGCCGCTTGGCTCCTAACGGCGGCAGCTCGGGTTGCCCAGCGTTTCAAGGCCCGGTTCTGCAGGGTGATCCCGGGCGCCGCTGGCGAGCGGTAGTGGGCGCCACGATTTGAACAAGCGACAGGCCCGCATTCACAGCAGGCTAGCGCTTGGGCTCCCACAGTTCCACCTTGTTGCCCTCGGGGTCGAGCAGCCACGCGAAGCGGCCAAACGCGTCATCGTCGCTCCGCTTGAGCACGGCCACACCGTGGTCCTGGATGCGTTTGATTATCGCGTCTATGTCGTCTACGGCATAGTTGATCATGAACGCGCTGGCGGAGGGATCGAAGTGGTCCGATGAGGCGTCGAACGCGCTCCATGCCGTCTTGGGCGGGTGACCAGGCGCATCATTGCGCAGCGCGGCACCGCCCCAGGGCTGCACCGGCACCCCCAGGACGTCGCGGTACCACGCGGCGAGCGCCTTGGGGTCCTTGGCCTTGATGAAGACGCCGCCGATACCCGTGACGTGGCCGGATGCTTGATCAGGTGCCGCTTGGACGGTGCTTGCCATGGTGAAAGCTCCCACGAGAAAGACAAGGACAGCGTGAGCGCGCATGCGTGCTCCTAAGCGAAGGGTATGACTCGCCACTGTATACCCCGTAAAGGCAGCCCCGACCAGCCCGATGGGGCGCAGGGTAGACGCAATCCGTGGGTCATTCAAACCGAAAGGCCAGCGTCGCAAAGGCACGTCGGCCGTTGCTGCGGTAAATCTGCCCGGAACCCAGTTCGCTCGTGAGTACCGGCTCACGCCGGTCACCCAGATTCTGGGCGCTGAGGCTCAGATCCCATCGCGACCAGCGATAGCCACCTACTGCGTCAACCATCACGAAGCCCGGCGCCTGCGTGAGGTTCTGCGGATCCAGGTAGCGCGCGCCCTGGTACTGCGCATTGACCCCCGCCCGCCACCCGGCGGCAGGCTCGAAGAGCACGCCCAGCCCGACTACCTGGCGAGGGACGAACTCCAGGCGATTACCCTGCAGCTGCACAAGCGCGCCGCTGCCATCGAGCTGGGTCGGAAAATTGCCATAGCTGGCGTTGTTTCTCGCGTATTCGACGCGCAACTTCACATCCGGATCGAGGCGCACACCGATTTCGGCTTCAAAGCCGGCGAATCGCTGTTGGCCACCGGCCACTATCGACGGCTGGTTATTGATGGTCGCATTCAGCGGCCGGTTGTTGAAGTGGACGCCAAAGGCCGAAAGTCCCATATCCAGGCGTCCATCAAGACCGTCGGCCTTGACGCCGATCTCGCCGCTTTGCAGGAACTCCGGCTTGAGGATCGGGCCGCTTTGCGCATCCGGGCCAAAATCGACCTGTGGGGGCTGGAAGGTATTGCCCAAATTGACGTACACGGACAGGTCGTCCAGGTCGCCGCTGGCATCGTGCCAGAGCCACCAGTTGGCCCCCAGCGAACCGCTCAGCCGGCTACTGCGGGCCGTTTCATGGTCCCAGCCTTCCTGGTCGCCATAGCCGTCGCGCGTCTCGCGCGTCAGGTTCCAGCGTGCACCGGCGAGCAGGCTCAAATCCCTGGAAATTTTCCAGCGCGACTGCGCGTAGGCACCCAGGAAGCTCCGATGGTCCCCCAGGCGCGTATTGTCCAGCGTGTCCCAAGCGCTGCTGGCCGCCGGTGCCGAACCATCGAAGGGAACCAGGTAGGCAAACTGCCGACTATTGATATCCAGCGTGCCCTCCAGCACGTTGAGGCCTGTAGTCAGGTTGACCGCAGGGCCCAGGGCGAGGTTGACGTGGCTGTCGACGAACACGTCGGTGATCGTGCGATCTTGCTCGAAACCCGTGGCATTGGTACCCGTTTCTGAGGCATAGCCCGTATCGAGAAAACCCCGAACGGAACGGGTATGCGTGTGCGTGAGGGAAACCAGGGAACTCCACACGGCCGTCCCCCAGGGGTGGTCGTAGGCAGCCGTGAGTTTTCCCACGTGCGCGTCGATGCGCCCATTGAGCGGATTCTGGTTGAAGTCCGGCGCAAGAAGCGCTGTTGTGCCCGCGTAGGGCGTGGGGCTGGCCGGCCGGTCGCGCAGATCCGTAAGGTCCAGATCAAGGCGTGCCTCGCCCCCGCCCAGGTCCATCGCCGCCCGATACAGGCCGTGCACGCGATGAAATCCGGAGCGCGTATCCGCAAACGCCTCGCGTGTTGCGTCCGCCGAGAGATTCTGGCGCAGGGCGCCGGCATCGATTGCGCCCGCAGCCGCCACTTCGGCCGTACCGAAACTGCCAGCCGATACCGACACCTGCGTCGGACCCTTGCCGGCCGCATAGTGGATCACGTTCAGGGTGCCGGCAAAGGCGGTCGTACCGTAGTACACCGGTGCTGTCCCGCGGATAAGCTCGATGCGTTCCACGTTATGCAGGTTCAATGTTGCAAACTGCGGCGTAAAGGCACCCCCCGCGGGCACGCCGTCGATGACCAGCAGAAAGTCGTCCGTTTCCGTGCGTCCCAACAGCCCCAGGGAGGATCCGGCCGTGCCATCTTCGCCACCCGGTCCTACCGTTACCCCACCCATCTGCGCCAATGCTCCGCGCAGATCACGCACGCCGCGGGCGCGCAGTTCTTCTCCCGTGACAACGTCGATCGAGTTCGGTACCTCTTGTACCTGGTCGGCAAAACGCGTTGCCGTTACCTGAATGAGGTCCAGGGGCGAAGGACGTGCGGTCTCGCCGTCCCCGGCGGCGGCTACGCCTGCCAAGGACAGCAGTACCGTTGCGACGATGAGAGCCAGCGGGCCGTGTCGCCGCGTGGTGCGATTCGTGCCAAAGAGGGCAGGGCAGGGCTGATTCACGCAACGCAGCATGCAGGGGCGAAACATTTTGGTAATACTCGGCCATGGGTCAAGGAGAGCCATACCCTACCCGGCCACTGCTACCACGCGGTTAAGTCGTCCTCGGTTTCTGGCAAAGGCAATTCGCGTTTACAGCGAGCGCAGGCCCACCGCGGGGAACGCCCCTAGGTACCGGGCGTTCCCCGCGCCCAGGACCAGCGCGGGGCAAGACCATGCGCACGGGCCGGGATGCGGTGCAACTTGGTGGCCGACAACGCACTGCCGTCGGCGTGCACCGGGAAGCCGGTTACTGACCCGCTTGCTGCGGTCTGCGTATATTGGGCACCATGGACGATGACAACCAGACCCCGATACCCCCTTCCTTCGTGGCCCTCTTCGTGCCGCCGGGCCGCACGCGCCCCACGCAGTCGCGCGCGCAGATCTCGGAGCGCTACGAATTGTGCGAGGACATGGCGCAGATGCTTATGGAACCTGCCCAGACCACACTGTTCGCGCTGGGAATCACCCAGGGTCTGGTGCTCGAGCGCATCCTGGGAGGATTGCTCACGCCCGACGCCGGCCTCAGTCCCGCCGAGGCGCGCTGGGTGGGCACGCGCCTGGCCGAATTGCTGGGCTGGGACCCGCCGGTGGCCGACGAGCAGACCCAATAAAGGCGGCTACTGCGGCGCCACGAACGGTGCCGCTGGTGCAAGGCGAGGCCCGCCTGACGGGCAGCCCTAGGCCGGCTCCTGCCAGCGCCGGTCTGCCCGGTAACTGGCCAGACGCGCCAGGATGGCCTCCTCGGGCAGTGCATAGCGCCTGGCTTCGTCCAGGGCCTCCGATTCAAGCTTCACGGCCTTGCCAAAATCTGCCCGCGCGGCCGCTACCGCCGCCTGTGTTTCCCGCAGTGACAGGGTATCAATGAAGCCATCCGGCATGCTGCGCAGGTAGGCTTCGGCGCCGGCAACATCGATTTCCCGGGCATCGGTGCTGGTTGAAAGCAGCCAGGCCAGCTTGAGGCTGGCTGCGGCAAAATGGTGCTCGGCCGAGCGCCGCAGCCATGTGAGGGCCGCCGTGCGGTTCTGCTCCAGGCGCGCGCCGCTGAGCATTTCCGTGCCCAATACATACTGCGCCTCGCTCTGGCCGGCCTCGGCAGCGCGTTTGAGCCACTGCACTCCCTTGATCGCATCGGGCGCGCAGGCGTTGCCATTGAGCAGGTTGTTGCCCAGAGCAAACTGCGCGGATGCATTTCCGCGGGCCGCCGCTTTCCAGAACCACTGGTTGGGGTTGCCGTAGCTCTTTTCCAGAGTGTCGAAGCTGCGGTAGATCTCCAGCGCCGTTGCGTATTCGTAGGCCTCGCGCGGCCCCCCCTTGTCTGCCTGGGCCTGCAGTTCGTCGAGTCGCTTGCGTATGCGCAGGTGATCGACCTCGCCACCTTCGAGGTGAAAAATGAACTTCTGGCGTATCCCGTACTCCTCCACGGGTTTGCCATTGAGCAAGGATGGCTCGAAGCGGAACTGCTTGAGTGCCTCCACGACGGCGGTGGCAAACGCTGCATTGCTCGCGTTCATGATGCCATGCAGGCGCGTGCTGCCGTCCGGGGCGACCGCAAAGACTACGTCTACCCAGCCCTGCCGACCTTCACGCCGCATCTGCAACGGGTATTCGGGTGCGACACGCTTGATAATGCGCGAGTGCACGCGTATCCCATCTTCCGCGGGCAGGGTAGGGGCCAGCTGGCTGGCCAGTACCTCGTCCGACAGGCGCGCATGCAGATCCGTGCGCGCGGCGTCTGCTTGGGGCCGTTTTTCCTCGCCCAGCTTCCGGTATACCGCGTCGCGCGCATTGCGCCAGGACGGATCCTCGCCCTGCGTCGCGAGCGACATCCAGGCGTAGGCCTGCACGAGATCCACCGGCAGACTCTCGCCACGCAGGTACATCACGCCGATATTGAACTGGGCGCGGTGATCGCCAATCTGCGCCAGGCGCTGGAATTCAGCGAGTGCTCCGGCAAAATCACCGTGCTGGTACTGCTCCAGGGCTTCGAAAAAATCCGCGTGGGCGGGCTGGCACAGGACAGCGAAGGCAAGTACAAACGGCGCTATCCGAAGCGCTGCCCCCCGCCTGGCCGCTGCGGCCCCGCGGCTATTTCCCATCAAGGTTCTCGAATTGCAAGTCATCAACGCGCAGTCCTCCCTTGTAGGCGCGCAGCTGTACGTGGTGTACGCGCCCTGGTAAAACGACCTCGCTGTGTCCTACGCCCGCGATGTCCAGAATCAGCCTGCCGTCGGGCCACCACTGGACATCGATCTGCAGGGCCTGACCCCAGGGTAGCCGCGGCTTGAGGTAATCAATCTGGGACGTGGCCGTGTCGACCTGCCGGTCAAGGGAAAATCCGTAGGACCCGGCACAGTCGGGGTCCTCCATGAACAGGCGTGCCAGCGTGTCGTTCTTGCGGGTCGGGTCCCCGAAAAAAAGCACGAGACGCGATACGTCGGCGCGCGTTGCCTCGTTGCGAGGGATACCCGTGAAGTGCAGGCGCCCGCGGCGTGGCAGATTGTCCAGGTCCCAGGTGCTCTGGCCGCCTGCCGTCTGGGCGTCCAGTGCCAGGACGAAATGCCCGCTGGGTTGGCTGGCACAGCCGCCCAGGCCCATGACCAGGGCGATGGGGAGCGCCAGCCAGCGCGCAATGCCCGTGGTATTCCAGTGATGCATGGCGACCTTCCGGATGGAACCCATCCTGCGTTGGGGCGCATTACCCTGATCGCCCGATACCGTAAACCAATCCCTTAGTGCTGGCAATCGTTTGTGGAAACCCGGGGCTGCCCACGTGACTAGGCGATCGCTGTGTTGCTGGGTAAGCTCGTGCAAACCGGGTGGCGTAGCCTGCCTGCCGACGTTCCTGAGCATGCGCGTGCGCCCACTGCCATCCCTGGCACCCAGGCAATCCACAGGAGAGAAG
>Ga0209067_10000645_pt1 | contig 21897 bp, 19 predicted proteins | sample ColStrG_CSR_2013_FD_187199 | JGI IMG/M metagenome (GOLD analysis project Ga0209067, IMG submission 187199) | Freshwater sediment microbial communities in response to fracking from Pennsylvania, USA - Cold Stream Run_MetaG_CSR_2013 (SPAdes)... | ecosystem: Environmental > Aquatic > Freshwater >...
ATTTGTCGACACCGGCACGGCGGGCCTCGTCCGACGAAATAAAACGGCGTGCCTGATTCTGTGCCAGATCCATCTGGCGTTTGAACGCGTCCCTGTAGGCATTCACCGTAATTTCGTGACCACCAACACTGGCCAGATTGCCCTGGCCATAACCCTGAAAAATATTGCCAATACCCCAGACGCCGAAGGCAAGGATGAGAAATCCCATAATGACGGACATCACAATACGTCCGATCCAGTTCTGGGTCAGGCTACGCATCGAATTAAGCATTTAATCATTCCGTTGGTTGTTCAGGCGCGTGAGGGCTCGCGAGACTTGCGGCGGCGCACTATAGGGATGCAACACGCCATTGGCTAGCCATTAGTGCAACGCAACGCCCGGCATCCGGTCATCAAAAAACTTTGCACGGCTGTCGATCATCTGCTAGCCGATAACCTGTTTAATCGCTTAAGGATAAGCACATGATCCGCCCTTTGGTTGCCGGAAACTGGAAGATGAACGGCCTCACCGCCAATCTGAAACAAATCAGCTTGCTCGCCGCTGGCTCTGCCGGTGCGCTCAATGCTGCGGTTGATCTGATGATTTGCCCGCCGGCAACATTTGTGGGGCTGGCCGCGGCAAGGGCCAAGGGAACACCGGTTCTCATCGGCGGGCAGGATTGCCACGCCAAGGTTTCCGGCGCGCATACCGGCGATATTTCCGCCGAAATGCTCAAGGATGCAGGCGCGTGTGCCGTGATAGTCGGCCATTCGGAACGCCGCGCCGATCACGGCGAGACTGACGCGATCGTCAAGGCCAAAGCCGAAGCCGCGCTTCGTGCCGGTCTGATCGCCATCATCTGTGTGGGCGAAACGCGAACCCAGCGTGAAAATGGCTCGACTCTGGCCGTTGTCGGCGAACAACTTGCCGATTCGGTGCCGCAAGGCACAGCGGCGCAGATCGTTATCGCTTACGAGCCGGTCTGGGCGATCGGCACCGGTTTAGTGCCGGGCGTGGCCGATGTGGCCGAAGTGCACGCCTTAATTCGCCAGCAATTGATCAGCCGACTTGGTGCGGAGGGCGCAAAAATGCGTATTCTCTACGGCGGTTCAGTCAAACCATCCAATGCCAAAGAGTTGATGAGCGTTGCCAACGTCAACGGCGCATTGGTCGGCGGGGCCAGCCTCATCGCTGCGGATTTTCTGGGAATTGCGGCAGCCTATCGCTAATATAAACTCGGTGCGGGTTGGTTTTGCCAAAAGGCTAGCCAATCCCGCCTGTATCTTGTAGAAGCCCACCCTAAATAAACTTTATCCTCGGTCATGTTTGGCCGAGACTTGGCTTGGACAAAAAATGCTCTCTGTACTTATTGCAATTCATTTGCTGGTTGTCGTGGCGCTTGTGGGCGTCGTTCTGTTGCAGCGCTCCGAGGGCGGTGCGCTCGGATCCGGCGGCGGTGGCGGGTTCATGACCGGCCGGGCTCAGGCCAATGCCCTCACGAAGGCGACGGCCATTCTCGCTACGCTATTTTTTGTGACCTCAATCAGCCTTTCAGTGCTGGCCGGATGGGGCCACAAAGGCTCTGTGCTGGATAAGATTGCACCATTGTCGACGGCACCGGCAAAAACCGATGGCGCGCCCGCAGGCGCATTCGATCTTGGCAAAACCCTGAAAGATCAGGAAAATGCCAAAGCACCCTCACCGTTAGGACCGACTGTGCCAGAAGTTCCGAAGTCGCAGTAAGCTGCATCAAATTAATGAATACGGGGCCGGTTTTCCGGCCCTTTTTCGTGGAATTGTTACGGGTAGGGCCGCCCGGCAAGCGTCGGGCTGTGAATTGTTGAAAATTTCCTCTCCCCGAATCGACCAAAGCAGGATAGGGCTAGATTCCCATGGCGCGATATATTTTCATTACTGGCGGCGTGGTGTCTTCACTTGGCAAAGGGCTTGCGTCGGCGGCCCTTGGAGCTTTGTTGCAGGCGCGTGGTTACACCGTTCGCCTTCGCAAACTTGACCCCTATTTGAATGTCGATCCGGGCACGATGAGTCCGTATCAGCACGGAGAAGTTTTTGTCACCGATGACGGCGCGGAAACAGATCTCGATCTTGGCCACTACGAGCGTTTTACAGGACGTCCGGCCTCAAAAAAAGATAACATCACCACCGGCCGCATCTATCAAGACATTATCACCAAGGAACGCCGAGGCGATTATCTTGGAGCGACAGTACAGGTGATTCCGCATGTCACCAACGAAATCAAGGATTTTGTGCTGGCTGATAATGAAAATGTCGATTTTGTTTTGACCGAAATTGGCGGCACTGTGGGCGATATTGAAGCCCTGCCGTTTTTTGAAGCGATCCGCCAGTTGGGCAATGATCTGCCGCGCGGCCATGTCTGCTATGTGCACCTGACTTTGCTGCCCTACATCCCCAGTGCGGGAGAATTGAAAACCAAGCCGACCCAGCATTCGGTGAAGGAACTGCGCTCTATCGGCATCCAGCCGGACATTCTGCTCTGCCGTTCGGACCGCGAAATTCCTAAAGAAGAGCGCCGCAAGCTGGCCCTGTTCTGTAATGTGCGCGAAAGCGCCGTGATTGAGGCGCGCGATGTCGGCACCATCTATGACGTGCCACAGGCGTATCATTCCGCCGGTTTGGACCGCGAAGTCCTTGCCGCCTTCGGGATTGAGCCAGCTCCTAAACCGAATATGGCACGCTGGAAAGCGGTCTCCAATGCGATTCACAATCCTGAAGGCGAAGTCACCATCGCCATTGTTGGCAAATATACCGGCCTCAAAGACGCCTACAAGAGTCTGATCGAAGCCCTGACCCACGGGGGCATTGCCAATAAGGTCAAGGTCAATCTGGACTGGATCGAAAGCGATCTGTTTGAGGAACATGATCCCTCGCCTTACCTCGAACATGTGCACGGCATTCTAGTGCCGGGCGGGTTTGGCCATCGCGGCGCTGAGGGCAAAATCCGCGCGGCGAAATTCGCGCGTGAGCGCAAAGTGCCGTATTTTGGCATTTGTTTCGGCATGCAAATGGCCGTCATTGAGGCCGTGCGTTCGATGAGCGGCATTGCGGACGCCAATTCAAGCGAATTTGGTGAATGCAAGGAGCCAGTGGTCGGCCTGATGACCGAATGGCTGAACGGCAACCAGCTTGAGCAGCGCAAAGCAGACGGCAATCTTGGCGGCACCATGCGACTGGGCGCATTTCGCGCGCAATTGAGCGAGGGCTCAAAAATCGCCAAAATTTACGGCGCGACCGAAATTTCCGAGCGTCATCGTCATCGTTACGAGGTCAATATGGCCTATCGCAATGATCTTGAGAGCAAGGGCATGAGCTTTGCGGGCTTATCGCCGGACGGTTTGCTGCCGGAGACGATTGAGATTGGCGATCATCCCTGGTTCATCGGCGTGCAATATCATCCCGAGCTGAAATCGCGCCCGTTTGAGCCGCATCCGTTGTTCGCCAGCTTTATCGGTGCGGCTAAGGTGCAGAGCCGTTTGGTCTGATCTGGGGAGCATTGTGATTGATTGATGCGCCGGAAATTATTTACACTACGCAAAAATTTTTCGCCTTTCTGCCATTACGTGTGCCGACTAAGGAAATCCGCACACATATGGGGCCGGGAATTTCTGAGGTTCTGGCCGCAGTCGCCGCTCAGGGGCTACAGCATGATGGAGCATGGTTTACCCATCACAATCACCCGCCGGATGAATTTTTCGACTTCCGGATTTGCGTGCCGGTGAAAACAACGTTTCATCCGCAAGGCCGTGTGCAGGCGGGCGAGCTCCCCGCAACGCGTGTCGCCCGCACCATCTATCGCGGTGGCTACGAGGGACTTGGCGCGGGCTGGGGCGAGCTCATGAAGTGGATGATCGACAACGGCCTCAAATATCGAGCCGATCTGTGGGAGGCCTATCTGAAGGATCCCAGTTCCGGCGAGTCTACCTCGCAATGGCAAACCGAACTTAATCGGCCCTTGGCTTAGATTTCCCCTTCGTGCAAGTGTCAGGATCGCCGCAACCGCTCAAATCCGTGATCAAGGTCTGCCTGCAAGTCGCTGATATCTTCCATCCCGATCTGAAATCGCAAACATGGCCCGCCCGGGTTCCATGTAGTCGCAGTGCGAAAATTCGTGCAGTCAAACGGGATCACGAGGCTTTCAAAGCCACCCCATGAAAAGCCCATACCAAACAGGCGCAGCCCGTCCAACATGGCCGCGACGGCCACTTCAGAAACTGGCTTGAGCACCACCGAAAACAGACCAGATGAACCGGCAAAATCGCGCTTCCAGATCGCATGACCGGGCGAATCAGGCAGGGCAGGGTGAAGCACACGCAAAACTTCCGCGCGCGCCGCAAACCAATGCGCCATTGCCAATGCCTGCCGCTCGGCCTCCCGAAGCCGCAATTGCATCGTCCGCAGACCGCGAAGTGCCAGAAACACGTCTTCAGGCCCTGCACACATCGCAAATGCGTCGAAAGTTGCGCGCAATTGCGGCCAATATTTTTCATTTGCCGACACCAAGCCCAGCAACAAATCCGAATGGCCGCCCAGATATTTAGTTCCTGCTTCAATCGCCAGATCAGCGCCGCGCGCATGCGGCGGATAAAGCAGGGGGGTTGCCCACGTGTTGTCCATGATCACGCAGATATCGTGACGGTGGGCCACTTCGGAAATGGCCGGAATATCCTGTATTTCAAAGCTCAGCGAACCCGGCGATTCGGTAAAGATGGCCGAAGTGTTCGGCTGCAAAAGAGCCTCAATACCGGCTCCGATTTCAGGGTCATAATAACTTGTTGCGACACCCATGCGCTGGAGAACGGTGGAACAAAAGTTCCTTGTCGGCCAATATACGTTGTCTGTCACAAGAATATGATCACCGGATTTTACCACTGCTAAAAGCGCCAATGCAACGGCGGCCAATCCTGACGGCACCAGCACCGTGCCAGCAGCGCCAGCCAGTTCGCTCCAGGCATTTTCGAGCGCTTCGGTGGTTGGTGTTCCCTTGGTTCCATATCTGAACCGGGAGGAATAGCTTTTCAAATCTGCCACTGTTTTAAACAAAACAGTGGAACCACGATAAATTGGTGTGTTGACAAACCCGAACTGTTCGTCGGGATTTCTGCCCGCATGGACAAGTTTAGTATGGATTTTGAGCGGAACCGAGGTATCCATCGAATCATGCGCCATTAATTTTGCCGTTCTACGTGAAATATCGAGCAAAAACGCTAATCCTACACTACAGGCCAAGGCAAGGCTTAAAGTTTGGCATTGAGCAAAAATTCATGCACTTGACCCGCCTTGCAAAACGTTCTGATATGGAAACATCTGCAATTGACTTCCCCATTCAGCGGGAAAGATTGCAGAACAGCTTCGAGTGGGAGAACTATCGATGAAAAAGACAATTGCGTCGTTGGCAGCGGTTGCGGCGCTGGCGTGTGCTGCGTCTGTAGCCAATGCAGGCACGCTTGATCAGGTCAAAGCGCGTGGCATGCTGGTTTGCGGCGGAAATCCGGGACTGCCAGGTTTTGGGCAGCCCGACGACAAAGGCAACTGGACAGGCCTAGACATTGACGGCTGCCGCGCCATCGCTGCCGCCATTTTTAACGACCCGAAAAAGGTTAAATTTGTTCCTTTGAACGCAAAGGATCGCTTTACGGCGCTGCAGTCCGGCGAAATTGACGTTCTTTATCGCAACTCCACCTGGACGATGCAGCGCGACACCTCGCTCGGCATCACCTTTGTCGGCGTCAATTATTATGACGGCCAGGGCTTCATCGTTCGCAAGAAGCTGAATGTCGCCTCGGCGCTCGAGCTCAACGGCGCTTCGGTTTGCGTGCAGCAAGGCACCACCACCGAGCTGAATCTGGCCGACTATTTCCGCGCCAACAAAATCAAATATGAAGGCGTGGTGTTTGCCACCGATGACGAAACGGTCAAGGCCTATGATTCGGGTCGTTGCGATGCCTACACGACTGACGCCTCCGGCTTGTTTGCCGATCGCCTGAAGTTCGCGGCTCCGGATGAGCATGTGATTCTGCCAGAAGTTATTTCTAAGGAACCGCTTGGACCAGCAGTTCGGCGCGGCGATGATCAGTGGGCCTCACTGGTCAAATGGTCGCTCTATGCCATGATTGACGCTGAAGAACTGGGCGTCAACTCGAAGAATGTCGACGAGAAAATGAAGTCGGACAATCCGGAAGTGAAGCGTCTACTTGGCATTGAAGGCAAGTTTGGTGAAGATCTCGGCGTGACCAATGATTGGGCCTATCGCATCGTTAAGAACGTCGGCAATTATGGCGAAGTTTTTGAACGCAATGTGGGCGAGGGTTCGGCGCTCAAAATTAAGCGCGGCCTGAACGCCTTATGGAACAAGGGCGGCATTCAATACGCTCCGCCGATTCGCTAATTCATATTTCCCGCGCAGGGACATCCTGCGCGGGCCCCTTCAAGGAAAATGGCAGATTTGTCGAAGGGTGCTTTTCTCGTAATTGATGCGAATACAGACATTGTGTGGGGACAATTATGACCATGAGCGAGAATAGCGCTCCTCGCGTAGCGCCGTGGAATAACCCTGTGTATCGCGGCTGGCTGTTCCAGATTTTGCTGGGCTTGACTGTTGTGGTCATGGCCTACAGCGCCTTTTCCAATACGCTGTTCAACATGCGTCTTCGGGGCATTCCGGTTGATCTTGGATTTTGGAATACGGCGGCCGGATTTGATATAACGCAAAAGACCATCGAATATTCAGCTTCAAATTCCTATGGCCGCGCATTTGTCGTTGGGCTGTTGAATACGCTGCTGGTTGGGGCGATCGGCATCGTTCTGACCACGATTTTAGGCTTTATTGTGGGTGTCGCCCGCCTGTCGAAAAACTGGATCATTTCAAAAATTGCAACTGTATACGTGGAAATATTGCGGAATACGCCACTGCTGCTCCAATTGCTATTCTGGTATAACGCCGTTTTGAAATCTCTGCCTTCACCTCGTCAGTCGATTATCATGCCGGGTGGTGCCTACCTCAACAATCGCGGGCTAATTTTACCAAATCCCATTTTTGGCGACAGTGCAGTGTATGTGGTCGCGATGCTGTTGGCAGGAATTGTTGCGGGGGTGATTTATCAACGATGGGCGGCGAGGCGCAAGGCATTGACCGGGCAGGAATCCCCGGTGGCGGCGATCGGGCTCGGGCTCGTCATCATTCCTGCTATCCTCGCTTATTTTGTGCTCGGCAAGCCGATATGGCTGGAGTTTCCTGCGCTCAAAGGCTTCAATTTTGTTGGCGGATTCCAGCTTTATCCTGAATTTGTCGCGCTGCTGGGCGGGTTGGTGATTTATACGGCCGCATTCATCGCCGAAATCGTTCGCGCCGGCATTATGGCCGTTTCCAAGGGTCAAACTGAAGCCGCTAGCGCGTTAGGCCTCAGTCACAGCCAAACGCTGAAACTAGTTGTGATCCCTCAGGCCATGCGAGTGATCATTCCGCCATTGACCAGCCAATATCTCAATCTGGTCAAGAACTCGACACTGGCTATTTTCATTGGCTATCCGGAACTGGCGCAGGTGTTCATGGGCACAGTGCTAAACCAGACGGGTGCAGCCGTGCAATGCGTGGCGATAACGATGGCCGTTTACCTCGTCATATCCCTGACGACTTCGGTTTTCATGAATATTTACAACAGCCGAAATGCCTTGGTGGAACGCTAATGAGCCTGAATTCTCCAGCCTTCGTGCGCGACCAATCGGGGCCAACCCTGCCGTCGCCGGTGTTTGCGCGCGGCCCGTTGGCGTGGATTCGCGCCAACTTGTTCTCGGATATATTGTCCAGCGTGCTGACACTGATCGCGCTCTACATGCTACTTCGCACGGTTCCGCCGATCGTCAGTTTCTTCACTATTGACGCGGTTTGGAGCGCTCAGGACGGCGCACCCTGCCGTGTTGCCAGTGCGGGTGCCTGCTGGGCATTTATCGGACAAAAACTGCCGTTTTTTACTTATGGGTTCTACCCCGTTGAGGAAAGGTGGCGGGTTAATCTGACTATCCTGATCGGGGCAGCGCTGATATTCTGGCTGCTTTATCCTAAACTGGGCCGCAAAAATATCGCGGTCAGCTTGTTCTTCCTGATCTTTCCAATTTTGGCGTTTGTCTTGCTCCATGGTGGTTTGAGGTCTGGTCTGGTGGTTGTGGAGACCAATTTATGGGGCGGCGTCGTCGTCAGCCTTATCGTGTCCTTGGTAGGCATAGTTTTTTCATTGCCGCTTGGTGTGCTGCTGGCCTTGGGACGCCGCTCGACCTTACCTTTCGTGACCTTTTTTTGCATTACGGTCATCGAATTTGTGCGCGGTGTGCCGTTTATCACGGTGCTATTTATGGCTCAGTTCATGCTGCCGCTGTTCCTACCTGATCCCAGTTGGTCCGATTCCTTTGATCATCTGTTGCGTGTGCTGATTGGTACGGCGATTTTCTCGGCCGCCTATATGGCCGAGGAAATTCGTGGTGGCTTGCAGGCCATGCCCAAAGGCCAGTTTGAAGGTGCGATGGCGCTAGGGCTGGGCTATTGGCAGATGATGCGGCTCATCATCTTGCCGCAGGCACTGACATTGGTCATTCCCGGAATCGTCAACAATTTCATCGGCCTGTTCAAGGATACAACCTTGGTGGCCGTTGTGGGCATCTTTGATTTTCTCGAAACCATCGATTCGCAAATAAAGGATCCGGTCTGGACCGGGCCTTATATTTCCACCACCGGCTACGCATTTGCCGCTATGTTCTACTTCTTGTTCTGCTTTGGCATGTCTCGCTATTCGCTTTACATGGAACGCAGGCTTGCGGCTGGAAAATCTCATTAAGGACTTCAAGATGGCGTTCAATCCTGCACTCAAGCCGGCTCCCCTCACCAGTGAAAAGGCTATAGAAATTGTCGGTATGCATAAATGGTATGGGCAGTTTCATGTCCTGCGCGACATTAATCTCGAGGTGTTGCGCGGCGAAAAAATCGTTATTTGTGGGCCGTCCGGCTCGGGCAAATCAACGATGATCCGCTGCATCAATCGCCTCGAGGAGCATCAGCAGGGCCGCATCATTGTTGACGGTATTGAGCTGACCAGCGATGTTAAACGTGTGGACGAAATCCGCCGCGAGGTGGGCATGGTGTTCCAGCATTTTAACCTGTTCCCACACCTGACCATTCTGGAAAATTGCACCTTGGCGCCAATCTGGGTAAAGAAAATGCCTAAAAGGGACGCAGAAGAGGTAGCTATGCACTATCTGACCCGCGTGAAAATTCCTGAGCAGGCGCATAAATTTCCGGGGCAGCTTTCAGGCGGCCAGCAGCAGCGCGTCGCTATTGCGCGTTCGCTGTGTATGAGCCCGAAAATCATGCTGTTTGATGAACCCACCTCTGCACTTGACCCGGAAATGGTCAAGGAAGTGCTGGATACGATGGTGAGCCTCGCCAACGAAGGCATGACCATGTTGTGCGTCACGCATGAAATGGGCTTTGCCCGTCAGGTCGCCGACAGGGTGATCTTCATGGACCGTGGCGAGATTGTCGAAATGAACAAGCCGGACACGTTCTTTGCGAACCCGCAACACGAACGAACCAAGCTGTTTTTGAGCCAAATCTTGCACTAACAGCCCGATAGCGTCGATTTTGAATATATCTGCCTTGCGCTTTGTTCTAGGTAGAGTCCTTGAAACGCTTCAGGAGCGCGCGTGTGGGCGAACATTTCAAAGAACCGGCAACAGACAAAATTATCGTTCGCGATTTCGTCGTTGAGATGATGATCGGGATCTATGAGCACGAATTTTTGAAGCCCCAGCGTGTCCGGTTGAACGTTGACGTCGATATTTCGCGCCTCCATTACGTGCCCTCGGAAATCCGGGATGTTTTTTCCTATGACTATGTGACAGACGGGGTTGGTAATATCGCAGCGCAGGGTCATATTCATTTCGTTGAACAATTCGCCGAACGCATAGCGGCTCATGTTTTGCAACATTCGAGGGCTCAGCGTGTGCGGGTTATGGTCGAGAAACTCGACATCCGCCCCGGCAGCGTGGGCATCGAAATATTCCGTGTGAAGGCATAAGCGTGCGGCCGAAAATTCAAACGGCGGAATATCGTCACAGTTTCGGCGATATCGGGTCTTTCTATGGTCAATTGAACCGATATTTGATAAGCGTGGCAGCGCAATTTATTTATAGAGTGAGACATTGGTCGAATGACTGAAGGTGAAAAGCCGAATGATGTGCCACCTGCCTCGGCACCTGCACCAGAAAAGCCTGAGTCCCGGTCGTTTTTTAAACGTAGTGACGGTGCAAAAAGCCCGAAGGAAGCGCTTCAGCCCCAAGCTGCGCCGCCGCCGCCGCCGCGGCCCAAGAAGAAGCGGGCAGGATTGCTTCATTCGATCAGCGCTTTCCTGTCGTTTTTTCTTGTGCTGATGATTGGTGCTGTGGTTGGTTACAGCATTTTTCTCAAAGAATTGAAAGTTGTCGGCCCGTTGCCTGCTGATAGGGCAGTGGTTATCTTACCGGGCTCTGATGGCGTCGAAATTGCCGATCAACTTGTGAATGAAGGCGTTGTCAACAGTTCGGTGATGTTCACGCTTGGCATGCGAATGCACGGCCAGAGCGCCAAGCAATTGAAAGCGGGCGAATACCTGTTCAAGCAAGGTGCAAGCCTGCAGGACGTGATCGACACACTCGCCAATGGCAAGGCCATTTTGCACAATCTGACGGTGCCCGAAGGTTGGACTAGTCAGATGGCTGTTGATCGATTGCGCGACAATGACATGCTGACCGGCGATGTTCGCGATGTTCCGCCGGAAGGAGCGATTTTTCCGGATACTTATAAATTTTCCAAGGGAGCTCAGCGCGAACAAGTACTGCGTCAGATGCAGGAAGCGGCAAAAAAGGTTGTGGCGGAAGTTTGGACAAAACGCGCGTCTGACATCCCGCTCAAATCGCCCTATGAATTGGTGACGCTCGCCTCAATCGTAGAAAAAGAGACAGCAAAGGCTGACGAGCGCGCCCGCGTTGCCGCTGTTTATATCAACCGCCTCAACCGTCATATGCGGTTGCAGTCCGACCCGACGATCGTTTATGGCCTGGTGGGTGGCAAAGGAACGCTCGGTCATCCTATTCAGAAGGATGAACTGTCCAAACTCACCCCCTACAACACCTATCTGGTTGAAGGCTTGCCGCCTGGCCCGATTGCCAATCCCGGCCGTGCAGCTCTTGAAGCAGTTGCGAACCCGTCACGAACCAAAGAATTGTATTTCGTGGCGGATGGAACGGGAGGGCATGTTTTTGCGGAAACTCTTGATCAGCATGCCAAAAACGTTACACGCTGGCGGCAGATTGAAAAAGACGCCAAAGACAAGCTCGCGCCCGATGCCTTGCCTACACAGCCGGTCAAGCCCGGCACGCAGGGGCTAAATGAGGATGGCAGTGCGCCAAATTTGGGCTTGACCAGCGCGGATGATGATATCGCGGCCAAAGCTAAGGCCCAACTCGCGGCGAAATTGGGCGCAGTTGAAGGCAGCGGTTCTAAATTTGGCGGGCTGAGCATCGCCGCTCATTTCAATGTTCCACGTGGGCCGGATTTGGCTGAAAATGTCGAAGTGGGCCAAGCGCAGCCTGCAGCGACTTATCCAATTTCCCCTGGTATGCAGGCCGATTTACGGGCGCGCTCCAGCAAATATGGTGAGGGTATTGCAACTTTCCCCACGCCCTCCAGCGCCGATGCCGGAGCACCGGTCAAATATCGCGTGACAGATGCGTCGGAAGGCACGTCTTTTGATCCGTTGCTTGACAAAACCTTCGATCTCAATACGGCGAAAGTCATTCCCAAGCTGCGCTAAAACCGGGTCATTTTCATGAATTTGCTCAGCATGACGGGCTTTTCGCGGATCAGCGGAACGAGCCAGCTTTATATGTTCAGTTGGGAGATAAAATCCGTCAACGCCAAAGGGTTGGATCTGCGTTTGCGGGTCCCGCCAGGTTTTGATTCGCTGGAAGTCGAAGCGCGCGCACGTCTAAGCCGGAAACTGGCCCGTGGCACCGTATATGCGACGCTTGCCGCACAAAAACTTAATCAACAGCCAATCCTGCGAATCAACGAGCCAATGCTTCAAGCGGTTCTCGACCTGCTCGCTAAAATTCCGCTGTCGGGACATCTCAAAGCTGCGTCAATTGATGGTATTTTAGCGCTTAAGGGCATTGTCGAAACAGTCGAAGCCGCGGACGAAGACCAAAGCGAAGTCGTTCCTGCGATGCTGGCCGGCCTTGAAGGGGCGATTGAGGCATTGCTCAACATGCGGCGCACTGAGGGGCAGGCTTTGGGCGCCGTCCTCTCAAGTCGCATCGCAGCCATGCGGCGGCTCGTTGATGCGGCTGATCAAGCCCCGGCCCGCCAGCCAGAGGCGGTGCGCGCCCGTCTCGAACAATCACTCGCCGCGTTGCTCAGCAATTCTGCATTCGACCCAATCCGGCTGCATCAGGAAGCCGTCCTGATGGCGACCAAGGCCGACATTCGCGAAGAACTCGACAGATTAATCGCGCATTTGGTCGCGTTGCGCGAATTAATTACCAATGGCGGCCCGATTGGGCGAAAATTAGACTTTCTGTCTCAAGAACTTTCAAGAGAAGTCAACACTTTATGTGCAAAATCCAACGACGCGTCCCTGACCGCGATCGGGCTTGACCTCAAGACTGAGGTCGAACAATTTCGTGAGCAGGTGCAAAACATTGAATAGAGCCATACCAGAGCGCAAAATGTCTGACATCTCGCCCTTAGCAGCCATACCGCGCCGCGGACTTATGCTCATTTTGTCCTCGCCGTCCGGCGCGGGCAAGACCACGCTTACCCGCATGTTGTTGCAGGACAAATCCACCGATCTGACACTCTCGGTGTCAGTGACAACGCGCGCGCGCCGCTCCAGCGAAGTGGATGGCATTCACTATCATTTCATCACGCCCAAAGACTTCGAGCGCATGCGTAAGGACGGCGATTTACTGGAATCTGCCGAAGTGCACGGCAATTATTATGGCACGCCGCGCCCCCCTGTTGAAGCCGTTTTGGTGCAGGGCAGGGACATGCTGTTCGATATTGACTATCAGGGCACCCAGCAGGTGCGTGCCCAGGCGGGAACGGATGTTGTCACCGTATTCATCCTGCCGCCCTCGATGGCTGAGCTCAAACATCGGCTGGAGCGCCGTAATGAGGACGCGCCGGACGTCATCGCCAAGCGCCTGACCAACGCGAGCAATGAAGTTCAGCGCTGGACCATGTATGATTATGTTATCGTAAACAATGATTTGCAACGTGCCTATTCGGATGTTCTGGCCATTTTGAAGGCCGAACGACTGCGCCGTCTGCGTCAGGAAAGCGGCATTGCCAACTTCGTCAAGTCCCTGCTGGACGATAAAATCTGATCCGTTTCGCGCACTTGTCCCATTGCTTTCGCGCCAACGCCGGTTATAGTCCGCCAAAATTTGTATAGGGTGCGGTTCTGTCGCGCCCGCTGGAGGCCTTATGTTTATTACCCCTGCATATGCTCAGGCTGCGGCTACCGGTGCCAATGGCGGCATGAATGATATTCTGATCCAGATAGCGCCGTTCGGCATCGTCTTGGTAATTTTCTACTTCCTGTTGTTGCGCCCGCAGCAGCAGCGCGCCAAAGATCAGGCCGACATGCTCTCCAAAATTGCGCGCGGTGACACCATCGTGACCACCGGCGGCATTATTGGCAAAGTCACCAAGGATAATGATCCGGCCGAACTCGAAATTGAAATTGCCCCGAATGTAAAAATTCGTGTGATGCGGCAGATGATCACAGATGTGCGCGGCAAATCTGCCCCGACCAAGGCCTGAATTAAGCTATGCTGCGTTTTGCCCCCTGGAAAGTTGCATCAATCCTTATCGGCACACTTCTGGCGTTTTTGCTGGTGGTGCCGAGCCTGCTGCCAAAAGACACGCGCGAGGCCATCGGCCGATCAATGCCGTCATGGCTGCCTTATCGTGTGGTTGTGCTCGGGCTGGATTTGCAGGGCGGCGCACATGTGTTGCTCGAAGTGGACAGTGCTTCGGTTCTCCGCACGCAGGTAGAAAATCTGCGTGATGATGTTCGGCGTGTGTTGCGCGACGAAAAAGTTTCGCTCTCCGGCGGTATCGGCCTGCAACAGCGCGGCGTCACCGTCCGCATCACCAATCCAACCGACCGCGACCGCGTTTTGCCGAAATTGCAAGCGCTCAGCCAGCCGATCGGCAATGCCCTCACCGGCAATGTAGCGGGCCACTCACTCGACTTTAACACCACCGGTGAAGGCCTAACCCAGATCACCGTCACCGATGCCGGCGTTGCCGACAAAGTTCACCGCGCCATTACCCAGTCGATTGAAGTGCTGCGGCGTCGTATCGATCAGGACGGCACCACCGAACCGAATATTCAGCAACAGGGCAATGACCGCATTCTGGTCGAAGTGCCCGGTTTGCAGGACACCACAAAGCTCAAAGAACTTCTTGGCACCACAGCCAAGCTCGAATTTCGCTTCAATGCCGCCGCTGGCGCTGACCCCGGCGAATTTGAAATGCTGCCGCAGACCGACCAGCCAGGCCTTATCCCCATCGAAAAACGCGTCATTGTCCAAGGCGAGGACTTGACCGACGCGCAAGCGGGTGTTGACACGAATTCTGGACGCCCCGACATTAACTTCACCTTCAACATTCGTGGCGGCCAACGTTTCGGGCAGGCCACAGCAGAAAATATTGGCCGCCAGTTCGCAATCGTTCTTGACAATAAAGTCATTTCTGATCCGGTCATTCAAAGTCCGATTCCGGGCGGCAAAGGCCAGATCACCGGCAATTACACCATCGAAACCGCCAACAACCTCGCGGTTTTGCTGCGCGCTGGCGCTCTTCCGGCCAAACTGACGATCGCCGAAGAGCGCACTGTTGGTCCGGGCCTTGGACAGGACTCGATTGATGCGGGCAAACGGGCAGCCTATGTCGGTGCAGCGCTGGTTTTGTCTTATATGCTCATCACATATGGCACTTTCGGTGTTTTTGCCAATGTTGCGCTTGCCGTGCATATTTTGCTGATCTTCGCGTCGATGGTATTGTTGGGCGCGACGCTCACCTTGCCCGGCATCGCCGGTATCGTTCTGACCATCGGCATGGCGGTTGACGCCAACGTGCTGATTTACGAGCGTATCCGCGAAGAAAATCACGCCGGACGTTCGATCATAGCCTCACTGGATGCCGGTTTCACCCGCGCTTTTGGCACTATCGTCGATTCCAATGTGACAATGTTTGTCGCCGCGCTCATACTCTACCTGTTTGGCTCCGGATCGGTTCGCGGCTTTGCGGTGTCGCTGGGACTCGGCATCCTGACCTCGATTATAACGGCCGTGACCATGACGCGCATGATGATTGCGCTCTGGTTTAGATATCGTCGTCCCACCAAATTGCCGATTTAAGGTCCGCTATGAAGCTGCTTCGCCTCGCTCCAGAGAATACGAAATTCGGGTTTATGCGCTTCCGGCGCTTTTCCTATCCGTTTTCGGCCATCCTCTCTATTCTGTCGATTGTGATGTTCCTCGGCGTCGGCATGAATTTCGGCATCGACTTTTCCGGCGGCATTCTGATTGAAATGCGTGCCAAGTCCGGCCAAGCAGACCTCAGCCTCCTGCGCGGTTTGGGTGAAAAGCTCAACATCGGTGCCATCGAAGTTCAAGGCTTTGGCACGGAAGGCGACGTCTCCATGCGCCTTGGTGCCTTGGCCGGTGGCGATCAGGCCTTACAATCGACCGTCAGTAAGCTCAAAGCCGCTGTGGGGGACGGTTATGATTTCCGCCGCGTAGAAACAGTCGGCCCGCGCGTGTCTGGAGAACTGGTGCAGTCCGGCACGCTGGGGGTGGTCATTTCGATCCTCGCGGTTCTGATGTATCTCTGGTTCCGGTTTGAGTGGCAATTTGCTGTCGGTGCCGTTATCGCCACGATGCACGATCTGTTGCTCACAGTAGGCTTTTTCTCGGTGACACAGCTTGAATTCAACACAACTTCGATTGCCGCCATTTTGACCATTGTCGGCTATTCGCTCAATGAAGCGGTGGTCGTGCTCGACCGTATTCGTGAAATGATGCGTAAATACAAGAAGATGGGCATCGCCGACATGATTGATCTCTCGATCAATGCAGTTTTGCCGCGCACGATCATGACCGCCACAACGGTGTTTCTCGCGCTGCTGGCGCTGGTGCTGTTTGGCGGCGAAGTCATCCGCTCGTTCTCGCTGGCGATGATGTGGGGCATCTTTGTAGGCACCTATTCGTCTATCTTCATCTGCACCCCGATTCTAATTTATCTGGGCGGTGGTTACTCCTCCGAGTCTCAAACTGCTGTTTGCAGAACCCAAGGGCCAGGTCGAACTTCTGCTGATCGGCACCGGCACTGAAATGGGTGTTGTTTCCGAGCTGTTAAAATCCCGTCTGCGGGAAGCCGGTATTCGCCTTGAACTTATGCAGACCGGTGCCGCCGCGCGGACCTACAACATTCTTGTTGGCGAAAACCGGAAAGTGGCCGCCGCCCTGATCGCGGTGGACTAATGGCCGATCTCGCCGCCGCCTATGTTGCCTGTGACGAGCTGTTTCGCGCGCAAGACCGTGATCGCTGGCTGGCTGGTCTATTCTTGCCCGACGCCAGCCGCGCCCGTATTGCGGCGCTCTATGCCTTCAATGTCGAAATCGCCCGAATTCGCGAAATTGTGCGCGAACCTTTGAGCGGAGAAATCCGCCTACAATGGTGGCGGGACGTGCTGGCCGGTGAGCGCACGGGCGAGGCGCAGGCCCACCCAATAGCCGCCGCGCTGCTGGACACTGTTGAGACATTTGCTTTGCCACGGGCCGCATTGATCAATTTGGTCGATGCCCGCGTGTTCGATCTCTATGACGATGCAATGCCCACACAAAACGATCTTGAGGGCTATTGCGGCGAGACATGTTCGGTCCTGTTTCAACTGGTTGCCGCGATTCTGGGCGCGCCTCTGAACACCACCGCAGAGGCGGCAGGCCACGCCGGGGTCGCCTATGCGATGACGGGACTGATGCTGGCTCTGCCGCTGCACTCCCAACGCGGGCAATGCTATATCCCTCTGGCGGAGCTGGCAGGCTCAGGACTGACGCGTGATCAACTCGGCCGCGCCGAGTCAATTTCCGTTTTGCGCGAAATGCGAATGACGGCCGACCACCATCTGCAAGAAGCGCAAAAAGCTGTCAAATTGCTGCCACGAGAAATTCAACTGGCGTTTTTGCCATTGGCCACTGTCCCGCTCAATTTGAGTGGTATGGAAAGAAACGATTTTTGCGGCCGGCACCGCATCGAAGTGCCACAATGGCGCAAACAATGGGCGATTTGGCGGGCCGCGCGAAAAATCCGCTAGCCAGCGCGCAGAAGGCGAAGGGCTTCTTCACGCTCGAAAATATACAAGAGGTTACGCAGGGATTGCCCGCGCGGACTGGCCAGTTCAGGGTCGCGGGTTAAGCAAAGCGCCGCATCGTCGCGCGCCATTTGCAACAAATCCGCGTGAACATCGAGACGTGCAAGCCGGAATCCCGGTGTGCCCGATTGACGAGTTCCAAGTAATTCACCTTCGCCGCGCAGTTTTAGATCTTCTTCGGCGATCCTGAATCCGTCTTCGCTCTGCCGCAAAATATCAAGGCGCGCTGTGGCGGTTTCGCCTAAAGGCGCTTTGTAGAGCAGCAGACAGGTTGACTGGCCACTGCCGCGCCCAACCCGCCCGCGCAATTGATGCAATTGAGCGAGGCCAAAGCGCTCGGCATGTTCGATTACCATGATCGTCGCTTCCGGCACATCAACACCAACTTCGATCACCGTTGTCGCCACCAAAATTCTCGCGTCCCCCCGTTGAAAGGCGGCCATTGCCTCGTCCTTGGCGCGCGGCGGCATTTTGCCGTGCACCAGCGCAACGATCTTGCCGAAGCGCCCTTGCAATGCGGCAAACCGATATTCCGCCGCCGCCACGTCAAGTGTCTCGCTTTCGCTGACCAGCGGACAAACCCAATAGATGCGCGCGCCGCCGTCAAGCGCCCGGCGCAGGCTGGAAACCACTTCATCCAAACGCTCCAATGGCATGGCCCGCGTCAGAATGGGTTGCCGCCCCGCTGGCTTTTCGCGCAAATTGGACACTTCCATATCACCAAAAAATGTCAGTGCCAGCGTGCGTGGAATGGGCGTCGCCGTCATCACCAATATGTCGACGGCTTCGCCCTTTTCACTCAGGGCCAGCCGTTGATGCACACCAAAACGGTGCTGCTCATCCACCACAACCAAAGCCAGATCGGCAAAATTCACGCTGTCCTGAAACAAGGCGTGTGTGCCGATAATGATTTGAGCCGTTCCTCTCGCCAATGCCTTCAGTTTGCCCACACGCTCCACGCCTTTATCACGACCGGTAAGCATGGTCATCGAAATGCCAGCCACTTCAGCGAGCGGGCCCAGCCTCGCAAAATGTTGCCGAGCCAAAATTTCGGTCGGTGCCATCAACACAGCTTGGTGACCGCTTTCCACCACAGCCACCATCGCAAGTAGGGCTACAATGGTCTTGCCAGAGCCGACATCGCCTTGCAGCAGCCGCAACATCCGTTCTGGCCGTGACAGGTCTCGATGAATTTCCGCCACTGCAATCCGCTGCGCCTCGGTAAGTTGATAGGGCAGGGCCTGCAGAATTTTTTGACTCATCTCGCCATTGGCTTGAATGGCACGGCCCTTGACCCGTTGAGTCCGGCCGCGCACCAGCCGCAGCGCCAATTGGCTGGCCAGCAATTCGTCATAGGCTAGCCGGGAAACGGCGGGCGACACCGGGTCGATATTTTCCGGCGATTGCGGATGGTGAATGCTCTCTAGCGCCTGCGAAAACCCCGGCCACTGCCGTTGCGCCAACATCGCCGGATCAAGCCATTCCGTCATTTTTGGCAATCTTTGCAGCGCCGAATCCACAGCCTTACTCAAGACGCGTGGATAAAGCCCATCGGTCAGTCCGTAAACAGCCTCAACCGGTGGCAGTTTTGCCAGGCCCGCCGCGTCAAGTATGCGGTCGGGATGCACCATCTGCAAATATCCGTCCCAGAGTTCGAGCTTGCCGGAAACCCAACGCGTCTGACCAATCGGCAGCGCTTTTTCGATCCATGCCGGGTTGTTCATGAAGAACACCAGCATCACATCGCCGGTGTCATCTTCAACAATCACACGATAAGGGCCCTTGCCATATTTCGTGGCGGGTGGCCGGTGCTCTGTGGCCACAACCTCGAGTGTGACCACCTGATCGGGCAACGCCTCTGCAATTTTGGGGCGGGAACGGCGATCAACACAGGAGTAGGGCAGGTGGAACAGCAAATCCACCAGCCGCGCCGGGCGGTGAGCCCCGCTTAACAAACGGTCGAACAGCGGTGCCAGCTTCGGGCCAATGCCGGGCAGCGAATTAACCTCGGAAAAAAGTGGATTAAGGATGGGCGGGCGCATAACGTCTTTTTGGCTTATAAACGCCTATTCGCGCAAGTGGCCCTGACAGTTTGTGCGAAGCAGGTTATAAGCGCCTTATCTCACAGCAAGGTGGCCGCCATATGTCTCAATCCGTTCCTCATCCGCTCGATACAAGACGTCGCAAGGTGCAGTATCGCGCCTGGCATCGCGGCATGCGCGAAATGGATCTGATCTTCGGCAAATTCGTCGACGAAAACATCACTACACTCAGTGAATCTGACCTCGATGCACTCGAAGTTTTGATGGAAGAACAGGATCGCGACATTTTCATGTGGCTGACCGGAGAGGCGAGCGTGCCGGATCATTTTGATACGTCGGTCTATCGCGCCGTAAAAACCTTCCACACGCACCTTGGGCCGATCAACGTCTAGGCCAATCCGGAAATTTACATGTCTGCCATAACGCGCGCCGCTCAAATATTGCAACAGGGCGGCTCTCTCACCCTTTCGAGTCTGCCGGAAGGTTACGATGCCTTTGTCGTAGCTGATCTGGTTAAAAAACTGGCGGCAAAAGCCGAGAACCGCCCTGTTGTGCTTGTGCATGTGGCGCGTGACAGTCAGCGCGCCCAGAGCTTTATCGAAGCTGTGAATTTTGCCAACCCCCAGATCGAGGTGCTGGAATTTCCCGCTTGGGACTGCCAGCCCTATGATCGGGTTTCGCCGAATGTGGCTGTCGCGGCCAAACGGATGACGGTGCTGTCGCGCCTTGCCCGCACGCGCTCGTCCGTTGAGCGCCCGCGCATTCTCTCCACCACCATCAACGCCCTTTTGCAACGCGTGCCGCCACTAGGCTGGGTTTCCCGCGAGAGTTTTTCAGCGGCAGCCGGCAATGCAGTTGATTTGGATGCGCTCGTCAACTGGCTAGAAACCAACGGCTTTCAACGGGCCAGCACCGTGAGCGAGCCTGGCGAATATGCTGTGCGCGGGGGCATTCTTGATCTGTTTCCGGCAGGAATGCCGCAGCCGGTTCGCCTGGATTTTTTCGGCGATACGCTTGAGGTTATCCGCGCCTTTGATATAGAGACTCAGCGCTCGACCAATCAAATCGCCAGTCTCGATCTCGTCCCAATGAGCGAGGTGCAACTGACCAGCGAGTCAATGCGCCGCTTCCGCCAAGCCTATCTCACTACCTTTGGCGGGGTTACCCGGGGTGATCAACTTTATGAGGCGGTGTCGGAAGGACGCCGGTATCCGGGTGTGGAACATTGGTTGCCGCTGTTCCACGAGCGGCTGGACAGTCTGTTCGACTTTGTGGGGTCGTCACCCTTCATTCTCGACAACCATGTTGAAGAGATTGCGACCGAACGTCTGGTAACGATTCAGGATCATTACGACAATCGCCATAAGCAGTTGGAATCCGATCCAGGCACGACTTATAAGCCGCTTCCGCCTGGTCGCCTCTACCTGTCGCCGCCGGAGTGGCGGGACAGGTTGCAGATCGCCTCGGCGGCTCGGGTGCTATCCTATGCGCGTCCGGAACTCGATACGGCCAAGCTCTCCATTGTCGAGAATATGCAAGCAATGGAGGCACAGGGCCATTTTGTTGATTGCGGCGCGCGCGTTGGACATTCTTTCGCGGCTGAGCGCAACAATCCCGAAGCCAATGTCTTTGAAGCCGCGATCCGGCACATCGGTGCCTGCCAGCAGGCGGGCAAGCGGGTCATTGTCGCAGGCTGGTCGGATGGTTCACGCGAGCGCCTTGGCACAGTGCTGGCCGATCACGGACTGAAAAAGATCAATCCGATCTCGACATTGGCGCATGCTTTTACTTATCCGCGCAACGAAACCTCACTTGCCGTATTGGGGGTCGAGGCGGGCTTTGAGACCGAGGAACTTATCCTGATCGGCGAACAGGATATTCTTGGCGACCGGCTGGTCCGCCAGCGCAAAAAACAAAAGCGTCCGGCCAATTTCCTCAAAGAAGTGGCGTCGCTATCAGCCGGTGATCTGGTGGTCCATGTTGATCATGGCATCGGTCGGTTTGTCGGATTGCGGAATATCGAGGCGGGCGGTGTGCCGCATGATTGTCTCGAAATTCATTACGCCGCTGAGACCAAACTGTTCCTGCCGGTCGAAAATCTCGAACTGCTGTCGCGCTACGGCAATGAAGATGCCGAAGCCCAGCTTGACCGCTTAGGCACTACAGGCTGGCAAACCCGCAAAGCGCGGATGAAAAAGCGCATCCGCGAAATCGCGCATGGGCTGATCAAGATTGCTGCCGAGCGCATGCTTAAACAGGCTCCGCGCCTGATTCCGCCCGAAGGCGCCTACGACGAGTTTTGCGCCAAATTTGCCTATGACGAAACCGAAGATCAGCAAGGTGCTATTGATGCGGTGCTCTACGATAT